>Ga0307513_10000709_pt1 | contig 47882 bp, 24 predicted proteins | sample 15_EM_MG_FD_202174 | JGI IMG/M metagenome (GOLD analysis project Ga0307513, IMG submission 202174) | Populus trichocarpa ectomycorrhiza microbial communities from riparian zone in the Pacific Northwest, United States - 15_EM | ecosystem: Host-associated > Plants > Roots > Unclassified | place...
GGGCGAATCGAAGTGACGCTTCAGCCGAACACGGCGGGCTACAACAGTCTGGGTCTGGCAGGAGCTTTCGACATCAGGGACAAGACGCTGCAAGTCGAATTGCAGACGGCGAGTCAGGCGGGCTGGGTCGAGACGTATTTCCAGTTGTACTACGACAGCAGCAACTATTTCCTCTTCGACACCGGGGCGGGTTCGTTCACCTGCGACGCGTGGGTCAACGGAGTCCGCGACCGCACCGTGCTCAACTGGGACGGCAGCCGCTTCTGGCGTTATCGCCACGACGCGGACGCCAACACCATCAGCTTCGAGACGAGCGCGGACGGCACGACGTGGACGACGCGCAAGACCGTCGCCGTCGCCTTCCCGCTGAGTGCGGTGCGTGCCTCGATAGGCGCGGGCGCGTGGGGCACGGGCAACGCCGCTCCCGGCACGGCCACTTTCGACAACCTCCGTCTCGAACGCTATCGCCCGCTCTTCCCGCAGAGCGACAACTTCAACGACAACGCGCGCGACGCGAAGAAGTGGTACACCGCCGGCGCGCCCGGCATGACCATCGTCGAGCAAAACGGGCAGTTGCAGATCACGCCGCCCGTCGCCACCACCGGGTACGACGGTTACTTCTCGACGCCGACTATTGATCTGACCGACGCCCGCGCCACCGTCGAAGTGGTGCAGAGCACCGGCCTCGTCTACGGCATCGAGACGGACTTTGAACTCGTCGAGGCGAGCACCGGCAACTATGTGTTGTTCAACGTCGGCGGCGGCGGCTTCCTGTTGCAGCAGCGTGTCAACGGCGTCGTCTCGCGCACGCTGCTCGGCTACAACGCGGCGCAGTATCGCTTCTGGCGTTTCAGTCACAACCGCGCCGCCGACACCATCAACTGGGAGGTCAGCCCGGACGGCGCGACGTGGACGACGCTGCGCTCCGTGCCGCGCCCGTTCCCCATCACCAACTTGCAGACGCAACTTTACGCCGGGAAGTACACCGCGACGACCACGGCCAGCACAGCCATCTTCGACAACCTTCGGATCGAGAGAAACGAGGGAGGCCGGGCGCGCTGAGCGAATTTAAGCACTCATGAATTTTTGCGGCGCGGCCTTGAATCAGGCTGCTAGCTGACGAGGCCGCGCCGGGTCATTCGTCCATTAACCATAGAAGGAGAAGTAAAGCATGAAGGGGCACCGGAGAAACGGCACACGTGCGAAGCTCGCCAGCAGTATCTTGCTGCTGGTCGGCTTGCTCGTGCTTGCCAGCACCCCGGCCTTAGCGCAACGGCTAACGGCCAAGAATCATTTACCCTTTAGCGCCACCCGAAACGGTGAGAGCCTCAACTACCTCAAGACCAACACGCGCGGCGGCGACAGGAACGTAGTCGCCCCCGCGCGTCTGCCCGGCGACACGACCGCCGAACCTTCCCGCGAAGACGAGAAGGTCGCAACGAACGTGAAGACCAACGACCCGGCGACCGTCGCGCCCACAAACGCGACCACGCCGGAGACGAAGCCGGAGACAACCAACGACCCGGCGGCGACCACCACCGCCGCCCCGGCGACCGAAGCGGGCGCGACGACGACTGCCGCCGCTTCGACCAACACGACGGCCACCGCTCCGGTTGCCGCGACCACCACGACGACCACGGCGGCTGTCGTGCAAAATCCGATCCCGGCGGCGATGTGCAGCCGCACGATCACGGCGAATGTGGTCGCGCTCGATCAGTTGTACACCTATAACCGTTTCGGCGCGTTCAACCCGGCAGGGATGCTCTACGCCCTGCGCCGCGACGTGACCTTGATCGATGCGACGAAGGGCTTCGTTCCCGGCAACGTCCGCCTGCGTAACGGCAAGCGTCCGCGTCCGCTCGTCCTGCGCGCCAACGAAGGCGACTGTCTGACGGTCAACTTCACCAACCTGCTCACGCCGAGCCGCGCCGAGATCGACAACATCAACGCGGCCAACGGCACTTCGCGGCTCGCCTATTTCGACAAGCCGCCCTTCTTCATCCCGAAGGAAGGCACGACCTCTTACGACCTCTCGCAGTTCAAGCTGCGCACGCTTGCCGACGGCAAAGTGAATGTGGTTGACAAGGACGGCGATGTCGTTCAGGACGGCAACATCAAGTTGCAGAAGGAAGACACGCCCGCGACGCGCGCCGCCTCGATCCACGTCAACGGCATGGAGTATCTCAACATCGGAGCCGACGGCGCGAACGTCGGCAACAACGCCTCGTCGCTGGCCGCGCCGGGCGATACCAAAATTTACCAGTGGTACGCAAGCAAGCAGGGTCAGTACCTCTTCTACTCGATGGGCACGGTCGCGGGCGGCGAGGGTGACGGCGGCCAACTCGACCTCGGCCTCTTCGGCTCGGTCAATGTCCAGCCGCGCGGCTCGAAGTGGTATCGCTCGCAGGTGACGGCGGCGCAGTTGAAGTCCGTCACGACGGGCACGAACCCGAACGGCACGCCCAAGATCAACTACAACCAGATCGGCGCGGACAACCTGCCGATCTTGCACATGCTGAACGCGTCGAACGAGATCATCTATTCCGATCTCAACGCGATCATCACCAACTTCGGCGAGGACTGCGAAAACGCACCGCCCTCGGGCACGTGCGGCGAAGCGTTCCGCGAGTTCACCGTCATCTTCCACGACGAGACGAAGACCGTGCAGGCGTTTCCCGAACTCAACCAGACGCTCTTTCACGGCGTCCGCGACGGCTTCGCCATCAACTACGGTTCGGGCGGCTTAGGCGCGGAAGTGCTGGCCGTCAAAAAGAAGGTCGGTCCGGCGGCCAACTGCCCCGACTGCGCTTTCGAGGAGTTCTTCCTCGAATCGTGGGCGAACGGCGACCCCGCGATGAACGTCAGAAAAGACGCGACGGGCAAAGCCGTCGAAGCTCTCTTCCCCGACGATCCTTCAAACGTTCACCACTCTTACATGGGCGACCCCGTACGCTTCCGCAATTTGCACGCGGGTCCGAAAGAGACGCACGTTTTCCACTTGCACGCTCATCAATGGCTGCACGAATCACGCGAAGACGGCTCGACCTATCTCGACTCGCAGACCATCGGACCGGGCGGCGCGTTCACCTACGAGATCAACTACGGCGGCTCGGGCAATCGTAACCTGACCGTCGGCGACTCGATCTTCCACTGCCACCTCTACCCGCACTTCGCGCAGGGCATGTGGGAACTCTGGCGCTCGCACGACGTGTTTGAAGCGGGCACGGCGGATCGCAATCTGCCCGACGCCGAGATCGCGGGCGGCACGCCCAACCCGGCCATCATCCCGCTCCCGAACAAGGCGATGCCGCCGATGCCGACGATTGAGTTCAAAGGTTATCCGTTCTACGTCGCGGCGCAGGCCGGCCACCGTGCGCCGCAGCCGCCGCTCGACATGGATTGGGATGGCGGCCTGCCGCGTCACCGCATCCTTGAGGCGGCGCACATCAGCGGTCCTGCCGCTGTGACGCAGACCCACGCGGTTGACCCCGTGTTTTCGCGCGTGACTTCGCTCAACAAAGACCCGAACCTGTTGGCCTTCGCCCACAAGTTGACTTCGGCCAAGCTCGAAATTCTTCCGCAGACGGGCACGCCCGAAGAAGTCAAAGCGATGAACTTCCATCAGGGCTTGCTCCCCGGCGGCACATCCGCGACCACTCCGGCTGGTTGGGCTGGTGCGGCCTACCCGTCCTATACGGCGTCGGGCGCGGCGGGCAAGTTCTTCGTCAACGGTCGCGCGCCGAAGCCGGGCGCACCGTTCGCCGACCCTTGCCCCGACACGTTCACCGACGGCGCGGGTTCGCTTCGTAAAGTCCCGGCCCGCGACTATCGCGCGGCCTACGTTCAGTTCGACATGACCGTCAACCGCGCCGGTTGGCACGACCGGCAGGCGCGCATCATGGTGCTCGAACAGGACGTGAAGCCGACTCTGGACGGCACGCGTCCGCCCGAGCCGCTCTTCTTCCGCGCCAACTCCGGCGATTGCATCACCTTCAAGGCGACCAATCTCGTGCCGGGCGCGCTTAACCTCGACGACTTCCAGATTTACACGCCGACCGACATCATCGGCCAGCACATCCACCTCGTGAAGTTCGACGTGACCTCTTCGGACGGCGCGGCGAACGGTTGGAACTACGAGGACGGCACGTTCGCGCCCGACATCGTGCGCGAGCGCATCGCGGCCAACAACGCGTACCAGCAGTCAATCGGCGGCACGCAGATTCTCAGAGCCAAGAGCCATCCCTCGTTCGGTCTGGGGCCGAACAACGAATGGCTCGGCGCGCAGACCACCACGCAGCGTTGGTGGGCTGACCCGCTCGTCAACCGCTCGGGCGAGGATCGCACGATCCGCACCGTCTTCACGCACGACCACTTCGGTCCCAGTTCGCACCAGCACCACGGCCTCTACGCCGCGCTCGTGGTCGAGCCGACCGACTCGATGTGGCAGGCGTTCGACGGCACGACGCTCGGCACGCGCGCCGACGGCGGCCCCACCTCCTACAAGGCGAACATCCTCGTCGAGTCGCCCTACACGTGGGACTACTCGCCGAGTTACCGCGAGTTCAACCTCGCGCTGGCCGATTTCGCCATCGTCTACACGCGCGACCTCAAGCCGGTGAACCCGCCGGGACGCAAGGAAGTCGGGCTGCCGTCAATCGTCGCGCCGCCCAACATCCCGCAGCCCGAGTCCATCTCGGCAGACGATCCGGGCACGAGCCTGATCAACTATCGCAACGAGCCGATCCCTCTGCGCGTGCGCGACCCGAACACCAACGCGCAGTACACGGACGCTCGCGGCAACATGGCGAACGTCTTCAGATCGAAAGACGAGAGCGGCGCGATCATTCACGGCGACCCGTACACGCCGTTGCTTGAAGCCTACGAAGGCGACAAGATTCAGGTGCGTCTCATTCAGGGCGCGCAGGAAGAACAGCACGTCTTCAACCTGCACGGCGGCAAGTGGCTGCACGAGCCGTCCGTGCCGAACTCCGGTTACTACAACGGACAGGCCATCGGCATCTCGGAGCACTTCGAGTTCGTGTTGCCGCCGCTCCCGGCAGTCGGCAACGTCAAGGGCGGCAATCCCGACGTGGCCGATTTCATGTACAGCAGCGGCGCGACCGACAACCTGTGGGACGGCATGTGGGGCATCATGCGCTCATACCGTGGCACACGTCCCGGCGTCGCTCCTTTGCCCAACAACCTGCGCAGCGAAGTCGCCAGCAGCGACCCCGGTCTGCGTTCGGATTTCTGCCCGTCGTTCTCGACCAAGAAGACCTTCTACGTCGAGGCTCATCTCGCCGCCAATCTGAGGGGCGCGAACGGCATCACCTACAACACCAAGTTCGGCCTGACCGATCCGGCGGGCGTCGTGTTCGTGCAGAGAGACGACGTGTTGGCGATCAAGAAGGGCGCGAAGAAGTTGGAACCGCTCGTCCTGCGCGCCAACGCCGGCGACTGCATCAACGTGCAGCTCACCAACTACCTGCCCGCAACCCTGCCCGATTACCCGGCTTGGAACTTCATGCCGATGATCGTGGAAAACTTCAACCTCAATCACCTGAAACCCTCGAACGAGGTCAGCCTGCACCCGCAGTTGTTGGAGTATGACGTGCGCACCAGCGATGGCGCGAACGTCGGCATCAACGACCGGCAGACCGTCGCGCCGGGCGAGAAGACCAGCTATCGCTGGTATGCCGGACGCGTTGACGTGACTCCCGAAGGCGTTCGCACCGCCACTCCCGTCGAGTACGGCGCGATCAACCTGACCGACTACGGCGACATCATGAAGCACGGCTCGCACGGAGCGGTCGGCATGATCGTGATCGAGCCGGAAGGCGCGACGTGGACGACGCCGGTTGACACCTACACCGAAGCAGTGGTGAAGGATGCCGCCGGAAACGTTCTCTTCAAAGAGTTCGCCGTCATCTATCAGGACGACCTCGTGATGAAGGCTGCGAACGGCAACCCGGTGCGCAACTACACCGGCGACGAGGATTCGGAAGACTCCGGCATGAAGGGCTTTAACTACAAGACCGAACCCATCTGGGCGCGGCTCGGATTCATGGCCGAGATGAGCAAGATCGACCACACGACTTTCCAAGACGTGTCCGCCCTGCTCAACGACGTGAATCAAGTTAACGCTCTCAGTTCGACGCCTCACGGCGACCCGGAAACGCCGGTCTTCTCGGTGGCGGCGGGCACGCCCGTGCGCTTCCGCGTCGTCCAGCCGACCGGCCACTCGCGCCAGCACGCCTTCACCGTCCACGGTCATTCGTGGTTCCACGAGGCGTGGACGAACAACTCGACCGTGCTCTGGCGACCGGGCGTTGACCCCGAACCGGACTCGATGAATCTCGGTTCGCAGGGCGGCCACACCGCACGGCGACACTGGAACATCATCCTGCCGAGCGCGGGCGGAGGTTTCAGACAACCCGGCGACTACCTGATGAGAACTCAGGAAAGTTATCACTTCACCAGCGGCCTGTGGGGCATCTTCCGCGTCACCGCCGCGCAGTAGTAGTAGTAAGCTCCACGGGGAGCCGATTTGACATGAAGAGTGCGGCCTGCGGTTTAGGCCGCACTCTTCACAGCAACCATAAAGTTTTTTACTATTAACCGAACATAATATCCGACGACAGACAAGAGGAAGTCTTAACGATGCGAATAAGCAATTTTAGAAAGTTGAAAGAAGCGTGCGGCTCGAAAGCGCACTCGCTGTCGCTGGCGGTGCTCTGTTCGCTCGCCCTCTCGGCGAGTGCGGGCGCGCAGATCGCCGGACCGGCTGCGCCGAAGAAAACCGGCGACGCCAAAGCCCCCGCGTCCGTCACGCAACGGATGGAGAAGGAAGGCATCGCCGTTGATTTCTCGCTCGTGGCGACGCCCGCGAGCGGCGAAAAGGAGGGCGCGCTGGTTGCCGGTGCGGACGCGCTCGCCACCTTCCGCGTGACCGACGCGCGCACGGGTCAGCCGATCTCCAACCTGCACCCGAACGCGTGGTTCAGCGCGCGGCTCGCCTCCGCCGAAGCCACGACCGACACCCAGTGCAAAGATAAAATTCGCACTTTCATGGGCGGCCTCCTGAGCGCGCGCGCCGACCTCGACCTCAACAGCTACCTGTTGCTGACGCTCAATCACGACCGCACGCTCACCTTCACCAACCCGCAGGTCGCATTCAGCAAGACGAAGCTGGAGAGCATCGTCGAGTTGCCCGCGAACGGCGCGGACTTCGTGTTGAGCAAAAATAAGGAGTTGGTCTACATCACGCTGCCGGAACAGTCGGCGGTCGTGGTCGTCAACACGATCACGAGAAAGATCGTCGATACCATCCGGATTGACGGCAAGCACAAACCGATGCGCATCGCGCTCCAACCCGACGGCAATCAGGTCTGGGTCGGCCTCGACGATTCGCCCTTCGTCGCCGTCATCGACACGGCCACCAACAAACTCGTCCGCACCGTCGGCGTCGGCGCGGGGCTGCACAACATCACTTTCACCGCCGATAGCGCGTTCGCTTATGTGACCAACAGCGCGGCGGATACCGTCTCGGCGATCAACACCCGGACGCTCGCCAAAGTTGCCGACATCCCGACGGGCAAAACTCCCGTCCCGGCTGCTTACAGCGCGTCCAGCCGTCTCGTCTACGTGGCGTCTCTGAACGGCGGGAACGTGACGGCTATCGACCCCGCGACGCAGAAGGTGGCGGCGACGATCCCGGTCGCGCGCGGCGTCGTCGCGCTCGGCTTCGAGCCGCGCGGACGGTACGGCTTCGTGGTCAACCAGATCGACAGCAACGTCACCGTGTTCGACGCCGCGACCAACCGGATCGTCGGCGGTACGAGCGTCGTCAAGAGTCCCGATCAGGTCGTGTTCACGAACCGCTACGCCTACGTGCGCGGCACGGCTTCCGAAAAGTTTTCGCTCATCGAACTCGACAGCGTCGGCAAGGCGAAGGTGGCGGCGGTGGACGTGCAGGCGGGGCAGCGCGCTCCGAGCACGATGCCCGACGACCTCGGCGTCGCCAACATGATCGTGCCGACGCCCGAAGGCAACTCCGTGATGATCGCCCACGCGCCCGACACCATGACTTATTTCTACGTCGAAGGCATGATGGCTCCGATGGGCACGCTCAGCAATTACAAACGGCGCGCGCGCGGCATCCTCCTGCTCGACCGTAGCCTGACCGAGATCGCGCCGGGCACTTACACCACGCCCGTCAAACTAGGGCGCGCCGGGAGCTTCGACGTGCCTGTCCTGATCAACGAGAACCGCATCGCACACTGCTTCCGCGCCGACGTGGGCAAATCGCCCGGCATGATCGCGGACGAGGATAAAAGCACGCTCGTCGTGACGGCGTCGTTCGAGGGGACAGGATTCAAGTCGGGCGGCGCGGGCGTCCCGCTGCGTTTGAAACTCACCGACTCGATTTCCAAGCAACCCATCTCGGGTCTTGGAGACGTGCAAGTTCTGGTCTTCGAGCCGCCGGGCGTCTGGCAGCAGAGACAGTGGGCGAAGGAAGTGGGCGCGGGCGAGTATGAGATCATGCAGGTGTTTCCGCGCGCCGGAGTTTATAATGTGATGGTGCGCGTCGCTTCGCGCGGCGTCACGTTCGCCGATTTACCGTTCACTACCGTCGTGGTTACAGACGGCGACGTGGCCGGGCAGAAGCCCGATCAAGAGTAACCGCCGCAAGGAAAGGAAGTCATAACATGCAATTAAGAATTACACGCGCCCTCATCTCGTTCATCGCCCTCGTCGCTCTGGCCGCGCTGCCCGTGGGCTTCGCAGACGAGCATTCGGTCGCCCTCGCGCAGCGCAAACCCGCCGCGAGGAAGAAGAAGGCGACGGCGGCGGTCGTCCATTCCTGCCCGATGCACCCGGAAGTTAAATCGAACAAGCCTGGGCGGTGTCCGAAGTGCGGCATGGACCTCCGCCCCGTGAAGAAGGAAGCGTCCGCCGGCCACGAAGGACACGAGGCCGAACCGGGGAGCGGGACGACGACGGGCGCGACGGGAGCGGCCACCGGAACGCCGTTGAAAGGGACGACGACGGTCGCCCCGAACTCGCTCAAAATTCCCGACACCGTCGTCTACAACCAGCACGGCCAGAAGCTCAACTTCTACTCCGACCTCGTGCGCGGCAAGACGGTGGCGATCAACTTCATCTTCACCACCTGCACGACGATCTGCCCGCCGCTCACGGCCACCTTCCGCAAGGTGCAGCAGGAACTCGGCGACCGCGTCGGGCGCGACATCGAGTTGATCTCGATCAGCGTTGACCCGACGACGGACGTGCCCGAACGTTTGAAGGAGTTCAGCGCGAAGTTTAAGGCCGCGCCGGGCTGGTCTTTCGTGACGGGCAGCAAACCCGAGATCGATCAACTGCTCACCGCGCTCGGCGCAGCCGTCGGCGACAAGAACGACCACACGCCGATGTTGCTCATCGGCAACGACGCCGCAGGCTACTGGACGCGCACCTACGGTCTGGCCCCTGCGTCAACTCTCGTCAAAGTCGTCAACGAAGCCGCGAGCAAAGGCGCCGCCGCGAACCGGAGCGAGGCGGAGATTCCGCTGCCCCAAACGAAGGCGAGCGCGCCGCAGGCCGCAATGACGACGCCCACCAGCGGCACGCCCCGCTCTGCGGGCGGCGCGGCCTACTTCCCGAACCACGTGCTCGTGACGCAGGACAATCGCCCCGTCCGTTTCTACGACGACCTGTTGAAGAACAAGATCGTCCTCATCAACTTTCTCTTCACCACCTGCAAGGGCGCGTGCTCGCCAATGACCGCCAACCTCGCGAAGGTGCAGCAACAACTCGGCGACCATCTGGGCAAAGAGGTCGTGATGCTCTCCGTCAGCGTTGACCCGGAGACGGACACGCCCGCCGCGCTGAAAAAGTATGCCGAGGGTTTCAAGGCCAAACCGGGCTGGTACTTCCTGACGGGCAAGAAGGAGAACCTCGACTGGGTGCTCTACAAACTCGGCAGCTACGTCGAAGACAAAAATCAACACGGCCTCAAGCTCATCGTCGGCAATGATGCGACGGGCGAGTGGCTCAAGCTGCACGCGATGTCGAACCCCACAGAGATCGCCGCCGCCGTGTTGAAGTTGTTACCGGCGAAAGGCTCTGAAGGCTCTGAGACGGCGCGCTAATCTTCGTCGTCGAGGTCGTCAACGGATTCAGTCGTCGAGGTCGTCAACGTAAATGCACGCCCGCCGCCGTCACCGCGTCAAACTGTTTCTGACAGTGCTCCTGAGCGTCGTCCTGCTCTGGCTTGTGCCCGGCGAGAGGGCGGGCGGCGCGCAGGGCGGCGGTCAGCGCGAGTTGTCGCCGCAGGAAAAACGCGGCAAGCAAATTTACCTCAAGGGCGAGAGCGGCGACGGCGCGGAGATCAAAGCGTTGCTTGGCACTGACAAACTCGAAGTGCCCGCCGCCGCTTTCGCCTGCGCCAACTGTCACGGGCTGCGCGGTGAAGGCGCACGCGAAGGCGGACTCCAACCTCCGCCCGTCAACTGGGAGACGCTCGTCGCCCCGCACACCTCCGCGCTGACCCGGCGCGAACGCCCGCCCTACACCGCAGCGACCCTCGCGCGCGCCATCACCGCCGGTCTTGACCCCTCCGGCGCGCGGCTCCATCCCGGCATGCCGCAATACGTGTTGACGCCCGCGCAGACTGCCGATCTCGTCGCCTATCTCAAGCAACTCGGCAAAGAACGCGACGCCGATCCCGGCATAGACGACAAGCGGATCAAGATCGGCGCGGCGCTTCCGTTGAGCGGCGCGCTCGCGCAGGTGGGCGAGGATGTGAAAGCGACGCTCGCGGCTTACTTCGCGGAGGTCAACGCGCAGGGCGGCGTCTACGGGCGACAGATCGATCTCGTCGTCGTGGATTCGCGCGGCGACGCGGAAGGCACGCTGGCGGCAACCGAGCGTCTGGTGGAACGCGAAGGCGTCTTCGCGCTCGTCGCCAGTTTCGAGGCGGGCGCGGGCGTCGCGACGAACGATTATCTGCGCCGGAGCGAGGTCGCGCTCGTCGGCCCCGTCACGCTCTCGCCGCGCCTGTCCGTCCCGCCGAACCCGTTCGTCTTCTACCTGCTTCCGACCTTCGGCGATCAGGCGCGCGCGCTCGTCGATTTCGCCGCCGCGAAGTTTAAAGAGCGTCCGCCGCGCGTGGCGATCATCTCTTCCGAATACGAGTTCGACGCGGACGCGCGCAGAGGCGCGTTGGCGCAGTTGAAACTCTACCCGGCGCAGATCGTGTCGGAAGAGACTTACGCGACGGGCGGGTTTCGGGCGGAGGCTTTGGTCGGGATGATCGCCCAAAAGAAACCGGACGGAATTTTCTTCTTCGGCAACGCGGAGCAGTTTGCGGAGTTGACGCGCGGGATGGCGGCGGCGAAATTGAACGCCGCGCTGTTCAGTTCGGTGGTGATGATCGGCCACAGCGCATTCGACGCGCCCGCCGCGCTCGCGCCGCAAATTTTTCTCGCCTACCCGGCGGCCTTGCCCGGCGCGGACGACTTCACGGAGTTCGTCAACGCGATGCGCAAAGGGAACGTCCCGTTGAGCAGCCCGGCGTTTCAGTCCGTCGCCTACGGGGCGGCGAAGACGTTCGTAGAGGCGACGAAATTAAGCGGTCGTCAACTGTCGCGCTCCGCGCTCGTGGCTTCGCTCGAAGGATTGAGAGACTTCAAGACCGGCGTCGTTCCGCCGCTGACCTTCGGCGCAAACCGGCGCGTCGGCGCAAGCGGTTGTTACATCGTCGGCGTTGACCTCGACAAGAAGCAGTACGTTCCCACCGGCGCGCGCCTCGTGCCGAAGGAGAGATAGTAAACCTACGCGAGTTTGATATAAGCGAAGACGGCGTTGCAGCCGGAAGCCCGGGCAGGGGCGAAAGAGATTCTCCTCGAATTTCTTTCGCCCCTGCCGGGGCTTCTCAGGATTGGTGCTTAAGTCGAACTCGCGTTACGGCTCTAGAGCAAAATTCAATTAGCAGTTGATGTGTTGGGGCTGGGCTTGTCCCTGCCCGCGCTTACGTCACCACACGGGCTGGGACTAGCCCTGCCCCTACTGTTATAGCGATTGTTCTACTTCCATCTGAACATTGCTCTAATCCTTCAACTTCACCTGATTGGCGTCGAGGCAGAGATTGCGAATGGTCAGGAGCGGCATTTGGAGCGCCTGACTTGAAGACCCACCGGCGAAGATGTCCAGCTTGAAGTTGAGTTGAGAAGACTCGTTGAGCGCGGGCGCGTTCCCGACAAGCCAGTTGGTTATCGCGGCGGCGAAGGGCGCGACGAAGGCGGGCGCTTGCCCGGCCTGCGGCGTCACGTCCGTCGGCGGGAGCAGGCTGACGGGCAGCGACGTGCGCGATAACGAAGTGATAGAAGGCACGAGCGAGTAAGAGAAGGACGCCGCGATCTTCACCGTCAGCGACAGACCCGTCGCCGCGCTGAACAGCGCCGTGAAGAAGTTGCCGAGATACGTCTCCAACTTGGCCGGGGCTTGGGCGGACGCGTCGAGGTTGAACCCGGCATAGTCGAGCAGTGGCACGAGCGGGGCGGCGAATTTGACCTCCGGCGTGCTGAACTTGAAGGTATCGGTCGTCGCCACGTTCGGCACGAGGAACTGGTTGCGCGTGACCGCGACCGCCGCCCACGCGTTCTGTAGAGAAAAGACGTTGAGCGTGTTGATGCTGACGATGCGCCCGGAGGTGGCGAGCGCCTCGTCGTATGGCAGATAACCGTCGCCGTCCGGCTCGCCGCCGTCGGGCGGAGTGATGAGCTTGTACTTGTAGGAGACGGGCGGCTTGGCGGGCGGCTTCTCAGGCTCCCACTGGTAAGTGTCGGGTTTGATCTTGACGATGGGGAGGGTGAGATTCGGCACGGTGGTATTTGACCCGATCTGTTTGACGACCACATCGTCAACATCTACGCGCGCGTCGCCGTTGTCGTCGATCAACACGATGTCGAACGTGTAGTTCAGGCGGGGCAGTTCGCCGGAGTCGCCTAGTGCCGTGAGCGGCGGTGTAGCCCAATCCCTGTATGCGGCGGCGACCTTGCCGACGATGTTCTCGAAAGCCGCGAGCGCCTCTTTCGCGTTGATGACGGGCTGGTCGGTCGCCTTGCTGCCGGAGTTCACTTTGCGCAGGAAGGCTTCAAAGTCGTTGGCGATGGCCGGGTTGATGGTGATGAACTGCGCGAGGGGCGCAAACAGGATGTCGCCGTCGGAGGCGAGGAGGGCGTGCGTGTCCGTCAGGTTGAATTCGACGGTGGCGTTCACGGAGTCCTGCGCGCTGTTCTGGTAGTTGTAGCTGAAAGAGTAGTCCCAATCGGCGAGTTGATCGGGCGTGATCCCGGCGGGCGAGTTGTCGCAATCGAGTTCCTGTTCGATGGCGGGAAGCCCGGTCTGCGCGACGACGGTCGGCGGCGTCGGCAACGCGCGGAGCACGATGGGGAAGTTGGTCGGCTGCACGCCCGCGCCCTCGCCCGTGCTCGCGCCGATGGGCGTGACGAAGGGACCGTTGACGAAGTGTATCCACGCGCTCTGCTCGTAGTTCCGGATGCCGGGGACGTTGGCGATGTCGTGCTCAAGATGGGTCAGGGCGTAGGAGAGTTGGAGTTGGACGTAGGGTTGCAGCTTGACGTTCTTCGACGAGAAGAGGAACGCGAGATTCGACGGGGCGACGTGCTGCGGCGGCAGGGATATTTTGCCGGTTGACAGCGAGTAGTTTCGTTCGGAGTCGTTCGCGGCGGATGCTTCGAGGCCGCCGGAGACGAGTTCGCCGAGCGGTTGACCGAAGAAGCGCGGCTGGGCGACCGTGCCGGGTTCGGGCGGCTCGTTCGTGCCCGCGCCGGTGACGGGGATGACCGCGATGGCCGTCACGACGTAGGCGTTGCTCAGGCGGTTGAGCAGAGACTGGCGCAGTTTCTCTTCGGCTGCGCCGAGGCTGTCCTGATCGGTCGCGCTGGTGACGAGGATCGGTTTCACCGTGCTGGCGATGGCATCGGCGAGGGTCTGTTTGTGTTGCAGTATTTTGGCGAGATAGCCGTCCTTCGACGGGTCGGCGGAGAACAGAGAATCGACGATGAAGGCCGGACCGGCGAAGCTCGGCGCGAGGAACGTGTCAATCGCGGAGAGAGCCGTGTTAGCCCAAGTGTTCAAGTCAACGCCGGTGAAGGTTACTTCGACCTGATCGCCGGTCGGGTATTTTTCGCCGGTCTGGTACTGGTCGAGTTTGACCGTGCCCGTGTGCATCGTGCGGGCGACGGGCTTGGGCGCGTAGAAACCGGCCTGTGAGCCGAACTGATACCAGAGGCCGCTGCCCTGCGTCTTGCCCATGCGCACAGCCCACACCGTAAACGAACGCTGGCCGCGCGGCTGGCCGGGCGTGCCCGCACCCGTGCCGACGCGGAACTGCCAATCGGGCTGATTGAAGACGCCTTCCAGATCATTTGCGAAACGCTTCATCGTCTGCGGCGGCGGGGGGGTGGCGGCGGTGGCCTGTGCGCCGTCGGCGGCTGGCCGCGCGGCGGGGTTGTCATCGTCCATCAGCGGGCGAATCGCGGACGTGACCGCAAGCCCGTCGCTCATGCCGCGCAGGGCGGGGTCGCTCAGAGCGGGCTGACGTGCGAGTGTCAGACCGAGCGTGAGTTGGACGATGTTTTCGGTGGAGACTGCGCCTAGCGGCACGGCGACGTTGAGCGTGAGCGCGGGTTGCGTGCCGCCGGGCTTGGCTTGCGAGCGATTGTAGACGTAGACGAGACAGTCGGCGACGAAGTTGCGGACGGCCTTTGAGTCGGCGTCGGAGAGCGGCGCGTCGGGCGCGGCGAGAATCGTGTTGGAGAGCAACATCGAGACAGCGCGACCGGAGAGGCCGGGGATGCCGAGGTTGTCGTAGTCCTGATTGAGTTGGAAATAGAGTTGGGTGAAAGTTTTGAGATCGTTCGCGGCGTTCTGTTGCCACGCGGGCAGCCCGGTAGCGGAGATGCGATTGCGCGGGTCGTCCGCGCCGGTGGGCGCGTCGTAGGCCGCCGACATGAGTTGAAGCGTGAGGACGACCTGCGGGTTGGTCGTCGTGCCGCCATAGGTGTAGTAGCTGCGAACGTTCGGCCACCGGTCGAGGCCGATGAGACGGTCAACGTAATCGATCACGGCGGGCGGGTTGTTGAGCGCGGCGGTCGTGGCGGAGGGGGCTTCAAAAGGCGTGACCGTGCGATTGCCGAAGATGTCGAGCCAGCGCAGGTTGAGTTGCGCGAGCGTGCCGACGCCGATGTAGGGGTTTGCGCTCTGCGGCGGCAGACCCGGCTTCAAGGGGTCCGGGACGGGCGCGGCATTGTAGCGCGAGAAGCTGCCGAAGCCGACGGCCTGCGAGTAGTCGAACGGCTCGGCGTCCTGCGCGGCGAGAAGCATCTGCCGGGTTTGCGGGTGGCGCAGGGCGGCGGCGTCCTCCGGCGTCAGAGACTTGCGCGGCCCGAAGGAGAGGCCGGGTTGGCTCGCGTCGAAGAAGGCGTTGCCGTAGAGTCCGGCGGTCAGGAGCGTGTAGAGCGAGAAGAGATACTTGCGCGCGAAGTCCTGCTGCTCGGCGGGCGTCGGGTTCGCGGGCAGGTCGGGCGGCGCGCCGGGATTGGCGCGCGTCAGTTCGACGCCGACGTTGCCCGTGCCGAGAGCGGGTTGCACGTCGTGTGTTTGCGAGTCGGTCGCCAGTTGAGTTCCGGCGGCGAACAGACCGGCGACGTTACGCGTGAGATCGGCGAGGGCGTCGGACGTGAGATCGTAGTATCTCGACAGCGAGGCGTAGGTGTTGCCGGGCGCGTTCTGAGCCGCGCTCACGACGTAGATGATCGGCGGGATGCGGAAGACGGAATAGAGCGCGACGGGGACGCCGGGGTTGAAGGCCGCGATGTCGCTCGCCTTGAGCGGCTGCGTCGCGCCTTTCGAGTAGTAGGCGGCGAAATTGTCGAGCACGTTTCCGGCCTGTATGTCGGCGGGCGTGACGCGGCGAACGACGCCCGTGATCGGAACCTGTTTTCCGTTGACGAAGGCGGCAGCGGGGTTGAGAGCGGCGAGCACGCCGACATCCGCGCCGTAGATATTCGAGATGTCTTGCAGGCGTTCCGTGCCCTTGAGGGCTTGCGTCTGCGCCGGGGCGGATTCCGACAGCAGTGTCATCACGGAGCGGTTGCGGTCGATGGAATCGGTCGAGACGAAGGCGTTCGCGTAGTCGGTCAGGCGTCCGCCGTTGGCGGGTTCGTCGGCGCGGTTGTAGGTGATGACGAGCGTGAGCGTGGCCGCGCCGCTCTCGTCGAAGAGCGAATCGGGGAGGCCGATGCCCTGCCCGACCACCTCGTAGTAGAGATAATAACCGCCGGAGCGGACGGTGCTGAGTTCCCACATCAACTTGACGAAATCCGCCGGACGGTTGGCGATGCCGCGCGGCGGGGCTGCGACTTCGGCGTCGAGCAACGCGGCGAAGCTCTGCGGCGGGTTCGTCTCCGTCGAAAGGTTGGTCTGCGTGATGAAACTGAGAAACTCGGAATCGGCGCGGCTGACCAGACCGTTCGGCGCGGCGGCGTTGTCCGGGTAGAGAATGAAGAGGCCGGAGATGATCCCCTCGCCCAGACCGCCGGAAGCGTCCATCGCGGTGAGCAGGCGTTGCAGGAGGATGGCGTCGTTCGGGCCGGGGCCGAGAAGTTCGTAGCTGAAGGGCGCGAGCGGCACGGCGGGCGAGCCGTGGTTGTTGTTGTCGTCGGGCGGCACAACGTCGTTGGCGAAAGGCGTCTGCGGAGCTTGGTCGGACGCCTGCGCGAGACGCTTGATCTGAAAATCAATGCGCGTGGCGAAGGCGTAGTCGTTGACGGCGTTGAACGTCGTGGAGCGCGTAGCCGGGTCGGTCGTCCCGACTTCGGGCGCGAAGACGGCGAGGAAAGGCTGCGACTCCTTGATGTTCAGATTGGTGTTCGCGGACACAATCGCCTGACGCTTTTCGGCCTCGCGCAGCAGACTCTCAGGCATCTCCCAGAGGATGGGTTGCGCCTGCGGCTGTTCGTTCGCCGCCGAGACGGCGAGCGCGAGTCGCGCGGCGGGCGCGGTGAGGGCGGCGAGATGCGCCTGATCGGAGGTTGACCAGAGCGTCGCGCTGCGCACGGCGTAGCGTTTGGGTCTGACGTTGACATCAGGTTGCACGTCGAGACTAGGCGACGGGTCGTAGCCGGGGTTGAGCGCGTATTGCAGCACGTAGCCGAGTTGCGCGGCCTGCTTCGAGAGATCAATGGACAGCGTGTTCGTAGCAGTTGCGCCGTTGAATTGCAGCCACGCGAGCGCACTGTTTTTGGAGAGGGTCAGACCGTAAGTTGGGTTCGCGGTGAAGGCGGGCGTGGGGAATTGCTGGCCGGTCAGTTGGAAGAGGCCGTAGTCGGGCTGCCCCGCCGGGTAGAGGAAATTCGCCGGGAGTTTGAGGCCGGGCGTGGCGGCCTGATTCGGCAGGCGCATGCCGTGAAGTTGATAACGCCCGACCATGCCAGCCGTCTGCGCCACCTTTCCGTCGTGCCGGATCGCCGCCCAGAGATCGGAGACGAAGAGCGCGGACAGGTTTGCGATGCGGATGGTGGCCGACTTCCCGGTGTCGAAGAAGTAAGGCGCGTTCTGGTTCTGTTCGACCGAGAGGAAATCCGCGAGCGGCATGGTGAATTTCGACAGCACGGATTGCAGCGTGTCGGTGTTGTCGGCGGCAGTGGCGTATGCGATGTCGGGGACCGCGATGATGAGCGACGGCGCGAGCAGGCCGTCAGTGGCGTAGAGACTCTGCACCCCGGAGAGTTGCGACAGGGTGACGCCGATGCTTGCGGCGATGCTGCCGAACGAATCGCCGGGTTGTGTGACGTAAGGGGGCTTACCCGCAACGTTGATGGTCACGTTGGGGAGGATCAGGGTGTTGAGCGTCGCGTTGGCGACGATCAGGCTGGCGGGCGTCGTCTGCCAGCGCGGCGCGGCGGCGGAGTCGGAGTAGCGCGCGGCGATGCTTTGGAGCGTGTCCTTCTGCTGCACGGTGTATTGCAGGCCGTTCAGCAAGAGAGCGTTGCCGCCCGTCAGTTGGTGCGTCAGGTTCGGCTCGGCGATGTCGTCGAAGATGACGGGGTTGTTGCGGTCGTGCGCCCACTTGAGAATTGACGCGAGCGAACCGGGAGGCGGAGTGGCCGCACCGAGCGGCGACTCCGCACCCGGCGACCCTTTACCGCCGGACGCGGCGGGCTTTGGTTCGAGCGGGTAGGCGAAATCGTCGAGCGAGTCTTCGGCTGATTGGACGAGTTGGCGCGCGACGAGCAGGAAGTAGTCTTCGAGGATGAAACGGGCGAGCGGTTCGTCAGTCTCGTCGAGGGCGGCGGCCATGAGCGGCGGCTGCGTGCCGGATTCCTCCTGCACGCGCGCCGCGAGTTTCCGGAACAGCTTCGCCATCTGCACGCGGTAGTTGTCCGTGATGGTGACGTACTGGCCGAGGTCAACGGTCAAAGTCTGCCCTGCCTGCCCGTCGGGATTCGGGAAGGTGAGCGAGAAGCCGCTGAACGCCGGGAAGATCGTCGCGCCCGCCTGAAGTTTCTCTTTGTACTGCACGTCGGGCGTGACGACGTTGACGGTGAAGCCGGATTGCAGGAACTTCAGGATCGCCGCTTCGGGAATCGGGATCGTGGTCGTGTCCGCCAGCTTCTTCATGGTGTCGGCGAGTTGTTCTTTCGTGACGGAGGTGTCCGCCAGCGACGCGAGGTTGGCGGCGTCGCCCGTCTGGTTGACGAAGGAATCTATGACCCACGGCAGCAGCGCGGCGCAGAGCGACTCGAACGACGAACCGTTGTTGTTACCGCCCGTGCCGTCGGCGGTCGGCGCGTCCATCGCCAGCAGGAAGACGAACGCGCCGCGCTGGTCGGCGGGGTTCGTGCTGTTCACGTCGGGTGTGTGGACGGTGAACTGCGGCCCCGGCACGAGCAGCAGCGCGGGCGACACGACGCCCGCGCCGCGCACGATGGGCTTGAAGCGCAGCGTCACGTCTTCCGCAGCGGCGGCGAGCATGAAGCGCGGCGTGGGCGCAATGCGACGACGGCGCGCGAGAGTTTGCGGAAGCGCCTGTCCGTCCCACGGGGCGATGGAGTCCGAGCCGATTGTGAGGTTGGCCGAGATGGTCGCGGCGAAAGAGAAACTGATGGAGATGGAGAAGAGTCCGAGGTCGATCTTGATCGAGACTTTGATCGAGACGTGCGCCGAGATGGAGAGCGGGATGGCGCGGAACGACTCGAAAGTGACCTGCGCCACAACCTGCACGAGCAGCGAAACGTCGGCCTTGATGATGACGAAATCAATCGTGCCGTAGAGTTTGCCGATGACGCCGAACGTGCCTTGCAGCCAGAAGTAGTAGTTGTCTTCGACCGCGCCGGAGGTGGGGATGGGCTGGCAACCCGCGGGCGGGCCGGGATAAGGATGCCACGCGGCGATGACGCCCTCGATGATGCCGAAGACCGTGATGCTGAAACCGGCCTTGAGCGGTCCCTTCTCGAAGTAGCGACCGACGCCGACCTGCACGCCGAGGCCGAAGACGATGACGGGGTTGAACGTGCCGCACGTCGTCTGCGGCACTTTGTTGGTGGTCGCGCTGCTCAGTTTGCCGAAGTAGAAACCGGCGGAGCCGAGCACGGGCACGCCGAGGATGATGGCCTGCACGGAGAAGGAGCGCGAGAAGTCGAGGTTGTAGGGAAAGCCGAAGTCGAAGAGGAAATCGCCGTTGGTGTAAATCTGGATGCCGAGGTTCGGCAGGACGATGGAAAACGCGCCGAAGTCTATGTTGCGCAGAATGCTGGGGAAGCTGAAATCGATCTGGTAGAGGCCGATGTCGTCGGTGATCTTCTTGTAGAGAATTTCGATCACCAGACCGGCGAGCACCTTCGCCTTGTCGCCGTTGAAGGCGAGGCGCAGGCCGTAGAGGTCCGGGTCGTTGAAGACGAACATGCACTCGAAGGTGTAGACCTTGCCCGCGCGAATGAGGCCGAAGTTGGCGGCGACGAGCCAGTTGTTCTTCTCGCTGTAGTAGGGCTGCCCGGCGGTCGGGTCGGTCGGGTTGACGGGGTTCTCTTTGCCGGTCGTCGGCTTGATGCCGCTGAGCGCGTTGATGACCTGCTCGACGGAGTTGAAACTGTCGTGGCCGCGAATGCCGACGCGCTGCCCGAAGGCGAGCAGGCGCAGGTCGAACAGGGAGTTGCCGCGACCGGGCACGGAGGGCATGTTCTTCACGTCCTGCCCTTCGCCAGCCGGATTGAACAACGGCGATTCCTGCAAGCCGGGGACGGTGATCTTGCCGTCGATGGCAATCGTCACCTTGCCCGCGACGCGCTGGAAGACGAGCGCGTTGATCTTCATAAAGCCGAGATCAATCGGCGACGGCAGATTGTACTTGGCCGAGACGCGGCTCTTGACGCCGGGCTTGAAGTCGAAGACGAGTTGGAGGTTGTCGAGCGAAATCTTGTTGAGCAAGTCCCACGGCGAGTCGAGCGTGAAGTAAGGGTCGCCGACCATCCTGACGAGTTCTTGCAGGAGACTGCCGACGGTCCAGCCGGTGAGGGTGAAGGTGAGTGTCTTGTTCGTGATGTCGTAGGTGGCGCGCAGGCCGTTCCACTGCACCCAGAGCGTCTGGCTGTCGCCGGTCAGAGCGGTCGCGGACAGAGCGGCGAGCGCGGGCTGGTTGAGCGTGCGGGCGAGCGCAAGCGCGTCCTGCTGCGCCGTGCCGAAGTTATAGCCGACCATCACCTCCGTGTTGATCGCGTCGAGCGTGAGCGTGCCGATGACCGAGCCGGAAAACTTTTGCCCCTCGGCTTTGCTGCCGTCGTATTGCAGACCGATCTGCGCCGTCGTCTTGATGGGAAACTCCGGCAGCGTGTCGCCCGAATCCCACTCAATCGTCCCGGCCACGCGGTACTTCGACCCCTCGCCGTTGCCTGCGGCGTCCGCCGCCAACATCAAACTCTCGGGATGCGCGATGGCCGGTTGGGCCGACTTCTGGCTCTGAACCGGAATCGTTGCATCGACGCTGAAACTCTGGACGGTCAGGTTGCCGGGCAGGAAATTCGGCAGGTTGAAGGCGCGGAAGAACTGCGTCAGGAGGTCGCTCAAGCTGAGCGGTTCGGCGAGCGACGTGTGCAGCGTCCAGACCTTCGGCGGCGTCGTGCCGTCGTAGGCGACGGACGCGTTGACCATGATCGGGCCGATGCCGATGACGCCTTCAATCGAGCCGCGATAGACGGTTGTGCCCGTTGCCGCGGCGTTCGCTCCGTCGCCGCCATTGCCGGAACTCGACGGCGTGACGGCTGCGAACATGAAGCGCATGTGCTGAAACTGGATGAGCGGTTGGTCGCCCCACTTGATAAAGTTCAGCTCGCCGTCGAACGTAAAGGCGAACGAGTAGGACTTCGCGGCGGGGCTGATGCTGAGCGTCACGTCGGAGAATGAGACTTCGACGCCCGACGGCATGCCAATCGCCCCTTTGGTTACTTCGCGCAACAGATCGTCGAGCGACACGGAGCCGTTGAACGAGCCGTCGATGTTGAAATCCTGATCGATAGAGACGGCGAAGAGGCCGCCCTCGTCGCCGTTCGCCTGCCGGAAGACTTTCGGGAAGATGATGAAAGAGGTGCTGAAGTTGACGAGGTTCTGGCGGGTGGCCGACGCGCCGAGCGGGTTGATGATCGTCCACGTCAGGGCGATGGTTTCGATGGTGAAAATTTGCCCGTTCGTGGGGTCGCTGATGAGCGGGATGCTTTGCTGCGCGCCGTTGCCGAGTGTGATGGAGAGGGTTGAGATGCTCGGCGTCGGCGTCAGAGGACCGTTGAGCGATAAGCCCTGAAAGCCGACGGCGGAGAAGAAGGATTGCAACTGCGGCGGCACGTACTGGAAAAACGAGTTGCCGTTCATCAGCGCGCTCGCCACCGTGCCCGGCGACAGGATCACGTCCGCATCGGGGTCTGATTCCAGAGAGAGATTGTATTGCGTCGGCGGCGCGTTCGCGCTTTGCTGGCCGCTGTAGATAAGGCCGATCTTGAGGACGAGCGTGGCCGTGCTGCCGCTGCTGCCGTTGCCGCCGCCGTTCTGCGTTTGGGAGTCGGCGAGATGGATGTCGAGTTTCGTGCCGAAATAGATCGAGGGGTCTTGCACGTACTCGGTCGCGGGCGCTTCCTCTAAGTTTCCGGCAAAGGGCGTCGCGTCGAGCGCGTCTTCATAACCGCCCGCGTCGAGTTGTTTTTGCGCGCGGCCTTCAATCGCGATGTTCTCGCGGAAGCCCTCTCGCCTGACGACCTGCCTGACGATCAACGCGTCTTCCTCGTCCGGCTCAGGCTCATCTTCCGCCGTCTCGATCTGGAAGCCGATGAAAGGTGTGTTGAGTTTGAGAAAAAAGATGCTGACCGACCCGCTGCCGATGTTCGCCACCAGATCCATATCCGGGTAGAGGATCGTCTCGTTGTCGGCTTTATCAACCGTGATGGGGCCGTAGACGGGCAGCGTCGAGGGAACGGCGACGAGTCCTTGAACGAGGCCGAAGATGGGCTGGAATTGTGACGGCACGGCGAGGTTCGCGGCGAAGTTCTGCCCCGGCGTCAGTTTGACGGTCGCGCCGTTCCAAACGTAGGCGGTCTTGACCGTGCTGAAGATGAACGACGGACTCTCGACGTTGAGCAGCGTGAAAGGCCAGCCCGTCATAAACGTGAAGAACTTGGTGAAGGTCCAGTTTGCCAGATCGGCCTCGACCTGCACCTGTAACTCTGCGGCGGGCAGGCTGAAAGTCAGCGTGACGTTGGTGTCTGCCGCCGCCGCGCCGAGGAAGCCCTGCGGGAGTTGCGCGGACGTGACCTGAAAGCTGTTGTCGCCGATGTTGCCCACGTCTTGCGGGCTGAAACTGACCTGCAAGCCCGCGTCCTTCGCGCCGAGACGGAAGGCGGCCTTGAGGGCATCGTCGAAACCGGCGGGCGGGGTCAGACCCGCCGCCGTGATGAACGCCGCGTTCAGGACAACCGGCTGCTTCGCGTTGGTGAGCGCGTCCGCCAGGCTTTGAAGTGTATTGTCAGCCATCCTGCCAGTCTCCTTAAATGTCCATGACGAGAGCGAGGTGGTCGCTCGTGGCGCGAATGTAGCCGTAGTTATTCCAACTGCTGAAAATCGCCTTGCGACCGCTGCTGTACGCAGGGGCTTGCGCGGGCGGGGGACTGAACATCGGGTGCGGCAACGCGACGCCGAAGGCCGCCACGCCGGGCGGTGCGCCGCCCGTGGTCGGGGCGACGATGTTGAAGGGCGAGCCGGTGATGCCGTTGATGATCGTGAAATTGTTCGCCGCGGGCGGGGCGACGCCGCCGCCGTAGCGCGTGAAAATATTGTCGATGGCGAAGAGGTTGTCGACCATGTCGCTGCCGATATAGCCGTAGGCCGGGTAATAGGTCGGGAGCGCGTTCGTGCTCCAGTAGACGGCCTTGCGGCGGCTCTTGATGTGCGTGGCGAAATAGCCGACGTAGCCGTCGAGAGGCGGGCCGGGAGCAGGGACGACCGGACTCAGCGCGAGCGCGTAGTTCGCCAGACCGGCCTGCATGTTGGCGTAGCTTAGGCGCTCGGTGAGCGCGGGAGTCAACAGGTTGACGTTGAAGTCGCCCGCGACGACGCGCACCTCGTCGGCGGCGTTAGCGACGGTGATCTCTTCCGTGTCCGCGAGTTCACGTAGATAAGCCCCGGCAAAGGGGTTCTTGGCCGGGGAGTGGACGGCGAAGATCGTGAGATTGCGCGTGAGGGCGGGCGGCATGGCGTTGTCCATCTCGGCGAAAGTCACCATGTAGGGGGCGCGTCCCGCGTAGACGATGGCATTACCGGCGTTCGCCGCGTTATTGGCGTTGTAGGTGAAGTCCACGCGCGCCGCGCACCTGTTCTCGTTCACGCCGACGTTCTGGAGCGAGTTGGCGGGCACGACACGCGCGCCCACCACGGCGGTCAGTGCTGCCGGATAAGCACCCGTCGCGCCGCCGGGCGGTTGCGCCGTCGCGCCCACGCCGCCCGGCCAGATGTTCGGGCCGGTGAAGATCAAATTCGCGCTGTTGTAGTAGATGGCCACGCCCTCGTTCGGCCCGGTTTGGAGCGGCGGCACGAGCATCCAGTTATTGTTAGCCGTCGCGTTGCGGATGTCGGTCAGGAGACTGATCGCCCCCGTCGCGCCGAGGCCGCGCACGAGTCGCCCCGCCTCGTCGTACCCCGTCTCGATCTCGACGACCACGAAGATGTCCGGGTTGGTCTGCGTGATGTGCGACATGATGTAAGCGGAACGCAGGCGCGACGCCAGATACTTCGTGATGGTCGTGCCCTTTTGCCGGTGGATGGCGTCTGGATTGTTGATCTTGTTGACGGAAAAATTCTCGATGTTCCAGAACATAATTCGTTTCGGCATGTTAAGTGTTCTCCTGTGCGTGGGGCGCGGCGGGGGTGGTCGCTTCGGGCAGGGCGAGCAATTCCGGCGCGGGCGCAAGGCTCAGTTGGCTCTCGGTCTTTTGATCGCTGTCTTGAATGTAGGCGGCATACCAGCCGAGGCTTCCCTTCCCGCCGGGCGCGCCGAAGAGGAAGAAGTTGATCGTCGCGCCGGGCGGCAGCTTGGCGATGCCGAAGAGTTTGAGGCCGATGTTATTGAGACGCAGACTGAACCCTTTCGCGGTCGGGTTCGACCCGGCGACTGTCTCGTAGAGCAGTTGAATACTTTCGACGGCGACCTTGAGCACGCCCTGAATACTGAGCAGTTTCGCGCCCGGCGCAGCGCCCGGTAATTGCAGGCCGGTGAAGACGGAATAATTCTTATCGGAGGCGGTCGTCTGCGGACTCCACGCGAGCAGCATGCGCGACTCGAATCCCGCTTTGGAGACGAGCGCGCCCGGCGTGCCCATCGTCACCTTGTAGACGATGCCGAACCACGCGCCGGAGAGCGCGGTCAGCGGAATGTCCGCGCCGACGGAGAGGTAGCCGAAATCGGGCGGGCGTTTGTCGCCGCTCGTGGCGATGAAGCTGTCGAGTTGGAGCGAGAGTCCGGCGAAGAGACTACTTTCGCGCACCGTGCTCGTAGTGAGATCGAAGGCCAGCCCGTTGCTGTCGAAGACGAACTCGACCGCGCCCGGCGTCGCCACCGGCGACTCCATGTTGATCTGCAAATTCGAGAAAGACAAACCTGCGCCGAGCGAGGCGGGCGCGGTGTTCGGGGCTGACCCGAAAGAGAGCGTGTCGAACGCGTCGCCCTTCGAGCCGAGCAGCACGGCGAAATCGAACGCGCCCCAGAAGAGGAAGCGGCTGCGGATCGAGGGGTTCGCGCCGCCGCTGTTCGACGTGAGCGTGTTGAACTGCACGCGCGCGAAAGAGATGGCGTTGAGCACGTTGCTCGCCACGATGAAAGTCGTCGGGCTGTCCTGCTCGAAGACGTAGGTGGAGGTCGCGCCCTGACTCTGATAACTGCCGCGCAGGACCACGGCGTTCGTCGAACCCTGACCGTATGAGCCGTAATTCCGCGTCACGGTCGAGCCGAAGAGTTGGTTGAGATTGAGTTGCACGCGGCTGCGGAAATCGACGAGCGCGGAGTTTTGGAAGAGGGCTTGAAGTTGCAGGACGGTGAAGCCGTAGTTGCCCGCGACGGGGACGGCGAGGGGAAAGTCGGCGTTGCCGCCCGCCGCGATGTTCTGTCGAAACAGCGGCAACTGGTAATCGATCAAGCCGAACATGGTGCTCAAACCGGCGATGCTGATGTCCTTACCCGTGACGGTGACGCGGCTGACGGTGACGCCGAAGTGGTGCGCCTCGAACTGGGAAAAGTTGATCCCGGCGGCCAGACCCTTGATCTGATCGGGGATGCCGGAAGCCTCCACGTCGGCGCGCAGCACGAGGATGCCGTTCCAGTTCGGGTTGGTGACGATGCTCTTGAAATTCTGATAGAGCGTGTTGTTTTTGTCGGCCTCAGCTATCGCCGCGTCGATAAAAGTTTGCAGCCAGTTCGACAAACCCGTCAGAGCGAAGCCGGGGTCGCCGGCGTTATCGGGCAAAGAGAAGTCGGAGGTGGCCGCCCACTTGTTCGGGTTCTTGACGCGCTCCTGCACCGTGCCCTCTGCGAATTTGAAGATGACGACGTTGCGGTAATCGGTCGCCATCACGCCCTCGCCGACTTCCGCCGTGAACGTCCAACCGGCAATCGTCACGGTGTTTTCGAAACTCGGGTCGGGCGGCAGGGGCGGGGCGGGCGGTCCGTTCAAAAGCTGACCGAGATTTTTCGGGTTGACCACGACGCCGAAGAGTTGATTCGTTTGAAAGAGATTTTGCAGCGGCGTCTGGAGATGGTTGAAAGCCATCTGCGACGAGTAGCCTGCGGGCGGATCGGTCTGCGCCAGCGTCACCCTCACGTAGTCCGCGCCGATGTCGCCCATCGTCACTTCGGCGAGCAACCCCTGCGGCGTGGTGGTCTTGGTCGGGGCGGGTAGCGGTGGAGCGTCCGACGCCGAGGCGGGCGCGGTGAGCCGCGCGCGACGCGCCTGCTTCATCGCCGTCACCTGCTTTTCGACCGAAGCGGCGATGATCTTTTTGCGCTCCGGCGAGACGATCTGACTCTCGAAGTCGGCGAGATTGGCGACCGTGAAACCCGTGGGCGGCTGTGCGCCGAAACCGGCGTAGGGCGCGAGCGGCACGGCGCGCGCGCCCGCGTAGATTAACTTCGTCAGCGGTTGATAAGTTGAGAGCACGGTCACGCCGTTGTCGGTCGTTCCGTCGGACTGGTAGAGCGGGCTGCCTTCGGGTTGCGCGTGATAATAGACGGCGGCGCTGTCGCCGCTCACCAGCCACGCCCACGAAGTCAGATAAACACCCGTCAGGCGTTCTTTCACCGCGCCGCTCGTAGGGTCGTCGAGCGTGGCCTGCCGGAACGGGAAGATGGGCGCGTAGGCGGGTTGGTGGGGCGTGAAGCGCAGGCGGTCGAAGGGCGCGGAGGTGGCGTAAGCGCGGAAGCCCAACGTCTCCGAGCCGAACAGACCGCAGAGCAGATCGTAGGCCGCCCCCGCGCCCTCGCCGGAGAGCGGCGCGCCGTTGACGGCGAGCGCGAAGTCTCCGGCGGTCGTCATGTAAACCGGGCGGAGTTGCGCCGGAGAAGCATTCGAGTCGACGTACTCGAAGACGAACGCGCCCGCGAAAGGCACGGGCGCGTTATTAGAGTCGCCGCCGCCAAGGGCGACGAGACTGATCGCGTTGTTCGTCGTCGGGCGCAGCCAACTCGCAAACTGCGGCGCGTTGCTGCCGTCCGTCCCGACGGGCGCGAACAGCGTGCGCAGTTTGCCGTTGGGAAGATCGGTAGTCGTCGCGCTCAGGTTCGCGGGGTCGAGCGGGTCGAGCGCGGCCACGTAATCGAAGAGCGTGCCGGGCTGTCCGTAGGCGAGCAGCGGGTATGGTTGGACGCTGTCCGCCGTGTTGCCGTCGTTGCCGTGCGCGTACTGGAAGCCCGTGTTGAAGTGTGAGAGCGTGACGGCGGCGTCCATCTGTCCCGTGAATAGAAAGCAGCCGCTGTACTGGCCGAAGAACGGAATCTGCGCCGTGTTCGGGTTGATCGTCGGGCCGTAGTCGATCTGCTGCGTGTTGAAAAGGAGATTGCCTCCGCCGACGCTCGACAGGACGAGTCCGGTGTCGCTCGGCGAGAGGCCGAGGCCGCTTTGTGCGATGAAAGTGATTTGCTGGCCGACCGGGTTGTTGAGCGTGGTTTGCAGGAAGACGCCGGAGAAGCCGCCGAAAGAGAAATCGTAAGCCTGACAACTCGACTGCGAGAGGTTGGCCGGGTCGGGCATCCACGCGCACGCGCGCCCGTTGAACGGCTGTTGCTGCTGCCCGTAGCAATTATCGAGATAGGAGCGCACGGCGGCGATAAACGTCTCGGTCGCCGGTTCGTCGGCGAGCGCGGGAGGTTTTAAGGCGAAGAGATAATGGCCGCTGTAGTCGTTGAAGGACTGCGCGATGGTGATCGGCGTTCCCGGCGGTGGCGGAGTGTCGCCGCGCCCGAGCAGGTAAGCGCACCAACCGGCGTCGCCCGCCTGCCGGGGCATGACGAAAAGCACGGAGGAAAAGAGTTGTTCAAAGCCGGGCGTCGAATCGGTCATCGCACTTCATTCCTTCCTGTGGAGACGGCTCAGGCCGCGCACTGCCCCGCGCACGCTCTACCAGGGCCACACGGCGATGTCGGCGGAGATGGCGGTCTGCGGTGTGTTGCGGGATTGGTATTGACCCTGCATGAGCACCTGCCCCAACTGTAGCTGCGTCGGGATCGTTAAGATGAATTTAGCTCCGGCGGCCACCCGCACGTCGCCGAGAATCAGTTCGTCTGGAATTCGAGCCACCGGGCTGGCCTGATTCATGCTGACCGAATAGAGCAGCGTGCTGCCCGCGTAGAGATCAACCGTGACGTTCGACTTGGTAAGACCGCGCACGGTGGTTTGCGCCTTTAATTCGGGTGAGAGAAAGAAGGTGCGCTCGACGTAGATGAGATCGTCGGGCGCAAGCCACGTCGCGAGACTGCCACGAAAAGGCACGGGCGGGGACGCGCCTTTCCGCATCAGGATGATGGCTTCGACGCTGGAGAGTTGCGGCGGCGAACTCAGTTGCAGCCGCAACTCCCCACGCGCCGTGTTGCCGTTAGCCTTGACGTTGAAGCGATATTTTCGAGAGTCGTGGGTTAAAGCCGACTGCCCGACGAGTTGCCCTTCGAGGGTCAACGTGACGAGCACGCGCGCCAGCTTTTCATCAACCGCGCAAGTGATCCCGAGCGACCCAAACTCGCGCTCGATGCTTTTGCCGGGTGCGACGGTCTGTGCGCAGGCCGCCGCCGCCAGCGACAGCAAGGCCAGGGCGAGCGCGAAGCCGCCTGCGACTTTCGACCGTCTGAACACTTCTCGATAATCTCTTCATCGCTTACGGCGATGGGTTTGAGCGTAAAGGCGACTTACTTCTTTTTGCCCGAACCCTTCTTCGAGCCGCCCTTTGAACCGCCCTTCGAGCCGCCCTTCGAGCCGCCCTTCGAGCCGCTGAACGATTTAATCGCAGACGTCAGGGTGCTGGTCAGCGGCCACGAGGCGACCTGCGCGGTGAAGGGTTGCTGCGGGTTCGGCGGCGACGTGACCTGACCGCTCATGATGACGTTGCCCGGCTGCATCTGCGTCGGGATGGTCAGGAAGAAACCCGTCCCCTTAGCGATGATGATCGAGCCGAGAAACAGGTCATACAGGACGGTGACGGCGGGCGTGTTGTGAATCATCGTGCCGCTCCAGACCGTGGCGGAACCGTTCATGATCGTGACCGAGGCGTTGTCGCGTGCGTCGCCGAAGACGCTGGTCACGACGGAGACGGACGGGGTGATCCAGTAAGTGAACGAGAGAGGGCCAGCCCCTCCGAGCAGGAGAGCTGAAGCATTGGTAGACATAGCGAAATGTTCCTTTCGGGTTGAATGGTAACGTGGCACTTAGAGAAACAGAGCCTAGTGGAACGGACTCTGCGGTTCGTTTGCGTGTTGGAGTCGTCAGCGCGGAGGTCTTAGGCGGCGCGTGGCGTGCCTCGCGGTTTCCCGCACCGCTTTGACAACTGAAATCAACTAACCTGATGCGAGGGTCGGAAAAGCTGAAAAAGAAAACATGGCCGGTGCGTTTTTCTCGCGCCCCGCTCAATCGCCGCTCGCGACGAAGCGCATGCCTCGACCCGTTTGCCTCTTAAGGAACGCGACTGTCGAGGGTGTCAAGAAACTCGATAGCGGCCACGAAGCGATTAAGGCCGAGAACGGCTGCAACGGATTGGGCGGCGACAAAACTTCGATTTGCAGAAACACGCTGCCCGGTTGTATCTGCGACGGAATCGTCAGCGTGAAAGTCGCCCCGCTGGAGATTCTGAGCGAGCCATCAATGAGTTCCGTTTTAATCACCACGGTCGGCGCGCTCTGCATCATCGTGCCGTTCCAGATCGTGACCGTGCCGTAGATGAGCGATACCAAAACCTCGTCGCGCGCATCCCCGTACACGTTGGTTACAACCGAGACGGAAGGCGTCAGCCAACAGGTGAACTGCAACGGAGCGTTTCCCTGTAGAACCGCGTCAAAAGTTCCGGACATGGCGGACGCTCATATTATTCAGAGGGCAGACCCGACCGGGCAATCCAACGAACCTGAGCAAAATTCACCGAACAATTACGCGCGGCGAAAAAGCCGCCCCGCCTTAATCAAAACACCGCGATGTGAATGAAAGTTTCGATGAGGTTTCTATTCTTGAGCATGGGCAAGTCTACATCAGGCAAGAGCCGGTTCCCGGCAGCATCGCGGCGGGCGTCCCAAGTTTTGCCGCGCTACAAAACAATAAGTCGAGGTTGGTCCGGCATGAGTCTTCAACACCTGCTCCGGGGGAAAAGCGAATGGATTCCGATCTCAACAAGTTAATTGATTGGGTTAAAATTTTGCGCCGCAGTTTTTGACTTCAAGGTTCTTTAGTCGGGGCAATATAGCATGGAAAACAAAATCTGTAATTAAAATAAACTCTGCCCCGCACAAGCGACCATCAACCCAACACGCGGCGTTTGAGACTACACTGCGGCAGGCCACACGCTGCCTTGTGTTCGTCGAACCGTTAGCGAGACATGCTTAGACGCACGCCGCAAGTATATCCCGCCGAGAGTTACGCTGCGGAAATATTTGCCGCGTATGACTCGCTTCGCGGAGCAGTTGACGCGCATCCACGGCCTTCAGAAATTTAGACGAGTCCGGGTTATGGATCATAGGTTAAAAGGCTGTCGGCAAATCTAAAAAATCTGTGTCACTTCAAGCAAAATATGCTAGGCTTACGCACCTTAGATGACAGAGTTAGAGAGCCAATACTCAGTTGGCTTTATCTTCCATCAACAATCTTCTAGCGTTCTTCACGGTAACTGAACGTCACTCACAGCTACCAGAGATAAAAGGAGCGAATCCATGAAAACTTACACTGTAATTGTTGTCGGCGCGCGCGGGTCGGGGAAAACCGTATTTCTCGGAAGTATGTATCGGAAGTTGTCTGTCGCCGGGGAGTATGGCTTTTATCTGGAAGCTAAAGGGCAAGCTCAGCGGCAATTGAATCAAATTTACAACTCGGTGGCGACGGGTGAGGAGTGGCCGGACGCTACCAAGATGGCCGAAATCAACAACTGGAAATTCAATTGCAGAGTCATCTCCCCGACATCAAAAATTTACACCGCTTTCGAGATTAATTACCTCGACTATAGCGGCGGACGGATCACCGACGCCGACGAAGAAGACCCGCAGTTCGATACGTTGCTTGAGAATGCGGATTGTTTGCTGGGGCTGCTCGACGGGCAAAAGATATATGACTACATGCAAGGAATTGATAAGGGCGGCAAATTCCAAAACATCGAGATGACCAACATCTTCCAGATACTCAATCGAAGTACGAACCCCGTCCATCTGGTCATCAGCAAGTGGGATATTATTAACGGTCAATTCACTCTCGAACAGATACGGGATAAATTGCTTAAATTCGATCTCTTTATAAATTTAGTGCAAACACGGAACCGGATCGGCACGCCGATTCGTTTAATTCCAGTAAGCTCGGTCGGCGACGGCTTCGCGACGCGTGAGGAGAACGGAAGGATGAGAAAGATTCCTAATGCGGTTCCGCATCCGTTTCAGGTGGAGATGCCGCTCGCGTTAGTGCTCCCGGATAAAGTGCGAGCAGAATTGCAGCGAGTGTTGCGAAAGAAGATGGAGGTCAACAGCACCCCGGTGAGAGTCGAGAGCGCCCTTTCTTTGTGGGACAAGCTGGGTGTGGCCTTCGGTGGCGCGGTGCGCTTTGTGCGCGAGTTCCTTCCCGACAAATTACAATATACCGAAAAACTACTTAAAAAAATTGCGGAGCGGTCGGAACAAGGCGCACGCACTAAGGAATTGTACGCGCATCGTAGCGAGCAAGAGCGTCGTCAGGAAATGAACGCCTCGCTGGCGTTGGTGACTGACGAGGAAACTGCGCTCGAACACGCCGTCAACAGTTTCTTAAATATCGAGAAGAAATTGAATTTTGTTTTTCCGGCTTCAAGAATTGAAATGCCGGTTGAAATGCTATGAGTGACGTAACAGCGTGGCCGTTCCTCGTTAGCTGCAATATGGCCCTTGATTATCGGACTGTCGTCGCGCCTGATTTCATTTATGAAGCCGGTGTGTCGCGCAATCTTGCCCGCGCGGCGGGAGGCTCGCTCACGCCGCAAGGACAGGCTTACTACCGCGAGGTTCATGACTCAGCGGTTGGGAAGATAGCGTTGTTGTTCCGTGTGGTTGAGGCCACCTCGGAACATCTCGACAAACGTAAAGGCGATGCTCTGAGGGATGAGTTCGGGAGAGTGGTTTTCTTAATCGAAGGTTTGGTGTTGCGCGACCATCCCGGCGGGAAGATGCCTACCGGGGACGATCTCGATGCGGCACATGCCATCCTGATCAAAGAGTTCAAAGAATTTTGGGACTCCGAAAGCTGGGCTTCCAGACCATCCGCGCCCATCACTCTTGCGCCGGACACCGCCGACGCCACGCCTTTAATACTTATTCGCCAGCAAGCATTCATCTCCGAACATGCGCCGAAATCAGAGCCGGGTGTCGTGAGAGAAAAGCGCAGGCAAACAACCTGGCGAGAAATAAATCTCGACTCCGAGCGGAAAGAGCATAGAGACGTTATAATCTCGCTCGACTTCTCCCCGGACAGTAAACTACTCATCAGCCGCAGCTACGATCACACTCTCTACCTGCGGGACGCTTCCGAAGGCAGGCTGCTCAACTTCTTCTTCGTAAAGCAGGTCAAGAGTCGCTCCCGATGCTCAATCGCTTTCAACCCGCACGACTCTTCACAGGTAGTCACCGGCGTTTACGATTCCGACGCTCAATTTCGTGATCATCGTTTTGTCGTTTCTTTGCTCAACTTAGAGAACAACACATCTAAAGCACTTTCCGGTCATGACAGCCCGGTCGTTTATGCGGCGTTTAATCCCGGCGGGAAATCTTTCCTTAGCATTGACGAAAACAACACTGTCATAAAATGGGAGCGGGGCTGGCTGATGGATGAAAGCTATTCCCCCAAAGTCGAAGTCTCACTTAACTACAACGTGACGGCGCTGGCGATCTCACCGCAAAAGCATGTTCGTGCGACGGGAGACGACCGGGGGCAGATCAGAATTTACGAGAGCGGTTTGGACAAACAGTTCATAAAAAAACAGGGACATCTGGCACAGGTAACTTCGCTGGCCTTCACGCCGAACGGCTCACATATTGTGAGCGCAAGCAAAGATAAAGAGATCGCGGTGTGGGACGCACATAGCGGCAACGAGGTTTTAAGAATCAGCAAACACGGCTTGTTGGTTCAAGCTCTGTCAATAAGCTCTGAAGCCGGGGTTCTCGTGAGCGGCGATGTCGGCGGACATATTAAAGTGTGGAGCATAGAAACATGGGAAGAACTGAGTTCCTTAAAAACTCAAAACTCTTCATTAACCGCCTTGAGCATAAGCCCAAATGGACGCACCATCGCGGCAGCGCTCGACGACAACAGAATTCAACTCTGGTCGCGCCCCGATTAAAGCACGCGGCAGGATGGTCGAGATCATCCTGCCACGGCTGAACAAACTTGATCTTCGCGAAGCGACCGCCATCCCGCGCCAACTCATCCCCAAGCTCAGTCCTATCGTCGCGTCGGGTTTGTTCCTTGCAAACTCCACGCAAACGGAGGGTGAATAGTTTCGCCCGTGCGTTGACGGTCGCGGCAAGGGTTTTCGCTATTGCTCTTTGTCGCGTGGATAACGCTGCAACAAGCCCTCTTCGCTCATCGTTTTTTCGATGGCCGGAATGTCCATCGGCAGCCAGCCGGTCAGAATATCCGCGCCCTTGTCCGTGATCACGATGACATCTTCGAGGCGTATATAAATCTTCTCCTCCGGGACGCGCAGCGCAGGTTCGATGGTGAAAACCATCCCGGCGCGCAACGGTCCGTTGTCCTGCCCGACATCGTGTGTCGCCATCCCGACCCAGTGGCCGAGGGACGAGCGCGGATTCGCCGCAGACCTGCCGTAGCCCTCCACAAACTCACGCGCGGCGCGCTCGTAAACGGGTTTGGAAAAACGCGTGCGAGCGAGCGCCCGTTCCATATCTTGATGAGCTTCCTGTTTGATCGACGCAGCCGTCACGCCCGGTCTGATGTGCTTCAAGATGGCCTGATAACACTCAAGATAAAAGCCGTAGAGTTCGCGTTGCCACGCGTTGAATTTTCCATTGACCGGCCACATGCGCGTCACGTCGCTCATGTAGTAGCCGACATCCGGGGCGTAGTCCATCAACAGGAAGTCGCCGTCCAGCATCTTGCGTTTGCCCGAACTGTAATGCGGATACGAGGCGTTCGCCCCGCTGGCGACGAGAGAATAATAGGCGTCGCCCTGCGCGCCGTTCCGGTAGTAGACGTACTTGGCGACGGCGTCCAACTCATACTCGGAGATGCCCGGCACGGTCGAGCGCATCGCTTCGAGAAGGGCCAGAGACGACAAACGCGTCGCCTTGCTGATGAGCGCGATCTCACGCGGACTCTTGATCAGCCGCAGCTTATCCAACACGGGCGACAGGTCTTGAATCTCAAATTGCGGGAAGCGCGTGCGCAGCAACTCTGCCAAACGCCCCTCGCGTGAAGGGCTGCCGTCCCACGGGTCTGAGGCCACGTCGGCCACGGCGCGAATAGCTCCGTCGCGGCTCGTCGCCAGACCTTCGGCGGGGCTGAATGGCGTCAGGAGCGTGCGCGCCTGCCCGCTGCGGGCATAGCGAGACAAATGCTCGGCGAGCAGTTCCGAGCCGTACACGGCGTCCACGCCGGATAACCCTTTGATCATCTCGGCGTCTTCGGCGGAGAGAACTTTACCCTCGACACGCTCGCGCCCCTCGTTGCGATGCGGCACGTAGAGAGACGCGATGCGCTGCGTGGCGTCGAGCAGCAAGTAAGCGTGCGGCGACTCGATCCCGCACAGGTAATAAAATTCGTTCGACTGCCGGAAGCGCGCGAACCCGACCGGACCCGGCGCGCCCTGCACGACGGCGATCTTTCCGCTCCCCATCTCGTCATAAACTCTGGCGCGGCGCGCGGCGAATTCGGCGGGCGGGAAATCGGTGGTGAAGAACGGAATGCCTTCCTGCGCAAACAGTCCGGCGGGCAACAGCAGCATGAACATTACAACTCTCAGCGGCTTACGAAACATCACGAGTTGCTCCTTTGAATGAATAATTGAAAGTGTGGAGAAGGGACAAACCTTAATAGGGTAAAATCGAGGAAAAGTCTACTTCAAGAAATAAGAAAGGCTACCTTTCGAGTAGCCTTACCTGATAGCGGATTGCAACCGGGATAGTTACACGAACACGCCCGCGCCGGAGCTGAGCACGTTCGCCGGGTCGTGCTTGCGCTTCTCGCTGACAAGGTGTCCCCAGAAGTTTTGGAAGTGCTTTTTCCAATCGTGCGCGTCCATTTGCACCGCGCTGATCGTGTAGAACTTGCCGCCGAGGTCGCGACTCCGTTCGTAGAGATTCCGGTTTTCCGCCAGCACGGCGCCGACGACCGCCGGGTCGGGCGGGATGGTGCGCAGGATGTCGAAGAGGAAAAAGATCTCTTCGTCGGGCACGCGAAGCATCGGGCGCGTGAGCCGCGACCGGCGGAACGGGTAGAACAGGATGAGCGAACCCGGCAGGAAAAGAGACGGGTCGAGCGCGGCGATGGTCTGCGAGGCGAAGGCGTCGATCTTTGAATCGGCGACGAACAAATCTAACCACGGGTGCGGGAAGCCGCCGAGTCCGGCTGCCTCAAGAGCGTCGATGAGTTGGACGACGAGGTCTGTGTATTCAAAGTAAGTACGGTCTTCAAACTGCTCTGCGCCGGGGATGGCGTGGAGTCCTTCGAGCGGATTGACGGGCAGTTCGCCGACCGACGTGTAGAACGAAGTGCATTCGATAAAGAAGGCGAAGCCGCCGTCGGGCGTCGTCACGCTCATTCCGCGGATGTGTCCGAAGCGTTCCTCGTGAACGAGGAAGCGGAGGTCTGCGAGCATCGTCGCCGCATCAGGGTAAAAAACGCGGAGCGTCTGCGCGCGTTCTCTGGCGGGGATGAGGCGGATCGTCGCGCGGACGATGATCGCGCACAGTCCCAACCCCGCGAGCGCCGCCTCGAAGAGTTTCCGGTTGGTCGTCTCGGAGCACGTCAACAATTCGCCCTCCCCTGTGACGACCTGAAGTTCGAGGACGTTATCCACTTGCGCGCCGTACTGATAACTCCGCCCGCTGACGCCGCCGACGGAGAGCGTCCCGCCGATGGTGAGACGCGTGTAATCGGTGAGCACCGGCGGCGTGAAACCGAGAGGGATCGTGGCGAGCAGGAGGTTGCGCCACATGACGCCCGCATCCACGACGGCGCGGTCCGCGTCAATCGAGTGAATCTGATTGAGCGTGCTCATGTCTACGACGACGCCTGCGTCCACCTGCGACTGGCCGAACGCCGTGTGGCCTTTGCCTCGGCTCCCGACCTTGATGCCATGCTCGCGCGCGAAGCGCACCATCTTCACCACATCTTCGACCGACCCCGGACGCAGAACCGCGACGGGCGTCCGGTGAATCATGTGGCCGAAGTCGTCCGCGACGGCGGCGAGTGATGCCGGGTCGGTGGAGAGCGTCCCGTCGAGCGGCGGTAACTGAGAGAAGTCGCCGCCACCTCCGACGCTGCTCGCCGCCTGCGTTACCCAAGAGCGGTTTGTCAGGTCGAAGCCGACGACAACCGTGGCCGCGAAAAGCCCTTTCAGGAGTCCGCGTCGAGAAATATTATTCATTGTGTCACCTCGTCGTATGAGAAGTATTAAACCAACCTGTGTCAGTTCGTTATCCGTGCGCGCACCCGTCCGGCACGCAAGGGCGCGGGCTTTTAAGTGGCAACGGTATTATTTCAGATAGCAAGGAAGACGACGGGCGTGGCGGCGGTAAGGTGCTACGCGCGAAGTGCCTCATCTCTTAACGCGAGAAAAGGGAGATAAAAGGATCAGGCGGGACGAATTGAAGTGTGGCTTCACACCAGCGGCACTCACCACCGCCGACACAGAAAGTACAGAAGGGGCACAGAGAGTTGAATGATCTTCTCTGTACTCCTTGTGTGTCCTCTTGTGTCGGCGGTGGTGAGTGTCTTACTCCTGAGCCGCACCCAACCGCAACTCGCTATGGAGACTTACCGGCGTGATCCCAAGTGGCGCGACCGCCGTAGAGCGTGAAGGCGATGCCGTTGACGGGGCGGTTTGCGAGGCCGACCTGTGACGCGGGGACTTCGAGCCTGACCCACTGACCGGCGGCGGGCAACGGCCCCATGAAGCGACGCGAATCAGTGCCGTTCGTTCCCCACGGGATGTTGTTTGCGCCCCAGTAGGCGCGGTGCTCCCATGTGCCGTCGTTCCATTGCAGCATGATTTCCGACGGCACGTTCGCCGGGTCGAGATAGATGTAAGTGATTAACTTATCCCCGGCGTTGATTACGAGAGGACTCGCCGCATTGAAGAAGTAGTGTTGATGGATGCCCCCGAAGAGGTTGGACTGGTGCGCGACTGTGCCGGAGAAGGGCGACGGGTTTGAGCCGACCCAGTTCCATCCCTCGAAGTCGCCGCCGGTGGCAGCGCCCGCAGGCACGGCGTCCTCGATTAACAACACGTCGCCCGCCGGTGTCGGCGTGGGCGTAGGTGTAGGTGTCGGAGTTGGTGTCGGAGTTGGTGTCGGCGTTGGGGTTGGTGTCGGAGTCGGGGTCGGAGTTGGTGTCGGAGTCGGCGAGCCTGACGCGGACTTACCGGCGCGGTCCCAACTCGCCCGACCGCCGTAGAGCGTAAAGGCCATGCCGTTGAGCGTTCTGCCTTCGAGGCCAACCTGACTGGCCGGAATTTCGAGTCTGACCCACTGACCGGCGGCGGGCAGCGCGCCCATGAAGCGGCGCGAGTTAGTGCCGTTCGTTCCCCACGGGATGTTGTTTGCGCCCCAGAAGGCGCGGTGCTCCCAAGTGCCGTCGTTCCATTGCAGCATGATTTCCGACGGCACGTTCGCCGGGTCTAAGTAGATATAAGTCACCAGCCGATCACCGACGTTGACCGTCAAGCCGCTTGTGGCTCCGTGGAAGTAATGTTGATGCTGGCCTGCGACAATATTCGACTGGTGCGCAGCCGTGCCGGAGAACGGCGGCGGGTTGGTGCTCACCCAATTCCAGCCTTCCGAATCACCGCCCGGAATGCCGCCGGCGGGAATGGCGTCTTCTATCCAAACCACGTCGCCGCCGGGTGTGGGAGTTGGCGTGGGCGTCGGTGTCGGCGTTGGTGTCGGAGTAGGCGTTGGTGTCGGAGTAGGCGTTGGTGTCGGCGTTGGCATTGGCGTGGGTGTTGGCGTAGGTGTCGGTGTCGGCGTCGCTGACCCGGACGATTTGCCCGCGCGATCCCACGTGGCGCGACCGCCGTAGAGGGTGAAAGCCATGCCGGAGATGGTTCTGTTGGACAGGCCAACTTGTGACGCGGGGACTTCGAGCCTGACCCACTGTCCAGCAGGGGGCAACGCGCCCACGAAGCGACGCGAATCAGTGTTGTTTGTACCCCACGGGATGTTGTTTGCGCCCCAGAAGGCGCGGTGCTCCCAGATGCCGTCGTTCCATTGCAGCATCACCTCGCTCGGCGTGTTCACAGGGTCGAGATAGATGTAAGTGAAGAGCCTGTCCCCGGCGTTGATCGTCAAGGTGCTCGTCGCGCTGTGGAAGTAGTGCTGGTGTGCTCCGGCGAGGATGTTGGACTGGTGCGCGGAGACGCCTGAATGAGGCGGCGGATTGCTACTCACCCAGTTCCATCCCTCACCATCGCCCGCCAGAATGCCCCCGGTAGGCACGGCATCCTCAATCCAGACCACGTCGCCCGCTGGAGTTGGCGTCGGCGTAGGAGTCGGAATCGGAGTTGGTGTCGGCGTAGGAGTTGGCGTTGGCGTTGGTGTAGGCGTTGGTGTAGGCGTTGGTGTAGGCGTCGGAGTCGGTGTGGGCGTAGGGGTCGGTGTGGGCGTTGGAGTCGGTGTCGGGGTCGGTGTGGGTGTCGGAGTAGGCGTCGGACTGTTGCCGGAGCGGATGCTCACGTTGTCGAAGAAGGATTTGTTCAACCTCTCGTTGCTACCGTCGGCGACGAACAGGCCGACGTAGGCGTTGCTCGGCAGGGCAATCGTGTCCGTTACGACGAGCGTCCACGTCAGGCCGTCAGGCGACACGTAGCCTTTGAACTCATTCCCGCTGCGGGAGATTTTGAGCCAGTACGGCGCGCGACCCGTGCCGCCGAAAGCCCACGACGTGGGGCTGTTCGGCTCTTTGCGCCGGTAGATTTCCAGCCCGTCGTAACCGCCGACGACATTCATCGCGATGTGACGCGAACCGGGCGTTAAGTCTCCGCGAAACATCACGCCGGTCAGACTGATGTTCGACGTGTTATCAAGGCGCGAGACGCGTGCGACGATCTCGCCGTTGCCGTTCAAGGGCTGATAGGTGTAGTGGAACGAATCCTCGCCCGCGCCGAAAACGATCTGCCCTGAGCCTTCGACTGCGATGTTGCCGCCGTACTGGTTTGCTCTACCGGCCACGCCGATGCCGCCGATGTCCTGATCGAGCCAGGGGGCGGGCGGCGGCGAGGGCGGCACGGGGAAAGAGGAGTTCGGGAAAGGGCGATAGAGCGGGTCGCCGAGAAATATCATGTGCCACTTCAGCCAGTAAGTGTTTCTGAAGAAAGCATCGCCGACGTTCGCGCCCCGGAAGAGGTCGCGGAAGAGGCCGTCAACGCGCGGCTGTCCTTCCGTGAACGGCTCGGTGATGGAACCGGCGGTGATGGTGAGGCCGCGCTGGATGGCGTTGGGAACCCAGCCCGTACCGCCACGCGGATTGTTGGCGGCGGCGCTCTCAAGATGTAGTCCGATTGCGCCATTAGCCCACGTGAAGGCGTCGTTGTATAGAAGGAGGCTGTGCCAGCCCGCATACAGCGCGGCGTTGTCGCAACGCGGCGGCGCGGGGAACGTGCCGAACAGAGCCTCGTACGAATCTTCGATCACCTCGAAGCCCTTCTCGCGCGTAAACTCCGCCGCGCGAAAGATGTTCCAGTCGGTTTCGAGATAGCCCACGTCGTCAAACTGGTAGGTCAACTGCCCCCGGTTGCGGTCGAAGCAGCCGCGCCCGCGCAGCCCGCTCGTCTCGGCGGAGATGGCCTTGTCAACGAGTCCTTTGGCGAGGGCGACGCTCGGCGCGTCCAGACGCCATACCGAGTAGACGATCTTCGTATCAAGGCTGCTGCGGTAGTCGGCCAGAGAGACGAAATCCGTGTAGATGATGCTCTGCGACTCCTGCTCCTCGTAATAAGGGTTGACCAGAGTGCTCGGCGCGATCTCGTCCCAGATGTCGGCGACAAACTGATCCAGCGATCTGCCGACTTGAGCCACCGTGTTGTCGGTCGGCGGAAACTCTCCGAGGTCGAAGGGGACTTTGTAGCTATTGACGATGTAAAGAATGTTCTGCCTGCCCAGAGCGTTGAGGCATTGCCGGACGGGAGTCTTGACGGCGGTCAAAAATTCGGCATACGGGAGGTAGATGGGCGAAGAGGGGGTGATGGCGCACTTGTTCGAGGCCGGGATGTTGCGCCGCGCCATGTAGTAGTTGGCGACCTCTAAAGACTCCGGCTCGTTCGCGTTGTAAACGACCAGAACCCTCTGGTTGAGCGGCGTCGCGGGCGTTTGGGCGGTCGGCGCGGTCGCGGCGTGCAAGAGCGGCGACGAAGCGACATCGGCGCGAACGCTTTTGTCGTTGCGGCTCGCGGCGTGCGCACGCGTCCCGGACAGGGTTAAACCGAGCGGGAGGTTGACCAGCAGCGCGTAGGCGGCGCAGAGGCGCAAAATTTGGCCGATGTGTCGCCGACGAGGCGAGAGAGACATGATCTTTCCTCCGATGCGAATGTAAGACACTATTAAGATTAAAGAGACGCTTAATACGGCAGCATTTCCGTTCGAGGCGCGTGCGTTCAAGCGTTTGCGGGCGGCAGGCTCACCATCTTTCGCAGCAGGTCGTTTAACGCCTGTTGGGGGTCGGAGCACAGCCCGGCATGCACGGCTGAAGTCTGGACGATGGTGCTGCGCGGTGCGACCAGCCAATCGAAGCGTGCGCGGCGCGGCAAGCCGCCGATAGTACCACCTTTGTCGCCGCCTTTACAGATCAGGCGGATGGCTTCCAAATGCGCCTGCAACTCGCTCACGTCCAGCCCCGGCGCGAAGGCCGCGAGGCGTCGCTCGTCCACCTCGAAGGCGGCGTCGAGGAAGCCGGACGCCTGACACGAGACGATCACCCCGACGTTCATAAACTCTTCGCGCTCGGCGTGCGGCACGACGCGCACGACGGCGTAGTTAAACGAGTGACGGGCTGACACGCGCGGCCTCCTGCACGAAAAGTCGCGGCGCTTCGAGCCGCCGCAGCAAGTAGTCAACGTAAGCCTGACGAAACTCCGCCGCGCTATGGAAAGTAGAGTCCGTGTCGAGCCACGCGTCGGGGATGAGGCCGGCGATCTCGCCGATGACTTCCGGCGTCAGCCGGGCGGTCAACGTCTCGTCAAGTTCTCGTATCAGTGTCGCGGAGGGGAGCAGAATGTGGTCTTTGACGTGCTCGAACGCGCTGCGGCTGCGCTCCAGATAGTTCGCCCACGTGTGGTGAAAATAGAGCGATGCGCCGTGGTCTATGAGCCACAGACGCTTGTGCCACATGAGCATGTTCGCGTTGCGCGGCGTGCGGTCAACGTTCGTCACGTAGGAGTCGAACCAGACGACCGACGAGGCCAGTTCCGCGTCCAGACGCTCGACGAGCGGGTCGTACGTCACCGAACCCGGCAGGTAATCGAGCGCGAGATTAAGGCCGACGCTTGCCTTCAAGAGGTCTTGAATCTCCGGGTCAGGCTCGATGCCCGCGAGCGCGGCGTCGAGTTCGACAAAGACTATCTCGGGGACGGGCAGACCGAGAGCGCGACCGATCTCGCCCGCCACAAGTTCCGCGATCAGAGCTTTCGGCCCCTGCCCCGCGCCGCGAAATTTCAGGACGTAGAGGCCGTCGTCGTCCGCCTCGACGATGGCGGGCAGAGAGCCGCCCTCGCGCAGGGGCGTCACGTATCGCGTCGCTGTTATCGTTCTCACGCTCAAACTCAAACTATTCCCTCGCCCTCTAACTCGTCTGTCTCCGGCGACCGGATCAGATCGTCGCGCGTCCGGCCATCGCAGCGGCGACGATCTCAAAAGAGCGCAGGCGCGCGGCGTGGTCGTAGATTTGCGCCGTCACCATGATCTCGTCGGCCTGCGTCACGCCGATGAAGGATTCCAGTCCACGGCGCACCGTCTCCGGCGAGCCGACGACGGAACAGGCGAGCATGTGCTCGACGCCCGCCTTCTCCATTTCAGACCAGTCCCTTTCCAGCGTGTCGTCGGGCGGTTGCAGCAATCCCGGCACGCCGCGCCGCAGGTTGATGAATTGCCGTTTGAGCGACGTGAACAGTCGCCTCGCTTCCGCGTCCGTGTCCGCCGCAAACACGTTGACGCCAACCATCGCATAAGGCTCGTCCAGTGCTTCGGACGGTCGAAACCTGCTCCGGTAAATTTCGAGCGCCTGCGTCAGGTAGTCGGGCGCGAAGTGCGAGGCGAAGGCGAAGGGCAGGCCGAGCGTGGCCGCCAGTTCCGCGCTGAACAGGCTTGAGCCTAAGAGCCAGATGGGCACGTTCAACCCCGCGCCCGGAACGGCGCGCACCGCCTGACCCGGCCTGACGGGGGCGAAGTATGCCTGCAACTCCGCAACGTCGCGCGGGAAATCGTCCTCGACGTTGGCGAGATGCCGTCTGAGGGCGCGCGCCGTGCGCTGGTCTGTCCCCGGCGCGCGGCCAAGCCCCAGATCAATCCTGCCGGGATAGAGAGCTTCGAGCGTGCCGAACTGCTCCGCGATGACGAGCGGCGCGTGGTTCGGCAGCATCACGCCGCCCGACCCGACGCGGATCGTCTGAGTGCCGCCCGCGACATACCCGATGAGCACGGCGGTCGCCGCGCTTGCGATGCCGGGCATGTTGTGGTGCTCGGCCAGCCAGTAGCGGCGATAACCCCACGCTTCGGCGTGGCGCGCCAGATCGAGCGTCTCGCGAAACGTCTCGGCAACCGTGCCCCCGTCCTTAACGGGAGCAAGATCGAGAACGGAGAAAAAAACGTTGTCTGTACCCTTCATAACCTGACACCCCCTTGCAGCCTGCTCGTCAACCTGTCCGAACCCCGGCGCGCTGGTCCTCTTTCCCGGCGCGGGCACACTGAATCGCCTCGGCCAGCGTGAACCGTTTTTCATAAAAGGCTTTGCCGATGATCACACTATCAATTCCGCCTTCGCACGCAACTCTCAGACGCTCTATCTCCGCCAGCGAAGAGACGCCGCCCGAGGCTGTGACGGGCAAACCCGAACGAAGCGCGACCGCGCACGTCTGCTCCACGTTCACACCCTCAAGCATCCCGTCGCGCGCCACGTCAGTATAGACGATCCTTGAGACGCCCGACGCCGCCACGCGTCCCGCGAGTTCGACGGCGGAGATATTCTCCTGCTTCTCCCAGCCGCGCGTGACGACCTGCCCGTCGCGCGCGTCAATCCCGACCGCGACGCGTTCGCCGAACAGGCTGACGAGTTGCACCAGCAACTCCGAAGACTCTACCACCAGCGTACCGACCACGACCCGCGCCGTGCCGCACTCGATCATCCTTCGCACGTCGGAAACTCGACGCAAGCCGCCGCCGAACTGAACGGGTATTGCCACGGCCTCGATGATGCGCCGCGCCACCTCACGATTTGGCGAGTTGCTTTCGGCGAACGCCCCGTCGAGATCAACCACGTGGAGCATCCGCGCGCCCGCCGCTTCAAACTCCCGCGCGATCTCCACCGGGTCGCCGTCGTAAATTTTCGCCTCCGCTCTACGCCCCTGCGTCAGCCGAACGCATTGCCCGTTTTTCAGATCGATGGCAGGAATAATCAACATCTAACTTCTCACGTCGCCTTTCCATAGCCGTTCGCAAATGGCGGCGGCTCTTGCGTGATAAATGTAGGGGCAGGGCTTGTCCCTGCCCGCTCAACTTACGAAAGGCACGGGCAGGGACAAGCCCTGCCCCTACATTTATTTCTATCGCCGCTCTCACTCGCAAAGAACCGGCAATTCGCGTGGCTAGTCTTCCTGATTGACGACTCCGAACACGGTTTCCAGCAGCAGGCCGTTGGTGGAGATCGCGTTGCCGCCGTGAATGGTTCGTTGGCCGCGCCAGTCTGTGAAAGTGCCTCCGGCCTCTTCGAGGATAGGCAGCAGCGGGGCGCAGTCCCACACGTTCATCACGGGGTCGAGCATCACTTCGGCGCGTCCGGTGGCGACGAGTATATGGCCGTAGCAATCGCCCCACGTGCGACGCGCGCCCGCGCGCGCCTCCAACCTGCGCGCCGCGCCGCCGAAGCCGTACTTCTCGCACACCCCGAAGTCGGTCGAAAGAAGCAAGGCATCTTCGAGCGACGAGACGACGGAGACGCGCGCCCTCTCGCCGTTCCAGAAGCAGCCCAGCCCGCGCGCCGCGTAAACGAGTTCGCCGAGCGCGGGAAGATTAACCACGCCCAGACAAGGCTCGCCCGCGACCTCTAACCCGATCAGCACCCCGTACAGGGGCACGCCGTGAACGAACGAATAAGTCCCGTCAATCGGGTCTATGATCCACTGCCTGCCCGACGTGCCCGCGCGCGTCGCCTCTTCTTCGCCAAGCACGGAATCGAGCGGAAATTTTTCTTCGATGCGCGCGCGGATAAATCTTTCGGCTTCGCGATCCGCCTGCGTCACGGGCGACCCGTCAGACTTGTGATCGACGGAGATGGAGCGGCGGAAGTGGCGCAGGGTAATCTCGCCCGCCCCGCGCGCCAGCCCGACCGCGAAATCCAACAGTTCCTCAAGCTCCGATTTTTCCTGAGTCACGCTGCGCCTCCCGTCGTCCCGCGCCGGGAAAGTTCGGCCTCGATCTCTTCCAACGTCACGCCGCGTTCGACCAGCAGCACGAGCAGGTGATAGAGCAGGTCGGAGACTTCCGCGACGAGCGCGGGCGCGTCGCCGTTCTTCGCCGCGATGATCGTCTCCGCCGATTCCTCCCCGACTTTTTTGAGAATCTTGTCCAACCCCTGCTCGAAGAGATAGGTCGTGTAAGAGCCTGCGGGACGCTGCGCGCGCCTGTCTTCGATGCGCGCGTACAGCCCCGCGAGCGTCGCGCCGAGCGCGCCCGGTTGCCCCGCGCGCACCGGCTCGCGGTCTTTCAGCGCGCCGCCGTTCGCGCCTTCGATCTCGCTTTGGAAACAGGAGCGCGCGCCTGTGTGGCAGGCCGGGCCGTTCGGCTCGACGAGCGCGACGAGCGCGTCTCTGTCGCAATCAACCGCGAGACTGAGGACGCGTTGCGTGTGGCCTGAAGTCTCGCCCTTGTGCCAGAGAGCCGCGCGCGAACGCGACCAGAACCACGTCTCGCCTTCGTCGAGCGTGCGCCGCAAACTCTCCGCGCTCATGTAGGCGAGGGTCAACACCTCGCGCGTCCGTGCGTCCTGAACGACGACGGGCACGAGGCCGCGCTCGTCGTATCTCAATTCGTCCACGGCAATCTTCGTCATCGCACCACGACCCCTTTCGCGCGCAGGTAATGCTTGACCTCGGAAACTTTATATTCACCGAAATGAAAGAGCGACGCGGCGAGCACCGCGCTCGCGCGCCCGATGGTGAGCGCGTCATAAAAATGTTCGAGCTTGCCCGCGCCGCCGGAGGCGATAACCGGAATCCTCACCGCGTCGGCTACGGCGCGCGTCAGTTCGACATCGAACCCGTCGCGCGTGCCGTCGGCGTCCATGCTCGTCAGGAGTATCTCTCCCGCGCCGAGCCTCTCCGCGCGCGCCGCCCACTCCACTGCATCCCGGCCTGTGCCCCTTCGCCCGCCGTGCGTGAACACCTCCCAACCGCTCGCGGCGTCGCCCGCACGCCTGCGCCGCGCGTCAATGGCGACGACGATACACTGGCTGCCGAAAGTCTCCGCGCCCTCGCCGATCACTTCCGGGCGTTCGACGGCTGCCGTGTTCAACGTCACTTTGTCAGCCCCGGCGCGCAGCACCGCGCGAATGTCTTCGAGGTTGCCGAGTCCGCCGCCGACCGTGAACGGGATGAACACTTCATCGGCCACGCGCCGCACGAGGTCTGCGACGATGGCGCGCTTGTCCGAAGAGGCCGTGATGTCGAGGAAGGTCAACTCGTCTGCGCCCTCCGCGTCGTAACGCTTCGCCTGCTCGACCGGATCGCCCGCGTCAACGAGTGACACGAAACGTATGCCTTTGACCACGCGGCCACGATCAACGTCGAGACACGGGATGATGCGTTTAGCCAGCACTAGCTTTCGCACGCCTCCAGTTCCGCGAAGTTTCGCAGCAGGCGCAAGCCCGCCGCCTGACTCTTCTCCGGGTGAAACTGGACGCCGCACAGCGCGCCGCGCGCCACCACCGACGCGTAGACCGAACCATACTCCGTCTCGCCACGCACGACTTCACGCTCCTCCGGTTCGCAATAAAACGAATGGACGAAATAGAAAAACGCCCCTTCTTCAATCCCCTCGAACAACGCGTGCGCGCCTCCTCTCTGCGCCACCTGATTCCAACCCGTCTGCGGAACCAACAACTCCGCCGGGAAGCGACGCACGCGCCCGCCGAGCAGCCCTAAGCCCTCGCGCCGCCCGAATTCCTCCGACTCTTCAAACAGCATTTGCATCCCGACGCACACGCCCAACACCGGCGTCCCCATCAAGGCGCGTTCGCGCACGAGACGGTCGAAGCCGCGCTCGCGCAGAGCGTTCATGCACGCGCCGAACGCGCCGACGCCCGGCAGCACCAGCCGTTTCGCCGCGCCGAGCACCGCCGCTTCGCTGCTCACGACCGCCTCGCAGTTCATCGCCGCGAAAGCCTTCTCCACGGAGCGCAGGTTGCCGACGCCGTAATCTATGATCGCCACTTCCGCGCTCACAAGACTCCTTTCGTACTCGGCACACCCTCGACGCGCGGGTCGAGTTCCACCGCCTGCCGCAGCGCGCGCGCCGTCGCCTTGAAGGTCGCTTCAAGAATGTGATGCGTGTTCTGCCCGCGCAGCAGATCGAGATGCAGGTTGCAACGCAGTGCGCCGGCGAGTGAACGCCAGAAGTGTTCGGCCAACTCGACCGAAAAATTCCCGATCATTTGTCGCCGCGTCTTCACTTCATAGACGAGATAGAAGCGTCCCGACAGGTCAACCACCGCGCGGCACAGCGCCTCGTCCATCGGCACGAGCGCTGCGCCGTAGCGCGCGATCCCGCGCTTGTCGCCGAGCGCCGCCGCGAACGCCTCGCCCAGAGAGATGGCGATGTCCTCCACCGAATGATGATCGTCTATTTCCAGATCGCCGCGACATTCGACTTCCAGATCGAACAGGCCGTGACGCGCGAACAGTTCGAGCATGTGATCGAGAAACGGCACGCCCGTCGAGATGCGCGCCTGCCCGCTCCCGTCCAGATTTAGAGAGACTCTTACGTCCGTCTCCTTCGTCTGCCGTCGAACCTGCCCGGTGCGCGTTCGTGTTTGAAGTTGGGTGCTCATAAAATTTCTCTCCCGGTAAAGGTTCACAGCGGCGACTTCAAGACAAACGCGTGGCCGCCGCGCTTCTCAGGCGCATATCTCCCG
>Ga0307513_10000710_pt1 | contig 47823 bp, 46 predicted proteins | sample 15_EM_MG_FD_202174 | JGI IMG/M metagenome (GOLD analysis project Ga0307513, IMG submission 202174) | Populus trichocarpa ectomycorrhiza microbial communities from riparian zone in the Pacific Northwest, United States - 15_EM | ecosystem: Host-associated > Plants > Roots > Unclassified | place...
GTCTCAAGGGCAAATCGAAGGCGAGATAATGGGTCCGACGACCGATCACGGTTGTTGATGTTGAGCAACTTTGAGGGCAGGAACGACGAGAATGTTGACATTGTGGCGAACTATATATGTCGAGGTTGTAGGAGAGAGTTGTGGGGGTGCGGGTGGGAGAGGGATCGTAGTCGATATGTTGATTCGTAAGTGTGGTGGTTGTTCGGATTCCTGGGATTACGAGTTTGGTGTGAACGAATCGATGAGAGAATCGGCAAGGGGGTACATACCTTTCGTTGTTAATACAGCTTTGCTTAACCTGTCACCGGCTTCGTCGTGGTTGAGTGGCAGGGGGGACCATACGGCAGTGATCGAGAGGAGTTCACTCATCCTCTCCGCCCGTGACGCCAATGACGGCCCCAGCGCTGACCGGTTCGCTCTCTTCACCCCTCGTCACCGCCATGTCCGACGCTCCGGTGCGGTTTATGGACGGTGCAGCGTTTGACTTTTTTCTAATCGAAATGGTCAATACTCTCCGAATGTCATCTGCACACGCGCAAGCGCGGGCTCGTAAGGTCGAGCAAGAGATGATCGATGCTGGTCTACTCCCTGCTCCACTGCCCTCCCCGGCCATACGCAAGGAACATAGGGACTCGGCGACGAGTTTGACCTCAAAGGCGACTACGAAAGTGGATGATGAGGAGGAGGGGCTGAGGCTTCGACTAGAAGCAATTGGAATGCATGTTGGCGCGAATATCACCGAAAAGTATGTATATCCATTGCAGTCATGCCCTTCTCATATCACTGCGGCATTTCTTGTAGACTGTGCCACGGAAAACCATACTTTACCGAGACACTCGAGAGCATCAAGTTTGTTTGCAAGGATCTCTGGACAACGTGCTGGGATAAGCAGGTAGATAACCTCCGAACGAATCACCGGGTCAGCCCCTGCCGTTTTCAGTTTCTCCTTCAACTCTCATTTCGGTTCAGGGCGTTTATGTGTTACAAGATAATTCATTTAAACCGATTGCTCGATTATCTTCATGGGACGGCCGCCAGGACGCGATCAAGCGAGCCAAAGTGGTACGATGAGTCTTGGGACTCCCATGCTATATGTTCACGAACCTTGCTATCTAGTATGTTATGATGCCTGCGGGAATTGTGAGAGGAGCTTTGTCGAGGCTAGGATTGATCGGTGTAGTAGTACCAGAAGTGAACAACATACCTCAATGTACGCTCCCTCTGCTCCTTTTCCTATGCACTTATGATGAACCGTTTCCAACCTTCTAACAGGTACATTCCAGATTAAGTTGCCAAAGCCCTCATGAATTGACTTTCACCACCGATGTGCTCTTATGTTAATCGACGCAGTTCTGAGTGCTCACCCCGCTGGTCACCCTTGACACCCACGCAACTCGATGTCTGTCGTGAACCTTACTTAGCACCCTGATGATTTGGTAAGGTAATTCCTGGGAACAACTATCTGGGTGGCTTCAAGTGCATGGCCTCGACGATCGACGAGTATGTCCATCGTGTACGTTTATGTTCCCTGTCTGACGGGCCTTGTGCGCCTAATCAGGGCGTTCCCCCCATATCACATTACTTCACTCGCCTCCAGGTCCTCCACTATTGGTCGAAAATGTGTGGCGGGTCACGTGCAAATGTTGTGTCTTGACGCGGCCATTCCCCCTCGCTTTTCTCTTTCCATCGCCTCGCTTATTCAGAAATGGCTGCTCCCCCACCAAAAGATCCTTGTCGCCTCTTCAAATCCAAGGAGGGATGTCGTTTCGGGAAGAGATGCAAATTTTCTCACGATCTCGGTTCAACGTCTGGAACGAGAACCCCACGGTCTTCCCAACACAGCGCATCACCTTCACCTACCCCTACCCCTACCTCATCCAGGAACCGGTCGGGAAGGAGCGGTAACGCTACACCAAGGAATGTCTGCGACTTCTATTGGAATACTGGTCAGTGCAACCGTGGGTTTGACTGCACATTTAAACACCAGAGGAACACCAATCCACAATCTGGCGGCACCAACGTTACCGATGGAGTCGAAGAAGACGTTGCAAACGCAGCTCTGGAATTTTTCACGATGGACAATCTGACACAGATGGCTGGGGTTGGGCTGCATAGTACCCAAGAGGGTACGCCGGAGAACGCCCACAATTCGATTAAACGATATCTTGGAGGAGGATCCTTGAACACTCCTGCCGAAATGAAACCACTTATCTCCATTTTGGCGAGCGTTAACCGAAGGAATCACTCTTGGGTGTGTCTGGTTCACCGCTTACACTAGATGGATGCTAACTCTGTTGCAGACGGCGGATAAGGCCCAGGTAATGCCCGATCGTGATTTACGAGAATCCCTTGCTGATTGATGGCTCTAGGAATTCCTGGACATGATTATTCGAGTTGGTTCTCCCGAGTTATCGGCAGTTCCCTTGTGATTGACGATCCCGGTTTTAGAGCGACAAACTGCTCAGCTGCATCGGCGACATCCTCAAGTTTCCCAACGTCAGCCCGAAGGCCGCAACAGGGTTCACGCTCTTGTCATTTCAGCTCGATTATTTTCCAGTTCTCGAGGTTCCAATTTCGTCTATTCACATGACCACCCAACTAAAACTTTCTCTAGTACTTCACATCAGATCTTGTGCTGAAGTCGACGTTGCATCACAACATCAAGTATCCTCCGCTTTCTCTACTTTTGTGACCGTACCTCTAACTCTACAAAGTGCTCTATATGCGGTGTTATATGAACACTGGGGGACCGTCTCTACCATCATCGAATATTCCTTGAAATCCATGATTTCGAACCGGACCTGGAACGATCCAACTCCCGGACTCCCTGAAAATCTCCAAGGAAAGCTTACTGGGATTGTAGTGTTCAAGACTATATCAGATCTTGTAATCCAGTACGCTAAAGCCTTGCTCTGCCAATTGACGTCTACTCACAGATCGAGTAGGGTATTCAACCGCTTTAAAACCGCGCTGGAGACTTATCCACAACTCAACGGGCTTGTCGAGCGCCTCACCGAATGGTTCGACATCTGGAAAACTGGCGTCCTGTCCTCTCCCCCAACATTCCGGGACCCCGTCACATCCGATCCAGAGACCCGTAGGTTTACAGTCCAGACCCTTGGCGAGACACTTGAGAGGCTCCGTGCCATCATCGGACGCGAACACCATGCCACTGAATCAAGGAGAATCGTCACAAAGAAGGTCGTCCTCAGCGACGCAGAAAGGACTCAAGCCCTGTTGACGCGACTGGAGCAAGCTTATGATCCTCCCGGTAACTTACGTCCAGATGGACCGAGGCACGACAATGATTTTACCAACATCGTGGAAATCCGCATCTGCCCCACCAGTGATGAACTCATGTGTCCAGTGGCCCCCCACCTTCCGGTCACAGTCCCTGGAGCTCCTCACCACCTCCCCGCGGGCTCGATGGAAAGACATCTTGACACACAGTTCCGGCTGCTACGTGAGGATCTAACGTAAGGTCTTCTTATGGCTTTTGAATTATTCATTAACTAGCCATAGGTTCTCGATCCGCGAGTCCTTGAATGTGTTGCAAGAAGACTTGGACACCATGTGGACTCAATCATACGGGAGGAAACGTGAACTGACGGAGTTCGAGAAGCTACTGGAGAAGGGTGGTGGTCTTTACAGATCATCTGGCAGGAACTCAGTCATGTTCAACGTCTACACCGACGTGCACTTCGCTCAATTGGGCACAAGAGGCCAGGGATTTGTGATTGGACTCACAGTTCGATCCCCATCGGGACCCGGCAGAGACCCTGACCTGAAGAAACGGGTTGACTACTGGAAGCACGCTGGAAGCAAAAAATTGTCTTCAGGTTCCCTCGTTGCGCTGGTCCTCGTGTCTAGAGGCACTTCTATGGTTCACTTGGCAAACCTTGTATCATCCGCGGACGACATCGCAGAATCCGCCAAGCATTCAGAAGACTATATCCAGATCAAGGCGACATTCTTCGACCCGGAGGTTGAGATCCAGGCGTTAAGAAAGGAGAAAATCACCATCGACACGAACACCTTCGCGATCCTTGTTGATAATGGGGTCATGTTTGAATCAGTCCGCCCGTTCCTCAAGACCCTCAGCACGATCGACTCCACCTCGATTCCTTTTAGCAGGTACATCTGCGCACAGGCTCCGCTCGATAACGTTGACGTCCGTCCACCGAAATATTCTACTGCCCCTGGATTCCGCTTCAAGCTGCAGAGTGTGGCGCAACCGGGTCAAACGATTCACCCGCTTGATGTTAACAACCCCGCGTCCATTGCTCGTGCCCGAGACCAACTACGGAGATTCAGCATCCTGGACCCCAGCCAGGCAGATAGCGTCGTGGATTCTCTAACCAGAGAAGTTTCACTGATTCAAGGGTGAGACTTTCCACGTTTAATCTGGAGATCTTGCTGATGACCACATTAGACCACCCGGAACGGGAAAGGTGATTCTGCTTGAGTATCACGTTAGTGTGTACTGAGACTATGATCCTAGAGCTACACAGGGAAGGAACTCTTCCGGATATTTTTTGATAACAAGATCAAACCGATTGTCCTCATTGCTTTCACAAACCATGCGCTGGACCACATGTTGAACTCCATTCTCGATGCCAATATCACCAAGAAGTTTGTTAGGTTGGGGTCCCGGTCAACCGACGAGAGGATCGCAGAGTATAGTCTCATGAACCTTGAAAAGACTTTTACCGATGCTTCCATGAACCGCCAACTCGGGAGAGAATACGCTATCAAGAAAAAGTTGGCAGAAGAAATGCGCAAGGTGATGGAGGATATCCAGATTCCCGAGCCAACCGAGGACCAAATCAAAGAATACCTAGAAATCTACTGGGGAGAACACCTATCAATGATGTACGAGCCACCATTTTGGATCGTGGAGTACGCCGCTCGGTTGTGGGAGCCGGACAGTGAGGAGGGCGAGTGGAAGGTCCAAGGGAAGAAGGGGAAGGGGAAGGAGCAAAGCCATCTCATGGCTCGGACCTACTATGGGCTCTGGAAGCGTGGCCTTGATATCGCCTTTATCCAACCACCCCGCCCTCAGTTCATCGAAGCCGAGTTATCGAAGAACCAGAGGAAGAAAGGTGTCAAGCCCAATATCATCCTGGTCCCGCCTACCCAAAAAGATCAGGAACAGTACCAGGAACGGATGTTCGAGTTCTTCTCTAACCTTGGTTTTGGTGACTTGATTCCTCCAGTTCCCACCGGCAACAGACCATTCGTTCAGCTCCAGGATTCGCCTGCTGTGTGGGGGATGAGCTTGGAAGAGCGACAGAGGCTAGCAGAACACTGGGAGGAGGAAATGCGGCGGCTTGCGTACAACAATTATCTCGGGGAGTACGAAAGGTTGCGAGTCCTGTACGAAGATGCGTGCGAAAAGTACGAGGACGTATCCGACGAAGTAAGGGTCTAATCTATTCTCGAACGCTACTCCACTAACGTTCCCGGCAGAGGAAGCGCCGTCTGTTGAAAGATGTTGACCTGATCGGGTGCACGACCACTGGTGAGCAAGGTTGGCTGTGCTCATCTCCACATTGATCGTCAAAATATCCAGGTGCTGCGAGGCTCACTTCGCTTCTTACGGTAAGCAAAAATCAGCCGCGGAGTGAGGCACGATTTAGCTGATCTACTTACAGAGCATCCAACCGAGGGTACTCGTAGTTGAAGAAGCCGGCCAGGTGCTTGAGGCACACATCCTCGCTTCCCTAGTCGATACCGGTCCGTCTGGCTTCTGTATTTCTTTCTCGCTGGTTTCTCACCGATAGAACCCAGTCCAACATCTCGTTTGTATCGGGGATCCCAAGCAGCTGAGACCAAACCTGGCGACATATTGTTGGTGGTTTCTGTATTGATGCACTTCCGTGGGTGCTCACTTTCTCCAACATAGCTTTATCCATGGATAGCGCTCGTGGCAAGGATCTGTTCAAGTTCGATCGTTCCCTCATGGAGCGGCTCGCGGACAACGGTTTCCCGATGTCGCAGATCAACGTCCAACGCCGCATGCGCCCAACAATCTCTCACCATATCCGGTATGGGTTTCTCTCAGCGAGAGAGACACAATCGCTTAGAATTTCCTCCACAGAACAATACTGTATCCGAAGCTGGAGGACAACGAGATTGTGACGCGCTACCCGGATGTGAAGGGAATGAGCGAAAATGTCGTGTTCTTCACGCACAAGCATAAGGAAGATGGTGGCCAGGAGTCGGTATCGAAAGTCAACTCGTTCGAGGTACGCATTCACCATAGAGGGATCTGCAGGACCATAACATCGGCTTCTCTCAGGTAAAGATGATCGTGGATATGGTCATGTACTTCCTGCGCCAAGGGGAATACAACAATCAAGGTGATATCGCCGTCCTCTGCGCCTACTTGGGACAGTTACAGAAAGTGCGTGCGGAGCTCCGGTCGCTGAAGGTTACGGTTGCGGTCGACGATCGTGACGAAACCCAACTTGTGAGGCAAGGACTCCAGGATGAGGATGAGACCCCATTGATCGAAGAGGTTGCCGTTGCGAGACACGTACGTTGGTTGTTGCGAACAATCAATACTCGACCTAATTTGCGTCATGATCCCAGGTCCGACTGGGCACCGTCGACATCTTCCAAGGGCAAGAGGCAAAGATTGTCATCGTTTCACTCGTGAGGAATTCGGGAGATTTCGACACTGATAACGCAACGATTGGATTTTTGAAGGTGACGATGGCACTGTGATGTCGCTCGAATGATATTATTGACTTTGAGTTAGTCAGAGAACCGGATCAACGTTGCTCTATCGCGAGCCAAGCACGGTCTCTATATCATGGGAAATGCTTCAAACTTGCGGAAGAATCCCACTTGGTCTACGATCCTCGATGAGATGGAGAAGGAGGGCCAGATCGGCTTCGGTTTCCCTATCGTTTGCGCGCGGCATCCGGAACAAGTTAAGACCATCTCTGAGCCTGGACAACTGGCGAAGATCGCACCTTTGGGTATGGGCGGAAATCGTGTCGTCAACACCTTACTCATACTCCGACAGGTGGCTGCACACTTCCATGCGAGTTCAAGCTTTCCTGTGGACACATTTGCTCATCCTTGGTGAGGAACCTCTCCCCCCGCTACAGTGCACTTCCTCACCTTTCCAACAACCATCCAGTGCCATGCGGACCTTGATAACCACAAGAGTACGCTGTGTTACCAAAAGTGTGCGCGCTTGGCCTGCACACGTTTGCATCCCTGCGTCCGACTCTGTCACGAATCCTGCGGAAACTGCGGGTTCCCAATTTCTAATGTGATCCTACCCTGTGGTCACGTAGAGAAGCAGGTCCCATGGTGAGTTTGGGAGTTTGTCTTCTCTGGTGACATAAATGTAAACTCTCGTCACTCCCAGCCACCAGCTTGAGGATTTGAAGTCCGTCAAGTGTCAGAAAATGGTCTTGAAGAAGCTCCCGTTCTGCGAACATTCGAAACAAGTTGCTTGTTACAAGGACCCAGCCTCTGCCATTTGCACCGAGTTGTGTGACAAACCGACGAGCTGTTGCTCTAAGAAGTGCAAGGGACGATGTGGGGAGTGTCAGAAGTTGAATCTGAACGTCAACAAGATTCGCTCGGGACCGATAAAACGTGTAAACCACACCCAGCACCCTTGCGAACGTGCGTTATATTGTCAACACCTTTGCGGACGTCCGTGCCACCCCAAAGACCAAGGATGCAACGCCGAGTGCAAGCAATCCTGTCGTCAGCGTTGCATTCACCACATGTGCCCCAAACCTTGCTCCGTCACCTGCGCCCCGTGTTTGGATGCGTGTCCGTGGAAGTGCGCCCATCATGAATGTCCAGTGGCCTGTGGATCGGTACGTTGGCTCGACGACTGCTCTGAGATCCATTATCACTGAAATGTATCTTCAGATCTGTGCTCGACTCCCGTGCGATGAACCGTGCACCAAGACACTCGAATGTGGTCATCCATGTCCTTCTGGTGAGTTGTTTAAATTTCTCAGCTTATTCAATCCTGCTGAACCTGGCATGAAGTCTGCGGTGAACCTTGTGCGATCCAGAAATGTGTTGTTTGCATGAGCGATGACGCAAAGACCGACGTCGTCGATCTCATTATGCAGCGAGCCATTTCTGATATTGACACAACCTCGGACGACGTCAGCGAGAAGTTGATAACCCTCGGGTGTGGACACATCTTCACGGTCGAAACGTTAGACGGACATTGCTCGATGTCCGAGTACTACGAAATTGACCCGATGACTGGTTCTTACCTCGCGATGAAGGCTCCGCCCGTCAAGTACCAGACACCTCCAGCCTGTCCCACCTGCAGAGGTCCCATCACTTCTCCTAGGTACGGTCGTGTCACGAAGCGCGCAAACCTGGATATCCTGGAGCAGAACGTTGCCAGCAATATGTCAAAGCGACTGGAGAAACATGGTCCAGCTCTGGAAGCCATTTCTGCTGGCCTCGAGGCGTCGGAAACTGCGGCCAAGGGGATTGCCAACGGGGACGATTTCGCGTCGGAAGATGATTTCGCCGAGATCTGCGCAAAGCGAAAGGAGTTATTCGGAAAACCCGACGAACCTCTCCCTGTCAACGTGTTGAGAGAACTCAAGACTCGCCACGGGTTTTCCAAGAAGGAAGCGGACGAGTGGAAGAAGATTGCGAAGGAAATCAACCGGGTCTACGACGCTATCGCCGGTGTTGCATCCGCGCGTTCCGCCCACGTTGGGGCTTACGAGGCGGCCATGACCACTCTGTTCAAGCTCGAGATGGATGCTGTCGCTTTGGATCCCTCCAAAGCTGACGGAAAGACGCAACACGAGGCCGCGTTCGCTGCTGTGAATGCCAAGATCGGACAGCCCCCCCATAAAGCAGATCGGAAATACCACATTGAAGCCTTCCTGCTGTCCATTGAGCTGCGCCTCATGCTCGGTCAGATCGCCTCTGCCCGTGTTGCAGAACTCTCCCTCACTTCCGACGACCCCGATCACCCTCGACACCGAAAGATCTGGACCACCTTCACCGAATTCCTCTACGATTCTTGCATCGAGGATTGTGCGAAGGCAATTTTTCTCGCCCGTTCATGTTCTTCTACCAGACAGGAGGCTCGGATCAGCATGGTGAACCTCCGTTGCAACTTCGAGAAGGTCCGCTTTGACGCTCTTGAAGAACGCCGCAAGATCCAGGTCTCGAGGAAAAGTGAGGCTGATCAACTGCGCATGAGGGCTAGTTTGGGTACCCTCGTATCGCAACAAAGGGCGGCGGCTCAGAAAGAACTTCTGGAAGCAAGAACGAGGTATCTCCAGAATCGGCCGGTCAATTCGCGGGAAGAGATGAACGAAGAGATTGTCTGGTTCGGGGAGGATTGCAGCTCCAGGGCCGAGAAGATCTTCGCTGCGTATAAGGATCTTCGGGAGCAGGTTCTCAAAGTGGAGATACTCTATCAATCGGTGTCGTTGCAAGAGAAGCGGGACATCGTCAGGGCTCTTGGCTTTGGTGTGTTACATGGAGATACCATCCGTGTTCCCACAACTCACGAAATGTGCACAGGTCACGCCGGTCATTTCTACAATTGCGAGAATGGACATACATTCGTCATCACTGAGGTACGCAATGTGTTTTCCAATGCCAGACGTCGCATCAACCTTGTTTTCGCAGTGTGGTGGTGCAATGCAGGCTTCAACATGTCCCGAGTGTCGAGCGCCAATAGGAGGTGGTAATCATCGTCTTCACGCATCTAACACTCGCGCGGTTGAATTTGAAGAACTTTCCAGGGGTACTGGTGCGGGGGAGAATCCGTGGGCTCCAGGGGGGGACTTAGCTAGAATGTTTTGAGCATTGACCTCGGTTTATTGAGAGACGTATAGTAGTGTGGACATAGATTATTGAGGGCATGTTGTCATGTTGGGTCTCGGACAACGGTTCCGTATTGACCAATTCTACAACATGGGTGACATCGACGTTGGAACAGCTTCGCACAAACCTATGTAGCTCCAGATACCAGACTCGATCTTTCCACCCTGCGTGTGGGCGGCCCTTTCTACGACGCTCTCCAGATATGTCTCAATGTCCCATTATACTCCAGTATTTCGGCGTCCGGATGACCAATGGCACCGGCTCCCAACATAATGACAGCGGTTCCGACGCCGAACGCCTTGAGCAGGTGGCTTTTCGGGAACCGTCCGTACGCGTCCCTTCAATACCGCGATCGGTGTCTCGTGGACGTCTATGGCGCAACATCCCAGTTTGTGAATCCAGAGATGAATTGGGTGAATGAGATCAGAAGAGCGCGATGCACGATTTTCTAGTCACCCCCGGACTGAGAGTGGTACCATCCGGTGAAGGTGTAGCATGACATAAAAACCCAGACGAGATGACTGTGACAGAATACTCCTTCTCCACATGCACCGCTCCTGACTTCCCGTTCGACCGCAATGAAAAAAAGTTCGCGTCCCCAACCTCAGCCCAGAGAATCTGTTGATAAGTCTGACTTCCGATGATCCAACGTCGATTCGAGACACCTTTGGCCTGTAGTAACATAGCACGCTGTCAGCTGGGGGCGGCCGGCGCCCGGTCGGACGCGGAGCGTGAAGGAGCCGCTCGGGAGGGCGGACCTCACGACCGCACTTTGCGGCACTACATGTCCTCCAATGGCGATCATAGACCACACTGACAGTGTATATTGACCATCGAGCTCAACAATAGACAGAAACGACAGTAAAAGGACCAAGAGACAAAAGTCGCCCTCATGTATAACGGATGTGGTGAGCGGGAGAAAAACCGGCACAGAGGATGTCGATGACGGGAGGCGGGGGTGTGATAACTCGGGAACACTGAATAGGGTGTTTGGGCGTGAGGGGGGGGAGGTAATGTGCCGGTTGGGAAAGCAGCGTTCCACCCTCCTCCGTTGGACGTCAATACAGACACCTAGGTCCAAGAGGTATAGACGCTAAGGGCAGCGCCGAAAAGAATGAGACCAAAATCCGATATGAAAAAATACGCCAGGACCGATCGGGATCTCCACTTCTTAAGTCTCATGAACTTGACCTCCCGCCCGTCGTCCCTCGGTGTAGCTCGAACATAGCGGTCCATCCACCACCCCACCGATGTCGAGATGAGTACCACGAACAAGGCAACAGCCAGGTAGACGAAGCGGGTTGCCCGAGTTCTGTCGACGATGTCCTCGGAGATCGGTACCAACGGGTCGGCTCCACCAAATGTCGCGTCCTGCTCCGAGACGTTTGTCGGATCGGCGAGATCAATCCGGAGCCTGAGCACCGAAATGGTACGCGCGTCCGATATGGCAACAGCGACGAAACGGAAAGCCATCTAACAGGGACAAAAAATATGGTTGAGGAGAATAGAGGGCGCAAGAAATATAGACGTGCTTACAATATACCGGGGGATGACCAAGTATCTGGAAATTTTCGACAAGATCGGCGTGTCAATGGCAACTTTTTTGGCATTGCAGACGATCCGAGCATCTGCGACAGGGTTGGTCTCGATCTTCGCGGGTTCCAGGTCTGCGATTTCCTTCTCCAACCTGTAGCAGAACAGAGCCGATTAGGTCCCAAAAGATCCCATCCATAAGACTCGAGGGGAGGCTGACCGAGCAAACCACTTCTCTTCATTTCTCCTCGACTTCGCCATCTGAGTGACGCTTTCCTTGATTATATCCATGGGGTCGCGGCGCCTGACGGCTGCATCTGTGGAACTGGTGGGCGTTCAAGTAACGGTCCGAGAAAAATGCAAATCCCGTATCAACATGCCTTTGAACACGAGATGGTGGCCCGCTGCCAACGTCGGCGTGATCCCTGGTCGAGGACGGAGCTGGGGTTGGGGGGGAGTCGATGAGATGCATGACGGTGTTCGGACGGGTGCCAACCCAGTGTCTTTTATATATATCCCTGACATGGTTCAACATTCAACCTCGAGCTCTCCCGCCCCTTGCCAGCGGGGGGTTGGCCCATCCGATATCTCCGGCTCGCCCTCTTGAAGTAATGAGAGTAGAGTTCAATCCGCTGGCCGACAGGAATTTCTCGCTATTCGCGGCCCCTCCTCCACTTCCCCCGGCCTGCCCGGCTCGAAGACCTTGTATGATTGAGTAGACCAAAACCCTTACGAATTGGTTTTCGTGACTAGAACGCGGGTAAAAAAACCCAACCCTCTCCCAGAACCGCTGCCTTCTTCAGGTAAAGCATCAGTCTTCATCCGGTATTGGGGCGCACCCGCAGACGACATGTCAGCATGAATCCAGATAGGATGTGTGGGGAATCGAAATTCACTCACGCATATATCTTACTATGGTGGATTCACACGGATAAGTCAGAGGATACGGGAACGACTAACTCGTGTTAACACCACAGGGATAACTAGAAAACACGGCTAAAGTAAATCCTGTCAACACCGGAGCACCGCATGGTTAGCGAGGATGAAGAGGAAATAACCGGTCCCATTTCTTCCAAGTGTGAGGCAGACCGAGACTCCCAGTTAAGAATTCCGCCATGCCTCCAGGAAAAATAGGTCGTCAACTCGAACACCAATCTGGGTATGATGCACGCGTTGGTCCGGTCGCCCACAGGTAGGGGTATCACTGGAACGTACCGAATGGGGTAGTGAGGATCGTGTTTTTCACTCCGAGACACCTGTGCCGTGAGATAATGCAGGACTACAGCCCCAAACCGGGGACAGGTTGAATATGGAAAGTTAGATCAGGATAAAGCGAGTCCAAGATCACGGGGCGTACCCGGATTCGTAGCCACCAGAAAAATCTGACATTACGTCTGAGAGAGAATTGTACAGTCGAAAAGAGTTCAAGCAAAACACCAACGCCTAGCTGCTTCCCAGATGCGGGTGTGCGGGTGATCCTGTCGCACAACGCTCTCCGGATAGGTCCAAAGTTCCATTATACTCTGGTCATTCGGCGTCCGGGCGACCCCCAAGACCGACGGCGCCGACTCTCGACACAATAACGGCGGTTCTAACACAGAACGCCCCGAGCAGGCGGTTTTACGGGAACCGTCTGGTCCACGGATGTCTATTGACACACGGATCGACATTATCCCCAATTGCATTGACCAGATATCCTAGCACATCTAATAACAAGGACAACCTTTGGGCGTCGAACAATAAGTACCAGCACAACAGCCGCCCGACCGCTTTTTTGCTTCGCCTATTGATACTAGTTCGCGCGCACTGTGAGAAAGGTGCTACGGATGATTCAGTACAAAATACCGCTCGTAAAACGCCAGAATCACTAACCTTCTCTCGAGATCCAATATTGCGCGAGACAGGGAGACACATCACAGGATATAAAGCAGCGACAAGTGGTGGTACAACCGATACAGAGATAGATACAAGTGATGACGTTCTTGAAGAGGGTGGAAAAGGGGGAGGTATGGGGACAGTTGTGAGATTGAGAAACGTAGCGGGGGATGGTACGAGGCGTTGGTTACTTGCGGAAGGATCCTTCATCTGAAGAAACCGAGACAATTGCTCATGCTCTCATCCGGTTCCTCGAGCTGAGAATGGAAGGTCAATATGCATTAAGAACAGCGCCATTTCTGGGGCTTACCATTGTTCATTGCCGCTTCAATCTCTCGGAGGAAATTATTTGTGTTGTTTGCATCCCCCGTGGCCCCCAGCTTCTCAAACCCATCGACGGCGCGCAATGCCTCGGATCTCGCTTCTTCGAACCTATCTTGTTGATACCAAACTTGGGCCTGTATGTCCATTACAATAGCCAGGTAATATGCACTGTTACCCGTGTGTGGCTTGGCGCGTTCAATGTGGGCGTTTGCGTCGTCGAACCTGCCTTGGTCGGAAAACAGCCATGCCAGGTCGTAATTAACCCAAAACAGCAGTGCGTCCAGGCAGAAAGAGGAGGCAATTTTGAGGGCTGTCTCGTAATGGTGAACGGCCTTCTCTATCTCGCCCTTGGATCGATATATATTGCCGAGAACACGGTGACAATTGCAGACCTGAGATTCTCGGCCTTTCGCCGGGAAGAGATCAATCGCGCGGGATGCAGCTTCTTTCGCGGCGTCGAGTTGTTCGTCCCCATACAACAGCCAAGAGAGCTCGTTCAGACACCGGGCTTGTTCCGTCGTGTCACCGAGCCGTTCGGAAATCTTCAACGCCTCTTCCGCACATTCTACCCCTTCTTTACGAAGGCCTAGCAACCGGTTCACATCAGATAAGTCCCTTAATACTTCAATGACCCGACGGTCATCCCCCCGCCCTCTCCAGAGCTGTAAAGTGTGGGTGAGGACCCGCTTGTACTCCGTGTGATTTCCAATCTCCCCAAACAACCGTGAGAGCCGAAATAAGCATGATGGCTTGCAGGGGTGGTCGTCTGGGAGCTCCTCGACCCTTGGTCCTAGCAGTGTGAGCCGCGGTTTGTGCCAATAGAGGTGGTTTATGAAAGATGAGCAAGCGTCCCAGACATCGCGTGAGCCTGCGTCAATGGTTGTGAAGATGTCGAGCAGATACTCAACATTCACATCCTCCGACACAATCCACCGTGTTTCTCCAAACTCAGGTCCATCAGGATCAATATAAGTCAACAATCGATCAAAGTAATGGTCCTTGGTCGTGCACAGGAGTGGAGATGACTTTGGATCTTTGGGGCGAAGGTGGTCCCGGAGTGGTGCCAGCATTGTGATGAAGCCACCACTTCGATATGTCAGAGAAAGGACACAGAACTTGTTGAAGATCTTCTTCCTGCCTGGGATTGTGGGGAATAACCAATCCAGATTCTTCTCATCGACCCCTTGAGGGAAGAAGGCAACAACTCCAAGGAGGTCCTGGGCCCCAGGTCCGAGTTCCCGAAACATTGCGGAGGAGAGTGTGAGCTCAATGGTGGCGGAAAGGCTCTTGTTGTGATCCGTCTCGAGCATATCTGTCCGGCGCTCGTCCCACTCGTTGACTAACTGACCAGTGTCCCACTTGTTTTGATGCGCAACCGTGGCAAGGAGAGTGATCGACAACGGATGGAATTCGAGTTGCTCTAGGATGTTATTGATCGGATCTGACAATTCGTCGTGCTTGTAGATGCGATAGAAGGTGTCACGCGCCGCTTCCATCGTAAGCGTCGGAATCTCGACCCGCTCGCAGTCGGGGGGGACAGTGGAGATCCGGGATGTGATGCAGAGGCAGATGTTGCTGAACTGACTGAGCTCCTCCACCGCATTGTATATCTCCTGCGCGTTTGTTCCCCGAGAGTCGAGTATGGATTCCGCATTGTCGAGGACTATGAACATTTCCTTGGAGGATAGAAATGGTCGTAGAGGGGACAGATCACTAGGATTTTCGATGCCCGCGCCGATGACATTGGAGAGTCGACGGAGGAAATGAGTGAGCGAGGCAGGGAACTTGTCGCAACGTATAAACCGACGGTCGTCGCCAAACCGTCGTTTGATCCGATCGTCGTGGAGGACCGTCAGAGCGATGGATGTCTTGCCGATCCCGCCAGCACCTATTAGGACGGTCGGGGTGAGGTTTTCCACGAAACCGACAATCTTTTCGATCAACCCGTCACGTCCAAAGAAGGCCCTCGGTGGCGGAGGTGGCGATTCCCCGGATGCGCTAGATGTAAACTTAAGGCACTGGATCCTCCAGTAGTCGAGGTTACTGACCTGTTTTGAGTCTAGGTGGTGGTAAGCGTCTATTCGGTAATCCCAAAGAATACATGTCACTTACCGCCCGATTTTGTCCGTCCGTATCCTCACGAATTTTCAACACGTTCTGTTGCATATCTGCGACTATGGTATTGGTGTTTACGGCTAGCTGAGTCTGAAGAGGGGTGAATTGGCGACGGCCAAACCGGGGCAGATTGCACGTACGTTGAAGACCATAAGGATTCCGTTGAGGTCCGACCTCCAAGAGGCAATCATGTCCTTGTCATTCCTTGCACGAACAAATCGAGAGAATCGATTACGCCCGCTCTGCTTTACGATCTTCCCACGTATTTCTTCGACGGTCCTGCGATCGAGGTCACTGTGGGTGGAGGGATTCGAGAGGTACATCGCTGGCTCCACTCACAACGTCAATTTATTTATCGCATCGCGCACGGATCGACTGAGGTCATCCAAGCTCTTTCCGCCCATCCCCTGCTCTAGGGCTTTGCAGATATCGGCGCAGAACAATCCAAGATCGACATAATCCAACTCGTTGAGCATCAAGTCCTGGCTACGTGTGAGCTTGGAACATCCCATCGCAGGAGAGAAGACATACTCGGATCATTGTGAGAAGGATGCCGACGGTGCCAAAAGCGGCCTTAGCTGGTGTAACGTCCGAGACCTCCTTCGCAAGGTTCACGATGTCGATGGCCACATTCAACGAGGAGAGAACACCCTCCCGGTTCTTGGGTTGTTGGGATTTGGTTGTCATTGTCGCAATGCGAGGTGGTCGTGAGGGAGCGGTGTGACGTGTAGACTGTGAGGAAGATCCCGAAGCCTAATAGAGATGGGCGGCCATTCTGTGATGGCACGTCTCATGCAAACGGACCCATTTGGTGTGGGGAATTGCATTCGCGACCAAGTTGCAACGCGATCGAATGATCACTCAGAATCCCCGCCTCTCTGCTGGTTCAAGGGTATCTCCGACCCCGCCTTACTCTCGACTCGGCCTTATTGGTTGCTGTATCGGAAGCGCGGTTTCGAGACGTCCATTCGTCACGCACTCCCCCCGAGGGAAATGGAACCCCTGACTTGGGTCTCATTCACGCAGCTGAAAGGAGTTGAAGGGACTTTGGCAAAGGACGGGACTGCAATGTGCGCGAATCGCAGCCGCCGGCCAAACCAGACTCTTTGCAGATCTCTCAGGCCGAACGAGAGGTTCACACATGGCACGTGTCCGCTTGTTTTCCCTCGAACGGATCTTCTCCAACCAACAGAGAGGCCAAACACCCCCACGTCAAAATAAATGCTCTCTCTTGCTGTATCGAATTCATTTGCACATCTTCGTCGCGTAAGACGTGGCTCGATAAAGAGTGGTGGTTATAAATGCAGACCCTTGCTCGCGTCCGCAAAGGACTGTACTTGAAGTTGGACGAATCAACGGAAACTCGAGCCAGCTGCACGTCTCCACGGGTGAATTTCGGGGTCTCGTGGACGCACAGATCCTGGACTGTAATATCTACCCGAGGGTCTGGCGTCCAACAAAGAAACCCGACGAAAAAAAAAAAGAAGTGAAACAATCAACCGTGTCCCTCGACGGGATCCCCGTCCGCCTGCTGACGGGAATTCTCATCATTTCGCGCACAACGCACCTCGAGTTAAATCGTTTCGACCTGATTCGTCTCCTGCTCAGGAGCAACCGCGAACTGGAGAGCGATTGACTTCAGGATCGTTGGGGGGCCCTTCGGCGTCGCAGCTTGCCTGAGGTTCAGCGAGATTCGACGACAAACGATACTGTGTATTACTCGAGAGAGGGCGACCGTGAGGTCGAAGAGTGCAGGCTGTATGAAAAATGAGCGGTCATCAGATTCTGGATCGGAAGGTTGTGCTTACATGTTCTCGGATTCGAGCCACCTTCAGCCCGTAGCAACGTAACACACTGTCAGTTGTTGGGTACGAACCGAGCACCCGCTCGGGAGAGGGCCTCACGACCACAACTTGCGGTGCTACGCATCCTCCCAAGGCGATCATACTGCCAGGGCCAGGAGCTCGACCGCAAGTTGTCGTATGGGCAGACCAATAACAATTTACATTTGCTTATGTATGCCATAAACAGGAACAATGATAAAAGGACGAAGAGACAAAGACACCCTCGTGTATAACAGGTGTGGTGTACGGGAGAAAACCACTGCACAGAGGATGATGGAAGGCGGGAAGTGATAATTCGAGAACACTGAAAGCAGGGTGTCCGGACGTAGGTGACGATCGCTCGGTCAGGGCGCCATCTCGAGAAACACCCTCAAAAATACCTACACAAACGACCTCTAGTTCGAATTACACAACCGCTGCAAATTGCGGCGACGGCGGCGACGGCGGCGCACGCGAAGAAAGAGACACAGGTAGAAGTAACCGTAACCACTGGTACCGCCGCTGCAATACAGATAGCCAGATCCCAGAGGTAGACGGCAATTCCAACGCTGAAAAGAGCGAAACCAAACCGCATCATGAGCAAAGACACCAAGACCAAGCGAGATCTCCACTTCTCAAGTCTCTCGAACTTGGCTTCCCGCTCCTCGTCCCACGGCGTGGCTCGAGCATGGTAGAGGATCCACCATTTCCCCGATACCGCGATGAGTATTGCGAACGACATAGTAGCCAGACCGACGAAAAGGGTTGCCTGAACTGCGTTGGCGATGCTCGGGGTGGGTGTCAACGAGTCGACTCCACCAAATGTCGCGTCCTGGCTCGAGGCGTTTTTCATTTCGGCGAGATATCGATCTATCTGGATCCTGAGCGCTGTAAGGATACGGACGAGCCATACGGCGACAGCGACAGAGAAGAAAACCCCCTAACAGAGACAAAGAATGTGATTGAGGAGAATAAAGGACACAAGAAATGCAAACGTGCTTACAAAAGGCGGGCAAATGCCTGAGTCCCTGACATGTTCCGAGGCCGTGTTAGCGGCAACTTTCTCGCAAACGGTCCAAGAGTTTGTTATAGGTTCGGTCTTGATCTTCCCGGGTTCCAAATCCGCGTTCTCCAACCTGTAGTAGAAAAGAGCTGATTAGGTCCTAATGGATTACGTCGAAGACTTGAGAAAAGGCTGACCGAGCGAGCCGCTTCTCGTCCCTCCTCGGCGCCACCATCTGAGCAACGCATTGCTTGGGTGCATCCGTGGAACTGGTGGGCAGTTAGCTGATGGTCCGAGTAAAACAAAGGCTGCCCATCAACGTGCCTTTGAACACGAGGTGACGGCCCGGTGCCAACGTCGGTGTGATCCCTGGTAGAGGGCGGTGCTGGGGCTGGGGAGAAGTCGATGAGACCCATGACGGTGTACGGGCAGATGCCAACCCAATGCCTTATATATATCCCTCGCACGGTTCAACGTTCAACTTGGGTCCAGAATACTTACTCCGAAATCCCCTACGTCTTCCCTGCATAGAAGTGTAGAGCCTCGTGCTCATTGCAGCAACCGTCTTTACTAGAACGGTGGAACCACCACCGGGGGTTGGGCCTGAGTTGGTGGGGTCCCACGCCCCGCCCACGTCCAATGCCCACGGGTTAGGGAGCTGGCGTGGGATTTCCCCAATGCTTGCCGCCGCTCATAGTCGCAAGTCCATTCGTAATTCATCGCGTCTTCTGCCTCGAGGCACATCGTACTACACCTGGAATAGCTGGTTGACAAGTTTTGCAGGCTACGGGTCGTGTTCCCAAATTTTTTACCATCGTGGTCGTCGAGGGTGTTGTTTCGGCGGGAATAAGGCACATGACAGCACGTGCCACTTGGCCAGGTGTGATGCGTGACCCTCGCGTGACGACTCAGACGACAAGCTTCCTCTATGTTTTCCAGAACGTTAGCTTCGCAGTCCTTGCGGCGTTCCTTGCTCGCATCCAGGACATTCACTCCAACTCGACGGCTCCCACAGTATGTTCGCCTGAACTCATCGACGGCCAACCAGCCGGATTCGAAGGGGAAACTTGGGCCGGGTAGTCGCGAAGAAGCATCGCTGGATCCATGGGTGCCGCCCGTCCTGACTTATGACCAAGTGAAACCAAAGACCGAGCAGCCCTCCCCTGTGCGTTCACCCCCCTCGGCGTTTGCCGTCCTACCCATGTGAGACTCACTGCAAATTAGGATTCGTATTTGATCGATGTACGGGAGCCCGACGAGGTTATTCAGGGCTCCATCCCCTCATCCGTCAATATTCCACTCTCTGTGCTTCCGGCTTCACTTTATATGAAGGCGGAAGACTTTGAGAAAAAGTTTGGCTTTAAGAAACCGATGAGGGACCAGGAGATCGTCTTCTATTGCAGGAGTGGTGTGCGAGCCGCCACTGCCGGAGATATTGCGAAGAAAAATGCTTACGAAAAGTTAGTCTGTCAGGATCCACGTCCCCATGATCTCCTGACGCTCAACCATGTCAGAGTGTACAACTACAAAGGGTCTTGGTTAGAATGGGTTCAAAAAGAAGGTCATAAAGCGGGAACGTCGTAGAATATTCACCTCAGTCGGACCATGACAATGACGCGCGCGACTGGGACTCCTAGACTCGTGACGACTCCAGTACCATGAAACTTTATCGTTGAGTAAACAGGATCATCGTGCCTGGCTTCTTCCTCCAGCTGATGGTGGCTCTGGTTATCAAACATCTCAAGTCATGTCAGCGAGCGCCGCGGGCATCGCGTCCCTTGATCGGCACAATTCAGATTGCTCGCCCAAACCGTTCTGCTATTTCCAATTGGCTGTTCCCCATGTCCTGGCCTGTTTTCATGTTTCTGACACCCGAAATAGCCGTCCTCAAAGCCGTGTGCGACAACCCACCGCATCCCATCAGTCTCAGCCCTTGCCTGGTGTTCTCAGGGTGCTGGCCGATATAATGAGATGGGGGCGATCGTTTCATTCCTTCCCCCATTCCCTCCCTCCCTCACCCCACCTCTGTCCCCCCTTACACGACTACGGAGGCATAGATGAGGTACACTGTATTGACAACACTCCTTCTGGGCGCTGTCCTCCAGGTCGCCGCTCAGGTTTCGGACCCTGCACAGGTCGCTGCCATCATAGCCCAGTTGGAGGACGCACCGACCTCCGCCGCTCGCTTCAATCTACTCAGTGGACGTGATGTGTGTTCCTGGTAATCGTTGATCATGGAAATGACACTGACCTACTATCCTCCCCAGTTCGTCTTCGACTTCAATGCTGGAGTAGGCGTCGCCAAGGGAGCCGGCGGAAATATCACGGTCGCGAACCTCGCAGACTTCCCTTTCCTTGTCGGTCAGGATATGTCTCTCGCTGTCGGAAACATGGCGTATGCTTCGCCGCTCCCTTATCTGTCCCCCATCGATCTAATCCATCTTTCACGTAAACAGACCTTGCGGATTGTCCACGCCCCACTATCACCCCCGTGCCACCGAATTCCTCTTCATGCTATCCGGATCGAACCTTAAAGTTGGTTTCATCCAAGAAAACGGCGCCCGATTCGTCTCCAACGTCCTCAATCCTGGCCAGGGTGCCATCTTCCCTCAAGGTTCCACCCACTTCCAAGCGAACCTCGACTGCGACCCCGTCACCTTTGTGGCTGGTCTGAACAGTGGTGACCCTGGTACTGGTACTGTTGCCCAGAGGTGTAAGCAGTCAGCGACCCAGATCCATTTATCGATCGATTAATCTTCCTCCTCACGCAGTCTTTGGACTTCCACCTGACGTCGCCGATGCCACACTTGGTGATATCGGAATTGACAATGTTGTGCGAATCGCCCAATCGGTGAGCGCCATTCCTCCCCATCAAAGCTAATCTCCCGTGACTAATACATGCGCCATCCCAATACAGATACCAGATACCTTCGCTCTCGGTGTCCAGAGCTGCCTCGACAAGTGCAAGATCCAGCGTGGTGATCAGCCGAAGGCCCAACAGCAACCCCGTGTCGAGGGCAACCAGTTCCCCTCTGGTAACGGAACCAGCAACAACAGCACAGATCATCACCAAAAGAGGTCCGAGGTTGCTGAGGATCGCACCTCCCCCATCCTCTCCCCCGTCGTCCCCGCCGAATCTCAAGCCCTCAGGGAACTCATCTTCTCCCTCAGGTTCATTCTTTGTGTGTTGTTTTCCGGATACGTGCTCGTTTGGGTCTACTTTGTCCTCCCTGCTTGGAGGCATCACAGGCTCCAGGCCGAGCTCCAGGCTCAGCGCGCTGGTGTCCCTCCTTCCTTTGGGGACGTCAAGTCGTGATCGCTACGTGTTCGAGATATGTTTCTTTTCCTTCCTCTGTTTCGCGGAAAATCTGTACGACTCTTACGCTTACTCTCAGCCATTCCGTGTACCTTGTATCATAATCTATGTATCGAAAACATCTTATCATCAACCGAGGGGTTGAGCGTCAATATAGGGCGCTTCTATTTGCTCGTCTGGTGCTTCTGGTTCATTGGTAGGGTCACCTCACCGATCCCAATCCAATCGATCAAAGGCTCTTTTGCCTCAGATCCGGTTCCTGATATTGTGCCGTTCCATTCAGCCACCATTGTTCTTTTGCTCTTTTTCTGAATGGAGTTTCTCCTCGTTCCACGCGTCATCGCCACTTGTGGAAAAGGAGCTGACTCAACTCTTTGACCGTCGTATGATCCCAAAGGCTTTCAAACGGCTTATCTCTTTCTTGCCCTTTGTGCTTTTATCCGGGTCGTGCGCAATTGGGGTCGTGAATCATTTGAAAGACCCAACGTGATTGATCGTTCTAGTACCTGGGTGGGAGTGGCCTCGTCAAAGAACCTCCGGGGCGGATAACTCTTTGCTCTGGGTTTATAAGTCGGCTCGAAACCTCAATTTCTGAACCAGGCTCCTCATCCTATCCTCCTCCTCTCAGCGATGTCGCATTCCAGTGACCTGCCGTCTCGCGGATTTTGCTTCTTTTGTCGTACTCATCGTATCCCTGAGCACCCCCGCCGTCGCTCTCGCGACGAGCTTTTCCCTGGGTCGTCTGCCCGGCTGTAGACCTCTCCCCTCCATTCGAGGCTCCGTCGGGACCCGTTGCCAACCGAAGGTTTGTTTTTTTCCCTCGAATACGTTTTCATCGTGTTGTTGAGCCCGCTATCCCTTAGCCCAGGGGATCTCTCTACCCCTCCCGGAATCGCAACAATGTTACACTTTTCATGTGATGTTTGGTTTCTCGAGAGCTTCGATTCATACAACGCGACCGTCTGGGTGAGTTTCAATTCACTGGACAGGTTTTTCTATGATGTTTCTTGAATACTTACAACGGTTACAGGCTATCCAGAACCCTTGGTTCCGAGAGTGTTCCTCGCCGGCTGGCGCATTAGGCGAGCAATTGGTTTGTTTTTTCCTCGGATACGATCACACCCTGTCGCTGACTCCATCATCCCTTAGAACCAGGAGGGCAGTGGCAGCATCGACGGACCCGGCGAGAACCACGACGGCGACGAGACAGGCAAGAATATGGACCTAATCGTCGACCTCCGCGGTGTGAAGTCCTCCATCTTCTGTCGGGTACAGACGGCTGCAATTATTGGCGTACAACCCACAAACAGGTCAGACGCCACCGGAACGGTCACTTCACGAATCGCTATGGATACTCGTGTCCGAACCAATCGGACACCTGTACCCATCGGGGATGGAGCTATAGGCATCAAGGCGGTCAATGCGCATTACGGGAGATCCCAGGCGTGTGGTAACGTCTCGAAGACCGAGAGGGAGAGCGACCAGGTGCTGGGGGGGTCATATGCAGGAGGGAGATTTGGGATCATACGACCCGGACTTCCACAAGACCTATCGAAGTTCTGGTAAGCGGATTGGAGGTGGGTAGGGTTCCAAATAGCTTTGGTGTTTTCCGTAGTTGTCGGATTTTCGGGCTCGGTTCGCCGGTAGCTAGTGTGTTTGTTGTTTTATCCATGTGTTGTGTAGTTTGGGCTTTTGTCCGTTGATACACTTAGATCTAATGATAATCCGCGGCTCGTCCGTCATTCCACTTTAGTTTCATTTGGTGTGCATCAACGGAATTGCGATCCCGGTTTGGCTTCTTCTGGAATCTTGGACAAAGAGACGAAACGGGTTTCCCAGGCTCTGGCTCTTGTTTTGGCTCGAGTTCTAAGCGACGTATGGTGACTATGGTGATTGGTATTTTGCATTTAGTGGTACAACCCGGACATGTAGTAAAATCTTGAGGGCACTTTCGAAACTAGAACATCTATGGTAGTGGGGTCCAAGAGGATGAGTGAGCGTGAGAAAAAGGGTGGCTTAAATCATTCGGGCTCGTACCACCTCGACTTTCCCGAGCTCTTCCCAGATTGTGAGGCCTTGTTCAGAATTTTTCGGGCCGCAAGCCAGGTTCTCAGCTCTAAGGACAACCCGTCATACCACTCCTCTCCCCTCTCTATATCACATACGTCTCGTGACGCTACCTTGGTACAGGCACTTGGTTACGCGTTCTTTGCAGTCGCGCTCTGAGGAAGGTGAAGTTACATCGCGTCCCAGAGTTGACCAAGGTCTTTCAATTATCCCAGTCAGGTCATTTACAACTATCTTGCGTCCCTGTGCTCAATGTATTGTATCCTAGGAAATTACTTTGTCATGGATACCCGCACCTACGGGCCGGCTTTTTACGTTCCGATGGGACGTTCGGTCGCATCCTCATCTCTTCCACCGGAGCTCAAGGTACTGCTCAACGAGGTTGGAAATAACTACTGGCAGTTCGACGCCGTTGCAATCTCCCGGATGTTCTCACCCACTGCTACTCCACCCGTCTCTGATCTTGTGGACGTGGCGCACTGCCTGCTCGAACAGGAGCCCTCGGACTGGCCCGAAGGTGTAGAAGATAGCCTTTTTCATCAACCGCTCGCGAATTTCTTGAACAACTTCGTCGCTGCATCTCATCTTGCCCTCGATCTTCTCGGTCCGCCCTTCATCGAAAGAGAGGCCCGCTGGTGTACCGGTTTACGATTCGTTCAATTGGTAGACGAGTCTTGTGGAACTCACGATCGAGACGGGCCCGTAAAGCGAGAAGCGGTGGGTGGAATACCTTTCCGGGAAGCGGACCCGCAACCGGCCCTGGCGATAGCAGTGAAGCTTGACGAAGATTGGCCGGCGGTGGTGGCACAAGCGGTACGGTCTGCTCAGGTTTTGTACTCGGCGTGTCACCTGAGGACGTTTGGGCTTATCATCGGCTTCCGATACACCACCCTCGAACTCCGCTTCTTGATCGTTCACCGTGGAGGCTTGACGGCGTCGAAACCTTTGTCTGTTGTAGAGGAGCGAGGCAAGAAGGATATTCTGCGTGTGTTCCTTTCAATCTTGATGTGGAGGACTGAGGAGGATGCTGGAATTCCTGAGTTCCTCCGTGAACCGCTCCTAGGTGTTCCTGTTGAGGCGTTCTATTAGATTGGGCGACGGAGGTCGAATCGGTTCGGTTATGGGTGGATGTAACAACGAAAAAAAGAACTTGTACTTCTAGTAGATTTAGATTCCCCGCAATCTGTGTGCCAACTTCATATGAGCTCGAGTCTCAAGGGAAAAATCGTATGTCAATGTGTGCGTGCAAGGATTCCTGAGAACTCATAGACATATTTCCAAGACGCGATTTTCTTTCGCTAAAATTGGTTCAGGTCCGTAAGTTCTTAACTCCCCACTGATGACTAGCACTGCGAGAAGGGTGACGGAGCATCTGCCAGATGTTTTCATACGAAACTGTGCGAAGTTGGATGTATATTCTGATAGCGGACATCACAAAAGTGAGGTTATCGGTACCGAGGCGGAATCCTCTTTACTGGGACACCAGAGACAGACTTGGAGAAGAACGTCCGCCCATTATTGCATGGGGCAGCCTTAACGGCCCCCAACACCTTGTACCGTGAGTCCTGTGGGATATGCGCGTGCTGCAGGGTGAGTGTTCGGCAATCACCGGTACCCATCAATGGCACCCTCGAAAAAAACCCCGACCAAGGGCGCGTCCTCCAACTCCAAAAAGCAAAAGAAGGAGAAACTCTTTCATCCCCAATCTCGAAAGGCTGGCCAGCTTGTGCGAACCCATATCCGCAAGTCTAAACTCGGGGATCTTGCTCGGAAACGATCGCACAAGCAGTCATCACAAGGTGCGGGCGGTTTTTTTTTCCCGGGAGTTTCGTTTGATATCAGCGTTCTTGAGCTGAATGTTGCGTTTTCAGTCGATGTACTTGGGTTCTTCTACTCGGCGTTACCGCCAGAGGGTGAACTGTCTCTCGATGAACTCCACTTGATCGTCCGGGACATTTGGCTCCAGAGGTACGATAAGGACCTCGAGCAAGAACGCGCGAAACGACGGAAGGGCCGGCCAAAGTCTGCTAAGGAGATGCAAATGGAAGAATTGAAGATTCTGGAGGCCGAGGAGTATAGGACAGGTTTCGGTTAGTCCCTTCAGGACGTCTTGACGATACCGAAGCAGACTATAACCCACTCCCCAGAGGTACCTGACTTGACTCATGAGATAAACGTCGAGCTATTTCGTGGCTGGGACCAGAAGGAAGCTGGATATCTTCAGATGCTGCGGTATATCAGGATATCGAGCACCGACCCGGAGAATGTTGTTGTTTCGCGGCACGGTCAGCATCCTCGACTCATCTCGGCTGCCAAGGCGGTGACAGCAGAGACTACGACTAGAGGAGATACAGAGACGATGGATACTACAGGATAGTTGTTGACGATGATAGAAAACTGGGGCCCCCCACCCCGTTGGGTTCATTCGCCTCCATCCTGCCCGTTCCTCGCACCAACGCCGGCACGGATATGGAGCACCCAACTCATATTGCAAGACTGCTGTGCTCATCTCCTTCTCCCCCGGAACACCGACCAGCTAGTCTGAGCTTTCCAGTCTTCCAAAGCGACGGAACCGTGATGATTAAACCTCAACTACGCCGGCACCCTTCTTAATAAATAGCTCGCCTGGTGGTGTGAGTTGAATATTATGGCGCAACCAGATTAGTGCTATCTATGCCGCCGGACGATGGATCAACGTGGGACCACCTTCTCGATCCCGGCTGTAAGCTTAGAGCGCGAAGCTTTCCCCAATCTTCAATAGGTTCAAACCATGTTAATGAGTCACGGAATAAAGTGAGACAAGCGAGCGAGAAGGCACCTTCATTGTCCGGCTCATGGTTGGCCGTTCTCACGGCAGGTCGATCACAACCCCAAATCCGGACTCTGTACAAAGATGACCCTCCCTTCTACGACACCTCACCCTCATAGAACTCACAACATGCTCCCCAAACATACTCTCGCCCAAGGCAATAAAGTCCTGGTGGACAACCCAACTCTCGGCGACGGGGCTTAAAACTACGTGTTCACCGACGCCGTGTCGACGCCACACTTATTTGTTCCGTCCCGCCGTTTTGGGAGGCGATTTTGCATGAGGCTCGCTAGAAGTTGGAACATGGAGAGGCCCACGGTCCTGGTTTCGTTTATTATAACCGGAATGAAACGTACGCGCGCGTTTTCGACCTATCCATCCCTCCCCTCCCCAATTCGTTCTGTGCTACCCTGTCCCCGTTTTGCTCTACTCCCCTCCCAACGTGAGTAATTCCTGTTGTACCTAGGATTGCGCCACGATTACTTATTGGCACTTTTGTTAGGGGACGATGTTTGATTTCCAGAGCCCCGGGGCCGCAGGACTTCCCCCATGTTCCTCACAATCCACGAAAAGGTTCACCAAGCGCATACGAAACAAGACTTCTACCTTCACCGATAACGTCTCGAACACTTTAAAGCGAGCAAGTCGCCGGAAATCGTCGAATAATAAAGAGATCCACTCTGAACTCTGTCTGAGTTGCGTTGAATACGTCCTCGATCGATCAGAGGATCCGGTCCACGATATTCACCTCGTCACCTCTCTCTCTCTGACTTTCGATGGGCTGTGTCCTCAGCAAGAACCTCACGTCGCGGAAATACTGTGTGTGATGGTGGGACTTTATCACCTGGAACTCCTCGACGCTCGAGCCACACCACGCTTTTACGCGATGCTCGCTGAGAGGGCACGGTTCCACCTCAAGTACTTCGCGTGCGAATCTCCTCTCTTCGATACCCTCCTTCGTTTCCTCTCCACCCAACGGCACCTGCTCGGATTCACGTATCTCTCAAGATCGCCAGATACCCAGACCACGACCCGGGTCCGTGGCCAAGAGGTGTTGCATACTGTCCAGGCGTTATCCACGACGGCACCCCTCCTATTACACTCACAATTGGACAGCACATCTTTACGACACTTGGAGTACATTGGTGGTGGCCAGAGTTTGAGAGAAGAGGTTCGAGCGATCGAGAAGATTTACCGCCTCGGACCGCAACTGAGGTCACTACGGTTCGTGTGGGGCGCCGGGGGGACGGGGACGTTCCTGGACGTGACCAAGTTTTTCTTCATCGCGATGAATACCTCCTCTATCAAGTACATATACTTATCGGACGTCAGCCGAAACGTGAGCGATTTCACTTCGGCCTGTTAAATATTCGCTACTCACAAGGAAGGTTTGATTCCAGACATTCGAGCAGTTTGTTACAACGGGTCTTAGATATAAGACCTGGAAGAAGCTACAAACTCTTGTGTGGGTCCCAAACATACCACACGAAAACGACCTCGACGAACCCGAATCTCCCATGTCACTAGTGTCGCAGACTTCACTCCATTTCATCGGATCGTCGGACGCGACTAAGGCAGGCCATCCTCCTCGACCGAGAACATCATCCATTGCTTCATCTTGGCACTCCACGACCTCCGCCGTCTCTTCCCACTCCACCCATTCATCAACATCCCTTACCCAATCTACTTCATCCCGTAGGACACGCTCATCGTCAATTTCGGATATGAGCCACGTCGACTTGAGCTTCCGAATCCACTGTATCGGGAAGGATCTGATGACAACATTTCCGAGCATGCAGCGTTTGGTTCTGTGGAATTGGAACAGGATGGGATATGATCTGCTCGCGAGGACTGCCGTTGGTGGTCTCGTGTGGAGGTATAATATTGAGATTGATGAGGATGAGTGGTTGTTGGTTTGAAAACCCAACGCTTGCTCCAAGGCTGGTTCGATACCAGGGTAATGATGCCAAATTGATCTACAGCTTGTATATTGTTGGGTTTCCGGGTTATTATTCTTCCTGTCTCTTTTTCTCTCGCTCTCTCCCCTTGGACATGACCTAACTGTTGTGCTAGATCATACCTTCCTCCGTTTGTTCCTTGTGTCCTTCGCTTTCTTCGCTCTCTAGCTTTCCCCCCTTTATTGTACAACCGCATTGACTGAACTCGTATACCAATACCCATAGACCGTATGCACTACCTATGGGGCCTGACGAACCGTTGGAGCTATAATACCGACAATGCCCACCAAGAGAGGTGAGGATATGCTAGCCAAAGGAAATATCTTGACAAGAGACAGAAACTTGAGGTTAGGAAGGCGGATGCGCGGGAGGGTAACGGCTCTAGTAGGACGGATGTGGATACGGAGGAACCTCCCCGACAGTTCGGTTGTAGTCTAACGGAAGTCGATAGACGAGCGTGGTAGAAAGCAGTTACGCAATTCTCATGGGCTGATAAGTTTTTAGCACTCGCAGCACTCCTGGACATCCTCTTCGTACCTCCCCAACTGGTAAGTATATGCTGGTTGCTTCAGTCGATTAAAACCGAGACCTTGAAGTGGGCGACCTCGATCGTCTCTCCTTCCGGTATCACTCCAAAGACATCCTCCCCCGAGCCGGAGGTAACACTTTTCACAGCCTAGACTCCCTGGCTGGTCACCATACAAGTCTTCCGCGTTCTTGAAGCCACACGAAGCACGGCCCCTAGGGGAGCTAGGAGGGCATGGCTGATACACGGAGAAACATGCGACTCGATGCGTGGACCTGTTCATGTTGGTCATTTCGATTCCTCCAACTCCGGGCTCCGGGGCGATGATACGGCATCTGGCGCCCGCCACGGGCGTTACCAGTACCTCAATCTACAGCCACGAACCACCTAGTTCCACAGCCCGAAGACAACCCCGAAACCATGTCCAACATTCTTCGAAAACGACAACCGACGGCTAGCGGCGGAGGAATTACATCACACCCCCGTACGATACATCGCCGTTATCGCAGTCCCAGCCACACTGACTTTCTGCAGGAAAGAGACAACGTGTAATCGACGCCACGAAGGTGCTCCTGGACATCGCAAAGGAATCATCCGATTGGTTTCCTCCCCTCAAAGCGTGTTTGGGGGGCATCAACGCACTTGTCAAGCATTACGACGTATGTTGTGGCGAACCGTTCCGAGCGGCTGCTGATATGTCTCTTCCAGCAAAGCGAGGACGTCAAGGACAAACTCGAACAGTTTATCCCGTGGCTGACGAAACTATTGGAGAGTCTGGCAAAGGTAGATCCCAATGGAGATCAACAAGAGGTTGAGAGACGCTCGCAGCTGGCGAGGTTGGTATCGAGTCAGTCCTCTCGCTACGAAAGACCGATCCTTTGTAGGTCCTTGGAAGATATCGCACAACGATCGCAAGCCTTGTTGGCGAAGGGGAAGTGCATTCGGTTCTTCGATAAGACGCAGGACGCTCAAGAGGTCGGAAAACTCATCGAACAACTTCAGCGGACGATCCTTATCTACCAAGTAGGTACCAAAACTCGTCGAGATCAGGCAGGCTGAACACGCCTGGAACAGGTGTCACAACAACAGTCGATAAACGATCAAATCGTTCAGCTAACTGTAAGCTCTCCCTTATCATCTTCACCATACAGGCTGATGGACAGTTGAACGAATAAAGTCTTCTTTGGACGTGTTTTTGAAACTCCACGAGGTAGAGCGATGTCCTTGCGTTTCAAGTCACTCCCTGACGCGTTGGCAGAGATCACCAGGGATAAGAGGAAAGATCGAGTCTGCCCTTGCGCGGTTGGGTAGACTCGGAGCAGGAGCGGGCGCCACGGGCAGCGGTGACGAGTTCGAGCGACAAACGGTCCTGTTTGAGTGAGGACCACCTATTCATTGTTAGCGAGCGTCCACGCTGACCACATCCCAGCGCTCTCGAAGGGATCAAAGATGAGTTGCAGTCCCTATCTCACCGCTCCAGCACTCCTGGGTACCAGGAAAATGAGGCGGATATGGACGCTGTTTGCGGGCTTGCGGAAGAAATTAGAGATTCCATCCTCGAGTACCAGGTCAGTACTGACCTCGTTCATCGCTGGATATCCGCTGAATTGCGCGTAGTTTGCTCAACAGAAAGTGCTACACGAGCAAAGTTGTAGATTAATTGTATGTCCCTGGTTGTATCGCTCGACTGCACACCAGATGTTAACCGGCTGTTACAGGATGCAGGTCGGACGCATTCGTATCTTCCTTTGACGCAGGCTCATAGACAGATAGCCGAATTGTTGGTGTTGAACCAATGTCGCCGCGCTCACGGGGCTGGATACCAACACGGCGATCGCCAGGGGTGCCTCAGGGGAACCCGAGAGAGCGTGTTGAATGAAATCGAGAACTGGACCGAGGACTTTAGCAAGTCTCCAGTCTTCTGGTTAAATGGGCTCGCAGGGACAGGGAAATCCACCATTGCGCAAACCATCGCAGAGAGGGCCTTCGCAAACGGTCGCTTGGGAGCGTCATTCTTCTGCTCCAGAGCTTTCGAGGACCGCAGTGATCTCCACTTCATCTTTCCCACTCTGGCATTCCAACTTGCACAAAAGTATCCAGGGTTCCGATCCTTGCTTATACCGCTCCTCCAATCGAATCCGGACATCTTCCGCGAGTCACTCCACAACCAGATGCAAGAGTTCCTTCTCAAACCACTTCTATTAGCAAGCATCTCCACTGTGATCGTGATCGACGCCCTCGATGAATGCAAAGATGAGGAACCAGAGTCTGCGGTCCTCCTCGTGTTGGGCAAGTCGATTTCCAAGGTTCCTGGAGTCAAGTTCTTTATCACTAGCAGACCGGAGACACACATCACGAGCGGATTTCGCGGTCCATTACTAAAGGAATGGACGAGGACCTTCATTCTCCACCATGTCAAATCCCGCATTGTCCACAGCGACATTCGTCTCTTCTTCAAACACGAACTATCCAAACTCGCACGCCGACCTAAGGATTGGCCAACGGACGAGCACCTCGATTCACTATGTCGAAGGGCGGGTGGTTTCTTTGTTTATGCCGTTGCAACGGTCAATTTCCTCAAACACAAGTTCAAACGTCCCTCGGACCGACTCGACGTAATCACGAAATCTCCGGAAAGCACGGCCTACGAAGGGAAGGCGGAACTGAAGGTATACACCAACCTCGACTCCCTCTACACGTCGATATTTCAAGCGGCCTTCTGCAAAAACGATCCCGAAGACGACGCGATGGTCCGCTCTGTGCTGAGCGCTGTAGCCCTCATCACGAATCCTCTCTCACCATCAGCGATCGCCACCCTGATGGGTTTTGAACGAGATGTGGTCCTGTCCCTCCTCGAGTCGATTCAGTCGTTGTTAGTACTGCACGATGATACCAACCACCCTGTTCAACCGTTCCACAAGTCCTTCCTCGACTTCATCATAGACCCCACCCGGTGCAGCGACCCCCGGTTCTATATATCCCCCGACTATCAGATCGAACTCTTCCTGCGCTGCCTCAAGCTTATGGATAAATCACTGAAGAAGAATATTTGTTCAATCCCTGACTATGCACTTAATTCCGAAGTGGAGGATCTGCCGAGGAGGATCGAAGAGAGCGGTATTCGCGGGGCTCTGGAATATGCATGCAGATCGTGGCACAATCATCTCATAGTGAAAGCCGACCGGACTGCAGATATGGTCCCCGTTCTACGTCATTTTCTGGAGGAGAAGTTCCTGTTTTGGTTGGAGGTGTTGAGTATTCTTGGTGCTGTGGGTGACGCGGTGCGCGCGTTGAATGCAACTATACAATGGCTGAGTGAGGTGTGTCCGGATTTGTGGCTTATTTACGTGGTCTCTCGATGTTGACTCAAAGTCGGATTCAGGTCTCCGTCGACATGAACCCCATTCTCAAGACTACCATAGACTTCCTCCGCTTTGTGACTACGCTCATTGAAGTGATCCGCCAGTCTGGATCCCACATCTACCACTCTGCGCTTCAGCTTGCCTCCCCATCGTCCATGATTCGGGAGCTGTATGGCCATCAGAGTTGTTCCGCCACGTCGAAGGTTGTGAATGGGATCACTGCCTTAGGGGATTCGTGCATGGCGAGTGTTGAAGTGAAACATTATAGTGGACACGTTTGGTCGCCATGCGGCCGGTTCATTGCAACCTACAGTAGATTTGTCAGCGCTATCAACGTCCGTGATGCGAACACCTTGGAGGTGGTATCTACCCTCGAGCCCCCTGCCGATCATCCCATATTACGCAAGCCCGAATCAGTTTCCTTTTCACCTGGTGGACGTTTACTTGCTTGTGGCTATAAAGAGTAAGGAAAACCATTCCATTGGTTTTTTTCCCATATCCGCATCCTTACTAACTCCATACCCAACTATCCCGTCAGATCCATTGTTGTTTGGGACATCCAGACGGGTGTTGTCATCAAGGATTTCATGATTGATATCCGGTACTTCAGAGAGATCGTATTCTGCGGGAACCAAACGGTCGTCATCATGGGCCACTTCAAGGCCTTCCACGTGTATGACGTACTCGAGGGTGTGCAACTATCTGAGGTCCTCCTCCCATCCCATGCTCACAATGCGCGCACCCACTGGGGCCACGGGGACTCTCCTGCTTGCCACAAGTTTCGAAATCGGTGGAAAGATTACGATCGACATTCGGGACCTCCAACCAACCTCAAGCCCTCCGTTTCCCGCGACCGAGTCGTTCCTCCTACCACCTCATGATGGATCATTTTCCTTCTCCCCGGTTTCCTTCCACGCATCATTTCTCACCACCCGGGAAGTCGTCATACTCAATGTTCAGGACTTGGAAATTCTTTTGCGAATAGAAGAAACAGTTGGACAACGATCAGGGCACTTCTCTCCAGATGGGTGCTTCTTTGCATATATAACGCAGTACGATGAGATTCGTGTCTGGAAGAACACGTCTACCGGTTATGTACCCTGGAGTAACTTCGTAACCCAGTTCTCGCTGTTCAAGAATTTTGCGTTCTCACCCTCTGCGATCTCAATCTTAAGTTGGACCAACTATGGAATGGAGCTACTGGACAATCATCTCCGCCCCCCATCCCCCAAAAACACCAGGCACCGCCGTGAAACCGGAGTCCACCTGGTGGCATATTCCGCAGACGGGACACACATCGCAACTGCATGGTCCCTTGAGGGTGTTGTCACGATCCTTGACCCTCTTTTGGATACCCCGCAACAATCCATAAACACAAACATGCGGATTCTGGACATCAAGATTTTTGACAACGCTCTCTTTGTGGTGGACGAACACGAGCTCGTCAGCTGGGGCCTTGGGGTGGGGGGAACGGGGCATGATGCTCACTGTACCAGAAGGGCGACTATTGATGGGATCTCGGCTATTGGAGTTAGCCTGAGGACTGGGTGGTTCAAATTATCCAACGATTGCTCCCAGATCGCCGTCGCCGCCGGAAGGACGGTCTCCCTATACGATATAAAAACTCAAGAAATTCTCAATGAATATACGATGGAAAATATGGAGGAGAACATTCTCGGCGGATGTACGGTGGGCAATATCTGGGACATCCGGTTCTCTCCTGACGGACGCCAACTATGGCTCCTCCTGAATGGGGGATTCAGACGCCCCTATTGCGCGACTTTGCATACAACGAAGGATTGGCGCTCCGCTGAAGTGACCAAGGAGCTGCTAGAAGACGGATGGTCACTGGATAGTCGTTTTCCTCCTCCTGGATATCGCCTTCGGCTTGGGTCTGGGTGGGTTGAAGGTCCCGGAGACAGGAGGCTCTTGTGGTTACCCCCCAACTGGAGGACGGGACACATGGCTGAGGCAATGTGGGATAGTAATTTTCTGGCCTTGGTGGATGATCGCCACCCGGAGCCCATTATCATTAAGTTCCGATCTCAGCCCCTTCTCCCTTGTTCGTGTCCAACTCATTCATCAAATGCATAGCATCCCATCCAAACACTTTCACGCCTAATCACTCGATCTCATTACTACTGACTCCTGTCCCTTCTCTAACTTTGAACTGCTTCTTTCACTCCGAACCACCTTTTGGCTCCCTTTATATTCTACTCGATTACAACCTTGTATTGGTACTACACCCCGTAGAGGTGGTGCAGCCTACCCCCTGCTTCCGCTTGATGCTTTGTTGAGTTTACCCGTGTGCTCTCCGAAAAAGGCTGGATTAGAATGTGACCGTCTGAACCACTGGGATATCCAGCATGGTAGCGTGGCGCATTCAAGCGCTGACATTGGGTCGCCGTGCCAAAGGATGGGTCGGAATGAATGTTGTGCGGGATTGACGCACGAGAGGTACTGGATCTACGGCATCGGCGTACTCGGCCATTGCATCAACGACGATCCGATACAATTCGGCTTTCTCGGGATGGTTGTCTGGGGTGAAGCTGTTCTGTACCTGGTCGGACACGCGAAGCATCGCTTGCACGAAAATTTCCTCGTCGGTACTAACCAGCGGTTTTAGAAAACTTTTCGAACCTGTACTTCGATATGAAACCGCGGTCGACCAGCACTGTTGTACCATTAGAACGAACGAGCGGGGTGAAAATATGATGGCCTGCGGGTACCATCTCGTGTGCATTGTCCGACGATTATCATGCGACCGTAGTCCCATTTCCCATTCACGATCATCATATGGTAGACGAACTCTGGGACGACCGCTGGACCAGCGGACGAGTTGGTTCATTCAACGACTGGAAAGTGCGTCAGGGGCGGGGGTGCACACCTTTGATCTTCGGGGGCAACATCGGGGGCCCTCGTCTCGGATATGCCATGAGGATGAGACCAGGACCAGGAGCCAGTGATGACAGACCTTGGAGGCCGGGAACAGGTCCATTTCTGGCAGCACGCGGACGGTAGAGTGGAACGGGTTCGCGGGACGTCTCGCAGGGACGGGGGCATCCTTGATTCCTTGATCGTAGGATCGGGCCTAAATACACGGTAAGCGATGAGAAGCGGAGAAAATCACACCTCGAGAGTTAAACCAGGGGGTCTGTGCTGGCCGGCAGGATGTCGGTCGAAGCGGGTGGCGCGGGGAGGCTCGACGAACGCGACAGACGTTAGTCGCTTCCGCAAGATATCTGGCAGCAGTTCCCGAACAGTCACCAATCTGTTGCCTGGATGAGCGTCGCCCGCCGATTAATTGAAGTGGAGTCAACCTCACGTTCATGTGAACGCGGGAGAATGAGCCAGGAGGTCCAGCGCCTAGGCAACGTACGTCAAAAGCCATGACGAGGGTCGGTCCTCTCCAACCGCTGTCGATTCCCTACCCGAACGCCTCTGCCTCTGCACGGTTGTTCTCTGCTACCGCTGCTCGTGAATCCCTCAAACGTCACCGAGGACAGGATCACCATCGACGCTAGCTGGCACATGCAGAGCTCCCCACGCAAGGCCCGTGAGGAGTTTTCGAAAAGAGGTGGCCTCAAGCCCGGTTTTTGGACCCCGACCAGGTCGCAGAGATCACGAGCTGGGCTTGAAGCATATGATCTCCGGCTCGGAGGCATTTTCCAAGTTCTATGGTGAGTGCCACGGATCCACTTTGGGCTTTATCACTTCGTGATAACCGTGGCGACCTAAGAAATGATTATCCCGGTGCCGCTTGGTTTACTTGATGTCCGTATAATAGTATGGGCAGTATTTCACCCGGCAAAACATCGCCGTGGAAGTCGACAATCGTCATCGTTCCCATCGTAACTGCCGGTTCAACTGACGATGCCACCTCCTTGTTTGTATCCGTGTTTATAGTTGATGTTACCGCCGTCCCACTCCGGAGTTATATCTGATCCAACTCGAGTGGCTACTTCAGGGGCGGGCTCGGGTATGGATGATCACCAAATGCGTTGAAAACCACGGGGATTAGCTCATACTCTTTATCCCCTCCGAGGACATCGGGGAACGCCCGGGCGGCGGGAGGCGCCTCCTAGATCTAAGGGGCGACTGGGTCAGCAAGAGGGAAAAATCGTGTTCAAAGAATAACAAACCTCCCTCCCACGACTGATACATTTGGTCACATCCCAGAACGTTCCGGGACCCCGATGACTTCTCCCGTTGTCCTGCAATGCTAGACTCATGCGTGCAGCGCCGTCGCCCGAACCAGCCTGTCTCAGGTATGGTGCCCACGGAGTATTCTCATCGCCTCGCGCTCTCTTCACACTTCGTGGCTCGGTCATACGAATTCGATCGCGCTCGAACGGTGGTCTGTCAACTTAGGCATCAACTGTGAACGTCGAAGAATCTTCCCATCCGTTCTCAACCCCCTTCTCTTGACGAGTATCATACAGGGTATTTTGTACTGAATTCAGGCCCCGCATTCGGTGTAATAGTTGGGATCTATGCTATGAATAAATGGTCTCGAATAACTCCAAGTTCGACTTCTAAACTGGCCCCCGACGCCCGCGCCCGTGAGTCCCGTCCCGGTTGCTCACTAAGACGTTTCCAAACTTAATTTCACTCCCATTCAACCCCCCCCCACCAAAAACGCGAACATTGTGTCCGGAGAAATCCACACGACGTTCAAGACCCGAGAACAGACCCTCGATGAGCTCAAAAAGGTTATGGGTGAGGGAGGGGCTCGGGGGATACTGGGGGGCAATTAATGGCGAGTTGTGGAAGCAAGATGACTGCGGAAGTCTTGTGGTTGGGATCAAACCCGCCTTGTGTGAAGGGTGTCGCTTGTGCGGCGAGGTGCGCTATGGAGTCAGGCACTCAAGTGCACATACATACACGGGGTGGTGATAGCATCAGCAAAACTGGATATATACTGTGGGCTTCTGTGGTTGTCGTGGGGATCCACAACGTAGCACGATCACAGGATCACCGTACCCATGCACAACACCGTGGAGGGTTAATTCAGCGTTGCCTCGCTGTTACGCTATGTCGGCAGGACCGCATTTAGCCAGGATTTATTTAAATAAAGAATTCCCCGCGACGGAGAAGGTCTTATTTTTTTTTGGTCTGATTAGCCTTTGGTTGAACGGCCTTACTTTCATACGAATTCGAAGTAATTTTTCCCCACGGTCCGGTAAGACTCACAGTTCGCCTGTCCCGGACTGTGCCCTGTAAGCGGTCGTTTTTGCCCCTGCAGGATGTCAGGGGAACATCAATTGAGAAGATTGTGTGAAATCTCTGAAATTGCAACTCAAGTCGTACATAAACTATTCTCCCAGGTAACCTCCTTAGGTGAGTGGCTTGTTTTGCGCGCCTCAATGTTCAACAGATCGCGAAACGGGGACCGGAAGAACTGATAAAGGGACTCAGTCGTATCGTATCTCTTAGTTGACAAACAATTGCGAAGTGTGGAACTTGAAGCGAGGAGAAAGCAAGGAAGCAAAGCTAAAGATCGCGGAGCAGCGAGATAGGGGCACAACGGAACGAAGGGGAAGATTGGCAAAGGTAATGAACACGAGGGGTGATCGAAGAATGTTAATGCGAGGTTGTTCAGTGCTCGTTAGCTGACGGGCAGTAGGTAGGGCGGAGGGATGAAATCCCGTCTGCGATCCGGCCGTGAGCTATGCCGCTTGTCGGCACTACTAATTATTTCATTGCTTGTAAAGTGCGGTAACCGTGTGGACGAAGGAGGTGGCAAGCGCGAGAGTGGGAATGGACTAAGTTGAAGGAACAAATGACTTGGTGTATGAGGCAACAAACTTCCGTTATGTTCGCTACCGTTCTTTGCCTATATGGTTACCATACTTTATAAGCAATCAAATCATTTTATAATCGGGTCCCGGCCAATTGTATTCTTTCCAGCATTACAGCGCAGCAGCAAAAGAACGCTTAATTGACCTTCCGTGATGTTGTAGACGGATGCAGTAGTGCTGTGATCGTCACTGCTGCGCTGCGGATCCCTACAACAGTCCCAGAAACCCACAGAAAACCTCTGGTTTTGCTGCCCGTATAAAAGGGGACGCTAATTTTGGCCATCCCAGTGCCCCATCCAACTATGCAGTTCCTCGCTCTTGCTGCTATCTTCGCTACTCTCCTTGTTGAAGTCAGCGCTCATAGTCGCGTGTGGTCCGTCTGGATAAACGGCTCCGACCAGGGTGCTGGAGCTGGTCGCTACATTCGGCAGCCCCCGACAAACGACCCCGTCAAGAGCCTCACCTCGTCGAATATCCGCTGCAACGTCAACGGAGACAATTCCGTCGCAACCTATGTATCAGTCCCAGCTGGTGGCACTGTGACTACGGAGTGGTGTACGGAGGCCCTTCTTCCTGTTTATCAAAGGGTCTCATTTGTTTCCAGACCACGATTATCGCGGAGACGACATCATGGCTGCCTCGCACAAGGGACCAATCCGTTCGTAAATCTTTTACATGTGTCAGATGTGCCCCTGATTCAATCCAAAGTTGCGTACATCGCGCCTGCAAGCTCAAACGGAAAGGGCAATGTCTGGGTCAAGATCTTCCATGAAGGTAACTCTGGCTCCTGGGCCGTTGAAAAGTTGCTGAGCAACCGAGGAAAGGTAAGCCTTTGCGGTGTTTCTGATTAGTTGTCACTCGGGTTTAATCGCTTTCTATAGTATGACATCCCCATTCCCTCCAAGTTGGCCCCGGGAAAGTACATTCTTCGCGCCGAGATCATTGCGCTCCACGAGGCCGATGTCCTTTACTCTCAAAACCCTGCCCGTGGCGCTCAATTCTTCCCCTCTTGTATCCAAATACAAGTTACCGGAAGCGGAAGCAAAACGCTACCATCTGGCGTCACTTTCCCAGGGTAATATCGTTCTTGTTCGATAACAATGATGCTCACATGGACACCCCCTTGCTGTAGTGCCTACACCGACTCCACCCCAGGAGTTAAGTGGAATGTGAGTGATTACATTTTTTGGAAGAAAACTCCCGGCGAACTCGTCTCTATCGGTTCCAGCTCTATGACCAATCTGTCGATCAGAGGTCCTACCCCGTCCCAGGTCCAGCAGTCGTGAACTTGTAGATGTTATACCCCAATTACGCGTCTGGAACGCTGTATTTACCCATCCAGAGATGTTGATACGATAAAATGTGATCGATGATCCGCAGTTGCGATGAAAGTTTGTTCGGGTCCACGCGGCATACCCCACTCCCCTGCTGGTAAGAGATGTGGGCAGGTAGATCGATTGTATCGTTTCTAGAATCGGATCAGGCACCCGATGTGATCCCAGCGGAAATTTGAAAAAGGAGAGACGTGTTTGACTTCGATGTGTTCGTCAGAATCGTGCAAAATATGTACATCTGTTAAATCTTAGAATGCTGTTCAGACCATCCCGCAGATATGATTTCATCTCCGTCTCCTGGAAACGTAGCTTTCCACTGGGAGCCAGTCATTAGATGTTGGTTCCTCCATCAGGAACGGGACATACATTCTGTCCTGCCGACCCGTCTCCATCGACTTGGAGCGCCTCAACCAAAAGGCTAAACTCCTCAGCCAACCTCGGCACATCCCACGAAATCTTCACTTTAAGGTATTTGAGCCGGAATCCGGCATTTCTCCGGCTCAGAAGACAGTTGCGTAAGTGTGGCGAGCGCGGGCTGTAGGGGAGCGAGATCGACGTGAGTCTTGGGCATAAGGTAACCGCGTCCGCCCAGGGGGGTGACAAAGCGGCCCACAATGTCCCCGTCGAGGGCTCCGAGGGATCAAAACACTCGATCGAACGGAATCCTTGATGCGAGCTAAAAAATTCCTTCCACTCCGCTTCGTCTAACCCCCACCCCGAAATCCTGACCCTGAGAACAGTTATAGATGGTGGAACTAGCGGTCGGATACGGGTCATGATGGGACGGCAGATGTTTACCGCATCGGCGTCAATGTCGAGTTGCATCCCGAAGCTGCCAATATTGATAACAATAGGGTCGGCCAACTCTTCATTCGAAGTCCCGATCCCGAATATCGGAGGGTTTGAGAAGAGTCGCTTCCGAAGATGGTCATCAGGGGTCAGGAGGTCAAGAGATTGGGCTATATTCCTGGAGGAAACTGGGGAGCAGATCCAAAGGGAAGCGATAGCGGGAAGGTCGAGGTGGATCAAAATATAGCCAACGACCTCTGGGGAGTCGTCTAGCTCGAGAAAAGCTAGCCTTGGAAGCTGTACGACTCCCTTGTGGGAAAACTGTGGTGTGGTGTCTCCGACGGAGGTTCTTAGCCCAATCCGCATTAACGATAAGTATTCTAACCGCGAAGAAGTTCCCAAAATCCCGAGCAGTTCATCCTCCAAAATTTCCACGGCGGCGTGACAATCTCTGAAATCCAGCCGTAATTCATTGAGCTCGGGAAAGAGGTTGGATGCCCAGGGTAGCGTGGTATTACGAAGATCGAGCACCCGTAACGGTACGTCCACCGGAAGTTGCCAGGCAACTGGGAGGCCCGAGTTATCCATGCCCAGGTAAGGCAGCTGGGGAGAAAAATGGATCTTCAGGTAGTTGAGACGAGGGAGGGGCCGTTTGAAGATCCAGAAAAAGCGAGCGATATCATAGGTGTGCCCGCTGAGATCCAACTTGCGAAGCCTATCGCTGTGAAACACCCGTCTATCCCTCCACCGGCTTAGGGCTGCTCGGCCACTTGGGTTCCAACAGGGAGCGAGGTCCGCGACAATCATCTGAGGACTCCCGTTTGACCTCAGAAACGCAACCTCCGCCGCATTGACCCGCCCGCAATCAAGCTTCCACCACAATTCGGTCGTGGTACACATTATGTTGAAAATGCGGTGGCACGTGGTGAAAATCGGCCACCAAACGGCGTAGATCTCCAAATGTTCCATGATATACGAAAGGATGTGGACGATAGTTTCAGTGGGGAGTTGCAAAAGAGGAGAACATAGTTGGTTTTTGATTCGGAGAAGTTTCCTGAGGTGAAAGAGCACGGACGCGACCTCGTTCTCGGTCTTCCCCAACGCGGCACCGGCGACGGTGCTGACGACAGCGGATTCCATACGCTATTTGGATGAACAACAGCGCCTAAGATCATCGGGGAACGCGACGGACCGTGGCAGTAGAGAGGGTCGAACGTTGATCCAGCGAGTTGCGAGGATGAAAGTCAAGTGGAGAAGAATGCGGATTCGTCACTGGTAACGCTACGTACTGATCTCATCTCCTGGCCTCAGGGGTCACCGGCAAAGCTATAACAATGCAATTCAGAGCTGGCCTGCCCTCTGAACTTGAGGTTGGATTCCAGCCTATAAAAATGGGAGTTCGTGACTACGTCAGGCGTCCACTCCCGACGGACGCCCACCGGGCCTGCTGTGTAGCGCTCGGGTCCTTCCTCACAGCCTCCACGCCGCACTGTTTCCTCCCAGCTACCTCAAGCTTCGACCATGGACTCAAACCCACAACGACCGAAGGGGCGGAAGGGTGCCATCTCAGCGTTGGACGCGGCCATCGAGGCTTTGAACCACACAGGAAAGATCTCGCAAGTCCCACAAGATAAGGCTGTTTTTGATTCCGTCGCCGGTCTTCTTACAATGATCAGGGTATGTTTCCAGCTCTTCCGCAACCATCTGCCCCAGGTTTACACGTAGCCAGGACCTCGCGGTTGACGAACTGGACTACGTTGAACTCGGGCTGGTCTGTGCCGATATCTATAGAGCACTTGACCGGGGGATGAGGGGAAAGAAACTGGAAGAACTCAGTCAGTCTGCGCGTGACGCGACAAGCCAATTGACGGTGTGAGTTGAATCAACGACGTGTATTTCTAATGGTCCACCAAAATGCTCTCAATCCCAGCACTGTGGCAGAGATCCAGAGGAGGCTGGTCAAGCGGGATAAACGGAATCCGATCTCTCGACTTCTCCGCGCCAAGAACGATAAGAATGCGATCACTGCCTGGAGGTTGGATCTCAACGGTATTCTTCAGGTCTTTAACGTGCGTTCTGTCGCCTCTGTCTAACCACTGCTAACTCCGCAGTTCCAGAACGAGGCTGGAACCGACACACACATCACCGTTTCTGACACTCGTCACGACGCCACGAACACCCGCACAATCGTTCCCGACGCCCGGAATGACGTTGCAAACATTCCCACAACTGTTCCAGACGTCGATCGTAACGCATTGAAAAGCGAAGACGACAGGGATGGTAAAAGTCGGGTGGTATGTGACGCTCGCAGTCCGCCTGTCACCAGGCAACTGCTTGCCACTGCCCAGACCCACACTAAGCCAGCGATCCCGACTACAAGTGGATCAAGCGCACCTGGAGAATCGCTACCCCCTGTACCGAATGTTCGTGATGGCCGTTTCCAGACTGATCCTGCAATAAATATACGTGGAACCGTTTCTGACATCCGTCACGGCGTCGTGGATATCCGCACTGTCGTTTCAGACGTCCATCACGGCGTTGCTAACACCCATACAATGGTCTCCGATATTCATCGCAACATCCTGAAAAGTCAGGAGGGAGCTGACAATCAACATCGATCGGTGGGTGATATTTGTATCCTGTTCCAACACCGAATGAATGAATGTTCACCGTTACCTAGACTCAAGTCGAGTGAGCGATATTGGCTACCAATGGATCCGACAACTTACATTTGTATGTAGCATACCCGGGGAGTTGCCACCACCACGGCCGAGGGCGTGTTTCGGACGCGACCAGCTCATCGAGAAAATTGTTCATCTCACAGTAAACCTCACCCCTATCGCTCTCATCGGCGCTGGCGGAATCGGCAAGACGTCTACCGCTCTGACGGTCCTCCACGACGACCGCGTCAAGCAACGATTTGGCGATAACCGTCGATTCATCCGCTGCGATCAGTTCCCAGCAACACTGTCCCACTTCCTCCGCCGGCTCTCCAAGGTCATCGGTGCGGTTGCTGAGAACCCTGAGGATCTGGCCCCTTTGCGACCGTCCCTATCCTCCAAGGAGATACTCATAGTCCTCGATAACGCAGAATCGATTCTCGATCTGCGGGGAACGAGCGGCGAGGAGATCTACGCGGTGGTGGAGGAACTGAGCCAATTCAACAACATTTGCCTTTTCATCACCTCCCGCATCTCGATCATCCCTCCCGGCTGCGAAACCCTCAGCATTCCAACATTGTCAATAGAGGCTGCGCACGACACCTTCTATCATATTTATAAGCACGGCGAACGGTCCGCTCGGGTCAACAGGATCCTGGAAGAACTGGACTTCCATGCACTGTCGATCACCCTACTCGCTACAGTTGCCCAGCGCAGCGGGTGGAACGACAACCGGCTAGCGAGAGAGTGGGAGAGACAACGAACAGGAGTACTTCATGCGCAGCACAATAGGAGCCTCGCGGCCACCATCGAACTTTCGCTCGCCTCCCCCATGTTTCAGGAACTCGGCCCTGATGCCCGTGACCTCCTCGGAGTTGTTGCTTTCTTCCCTCAAGGAATTGACGAGAACAACCTTGATTGGTTGTTTCCCACCATCTCCAACCGAACGGACATCTTCGACAAGTTCTACATTCTCTCCCTGACGTACCGGAGCAATGGTTTTATCACAATGCTGGCACCACTCCGGGACTACCTCTGCCCCAAAGATCCGATGTCAGCTCCACCACTCTGCACGACCAAGGATCGTTATTTCACTCGGTTGTCCGTTCTTGTTGATCCCGAAAAGCCCGTATTCGAAGAAGCACGATGGATTGTATCCGAGGATGTGAATGTTGAGCACCTGCTCAATGTTTTCATAATGGTCGACACAAGTTCGGATGACATCTGGGATACTTGTGCTCATTTCGCAGAGCACCTCTATTGGCACAAACCACGGCTGGTTGGGCTGGGACCGAAGGTTGAAGGGCTCCCGGATGGCCATCCCTCCAAACCGGAATGCTTGTTCCAGCTCTCGCGGTTGTCCCAGGGAGTTGGAAACTACGTAGAGCGAAAACGACTCCTCCTTCACACCTTGAGGCTCTGGACAGAAGTGGGGGATGAGCTTCAGGTTGCTAAGATCCTGGCGTGTCTGTGCGACGCAAATCGAAATTTGGGTCAATACACAGAAGGGATACAATATGCGAGAGAAGCACTGGGGATTTACGAACGGTTTGATCACGTGGGAGGACAAGGGTCATCTTTGAAAGGACTCGCTCTGTCGTTGTATGACGACATGCAGCTCGAGGCTGCAGAAGAAGCAGCGTCCCGCACGATCAATCTCCCCCTGGCCCAGGGCCACCAATTTGAGGTTTCCACCTGTTACGAGGTCCTCGGCGACATATGTCGCTCCAAGGGCGAGATGGAGAAGGCCGCGGAACATTACGAGACAGGCTTAAGGATCGCGTCTTCCTTCAACTGGCCTGATCGGCTCTTTTGGCTTCATTGCGGCCTGGCTGAGCTGTTCCACGATCAAAGCAAGTTTGATGATGCGCACGCCCATGCCGAACACGCCAAATCACACGCGGTCAATGACGTATACCATCTGGGTCGCGCGGCGCATTTGCAGGCTCGACTTTGGTATGCACAAGGCAAGCTTGAAGAGGCTGAATCCGAGGCTTTGCACGCTGTTGATATATACGAGAAGCTTGGAGCTACAGGGGATGTGGAGTTCGGCAGGCAGCTCCTTCAGGAGATCGAAGGGGCGATGGACAACGGTGAGCTCCTGGAAAAGGTGTTACTTCCTATTCTTCATTCCCAGCCCGGGGTGCCGAGGGCAGCGGACGCCATCACACAAGCTGATTTAGATGCGTCCTTCCGCGAATCTCAGGCCCCGCACCTCCAATAGTCACATTCGTCCTTCCGATCCTCACATCTCAAGGACATTATCTCCCGTACTGGCTAACTTCCTGTACCCCCCTGTACCATTCCGTGCCTTGCTTTCTCTGTTCGCTGTTGATTTTCCGCGTTGTTTATAAGTTTTGTGCATATGTATGTCTTGCACCACCGGCATTTGAACGATATTACGATCGGTTTTCCGGTGTGACCAGTGTCTGACATCTAAGGCTGTATTGTTTGGACCAAAATGAACCTACAACAATCCACGCCTGCCGGAACGAGTCAATTCACTTCCCACCGCCGGCCCCGCCAGGTACAGGGGAGGCGAGTATAACCCATAAAACTACACGAGATCAACCTCGTCCCAGATGTGTAGCACCCAATTCCATCCCCACTGGGACTCGGTCAGCAAAACGTCTAGTTTATATATCGAATCGAAACCCACCTTCCTCTCTTGTGGATCGAGGGTGTCCACATACTCAACCACCTCGACCAGGGGAGCCAACTCCTCAACCAGTTCATCGTCCACCTCCCGCAGTTTGAGATGCCTGAGTCCGAACCCAGCGTTTTTGCGGTTCAGCAGACAGTTGAGTAGGGCCGTAGACACGGGGTTATTGAGGGGCGAGATCAACTCGAGCTTTGGGCACAACGGGGCTGCATCCGCTCCAGTAGGTGACAAGGCGTCCCACAATGACTCGGGCATGGGCCTGGGGGGGTATTGCGAAGACTCAATCGAACGCACTTCTGGATGTGACCTGAAGAACTCTCTCCACTCCTGTTCATTCAACTTGGAATTGTCAAGCTTGAGAATGGTTACAGACGGTGGAACCAATGGGGTAACATAAGTCAGGACGGTGTCGCGGGTGGTTTCCTGTTCTAGGGGGTCCGAATAGAACCACATGTTGACGCCGCCGATACTGACGTTCATCGGGTCATACGATCCATTTTCGCCTTCAGTTTCAATTTTGAATACTGGAGGGTCGGAGAAGAGTCGATCCGGAAAGCGGCCTTCGGGAAAGAAGAAGCCAAGACTCCACTCCACTTCCTGGGAAGAATCCCGCGAGTGAACTTCGAGGGAATTGATGGCGGGAATGTCCATGTGGGCCAAGATATAACCGACGGACTCCGGGTAATTGTCTAGCTTGAGGAAAGCGAGCCTCGGAAGTTGTACAATTCGGGTGGGGGTAAGCTCCAGTTCGCCACCTCTGATTGGGATCCTTGGCTCAACCTGTACCAATGACAGACTCTCCAATTGCCGGGAAGCGTCGAAAATTCCGAGTAGTTCATCCTCTGAAACCTCCACGATAATGTCGCAGTCTCTGAAATCCAGGTGTAATCCGCTTAACCCTGTAAAAAGATTGGATGACCAGGGCAGCGTGGCGTTGCGAAGATCAAGCACCCGCAACGGCAGGTCCGTCGGAAGTTGCAAAAACACCGGGTCTCGCAGGGGAAGTTCTTCCCCCTCCTCATCAAGAGGGCGGGAGATGTGAATCTTGAGATGGTGAAGACGAGGAAGAGGGCGTTCGAAGATCCAGGAAAAGTGAACCATGTCGGAGGGCTCCCCGAAAAATTCCAACGTACGGAGCCGACGGCCGCCAAGCCTTTGCCTGTTCCTGCAATAGGCAGGAGCTTTTCGGCCATACGGGTTCCGCCAGGCATCCCACGGGTCAAGGTCTATGATTATCGCTTCGGGACAGCCCTTTGACCTCGCCATCACAAACTTTGCTGCCTTATCCCATGAGAAATCCGCCTTCCGCCACAGTTCGGTTGCGGCGAGCATGATGTTGTGAATGTGGTGACACGTGCTGAAAATCGGCCCCCAAACGAAGGAGTACTCCATCTCTCCCATGACATACGATAGGATATGGATGATAGTCTCGGTGGGCAGTCGAAGAAGTGGAGAACATAGTCGATTCTTGATACGGAGAAGTTTCTTGAGGTGTAAGAGCACGGCCGCGACCGCGTCCTCGGTCTCTTTCAACGTGTCTCCATCGGTTTCGACGAAAGCGGATGCCATAAACTAGTGCGGAGGTCAGTATGCTGTACGGAGTAGACAAAAAATAAATTGCATTTAAAGGACCTTTTAATGGCCATTTTCGTGGTACTATAGGCCTCCAACTCTAAGTTGTATTACTGCTTCTACATACAGTTTTGTACGTGGGGGAATAGACCTCACTAAATGCAAATAGAACCTATTCCCATTTATTGTCATGAAACAAAACATATATTGGTTTGTGGGCACAAATACATGAAATTGCACAACTGCACTATTTGAATGCCTTGAATGCAAATAAATGCACTCCTCACATTCAAAGGCAATTATTGGAGAATCACTATTGCAATTATTGGAGAATCATTATTGCAATTATTGGAGAATCATTATTGCATTAATTGGCATGCAATAAATGCACACATACAAAGTCCAACAAATGCACATGGCCCACAACTGCAGGAGTGGATGTCAT
>Ga0307513_10000711_pt1 | contig 47813 bp, 35 predicted proteins | sample 15_EM_MG_FD_202174 | JGI IMG/M metagenome (GOLD analysis project Ga0307513, IMG submission 202174) | Populus trichocarpa ectomycorrhiza microbial communities from riparian zone in the Pacific Northwest, United States - 15_EM | ecosystem: Host-associated > Plants > Roots > Unclassified | place...
CCTTGAAGGTGACCGACGACGACGGCGCCAGCGACACCGTCACTCAGGAGGTGCTGGCGGTCGAGCCCAACAAACCGCCGGTGGCGCGATTCACCTCGACGGTCAAGGACCTGTCGGTTGCGTTCACTGCGGACAGCTCGACCGATGCCGACGGCACCATCGCCCTGTACGCCTGGAACTTCGGTGACGGCTCGAGCGGCACCGGGATCACGGCGACCCACAAGTACACGGCGGCCGGGGACTACGTGGTCAAGCTCACCGTGACCGATGACGACGGAGCGACGGACACGATCGCCCACACGGTCACCGCAACCGATCCGATCGTCGCCTCGGACACCTTCAGCAGAACCGTCACCAGCGGACTGGGGACGGCCGAGATCGGTGGCGCCTGGACGTTGGCCGGTTCTGCGGTGACCGGCTCGGTGGTGGACGGCAGCGCCCGGATCTCGGTGGCGGCCGCCCGGACGAACACGTACAAGTTGAACGCCGTCGCCACCCGGGACACCGATCTGGTGCACACGATCTGGCTGGAGCAGGCGCCGTCCGGTGGCGGTGCCACGTTGTGGACAGCGGCGCGCAGCACCACATCGGGTGACTACCGGGTGCGGCTGACCATCAACGCGGCCGGGACGATGTCGGCTTCGCTGGTCAAGTTGGTGGGTAGCGCCGAGACCGCGCTGACCACGGCCGTTCAGGTTCCCGGTACCTACGCCGCCAACCTGAAGCTGCGGATCAGGGTCCAGGCGTTCGGCGCCTCGCCGACGACGGTCCGAGCGAAGATCTGGCTGGCCGCCGATACCGAACCGACGGCCTGGACGGCCAGCACGACGGATAGCACGGCCGGTCTGCAGCAGGCCGGCGCCATCGGCATCGCCAGCAACCTGCTGGGGAGCTTCACTAGCTCGATCATCCGGATCGATGACCTGGTGGCGACCGAGCGGACCGAGTTGGTGACCAACCCGTAAAGCCCCACGAAAGAGGGCCTGACCAGGGCATTCAATGCCCTGGTCAGGCCCTTCTTCTTGGCCGTGTCTCGACCGACGATCGGGTGGAACCGCGGTGAGCCTCAGACGCCGCCGATGAGCTGGCGGAGCATGGTGCTCGACGTGTGCACGGTGTACGGGAAGTAGACGACCTGGACGCCGACCGCGCCGAGGCTGGCTTCCAGTCGGTCGCCCTTGGGCGTGCCCTTCCAGTCGTCGCCCTTGAACAGGACGTCGAAGTGGAGCTTCTGCCACATCACGAACTTGTCGCTGGAGGTGTCGGTGACCACCTCGTCCACACAGTCCATCGCGCCGACGATCTCCATCCGCTCGGCATGCGGCACCACCGGCAGCCGACCCTTGGCGATCTCCAGCACCTCGTCCAGCACCACCCCGGCGATCAGGTGGTCGCAGCGCTCGCGGGCCCGGCGCAGGATGTTCAGATGGCCGATGTGGAACATGTCCCACGCGCCCGGCACGTAGCCGACGATCCGGTCGGTGCCCAATGGCTGTGCGGTGCCCGATAGTTGTTGTGCGGTGCCTGGTGGCTGTGCGGTGCCCGGTGGCTGCGCGGGGCCCTGCGGGTTCTGGGTCACACCGTCTCCTTGCTGGTCGTGCTGCCGGCGGCGGTCACCGGGCGGAAGGCGGCAGCCTCGCGGTACCACTTCGGCAAGGCGGCCACCATGAAGAGAGCGGTCCCGGCCAGCATCAGGCTATAGATCACGATGAAACCGTCGTGCCAGGCGTAGATAGCGAAGATCATGCAGAGCAGGCCGTAGTCGGTGGGCGCGACGATCAGCGACCGGAAAACGGCCTTCCAGCTGGCATCCGCCGGAGCAGGCGCCTGGCTCGGGTGGGCCCGGCGCAGCTGGTCGGTGAGGATCTGGACGAAGAAGAAGACGGCCGCGACCAGGGTGAAGCCGATCGGGATCAGCAGGGTGTGTTCGTCGACTCCGTAGTACTGGTACCAGCCGATCAGGACGGCGAGGTGCAGCGCGGAGGTCTTGACGCTGTCGACCACGTGGTCGAGCCACTCGCCGGCCGGGGAGCCACCACCGCGCAGTCGGGCCAACTGTCCGTCCGCGGAATCGAAGGCGTACCCGAGCAGCAGGGCCAGCGCGATCGTGATCGCCACCGCCGGGGTCGGCCGAACCAGCGCGATCATCGTGATGGCCAGCGCAGAGAATCCGGCGCTGATGAAGGTGACCTGGTTCGGAGTCAGTCCGAGCTGGAACGACGCGGCGGCGAGCACCCGGCCGATCTTGCGGTTGACGAACCGGGAGTAGGCCGGCGATCCCTTGGCCGGGGGCTTCTGCGCTCCGGCGAGCCGCCGCACGGTCTCGCTGAAACCTGGCTTGGCGGTCTCGGCGCCGACCACCTCAGGCGACCGAGCTTCGGCTGGTGGTACCGGCGAGGGCGGCGCGCACCTGGGAACTGGTGGTCCGGCGTCCGGCCGCCAGCTGCACCAGCCGGAGGCCGGGCCAACCGGACGGTGGAGACAACTCGTTGTTCAGCGCGGCGAGCTGGATGACGTCCAGTTCGTCGCCCGGGGCGAACACCAGGTCCGCACCGACCCGATGGGCCTCGGCCTTGAGGTCCAGGCTGTCCAGGGCGTGCACCTCGGCGATCGCCCGGACTGCGCGGATGATCTCAACCCGCTCGATCGACGGGACAAATGGCCGAACGCCGCAGGTGTCCTCGACCAGGTCGTCACCCGCTACCCCCACGATCAACCGCTCGCACGAGGCTGCGGCCCGGCGAATCGTGTCGAGATGTGCGATGTGGAACAGATCGAAAATCCCGAACAGGTACCCGGTTGTGCCTTCGGGCATCAACGCTCCCCAACCATGTTCCCGACGATTATTGGCTTCCGTGCCGGGGGCAGCGAACTGCCCGGGCACAGACGGGTCGGCGTCATTGCCCGCAGCCGGCAAGTGTTCGTGCGTCCGCCGACCCCCATGGACCTGTCCACAAGGTAGCAGCGAGTTACCGGGAGGCGCTGGCGCTTCAAACAGTTGACCACGTTTGGGCTATCTCTTCGGTGCGGATGGGCGTTGTGTGCGTTGTGTGCGGTCGCGCTGTGTCAGGAACAGCTTTCCACCAGGTTTCCAGTGTGTGCCTGCCGAAACGTGCCCACGACGAAGTCAGCGTGCCAGCCGCTCGGTGGCCGCGGCGATCCGTTGCCGGTAACGATCGGGGGAGTAGCGCTTGATGGCCTCCTGCTGTGCGGCGTCGGCGCGCCGGGCCGCGGCCGGCCAGTCAGCGACGATCCGGCCGATCGCGTCCGCCAGTGACCCGGCGTCACCCGGCTCGGCCAGCTCACCGTTCTCGCCCGGCCGGACGATCTCGCGCAGCCCCTGAGCGCGGCTGGCGACCACCGGCCGGCCGGCCAGCATGGCCTCGACCGCGGCGTTCCCGAACGGCTCCACCCGCGAGGGCACCAGCACGACGTCCGCCGCCTGCAGGGCCGGCCAGACGTCCGAGAGCACGCCGAGCCAGCGCACTCGTTCGTCCAACCCGGCGTCCGTGACCTGCCTGCGCACGTCGGCCTCGAACCATTCGTATCCGGGGAAGACGCCGCCGACCAGGTCCAGAGTGGCGTCGACGCCGCGCTCGGCGAGCGTCGCCAGCGCGGCCACCGCGACGTCGGTGCCCTTGCGCGCGGACACTCGCCCGGCCAGGACGAGCCGCAAGGGTGGCTGCAGCGCCGCCCGCACCGCGGTGGACGTGTCCGGGCCGGGCACGCCGTTGTAGATCACCTCGGTCCGTCGGGCCAGCCGCGGCACCGCCTCCACGACGATGTCCCGGCTGATCTCGCTGTTCGCGATCACTCGGTGGGCCAGCAGCAGGGGAGCGGCAAGCCCGAACCGGACGACCCGCGGCACGTCCTGCTCGGCCTCGTGCACATGAACGATCAGTCGCAGCCGGAGCAGGCGGCCGAGGACCAGCCACCACGGCACCGTGACCGTGCTCACGTACACCGCGTCCGGGCGGGTCCGGCGCAGCAACCGGAGCATCGCCGGAGTGCAGCGTGCGGTCCGGGCGGCGAACCGCAGCAGTCCCAGCGGCGACAGGTAGGCCTTCCGCAGCACCGGCGCCGCCTGCACGGTGACCGTGCACTTGGCCTCCCGCAGCAATGCCACCAGCGGCCCGTCATCGGTCACGGTGACGTCAACCTGCCAGCCGGCGTCCTGAAATGCGCGAGCGGACTCCAGCATCACCCGGTCCGAGCCGTACAGCTCCGCGGACGGATGAGTGATCAGTATGCGGCGGGGCAATCGTTCTCCTGTGCTTTTGTGCCGCTCCGCGGTGGGTACGTCCGTACGTCCGGGAACGGGAGAAACCGGTGGGATGATCCGGGACACTGTATTGACGACCGGCGGCAGCCGGGGGAACTCCGCTGAATGGCGTCCTGGGCCCGTTGGTGCCGGGTACGTTCGGGTGACGGTCCGTTCTCCCGGCCCGGGACTTTCAAAGGGGTTTCACCGCAATGCAGACACGCACCTACCGGCCCTATCGACGCAGCGTGCCGGTCCTGGTCGCCGCGGCAATCGCTGTCGCCGGTTGCTCCGGGGGCGACGACACCGGCACCGCCGCGGGCACCGCATCGCCCCCACCCACCACCACGGCGACCGCCGGCGGTGAGCCCACGGTCCCCGGCGCGGCCACGTCCACGGCGACCGGCAAGGCCGTCGTCCCGTCGCCGGGCGCGACCGGGAAGCCCTCGGTGGCGATCAGCCGGGCGCCGGTGGTGAAGATCGGGAAGGTCGCGAAGATCACCGACCACGTCGAGGTCTCGGTCGGCCGGGTCCGGGAGTTGCAGGTGAAGGCCGAACATCCGGGCGAGATCAAGGGATCGGCTGCGGCGGTCCAGATCACGGTCAAGAACACCTCCAGCAAGCCGTTCAGTCTGGACGGACTGGTGGTCACCGCGTCCTACGGTGACGGCTTGCCCGGTGACGAGACCACGTCCGGCCCGTCCGCCCCGATGACCGGTTCCCTCGGTGTCGGCAAGAAGGCCCGCGGCATCTATGTCTTCATGGTCCCGAGCAAATACGCCGATTCCCTGCACCTCGAGATCTCGTCCGACGAGTCGCCGACCATCGTCCGGTTCGCCCGCTGACCGTATTGAGTGGTCTGTAAGCCTCGGCCAATCTTGCGTTTACGTGAGCGCGATGTCCTGGTTTTGTCTACGGTGGCGAGGTATGGTCCGCTAGCCATTGCTCGGGGGAGCCCTGACGGCGCAGTTGTAGGAGAAGTGATGACCCGATCGCCCGCCACCCGGCGTGGGAACCGCTGGGGATTCCTGGCGACGCTGCTGTCCGTCCTGGCCATTGCCGGGGCCCAGGCAGCACCAACCGCTGTGGCCGACACGGCCCCGGTGGCCCCGGTGACGCTGACCACGGTGAGCGCTGATGCGCTGCCGACGGTCCAGATCAACGGGGTGGTCTGGGATCAGGTGATCGTCGGCAACACGGTCTACGCGACGGGTGAGTTCACCAAGGCGCGCCCGGCCGGCTCCGCCGCCGGGACCAACGAGGTGACGCGGACGAACCTGCTGGCCTACAACCTGACCACCGGTGCCCTGATCACCACCTGGGCGCCGACGCTGAACGCCAAGGGCGCGGTGATCGCGGCCTCCACCGACGGCAAGCGGATCTTTGTCGGCGGCTCGTTCACGAAGGTGAGCGGGGTGAACCGGTACCGGGTGGTGGCGCTGGACGCGAGCACCGGAGCGGTGATCCCGACCTGGAACGTGGTGGTGAACACCCGGGTCCGCGCGCTCGCGGTGTCCGGGACCACGCTGTACATGGGCGGCATCTTCAGCACGGTCAGCGGCCAGGCGCGGACTCGACTGGCCGCGGTCTCGACGGCAACGGGCGCGCTGCTGGCGTGGGCGCCCAAGGCGAATGCCGAGGTGCTTTCCCTGGCGGTTCCGGCCGGCAAGGGCAAAGTGGTGGCGTCCGGCAAGTTCACCACGTTGAACACGAGCGCCGCCTACGGCATGGGGGCAGTGAACGCGACCACCGGCGCGGTGCTGGCGTGGCCGATCAACACCGTCGTGAAGGACGCCGGCGCGGAGTCGGCGATCTACAGCCTTTCCACGGATGGGACCAGGGTCTACGGCACCGGGTACAACTTCGGCGGCGGCGGCAACTTCGAGGGCTCGTTCGCGGCGAACGCCACCGACGGGTCGATCGTCTGGATCAACGGCTGCCTCGGCGACACCTATGACTCGGTACCGATCGGTGGCGTGCTCTACAACGTCAGCCACGCTCACAACTGCACGCCGGTGGGCGCCAATCCCGAGGTCACCCCGCGCGACTACCAGCGCGCCCAGGCCGAGTCCACCACCCGGGCGGCCTCCGGAGCGAACAACGTCGGAGGCAAGTTCCCCGGCCGGCCGGCCCCCGAGGTGCTGCACTGGCTGCCATATCTCCAGGCGGGCACCTTCACCGGTTCCGGCCAGGGCGCCTGGACCATTCAGGGCAACAGCACCTACGTCACCCTCGGTGGCGAGTTCACCAAGGTCAACAGCACCGCGCAACAGGGCTTGGTGCGGTTCGCGATCCGCAGCGCGGCGCCGAACAAGCAGGGCCCGCAGGGCGGCAGTGAGATGACGCCGGTGCTGGCCGGTGCCGGCGCGGGCAAGGCCACGGTGTCCTGGAAGACGGCCTGGGACCGGGACAACCGGCGGCTCACCTACGAGGTGCTGCGCGGCGCGAGCGCTTCCACGGCGGTCGTCGTTTTCACCATGTCCCGCAGCTCGGCTTGGTGGAGTCGCCCGACCATGAGCTTCACGGACACTGCTCCGGCCGGTAGCGCGCAGACGTACCGGATCCGGGTCAAGGACGCTCTGGGCAACACCGTGACCAGTAACCCGAAATCCGGCACTGTCCCGGCGGCTGCGGCTGCGGCTGCGGCCGTCGAACCGAGCGCGTCGCAGCAGTCCGCGGCGGACACGCAGGCGCGCACCGAGGAAGCCCAGCGGTAACCTAGAGTTACCGTCTGGTAGAACGAGTCCGAAATGCTCGGATTCGATGCCGCGCGCCGTAACAATTCTCCTCCATCCGGGCGATGGTGAGCGATTTCGGGGACGCTCCGTGTTCGCGACTTGTACCGTCTCGCACAGAGCAAGCTGCCGTCGGGCGCGGCCCGTCGAGTCACGATCCGCCTTGACCCAGGGTGGAAACAGGAGAGTGTTGTGCCGTCTTCGTCGCTGTTGATCGTGGAGTCCTCGGGTACCCGGGCTTCGGGGCGCCCGCGCAGGGTGCGCCGGCTGACCGTCGCCACGGTCGCGGCCTCGCTCCTGCTGCCGCTGCTGTCGCTGGTGGCGTGGCCCGCCTCGGCCGACACCGCTCCGGTGTCTCCGGACACGGTCACCACGGTCAGCTCCGATCCGCTGCCCACGGTTCAGATCAACGGCGTGATCTGGGACCAGACGATCGTCGGGAACACCGTTTACGCCGTCGGCTCCTTCACCTCCGCCCGGCCGGCCGGTTCGCCCGCCGGGACCAACGAGACGCCGCGGTCGAACATCCTGGCGTACAACCTCACCACCGGTGACCTGATCACCACCTGGGCGCCGACCCTGAACGACGAGGCGAAGGCCATCGTGGCCTCCCCGGACGGCACGCGGATCTTTGTCGGCGGCTCGTTCACGCAGGTGAGTGGGGTGAACCGGTACCGAGTGGTGGCGCTGGACGCGACCACCGGTGCGGTGATCCCGAACTGGAACGTGGTCACCAACTCGCGGGTCCGGACGCTGGCGATCTCCGGTGACACGCTCTACATGGGCGGCATCTTCAGCATCGCCGGGAACCAGCCGCGCAACCGGCTCGCCGCGGTGTCGGTGAGCACCGGCGCGCTGCTGCCCTGGGCGCCGACCGCGGACGCCGAGGTGCTCGCGATGGTTGCCCCGGCCGGCAGCGGCAAGGTGGTGATCGGCGGCAAGTTCGCCAACGTGAACAGCACCGGCGCCTACGGAATGGCCGCGCTGGACCCGATCACCGGTGCGCTGCTGCCCTGGGCGATCGGCGCCACCGTGCGCAACGCCGGCGCCAACGCCGCGATCTACAGCCTCACCACGGACGGCGATCAGGTCTACGGCACCGGTTACACCTTCGGCTCCGGGGGCAACTTCGAGGGGTCGTTCGCGGCCAAGTCCGCCGATGGCGCCATCGTGTACATCAGCGGCTGCCTCGGCGACACCTATGACACGGCGTCCATCGGCAGCGTGCTGTACACCGTCAGCCATCACCACAACTGCTCTTCGGTCGGCGCCAACCCGGAGGTCAGCCCACGGGCCTGGCAGCGGGCAGCGGCGCAGACGAACACCCGCGCTGCCAACAACGCGGTGAACGTCGGTGGCAACTTCAACGGCCAGCCTGCCCCCGAGGTGCTGCACTGGGAGCCGACTTTCACCACCGGCACCTACACCGGCCAGGACCAGGCAGCCTGGACGGTGGAGGGCACCAGCAACTACGTCACCCTCGGCGGCGAGTTCACCGAGGTGGACGGCGCCGACCAGCAGGGCCTGGTCCGGTTCGCGATTCGCAGCATCGCGCCCAACCTGCAGGGCCCGGTGGGCGGCAGCGAGATGACGCCGACCGTCACCGGGACCGTGCCCGGCGTCGTCCGGGTCTCCTGGAAGGGCGCCTGGGACCGGGACAACCGCCGGCTCACCTACACCGTCCTGCGCGGCCCCAGCCTGGCCTCGTCCGTGCCGGTGGCGACGCTGACCACCGACGTGGCCTGGTGGAATCGGCAGACCCTGAGCTTCACCGACTACACCACCCCGGGCGGCAGCACCCAGACCTACCGGATCCGGGTGCAGGATCCGCTCGGCAACACGGTGAACAGCAACCCGGCCTCCGGCACGGTCCCGGCCGGCTCGCTGTCGACCACCAGTTACCCGGACGCGGTCCGGGCGGCTGGAGCCGGCGGGTACTGGCGGCTGGACGAGGCCACCGGCCAGCCGGGCTACGACTGGGTCGGCAACAACGACCTCACGCTGGCCTCCAACGCCACCCGCTCGGTGGCCGGTGGCCTGGTCAACGACGCGGACACGGCGATCACCTTCGCCGGTTCGGGAGCCATCCCGGCGGTCGCCGCCGGACAGGTCGGCCCCGCTCCGCAAGTGTTCACCGAGGAGGCGTGGTTCAAGACCACCTCCACCTCCGGCGGCAAGATCATCGGTTACGGCAGCAGCCGGACCGCCGCCAGCGGCACCGCCGACCGGCACGTCTACCTGACCAACAACGGCCGGGTGGCATTCGGCGTCACCGCGGCGTCCACCCTGACCAGCACGGCCAGCTACAACAACGGCCAGTGGCACCACGTCGCCGCGACGATGGGCGCGGCCGGGATGCGGCTGTACGTGGACGGCACCCTGGTCGGCAGCAACACGGTGACCAGCGGCGCGAGCTACACCGGTTACTGGCGGATCGGTGGGGACACGATCTCGAGTTCGTACCCGAACCGGCCCACCAGCACCGCGCTGGCCGGGTCCGTCGACGAGGTGGCCGTGTACCCGACGGCGCTGACCGAGGAAACCATCCAGGCGCACCGCCAGCTCGGGCTCGGGGTCGGCGTCAACCGGCCGCCGACGGCGTCCTTCGTCGCCACCGCGACCAACCTGACGGCGGCCGTTGATGCCACCGCGTCCAGTGACCCGGATGGCCCGGTGGCGTCCTACGACTGGGCCTTCGGCGACGGCTCGACCGGGACCGGGGCGACGGCCTCGCACACGTACACCGCGGCGGGCACCTATCAGGTGCAGCTCACCGTGACCGATGGCGGCGGCCTGACCAGCACAGTGACCAAGCCGGTCACCGTGGTGGCCCCGCCCAACCAGCCGCCGACGGCGTCCTTCACGTCCAGCGTCACCGGACTGACCGCCCTGCTCAACGGGTCGGGCTCGAGCGACTCGGACGGCACCGTGGCGTCCTACGCCTGGACCTTCGGTGATGGCACCACCGGGACGGGCGTGTCCCCGTCCCACACCTACACCTCGGACGGGACTTACCAGGTCACGCTGACCGTGACGGACGACGACGGCGACACCGGGACGACTACGGCGCCGGTCACAGTGGCGACCCCGACCACCGGCGTCACGCTGGCGGCAGACAGCTTCGAGCGAACCGTGGCCAGCGGCTGGGGTTCGGCCGGCACCGGGGGCGCGTGGGCCTTGGCTGCCAGCGGCAGCACACTGAGTGTTTCGGCCGGAAACGGCCGGGCCTCGATTCCGGCCGGCCGGACCGTGACCGCAAAGCTGAACCCGGTGCAGAACCAGGACACCGACCTGACCACCCAGGTCTGGTCGGACGACGCGATCACCGGCGGCGGGGTGTACGTCTCGCCGATCGTCCGGTCCACCGCGGGCGGGGACTACCGGGCCCGGATCAAGCTGCTCGCCACCGGGGCGGTGCAGTCCTCGCTGACCGTCGTGGTCGGTGCCACCGAGACGGCGCTGACCAGCACGGTGACCGTGCCCGGGCTAACCCTCACGCCGGGGGCCAAGCTGCTCGTCCGCACCCAGGCGAGCGGTTCGGCGCCGACCACCCTGCGGTACCGGGTCTGGCTGGACGGCACCAGCGAGCCGAGCACTTGGCTGCAGACCGCCACCGACAGCACCGCGGGCCTGCAGACGGTCGGCTCGGTGGGCCTGCTCGCCTACGTTTCCGGCTCGGCCACCGCACCCGCCGTCCTGCACTTCGACAACTTCTCCGCCGTCCGGCTGTGATCTCCGGCTGTGGCCTTCGGGTCCCGCCTCCGGTCATTCTCCGGACGCTGCGTGTTCACCGCTTGTAGTTTTCACAGTGAGAGCAAGCCGCGGACCGCGGCTGCGGGATAGCACCATCCGGGCACTCCGGATGGATACGGCAGGAGTCTTCTGAATGTCGCGATCGTTGCTGTCGATCCAGCCCGCCGCGAGGCCTCGGACCCGGCCTGGCCGGGGCCCGCTGCGTCGGGCGGCGGTCGCCTCGGTGGCGCTGCTCGGGTTGCTGGTGCCGATGCTCTCTCTGATGGCCGCGCCGGCGTCGGCGGACACGGCGCCGGTGCCGCCGGTGACGGTCCCGACCGTGAGTGCGGACGCGCTGCCGACGGTGCAGATCAACGGCGTCGCCTGGGACCAGGTGATCGTTGGCAACACGGTCTACGTGACCGGTGAGTTCACGTCCGCCCGGCCCGCCGGAGCGGCGGCCGGGACCAACGAGACGCCCCGGACCAACCTGCTGGCCTACAACCTGACCACCGGCGCGCTGATCACCTCCTGGGCGCCGACGCTGAACGGCAAGGGTGCGGTGATCGCGGCGTCGGCCGACGGCACCAGGATCTTCGTCGGTGGCACCTTCACCTCGGTGAGTGGGGTGAACCGGTATCGGGTGGTGGCACTGGACGCGAGCACCGGCGCGGTGATCCCGACCTGGAACGTCGTGGCGAATACCCGAGTGCGCTCGCTGGCGGTGTCCGGGACGACGCTGTACCTGGGCGGCGTCTTCACCACCATCGGAGGTCAGCCGCGGACCCGGTTGGCTGCGGTCTCGACGACAACGGGCGCGCTGCTGCCCTGGGCGCCGAGCGCGGACGCCGAGGTGATGGCGCTGACCGCGCCGCCGGGCAGCGGCAAGGTGATCGCCGGCGGCAAGTTCGCCACGATCAACGGCACGGACGCCTACGGGATGGGCTCGCTCGACGCGACCACCGGCCAGCTGCAGCCCTGGGCGATCGGCTCGGTGGTCCGCAACGCCGGTGAGGATGCCGCGATCTACAGTCTGTCCAGCGACAGCACCCAGGTGTACGGCGGCGGCTACACGTTCGGTGGCGGCGGCAACTTCGAGGGCACCTTCGCGGCACGGGCCTCCGACGGCGCCGAGGTCTATGTGACCGGATGCCGCGGCGACACCTATGACGCCTACCCGGTAGGCGGGGTGCTCTACAGTGTCGGGCACCCGCACGACTGCTCGACGATCAACGGGCTGCCGCAGACCGAGCCCTGGACGTACCAGCGGGCCCAGGCGCAGACCATCACCGCGGCGCCCTCCGGCCTGCTCAACAGCGGCGGCAACTTCAATGGTCACCCGGCCCCGGAGCTGCTGCACTGGCTGCCGGACATGATGGCGGGCACGTTCACCGGTGCCGGTCAGGCGGCCTGGACGGTCGAGGGCAACAGCAACTACGTGGTGCTCGGCGGCGAGTTCCCACGGGTGAACAACGTTCCGCAGGCCGGTCTGGTCCGGTTCGCGGTTCGCAGCATCGCGCCGAACGCGCAGGGCCCACAGGCGGCCGCCGAGATGACCCCCACCCTGCTGTCGCTGACCGCCGGGCGGATCCGGGTGTCCTGGAAGGCGGCCTGGGACCGGGACAACCGGCAACTCACCTACGACGTGCTGCGCGGATCCAGCCTGGCGTCCTCGGTGTCGGTCGCGACGCTGACCCAGGACTCCAACTGGTGGACCAGGCCGCAGATGTTCTTCAATGACCCGGCGGTCGCGCCTGGCAGCACCCAGACCTACCGGATCCGGGTCAAGGACGCGCTCGGCCACACGGCCACCGGCAACCCGGCGTCGATCACCGTGCCGACCGGCGGCACCAGCAGCGTGTACGCCGACCAGGTCCTTGCCGACGGCGCCACCCACCTGTGGCGGCTGGGTGAGGCCGGCGGCACCGCCGCGTACGACTACGTGGCGGCCGACGACCTGACCCTGGATGCCTCGGCCATCCGCGGCGACGCCGGTGCCATGGTCAACGACGGCACGGCCAAGTCAACGACGTTCGCCGGGACCGCGACGGTCCCCGCGGTGACTCCGGCGGCCGTTCCCGGCCCGCAGTCGTTCAGCGAGGAGGCGTGGTTCAAGACCACGTCCACCAGTGGCGGCAAGATCATCGGCTTCGGCAACAACAACACCGGGGACAGCGGCGGTTACGACCGGCACGTCTTCATGACCAACGCCGGCAAGATCGTCTTCGGGGTGTACCCCGGCGGGGTCCGCACCCTGACCAGCCCGTTGAGCTACAACGACGGGCAGTGGCACCAGGTGGTCGGCAACCTGGGCAGCACCGGCATGGAACTGTTCCTGGACGGCAAGCGCGTCGGCCGGGACACCAGCGTGACCAGTGCCCAGGATTTCTCCGGCTACTGGCGGATCGGCGGCGACAACCTCGGCGGCTGGCCGAACCAGCCCAGCAGCAGCAAATTCGCCGGTGGAATCGAGGATGTCTCGATCTACTCCGCACCGCAGTCGCTGACTCAGGTGCAGTCGCACTACCAGGCCAGCGGCCGCTCGCTGAACCTGCCGGCCCGACCGACCGACGCCTACGGTGCCGCGGTCTGGGACGCCGGGGCGAACCTCTACTGGCGGCTGGACGACGCCGTCGCGAGCACCACCGCGGCGGACCGGATCACCGCCAACCCCGCCTCGGGCACGTACTCCGCCGGAGTGATCAAGGCGGAGGCCGGCGCCGCGGCCAACCCGGCGGGCACCTCGGTCCGCTTCCCCGGCGGCGGCACCCAGACCCTGGTCTCGACCACCGCGGTCGACAACCCGCAGGTGTACTCCCTGGAGACGTGGTTCAAGACCACCACCACCAGCGGTGGCCGGTTGATCGGGTTCGGCAACTCCGCCGACAACAGCACCAGCAGCAATTACGACCGGTACATCTACATGCTGGACAGTGGCCAGCTGCGGTACGGCATCTGGACCGGCACGACCAGTACCGTCGACTCGCCGCTCAGCTACAACGACGGTCAGTGGCATCAGGCCGTCGCCACCCAGGGGCCGGGCGGGCAGCAGCTCTTCGTCGACGGCACCCTGGTCGGCACCGGTGCGGCGACCACGCCGCAGGGCTATACCGGGTACTGGCGACTGGGCACCGACAACACCTGGGGTGGCGCGAGCAGTAACGACTTTGCTGGATCGTTTGACGAAACTGCCGTCTACGACACGGTTCTCGCCGCAGGCACCGTCAATCAGCACTACCAGCTCGGCAAGCCGGCCGCCGCGAACCAGCCCCCGACGGCCGCGTTCGGTAGCACCAAGGCAGGTCTGAAGGCCTCGTTCGATGCCTCCGGTTCGGCCGACGCCGATGGGACGATCGCGTCCTACAGCTGGCAGTACGGGGACGGCGGCACCGGCACCGGGGTCAGCCCGGAGCACACCTATCCGGCATCCGGCAGCTACGACGTGGTGCTGACGGTGACCGACAACGACGGTGCCGCCGCGACAGTGACCCACTCGGTCACCGTCACGCAGCCGGCCAACGTCCTGCCGACAGCGGCCTTCTCCGTCGCCAAGGCCAAGCTGAAGGCGACCTTCGACGCCTCCGGCTCGACCGACACCGATGGCAGCATCCAGTCGTACGCCTGGGACTTCGGCGACGGCTCGTCCGGCACCGGGGTGTCCCCGTCGCACACCTACGCCGGGACCGGGACGTACACCGCGGTGCTCACCGTTACCGATGACCGAGGCGGGACGGCGACCATCCAGCACGACGTCGCGGTGGCCGCGAACGCCGCCCCGGTGGCCGCTTTCGGCACCACCTGCAGCAACCTGGCGTGCCAATTCTCCGGCGCTGCCTCGTCCGACGGCGATGGCACGATCGCGTCGTACAGCTGGGACTTCGGTGACGGTTCGGCGGTCGGCAGCGGCGCGAGCCCGAACCACGGCTATCCGTCGGCCGGTACCTACAACGTCAAGCTGACCGTTACCGACAACGACGGCGCGACCGGCGCGATCACCCAACCGGTTACCGTCGCGGCCGCCAACAACGCCCCCACCGCCGCTTTGACCAGCACCGGCACCGGCCTGACCCGCAGCTTCAGCGGGTCCGGTTCAACCGACTCCGACGGCAGCATCGCCTCCTACGCCTGGGATTTCGGTGACGGCTCGGCCGGCAACGGGGTGTCGCCGTCGCACACCTACGCGGCAGCAGGGACGTTCACCGTCGTGCTGACCGTCACCGACAATCAGGGCGCCACCGGATCGGCCAGCACCAGCGTCACGGTGACGGCGCCGAATCAGAAACCGACGGCCCGGTTCACGGCCGGCTGCGCGCAACTGCTCTGCTCGTTCGACGCCGCCACCGCAACCGATCCGGACGGCTCAATCGTCAGCTATGCCTGGGACTTCGGTGACGGCTCAACCGGCACCGGAGCCGCGACCACGCACACCTACGCGGCCGGAACCTGGACGGCGGTGCTCACCGTGACCGACAACCAGGGCGCCACCGACGCGGTCAGCCACATCGTCGTGGCCGCCGTCACCCCGAACCAGCCGCCGGTGGCGGCTTTCAGCTCCGGCTGCACGCATCTGGACTGCACCTTCAACGGTTCCGGATCCTCTGACCCGGACGGCTCGGTGCAGGGCTGGGCCTGGAACTTCGGTGACGGGCAAACCGGCTCCGGGGTCAGCGCTGCGCACAGCTACGCGCTGGCGGGCAGCTATCAGGTCGCGCTGACGGTGACCGACAATGCCGGCGCTACCACAACCCTGACCAAGACGGTCACGGTCACCGCGGCGCCGGTCAACCAGGTGCCGGTCGCCGGGTTCACCTCCGCCTGCACGAACCTGGTGTGCACCCTCGACGGCTCAAGCTCCACGGACGCCGACGGCACCGTGACCGGGTACGGCTGGGCCTTCGGTGACGGCGGCAGCGGTACCGGCAGCACGGTGGCGCATACCTTCGCGGCGGCCGGGAACTACAGCGTGGTTCTCACCGTGACCGACAACCAGGGCGGGACCAATTCGCTCACCCGGGTGGTCAGCGTGACCGCCGCACCGGCGACGCTGGCGTCGGACGCCTTCGGGCGCACCGTGGCGAGCGGCTTCGGAACGGCCGACACCGGCGGCGCGTGGACCTTCACGGCGGCCGGCACCACCGGATCGGTCAACGGCGGCTCCGGACGGGTCTCGATCCCGGCCGGTCGGACGTCCTTCCTCCGGCTCGGCGCGGTGCAGAACCTGAGCACCGACGTCAGGCACACGTTCTGGACCGAGACGATGCCCACCGGTGGTGGGACCTACCTGGGAACCCTGGTCCGCTCGACCGCCGCCGGCGACTACAGCGCGCGGGTCAAGCTCCTGGCCACCGGGGTGGTCAACCTCGCGCTGGTCCGGACCGTCGGAGGTACCGGGACGGCGATCGGCACGGCCATCAACGTCCCGGGACTGACCTACACGGCCGGGATGAAGCTGCAGATCCGGGTCCAGGCCATCGGATCGTCACCGACGACGATCCGGGCCAAGGTCTGGACCGGCGGTACCGAACCGGCGACCTGGATGGTCAGCACGACCGACACCACGGCCGGCTTCCAGGTCGCCGGCTCGGTCGGACTCTCGCCGTACCTGTCCGGGTCGGCGACGGAGGCCCTCGCCGTCCGTTACGACGATTTCGTCGCCACCAGCACAAACTGATCGAGGTACCGATCCGAGCCGATCTGAACCAGCCGACCGCGCCGCCCTCCCGCAGGGTGGCGCGGTCGGCCGTTCCAGTGCCCGGGTGCGGTAAATTCGGTTGTTCAGACGTCGACAACCAGCCCAGGTGAGGAAGGTACGTTCCCCGATGCCGCCAGCGGTTCCCTCTCGGCCGGCGGCGCCGACCGTGCTGGTGGCGGTCCTGACCTATCGCCGGCCGGAGGATCTCGCCGAGCTCCTGCCGTTGCTGCAGATCCAGGCCCGGCGAGCCGGTCAGGTGGGTACAACCGTCGACCTGCTGGTCGTGGACAACGACCCCGAGGCGGGTGCTGCCGAGCTGGTGTCCGGATTCGACGGCGTCCGGTACGCCCATGAGCCGCGGCCCGGCATCGCCGCGGCCCGGAACCGGGCCCTGGACGCGGCCCTGGACCAGGCACACGACGTCCTGGTCTTTATCGATGATGACGAGCGCCCGAGCGAGGGCTGGCTGGCCGCCCTGCTCGACACCTTCGAACGGCATCCCTCCTGCGGCGTGGTCGGGCCGGTGGTCTCCTCCTTTACCGTCCCGCTGGATGCGTGGGTGTCCGCAGGCGGCTTCTTCACCCGGCGGCGGATGGCCACCGGCAGCACGGTGACCGTTGCTGCGACCAACAACCTGCTGCTCGACGTCCGCAGCCTGCGCGACGCCGGAATTCGGTTCGACGAGCGACTCGGCCTCTCCGGCGGGTCGGACACGTTGTTCAGCCGGAGCCTGGTGGCCGCAGCCGGTCCGCTGGTCTGGTGCGATGAGGCGGTGGTCACCGATGTTGTGCCGGCCGCCCGCAGCACTCGGGACTGGGTGCTGCGCCGGCAGTTGCGCAGCGGTAACTCCTGGAGCCGGACCGCGCTGATGCTCGCCGACTCGCCGGGCGCGCGGCTGCGACTGCGGCTGCAGCTGACCGCGATGGGCGCCGTCCGGCTGGCCGGTGGACCGGCGAGCTGGCTGCTAGGGATCGCGACCCGGAGCGTGCGACACCGGGCCGTCGGTGCCAAAGCGACCGCACGCGGGCTCGGAATCCTCATGGGCGCCTATGGTTTCAACTACGTCGAGTACCGCCGACCAGCCGCCGTGGCTGGCCCGCGGGCCCGCTGATGGCGGCCGGGCAGCCCGCCGGCGCACCGGCGTCGATCGGCGTGGTGGTGGTGAACTACGGCTCGCATGCGCTGGTCGAGGCCAACCTCGGCGCCCTCGACCTGGCCGGGATCGGTGGTCAGGTGGTTGTCGTCGACAACTTCCGTTCGGTCCAGGACACCCAGGCGATGGCCGAGGTGGCGGCCCGGCACGGCTGGCACCTGCAGGCGATGAGCAGCAACGTCGGCTTCGGGTCGGGCGCCAACCTCGGCGCCGAACTGGCCTTCGAGCGCGGCTGCGACGTACTGATCGTGGTCAACCCGGATCTGGCGATCGCCGCCGACGTGCTCGCCGCGCTGGCCGCGGCGGTGCGCGCCGACCCGAAGGTGATGATCAGTCCGCGGATCGTCAAACCGAGCGGGGACGTCTGGTTCGAGGGCGGGTTCATCAGCCTGGACGCCGCGCGCACCCGTTCGATCCCCGGACCGGTCGGCGAACGGACGCCGGCCTGGCTCTCCGGGGCGTGCCTGACGGCGCACCGCGACCTGTGGACCGCGGTCTCCGGTTTCGACGACGACTACTTCCTCTACTGGGAGGACGTCGACCTGAGCTACCGGGTGACCCAGGCTGGTGGCCGGCTGCTGGTCCGCTCGGACCTGCTGGCCGTGCATGACGTCGGCGGTACCCAGCATGCGGCCGATCAGCGGGCCAAGTCGGACACGTACTACTACTACAACTGCCGTAACCGGCTGCTGTTCGCCGCCAAGCACCTGCAGCGCCGGGACCGGCTGCGCTGGTCGGTGCGCACCCCGGCGGACATCCGCCGGGTGCTGTTGCGCGGCGGCAAGTGGCAGCTGCTGCTGGCCCCGGGCAAGTCGCTCTGGCCCGCGCTGAGCGGCGCTGCGGTGGGCCTGTACCGGCTGGCGTTGACGCGATGACCGCGATGACCACGGCCGTCACCTTGCCGGCCCGGCCGGGCCTGGTCGTGTTGCGGCTGCTGGCCGCGGTGTCCGTTCCGGTCGCGCTGGCGCTGAACTATTCGGTGGCCAACCGGCTCACGCTGAGCATGGTGGTGGTGTGGGGGCTGGCGGTCTTCTGGTGGCCGGTTTTCGTCCGGGTGCAGTACGGGCTGATGCTGCTGGCCGCCACCGGGCTATTCCTGCTCAGCGGGTTCCTGATCGGCTGGGTGTCCCGGGCCGACCATATGGTTCCGCACGGCGCCGCGATCGCCCTCGGCATCACCTACGCGACGTACATCGGTGGGGTCGGCGCGCTGGTCTGGGCAGGCCGGATGATCGGCATCCACTGGGTGGTGTTCAGCTACGGGATGGCGCTGGCCGCTGACGCGTTGCGGGACCCGTCCTACCACCAGAACCCGTGGAAGTTCGGCTTCGCGGTTCCGGTCGCGCTGATGGTGCTCGCGCTGGTCGACTGGATCGGCTCCACCGGCGCCAAGATCCTTGCGCTCGGCGCGCTCAGTGGCATGTGCGCGCTGCACGACTACCGCAGCGGGCTGGCCATGTTCGCGATCGCGGCCATCATCCTGATCTGGCAGCGGTTGCGCCGGCAGGCGGCGCGCGAGCCCTCCATCGTCGCCGTCATCCTCGGGCTGCTGGTGATCGGCGGGACCATCTACTACACCGTCACCCGGCTGCTGGTGTCCGGTTTGCTCGGTGCCGGACTGCAGGCCAGGTCCGAGGCGCAGGTGGCGGCCAGTGGCAGCCTGTTGCTCGGTGGCCGTCCGGAATGGACGGTGACGATCAGGCTCTTCAAGGAGAAGCCGTGGGGGTTCGGGTTCGGCACCGTGCCCTCGCCGTCCGACTACGAGCTGGGGCGGGAGGGCTTCCACAGCATCCACCTGCTCTCCCAGGAGAACTACCTCAAGCACTATGTCTTCTCCGGCGGCCTCCGGCTGCACTCGATTGTCGCGGAGCTGTGGGCAGCGGCCGGGCCTGCGGGCATCCTGCTCACCCTGGTGATCGTCTGGATCCTGGTGGGCTCACTGGCGACCGCGCTGGCCCGGCGGACCGCGACTTCGGTGCAGGCCTATCTCTCCCTGCTGGTGCTCTGGAACATCGGGTTCAGCCCCGTCTACAGCAACTTTCCCCAGGTTGTCCTGGGCCTTGCGGTGGCCCTGGCGGCTGCGGCCGGCCCGGCCCGGCCGCGGCTGCGGCTACCGCCGGACGCCGGGCGGATGGTCGACCCCGGGCTCGGCTCGCTCGCCGCCCTCACCCCGACCCAGCCCGGCGATCCGCCGGTCACCGGGGCGATCGACCTGTCGGCCGACAGGTCGGATACCCGCGTGTTTCCGCGCCCGGCCGAGGCCGGATTCGCCGAACGGAGCCGACGATGACCGTGCGCCGCGTGCTAACCTCGGCCCTTTCCGGTGGGCGGGTATTTCGTGGGGCAGGGCCGCCGTCGCCTCGCCTGTTTGCCGCCCGACAGGAGTCCTGAGCTAGGTGGAGTTCCGCGAGTATCTGTCCGTCCTGCGGGCCCGGTGGGTCATCGTGATCGGCTGCATCCTGCTGTTCCTGGCCCTCGCCGGGTTCTCCACGTTCCGCCAGGCCAAGGTCTACACGGCCAGGGCCAGCGTGTTCTTCTCGGTCAGCGTCGGCGCCAGCACCCGGGACCTGTCCAGCAGCTTCTCCTACGTCGAGGGCCTGGTCGGCTCCTACGCCCAGGTCGCCACCCAACCCGTGGTACTCGAGCCGGTGATCAACCAGCTCGGGCTGGACACCACACCGAAGACGCTGGCCCGGTCGGTCACCGCGGAGACCCCGCTGGACACGGTGATCCTCGACATCAGGGTGGTGAACTCGTCGCCGGAGCAGGCCGCGGCGATCGCCAACGCCGTCGCCCGGCAGCTGTCCACCACCGTCGGGGTGCTCGGCGCCGGGCAGGAGACTGCTACCAGCAGCACCCAGGTGCGGGTCACCGTGGTCTCCTCGGCCGTCACGCCGTCCACTCCGAGCTCGCCGCGCACGTCCCTCAACCTCACGCTCGGCCTGGTCGCCGGCGGCCTGCTGGGAGCCATCCTGGCGTTCGTCCGGGATGCCGTCGACGCCCGGATCGGCGGCCGTCGCGACGTCCAGCGAGTCACCGACGTCCCGGTGATCGGGGCGATCTCGGAGCCGGAGAACGGATCCGTGCGCCGCCGCTGGTTCCGCGGGCGGCGGATCGACGCCGAGGACCGGGCCAAGGAGCTGCGGACCAACTTCCAGCACATCCGGGTCGCCCACCGGCTGCGCTCGGTGGTCTTCACCTCCGCCCAGCTCGACCGGGCCACTGCGCTGACGGTCAGCAGCCTCGCGGTGGAGCTTGCGCACGCCGGGATCCGCACGGTGCTGGTCGATGCGGACCTGCGCAAGCCGTCCCTGGCCCTGCAGTTCGATCCGGGGGAGACCCTCGGGTTGTCGTCCGTCCTGCTCGACGAGGTGGACTGGCGTGACGTGGTGCAGCATCGGGCGCGGATGCCGCTTTCCGTGTTGCCGGCCGGGCTACCGCCGAGCGACCCCAGCGCGGTGCTCAAGCCGGACGCGATCAGTGCCCTGATCGCCGACCTCGCGGACAACTATGATGTTGTCCTGGTGAAAGCGCCGCCGGTGCTGCGGGTCGCGGACGGACTGCTGTTCAGCCGGATCGCCGACGGAACCGTGGTGGTGGCGGACGGGCCTCGGATGAACCGGAACGAACTCGCCGAAGAGATCCACGTCCTCGGGGTGGCTGACGCCCGGGTGCTCGGCATCGTCCTGATGACATGACCCGTCCCGATGACCTGACCCGGACGGCTCCGGACGCACCGCCGTCCGGCGACCCGTTGATCGTGCTCCAGTCGGTCAAACCGCCCACCTCCCGGACGAATCCGTACATCGTCCAATTGGTGAGGTCGCTGTCCGAGCAGCTTGAGGTGCGCTATTTCAGTTGGCGGACCGGCCTTCTCGGTCGCTATCACGTCTTCCATCTGCACTGGCCCGAGGTGATGCTGCGGCGCGAGGGCCGACTGCAGCGCTGGGCGGCGATGGGCCGCTTCGCCCTGCTGATGCTGCGGCTCAGCGTCCAACGGCGGATCGCCGTCGTCCGTACCGTGCACAACGTCGGCGCCCACGAATCCGGGGGCCGACTGGAACGCCTGCTCTTGGCCTGGTGCGACCGCCGAACCGATCACTGGATCGCGCTGAACGAGCAGACCCGGCCGCCGCGCGAGGGTCCGCTGACCGTGATCCTGCACGGCGACTACCGCGACTGGTTCGAGTCGTACCAGCGGCCGCCGTCGATCAGCGGGCAAATCCTGTATTTCGGCCTGATCCGGCCGTACAAGGGCATCGACGCACTGCTGGCCGCCTTCGCCGCGACGACCGACCCGGGCCTGCGGCTGCGGATCGTCGGGCGACCGGTGACCGGGCAGTTGCGGGCGCAGGTGCAGGACGCCGTCCGGGCGGACGAGCGGATCAGCGCGGTACTGGATTATGTGGACGACGAGACCCTGGCCACCGAGGTGGGTCAGGCCGAACTGGTCGTCCTGCCGTACCAGGACATCCACAATTCCGGCGCCTTACTGCTCGCCCTCTCTCTGGACCGGCCGGCCCTGGTACCTCGGGCTCCGGTCACCGTTGCCTTGGCGGCCGAGGTCGGTGCCGCGTGGGTGCCCACCTACGCCGGGCCGTTGACCGCCGCAGCCCTGAGCGAGGCCCGCGCGGCGCTGCCCTCGGGTGCCGGCGCGGGCCGTCCCGACCTCAGCCGCCGCGGCTGGCCGCTGATCGCTGCCCAGCATGCCGCCCTCTACCAAAGCGTGCGCTCCTAGGAGCCTGTCGGCCGATCGCGAGAAGGCCTCTTGACGGCCGGGATTTGCCGGGTCGCCGTCGATTGCTCGGCGCTCGCGGACTTGTCGGCGGCCAGTTGCGGCGTGGCGGAATTCGTCGTGCCGGCGGGCGCCTTCGTCATCGAGATCGTGTGCTGTGCCGTCTTCTCTGTCTGCCTGGCCGCCGTCTCCTTGGGGCCCGATTCGGCCGGACGAGGGTCGGCGGCCGCTGGCTCGACCCGGGGGGTGGGCGCGAAGGCCGGCCCGTTCCCGGTGGAGGTCTTCGGCCGTTCACCCCGTTCCGGACGTTCCGGCTTGGGCGAGTGGGCCGGTCCGGCGGAGTGCGTCCAAACCGGCTGGACCACCGGGTATTCGGCCTGGCTCGCCGGGGTTGTCCGGTTCAGCACCAGCCCCAGGATGTTGGCACCGGCCATCCGCAACCGGGCCAGCGCCTCGACCAGGTGCCGCTGTTTGGTCCGCGGCGCGTCGACGAGCATCAGGGCGAAGTCGAGCTGACCGGACAGCAGGGCGGCGTCCGTGTACTGCAGCAGCGCCGGGCTGTCCAGAACCACGACGTCGTACTCGTTCCTGACGGTCTCCAGCAGCCAGCTCATCGCCCGGGAGGCGAGCAGCTCGCTGGGATTTGTCACGATCGGCCCGGCCGGGATGACATCCAGGGCGATGGCCCCCCATGGCTGGGTCGTCCACGAACTGGTGCTCTCCTGCAGCGTGGACGTGACGTTGAGGATGCTGGTCAGACCCTTGCCGTCGTCGATCCCGAGGAGCCGGGCGATCGACGGTTTGCGCAGGTCGGCGTCGATCAGCAGGACCCGGTGCCCGGCGTGCGCCATCGCGATCGCCAGGTTGACCGCGGTGGTGGTCCGGCCCTCGCCGGCCAGCGGCGAGACCACCACCAGGCACTGCGGCTCCTGGCCGCGCAGCCCCTCCAGGGTGGTCTGCAGGATCCGGAAGCTCTCCGAACGGGCGATGTTGGGATGCGTGCTGACCGGCAGTGGGCGGTTGCCGGCCTTCTGATCGGAGACGATCCCGGCGATCACCGGAGTGTCCGTGACCCGCTCGATCTCCGCGCGGGTGGTCAGCGGCTGGGTCACCACCGTTTCCCGGACAGCGACGGCGATCACACCGAGCAGCAGGCCGGCGAGCAGCCCGGCGCCCAGGTTCTTGTTCCGACTCGGGGAGATCGGGAAGCTGCTCGGGGTGGCCGGCGAGAGCGTGGTCACCTGGATCAGGGACGCGTTCGAGCTGCTGCGGGGCGACAGCGTGGTCAGCGCCTTGGCGAGTTCGTCCGCCACCCCGTTGGCGATGTCGGCGGCCACATCCCGGTCGGTGTCGTCGGCGGCGATCTGCGCGACCACGCTGGCCGGCTGCACGACTACTTTGATCCTTCCGGACAGGCGGCCCGGCGTGGTCTGGAGGCCCAGATCAGCGATGACCGGAGACAGTACGATAGGCATGGTTACGACCCTCGTGTACGAGGGCACCAGGTCCTGGACGTAGCTGTTGCCGTTGGCTAGTTCGCTGACCGTGCCACCGCGGTTCAGGGAGAAGAAGACGGTCACTGTGGACCGGTATGTCGGAGGGGTGAGCAGCTGAGTTGCTACGCCCGTTCCGAGCCCAATGATCGTCAACACCAAAAGAAGGATCCAATGCCGACGTGCGGCCGCGAGGGCACGAGTCAAGTCCATCGACGTGCCGACCCTCCGATTCCGCGTGTGACCCTTCCGGGCTGCCGAGTCCGACCCCTGGCGTGTGCTCACGGTATCGTGGTCGGCCGGTCACCGGCATGTGCCTCCGTCACGACGCCGGTCCCGGTTCCCCTGGGCGCTGACCAAAGGAGCGCTCACCAGGGAGAACGGCAAGGCATGGCGGGAAGTTCGGTGGTGGTCAGGGGTCACCTCGGCGGCTTTAGGGGCAAGAGCTGGACGATCGGGGAATCCGCGTGGCGCTGGTGAGCAGGCCGCTGTCCAACCGGCATGTGCGGCTGTACACCTCGGTGCGAACCGCCCATCTCGAGCGGGCACACGAGTTGCCGCCCGCGGCGATCGTCTACCACGGCCGGCGCTACGACTTCGACGAGAGCCTCACCGACGGGCTGGAACTCGTCCAGACCTCCGCTCTGGGGGCCGCTGTGCTGCTCGCTCGCAGCCGGGTCACCGTGCTGGAAGTCAATGAACCGCTGATGGTTTCGAGTCTTCGGATGTCGGCGCTGGCGGTTGCCGCGGTCCGGCTGCGCGGCTTGCTGACCGGACGAAGGGCGGCCGTCGTCAGCTACGCGATCGTCAATCTTGATCCCTGGCCCGCCGGTCCGGTGATCGGGCCGCGGGCGCGGTTGCGCCGGTGGTCCGAGCGGCTGCTCGCCCGGTTCGTCTGGCGACAGCTGGACCGGATCTGTTACGGCACGGCCGCTGCCCAGGACCTGCATGCCGAGGTGATGGGCCCGAGCCGGGCAGCCGAGACGCTGATCCCGGCTCTGCCGGTCGCCCTGGCCCGGGAGCCCGGACTGCAGCCGGATCCGATGCTCGTGGTCTATCTCGGGATATTTCTCCAGCGCAAGGGCATCGACCAGGTGCTGGCGGCCTGGCCGCTGGTCCGCCGGGCGCTGCCGGATGCACGCCTGCAGGTGCTCGGAAAGGGCGCGCTGGAGGCCGAGGTCCGGGCCGCTGCCGCTGCCGACGAGAGCATTGAGGTCGTTGTCGACCCGCCGCGCAGCCTGATCCAGGACGTGCTCGGCCGGGCCCAGGTGCTGGCGCTGCCCTCGCAGCCAACGCCGATCTGGCGCGAGCAGGTGGGATTGCCGATCGTTGAGGCCCTGGCGGCCGGGTGCTCTGTGGTGACCACCACCGAGACCGGGCTGGCCAGCTGGTTGGCGGCGCACGGGCATTCGGTGGTCCCGCCCAAGGCCCGGCCCGAGGTGCTGGCCGAGGCGATCGCCGAGCAGTTGCGCGCCCGCCGCCCGGCCGAGGACGTGGTGGCCGACCTGCCGCTCGTCGACGGCCGACTGGAGGCCGACGGTTGGATGTTCGGCCGCGTCGAGCAGACCGGCTCCCGCCCGCGGGGCAGTGTTGATGCGTAACCCCGCTCGCAACCGCGGCGCGATGGCGGCCGTGGGCAATACCGCCGCGACCAAGGTCGTGGTGATGGGGCTGTCCGGGGTGCTGGGCATCCTCACCAGCCGAATGATCATCTCGCACTTCGGTACCGAGGCCTACGGTCAGTACGGGCTGCTGACCAACATCACCTCGCTGCTGCCCTTCGCCGACCTGGGCATCGCGGCAGTGCTGATCAACACCATCGCCGGGTCCAGCAATCCGCGCACCGACGTGCAGGTCCGCCGGACGATCGTGACGGCGGTCCGGATCCTGCTCACCTCCGGTTCGGTGATCGCCGGGATCGGCTTGCTGATCACCCTTTTGGGAGCCTGGCCGACGCTGCTCGGCAACGGGCTGATCCCCGGCAGCGGTAGCCTCGCGGCGCTGTTCTGCCTGGTCGCCTTCGGGATTGCGCTGCCGCTGACGGTCGGCCAACGGATCCTGGTTGGGCTGGAACGGACCAGCACTCAGGTGGCCAGCCAGGCGGTGGTGGCGCCGTTCATGTTCCTGTCCATCCTGCTCCTGGTCGCGATCTCCGCCCCGGCCGGCAGCTACCTGGCGGTGCTCTCGTATATCGGCAACGGGCTGATCTCGGTGATCTGCCTCATCATTGCCGCCCGGCTGATCTCACCGCAGCTGCGCCTGGTGCTGAAAGAACTGCCCCGGCTGAAGTCCGCGCCCGGCGTGCCGGTGATGCATACCGCCTGGCCGATGCTCGCCCAGATGCTGGCGCTGCCGATCGCCATGCAGACCGACCGGTTGTTGCTGAGCCACCTGACCACCGGCGACGAGTTGGCCCGGTACAACCTGGCCTCGCAGCTGTTCGGCATCGTGCTGCAGACCGTGGCGACCGCGGGCGTCGCGCTGTGGCCGATCTACGCCAAGGCCCGGATGAACTCGTCGGTGCAGTCCCCGGTCCGGCCGACGCTCTGGTTCTTCTCCGGCGGCCTGCTGCTGGCCGGTTCGCTGGCGCTGGCCTCGCCGTGGGTGGCCGGGTTCGTCTCGGACGGCAAGATCGACCTGGACCCCTGGCTGCTGGGCGGATTCGTCCTCTTCGCGGCGCTTCAGGCGAGCAAGTACCCGGTCGGGATGTACATGACCGACAAGCGCGGGTTGCGGTTCCAGGTGCTGCCGATTCTGATTCTGGTGCCGCTGAACCTGGTCATCTCCTGGTGGCTGATCGGGCTGATCGGGCCGGGCGGAACGATCATCGGATCGGCCATCGCCGTGGCGCTCTGCCAGGTGATCCCCAACTTCCTTTACGTACGAAGGGATCTCGCTCGGCGCCGGGCCGAGGCCAAGGAAAAGCTCGATGCCACTGCGGTGGCGGTCGCCGAGGATCGTTGACCTGTTCCGAATTGTTGTGAAACTCATCGATTCCCAGGCGGTCAAGCTGCCCGAGCCGGGGAAAGTGCTCGGCTAAAGTGATACTCATGTCGATCAAGCAGACCGTCGGACCGTTGCGTGACGCGGTCTACGACCGTGCCTTGAAGCCGCTGAAGAAGCGCCGCTTCCTGCAGGACTTCGAGCTTGCCCGGGGAGCCGGTCGGGTCAAGGTCAACATGGGCTCGGGCGGCAAGCCGATCGACGGCTGGATCAACTGTGACGTGGTCTGGCGTGGCGACAGTTATCTGGACGCGACCGCGCCCTGGCCGATTCCGGACGGCTCGGTGGACGTGATCTACGCGGACAACGTGATCGAGCACATCACCCTGGAGGGCGGGCGGCTGGTCTTTCAGCATGCGTTCGCCGTGCTCAAGCCGGGCGGGGTGTTCCGGCTCGCCACTCCCGATGTGGAGAGCGTTGCTCGGCAGTACCTGGAGAACGGCGAGCTGGCGCGGCTCGGGCTGGAGCGCAACCGGGAGAAGGGCCGCCCCTTCATCTACCCGGTGCAGCTGATGTACCAGGTCTATGTGGGCGCCAAGCACTACCTCGGGTTCTGCTACGACTACCAGTCGCTCAGCTCCGAGATGGAGGCCGCCGGCTTCATCGTGACCCGGGTCTCGGCCGGCAAGAGCGAGAATCCGGACCTGGTTGGCCTGGAGGCACGGTTGCACCCGGCCGAGGAGGCGACCGCCCTGATCGTCGAGGGGCACAAGCCGGTCTGATCGTTCGCTCGTCGGCCGCCGCATCGCTGGGAGTTCCCGTGTCCTTCAGAGTCCAGCTCCGCAACTACTCCCGGGACCTCCTGATCAACCGGGTGATCGCTTCGGCCCTGCTGCCGAAGTCGCTGCGCTGGCGAGCGCTCCGGCTCACCGGTATGCCGGTGCAGCGGTCGAAGATCCCGCCGGGGGTGTTCTTCGGCAGCCCGCGGGTGCGGATCGGACTGGGGACGCAGGTCGGCTACGGCTGCTTCTTCGACTCGCTGGACTGGATCTCGATCGGCGATCGCTGCGACCTGGCGATGGGCGTGGTGCTGGCCACCAGCAGCCATCACATCGGGCCGGCGCGGCGGCGGGCCGGCCCATCGAAACGGGCACCGATTGTGATCGGGGACGGAGTGTGGATCGGCGCCCGGGCGGTGATCCTGCCCGGCGTGAGCGTCGGAGCCGGAACCGTCATCGCCGCCGGCAGCGTCGTCACCTCGGACTGCGAGCCCGACTCGGTGTACGCCGGGGTCCCGGCGAAGCTCAAGGGCCCGGCCCGGGAGGAACGGGTCACCGGCTGACCTCGGCAGGCTCACGGCCCGGTCCGCGGCCAACGGGAAGGGCTGGTCGGTCAGGCGCGGCCCAGCCGGCGCAGCGTTCTGCGCTTCAGCTTCCGGGGCAGCGACCGCACCTTGACCGGCAGGTCGCGTACCTGCTGGCGGCGCAACTCCCGGCGGTAGCCCTGCTGGAAGTCGGCGATGAACCGGCCGGCCTCCGGGAGGGAGCCGAACAACCCGCGTTCGGTCCAGAACTCGGCGAGTGCGGCGGCGCCGGCCGGATCCAACTGGGCCAGCGCCCGCCGGTGCACTGCGAACACCGGGGTCTGCCGCTCCGCCTCCGACGCGATCGCGGCCTGTACCCCGGCCACGTTCGCCGCCTTCGGCCAGATCACCGGGCAGGCCACGTCCTGCAGGTCGAAGACCTCCGAGAGCTCGCGGCCGCCGGCCGCGATCCAGCCGGAGTAGAGGAAGAACTCGGTGAGGTCGTTCGCAGCGAATTCCTGGCCGAACTCCCGTCCCGCCCGCCCCGCGATGTCTGCGGTCATCGCCCGGACGGTCCCGGTGTCCAGGACGAAGGGGGTCACGGTGGCGGTGAACCGGTCGATGTACGGCGCCGGGTCGAGCCCGAGGTAACTCAGGACGTGTTCCAGGTCGGGTCGCAGCCGGTGGGTCCGATAGCTGTACGCGGTCACCCGCGATCGGCCATCCGGCGCCGCAACGAACTCGCGCCGCAAGGGTCGGACGAAGTGATTCTTGGCGTCGAGCACGAGGTAGCGATCGTTGGTGATCAGCTCGGCCACGCACAGCTTGAGCACCTGCTGGCTGCGCCACCCGACCGCGCCGGTCACCGGGGAGATGCGGTCCGGGCGCAGGATCGTGACCTGGGTCGCGAGCGGGCCGTAGTCCTCCAGCAGTTGCCGAGTGAGTTCCGGCGGCATCCCGCGGGCCGAGTTGTCGATCACGATGATCTGGTCCGCCAGCTCTGGTGGGACGAACCGGGCCACCGACCGGGCCTGCAGTCGAAGCAGCGAGAACTCGGCCTCGAACACCACACTGACCAGGGTGAGACCCGACGCATCCGTCATCGATCCGCCACCGACCGGCTACGGGTGCTGATCGGGCCGGACCGGGGCGTGGGCATCCAGGCAGAATATCGCGGTCGGCCCGGTCGGCCCGGTCGGCCCGGTTGCCCGAGTCCGTCGGTCAGGGGTCAGTGGGTTGGCAGGTCTGACCGGGTGATCCTGGTGCCACCTCGAAGCGGTGTTTTCGGATCGGTGGAATGCAGGAAATGGGTGCTTTAGCACGCGGCGACCGCCGATCTGTATCGTAAATGAATGCTAATTTTTCCCGAAAATACAAACGCGTTCACCGCCAATTCGGTGACCGAAAGTAGCGGTGGTTGATCATGAGGTGACTTGCCGGTAGCCCTCGTCACTGCTGGTTGAAGCCACAACCCTGAGAACAGTGGGATTTTCGAGCATGCAAGCACTGGAATCCGTCATGTCATCGGGTGCTTAAGTCTTCCGGAGCGGTGTGTTGCCAGCGTGTGACGGCCCTACGCAGCGCGCTCGCGCGATGGCAGGATGCCATCTGCAATCGCAGCAAAATCGCCCAACCCGGAAGGCTGGCATGGGACGCCGAGTAAAAGAACCGGTTCTGGATCGACCAGTCGATGAGCGGGTGCCGGCACAACTCACCCGCAGGGAAATCCGGCTGGCCGAGTCCCAGAAGCGTGGTCATGCTCAGCGCTCCACGACGGGTGGTGGATCCGCCGGGGGTGTGGTCCCGCGCTCGCGAACCAATGGCTCGCGTGCCAATGCCCCATCGAGCGCCCGTAAGGCGGACCCGGTCTACATTCGTCGCGGCACCCGGGCGGCCCAGAAGCTCAGCTGGAAGAAGCGCATCGGTGCGACGGTGCTGATCGGCGGCCTCGCCGGCGGTGGTCTGTGGGTACTCGGAGGACCCGCAGCCCAGGCCAAGGTGGTGTCGGCAGGCACACTGGAGCTGGCGCCCGGCCGCTCGGCGGCAGCCGATTCCGGCCTGAAGTTCGCCGACGGCCAGGCTACGGCATCGTTCGACATCCCCGGCCGGGCCACCGGAGGCGGCTTGTACGTCGGCCTGGAAACCAGGTCAGGGCAGGGCGCGACCTACGTTTCCAAGGCTCGGATCTGGGCCGACGGGCGGGTCACGATCGGTCTCAGCAAAACCGTCAACGGCAAGGAACAGCGTTTCGGTGACGTGCTCACCAACGTCCGGGTCAGCGGCCCGACCAAGCTGAACCTGGAGACCAGCATCTCCGGTACCTCGCCGGTGAAGCTCGCGATCCGCACCTGGCTGGACGGTACGACCAAGCCCAGCTGGCAGCAGTCGATCGCCGATGCCACCAGCACCCGGGTGACCGAGACCGGGTCACTGCGAGCCTGGGGCTATCTCTCGTCGGGTGCGGCGTCGGCGATCTCGCTTCCGTTCAGCGGCCTGCGACAGCTCGCGGCGACGCCGGTCGAACCCGGGCCGGTCCGCCCCACGGATACCCCCGCTCCGGCGCCCACGACCACCAAGCCGAAGCCCACCGCCCCGGCCACCACGCCGGTCAAGCCGGTGCCCACCACTCCGACGCACAAGCCGGTGCCGACGACCACGGCGCCGAAGCCGACGGAGCCGTCCACCGGCGGCAAGCCGGGCGCCGGCAATACCGGGGTTCCGTCCGGGACCAAGCTCACCGTGCACAACGGTGACCTGGTGATCAACAAGGCCGGGGCGACTTACGACTCGCTCGACATCCGCGGATTCGTCAGCATCCAGGCGCCGGACGTGACGATCAAGCGGTCGATCATCCGCGGCGGCGTGGCGACCACCAGCCGCGGCGTGATCAACAGCACGAACGCGAAGGTTCGGAACTTCCTGCTGGTGGACAGCGAGATCCGGCCCGCCCATCCGAGCATCACCCTGGACGGCATCAACGGCGCGAACTTCACCCTGCGCCGGGTAGAGGTGGCCGGCGGCGTGGACACCGTGCACATCCACGGGGACAACTCCCGGATCGAGGCCTCCTGGCTGCACGACACCAACTACTTCTCGCTCGGCGCCAACGGGGACGGCGGCCCGACCCACAATGACGGCGTCCAGGTCCTCGGTGGTAACAACACGCAGATCGTCGGCAACCTGATCGAGGGCGCGAACAACGCGGCCATCATGGTGAGCCAGTCGTCCGGGGCCACGACCAAGTTGGCGATCAAGGGCAATTGGCTCAACGACGGCGGATGCACGGTCAACATCGTCCCGAAGAACCTGGCGACGATCGGCCCCATCACCTTGACCGACAACGTGTTCGGCGGAACCACCAGGGTGAACAACTGCCCGGTCGCCCGCACCGCGTCAACCAACCTGGTGGCCAGCAACAACATCTCCGCCGCGACCGGGCTCGCGGCCACGATCAACGTCTGGAACTAGCCCACCCGAAGAACGGGCCCGCCCCCAAGGGGCGGGCCCGTTCTTCGGTTCAGTGCGTGCGGCAGCCGGTCAGCTCTGCTCGAGAGACGAGGACGCCCTCGGGTCAGCCGGCTCGGGGGCCTGCGAGTCTGCCGCCCTGGCGGCCCGGGGGAGTGGCGTGCCGGCCCGGAGGGTCTGCCTCGGTCCGGATTTCTTCTTCGTGTCGAGCAGGCGATAGCAGAGGCTCTCGTAGCCGGCCGCGACGTCGTCCCAGCGGTACTCCGTGGCGGCCCGTTTGCGGGCGTCCTCACCGAGGGAGCCGGCGGCCAACGGGTCTGCCTCCACGTCCTCCACCGCGGCGGCCAGGTCAAGCGCGTGCGCGAAGAACCGTCCCGTGTCGCCCAGCACCTCGCGGTTGAAGTTGACGTCCCAGGCGATCACCGACGCCCCGGCGCCCATCGCCCGGAGCAGGGACGGGTTCGTCCCGCCGACCGAGTGCCCGTGCAGGTAGCTTGCGGAGCCCGCGTACAGCGAGTTCAGCAGGTCCTGGTCCCAGACCCCGCCGACCATCCGGATCCGCGGGTCGGCAGCGGCGATCGTCTGCACGGCACGCTCGTGATCGCTCGGGTAGGGCACCGAGCCGACCACGACCAGCGGCAGGATCGCCCGGCTGCGCCGGTAGCCCTCGACGATCACGTCGACGTGGTTCTCCGGCTCCATCCGGGCAACGACCAGGTGGTACCCACCGGCGACAAGATCCAGTTCAGCGAGCAGGTGCGGATCGGCCGCCGGCAGGATCGGCGAACCGTAGGCCAGGAAGGTGCTCTCGGCGTGATACCGCGAGCGGTAATAGTCCTGGATCCCGATCGCGTCGGAGATCAGTTCGTCGGCCAGCCGCACCGACAGCCGCTCATTGGCGAGGTAATAGCGCCGGCCGTTCGGGCCCCACTTGGCCCGTTGCCACTCCAGTCCGTCCACGTGCACCGCGACCGGGATCCGGGCGGCCTTGAGGAACGGCAGCAGCGGAGCGTTGGCGGCGTTGAAGACCAAGGCGACGTCGGTCCGGTGCGTCAACAGGTGGCCGACGGAGAGCGCGGTGTGGCTCAGGGTCTCCATGATCGGGTGCCGGAGCGCGGGCAAGCGGACGCGCTGCATCCCGAGGTAGCTGGTCGAGCGGTCTTCGCCGCGGCAGTAGACGACGACCTCGTGGCCCATCGCCACGAGCCGAGACCCAACCTCTTCCACAGCGGTCTCGAATCCACCGTAGCGAGCCGGGACACCTCGGGTGCCGACCATCGCAATCCGCACTGCGCCTCGTCTCTCTTCCACCACCGGATCCTGCCGTAGCCGGACGCCGTTGTGTGGCTCTTCGGCTGAGCGGCACCAATCGTTACAGGTCGCAGTCAGAAACCCCAACAGGAAGGGTAAGTGTGGTAAATGTCCCACCGTATGGTCTACACAGTGTGATGTAGAGATGACACAAAGCCGAGTTGATCATCTCGTCGAGATTCTGCACCTGTCCCGAACCGAGTTGTGACACCCCCCACCCGCTGGTCCCGCCATCGGTCGGTGGACGTGCCTAGGGTGGCAACACGGCTATACCAAGGAGGAACTCATGGCTGAGCAACCAACGTCCGTGATCATCGCCGGGGCTCGTACCCCGATGGGCAAACTGCTCGGATCGCTGAAGGGGTTCGCCGCCACCGAGCTCGGCGCCATCGCGATCAAGGGTGCCCTGGAGAAATCGCATGTCGCTCCCGAGTCCGTGGAGTACGTGATCATGGGTCAGGTGCTGTCGGCCGGTTCCGGCCAGGGGCCGGCCCGGATCGCTGCCACCAAGGGCGGCATTCCGTTGACCGTGCCCGCGATCACCATCAACAAGCTGTGCCTTTCCGGGCTGAACGCGATCGCGACCGCTGATGCGCTGATCCGCGCCGGTGAGTTCGACATCATCGTGGCCGGCGGGATGGAGTCGATGACCCAGGCGCCGCACCTGCTGCTGGGCAGCCGCGAGGGGTTCAAGTACGGCGATGTCACGATGAAGGATCATATGGACCTTGACGGCCTGTATGACGCACTCACGGACCAGGCGATGGGTGCGCTGACCGACTCCGCGAACGTCGACGACCGCGCGTTCAGCCGCGAGGACCAGGACGCCTTCGCCGCCCGCTCGCATCGGCTGGCCGCGCTGGCCGCCAAGAACGGCGTGTTTGACGACGAGATCGTGCCGGTCTCGATCCCGCAGCGCAAGGGCGACCCGGTCGTCTTCGCGGTGGACGAGGGGGTCCGCGCGGACACCACTGTCGAGGTGCTCAGCCGGCTGCGCCCGGCGTTCCGGAAGGACGGCACGATCACCGCCGGTTCCTCGTCGCCGATCTCCGATGGTGCCGCCGCAGTGGTGGTGATGAGCAAGGCCAAGGCCGAGGAGCTCGGGCTGAGCTGGATCGCGGAGATCGGCGCGCACGGCCAGGTCGCCGGGCCGGACTCCAGCCTGCAGTCACAGCCGGCGAACGCGATCGAGGCGGCGCTGGCGAAGGCCGGCCTCACCGTGGCCGACCTCGACCTGGTCGAGATCAACGAGGCGTTTGCCGCCGTCGGCCTGGCCTCGACCGCGCAGTTGGGAATCGACCCGGAGAAGGTGAACGTGAACGGCGGCGCGATCGCCACCGGGCACCCGATCGGGATGTCCGGAGCTCGGGTGGTCCTGCACCTGGCGCTGGAGCTGCGTCGACGCGGTGGTGGGATCGGTGCCGCCGCGCTCTGCGGCGGCGGTGGCCAGGGCGACGCGCTGATCCTCCGGGTCGCGGCCCCAACCGCCTGACCGGGCACCAGGATTCACCTAGATTGCCGGGCGTGAGCCAGCCAACCCGCTCGGTCGACGTCCTCGGTCTGGTCGATCACGCCCGGCAGGGCCGGCCCCGGGCCGTCGCCCGGCTGATCTCCCTGGTCGAGGACGCGCACCCGGCGCTGCGCGAGGTGATGGCGGCGCTCGCCCGAGAGCCCGGGCGAGCCGCCGTGATCGGCCTGACCGGGCCGCCCGGGGTCGGCAAGTCCACCATCACCTCGGCGTTGATCGGGTGCTTCCGTGCGCGCGGAGATCGGGTCGGGGTGATCGCCGTCGATCCGTCCTCGCCGTTCACCGGCGGCGCCCTGCTCGGCGACCGGATCCGGATGCAGGACCACGGCCTGGACGGCGAGGTGTTCATCCGTTCGATGGCCACCCGCGGCCATCTCGGTGGACTGGCCCGGTCGACCCCGCAGGCGTTGCGGGTGCTGGACGCCGCGGGCTGCGACGTGGTGCTGATCGAGACCGTCGGAGTGGGGCAGAGCGAGGTTGAGGTGGCCGCGCTCGCCGACACCACGGTGGTGCTGCTGGCGCCGGGGATGGGCGACGGAGTGCAGGCCGCCAAGGCCGGGGTCCTGGAGATCGGTGACGTGTTTGTGGTGAACAAGGCGGACCGGGATGGCGCCGCGGCCACCGCCCGGGACCTGCGGCAGATGATCGGTCACGGGCAGCGGCTGGAGCCGGGCGGCTGGCGTCCGCCGGTGCTGCAGGCCGTCGCCTCCGCCGGTACCGGCATCAACGCGGTTGTCGAGGCGTTGGATGCGCATCGGGCCTGGTTGACGGCCGGTTCCGGGCTGGCCGACCGGCGCCGCCGGCGGGCCGGTGGGGAGATCGAGGCGATCGCGCTGGCCGAACTGCAGCACCGGATCGGCGACCTGCGGCCGGGCCGGTGTCTGGACGATCTCGCCGAGCGAGTGGTCCATGGTCGGATCGACCCGTACGCCGCCGCCGACGAGCTGCTCGCTGCCCTGGTCGAGCCAAACCAGAGCTAGAAGCTAGGGTGAGGGGGTGTTGATTGCCTTCTCGGTGGCTCCCAGTGGCGTTGGCGAATCGGTCAGTGAGGCCGTCGCGGACGCTGTCACAGTTGTCCGCGAATCCGGGCTGCCCAATCACACCGACGCCATGTTCACCACGATCGAGGGCGACTGGGACGAGTGCCTGGACGTGGTCCGGCGGGCCTGCGAGGCCGTCGGTCGGCATGGTGACCGGGTCTCGCTCGTCCTCAAAGCAGACATCCGCCCCGGCCGGACCGGTGAGCTCCAGGCCAAGGTCGACCGGCTGGAAGCGGCGATCGATCGGGCTTCGGCCAAGGACCACTCCTGACGCCGATGAACTCCGAACTCGCGCCAGCACCGGCCTCCGGTCGCCGCGGAGCCGCCGCTCAGGCCGCACAGCCGGCTGGGCGTCGTTGGCCGCTGCCGAAGCTGGCCGCCGCCGCGGTTGCCCTGGTCGGGGCGCTCCTGGTGGTGGCCGGTGGCCTGCAGGCGACGGTGTTCGCGTCGTCCGCGGTCAGTCGGGCCACCCTGGTCTCGCCCGGGCCGCCGGTGATCACCACCGCGGTCGGGGTTCTCGGCCTGGACGGTCCCCGGGTGCAGGTGGACGTCACGGACGGCAGCCGGCGCCCGGTCTTCATTGGGATCGGCCGGGCCGCAGACGTTGATGCCTATCTGGCCAAGGCCGCGCGGCTCGAGGTGATCGGCCACAGCGATGACGGCACCCTGTTGACCAAGCGGATCGGCAGCGAGCCATCGCTGCCGAACCCGGCCGATGTGGACGTCTGGCTGACCAGCGTGCGGGCCCAGGGCACCGCCAACCTGGCCTGGCCGGATGCGCCCGGGCAATGGCGGCTGGTGGTGGCGACCGACGGTTCCGCCCCGGCGCCCAGCAACCTCACCCTGACCTGGTCCGGCCGCGATGTGCACAGCGCCGCCCCGGTGCTGATCGCGATCGGCTTGGTCCTCACCGTGGTCGGCCTGATCACTCTGGTGATGCTGGTCACCCGATCCCGCCTGGACCCCGATCTGGACGCCGATTCATGAGTGAGCGGCGAACGAAAGGTATGAGCACACTGATCCGGCCCGTTGCGATTCTTGGTCCACTTGCCCTCCTCCTGGCCGCCTGCGGCTCGGGTGCCACCAAGGTGTCCGATCCGCCGCCGGACCAGGTCGCGCACCCGGTGGTCGCCGTCGGGCAGGCCGGTAGCGTGCTGGACGCGGTCCAGAGCGCGCTGCTGACCGGGGTGAATCCGAAGGACACCAGCAGCCCGGTGGCTTCCCGGTTGCTCGGCCCGTTCCGCGAGCTTGCCCTCGCCGATGCCCGGATCGCGGCCGCGCGCAAGACCAAGGTCGCCGAGCCTGCCCGAGTGGAACGGCTGCGATTGATCGTGCCGACCACGAAGAGCTGGCCGCGATTCTTCGTCTCGGTCGGCAACACCAGCACCTCCTCCACCCCGGTGCTGCGGGTGCTCAACTCCTCGACACCCCGATCGCCGTACGGGTTGTGGGCCGAGGCGGTGATGCTGCCGGGCGCCACCCTGCCGGAGACCGCACCGGCCGGTACCGGTTCGGCTCTGGTCGCGCCGGACACCGACGGACTGGTAGCAACGCCGAAGGAAGCGTTGAGCGCATTCGCTGGTTATCTCAATGCCGGTGCGAAGTCGACGGCGTCCAAGGAGTTCCGGCGAAGCGTCTTCAGCGATCAGCTGCTGCAACGGTTGGTGGCTGACCAGAAGGCGCTGAAGGCCGTAGCCACGGTCAGCAGCAGGCACTCGGTCGGCCCGTCCGGGCCGCTCGCGCTGCGGACGGCGGACGGCGGCGCACTGGTGTTCGGCGAACTGAAACAGGAATACGTGATCACGGTGAAGAAGGGCAAGGGCGCGGTGGACGTCACCGACCAAGACCTCGCCGCCCTCGCCGGTGGTCAGAAGAAGATCAAGACATCGCTCACCCGGACCGCCGTGGAGATCGTGGTGCTGCAGGTACCACCCCGCGGCAAAGGCTTGATCACGGTGATCGCCGCCCAGAAGGGCGACGTCAAGGCCGTGCTCAAGTGATACGAGGAGAAAGGACCCCCTCGAGATGACCAACCAGCCAGGTGCCCGGCCCGGTCCGGCCAGTCGCCCGTCGCTCGACCTGCGAGGTGTGGTGGACCTGGGCGCCCTGGCCCGGCCACCGGCTGCGCCTGCCGGAAACGGTCGCGCGGGCAACGGCACCGGACCGGCGTCCGCGGCCGCACCGACCGGAGCATTCGTCCGGGACGTCACCGACGCCAGCTTCGCCACCGACGTGATCGAGGTATCGAACACCGTCCCGGTGGTGCTCGACTTCTGGGCGACCTGGTGTGGCCCCTGCCGTCAGCTCTCGCCGCTGCTGGAGTCGCTGACCGAGGAGTACGGCGGCCGGATCCTGCTCGGCAAGGTCGACGTGGATGCCAATCCGCAGCTGGCGCAGGCGTTCCAGGTGCAGTCGATCCCGAGCGTCTTCGCGGTGGTGAAGGGCCAGCCGATCCCGCTGTTCCAGGGCGCGCAGCCCGAGCCGCAGGTCCGCCAGGTGTTCACCGAGCTGCTGCGGGTGGCCGAGGCGAACGGGGTCAGCGGCCTTTTGACGGCAGAGCCCGCGGGTGCGGTGGCTGACGAGGAGCCAGCCGAGGTGGAGGAGCCGCTGCCGCCGTTGCACCAGGCGGCCTACGACGCGATCGAGCGGGACGACCTGGACGCCGCGATTGCCGCGTACGAGCAGGCCCTGCGGGAGAGCCCGGCAGACGACCTGGCCCGGGTGGGATTGGCGCAGGTCCAGTTGCTGCACCGGACCAAGGACGTCGACTCGGCCGCGGCCCGCGCCGCCGCCGCGGCTGCTCCGGACGACGTGGCAGCCCAGATCGTGGTGGCCGACCTGGACATCCTCGGCGGACATGTCCAGGACGCCTTCAACCGGTTGATCGACACCGTCCGAGTCACCTTCGGCGAGGATCGCGACCGCGCGCGCAAGCACCTGGTTGAGCTGTTCGACGTGATCGGCCCGGACGACCCGGCGGTGGGCAAGGCCCGAATCGCGTTGGCCAACGCTTTGTTCTAGGACACGCCCTAAGCCGGCCAACGGGTTTGAGCCGGCCAAGAACCTTGTGCGCTGGCCAAGTTGGCGGACGGTAACGGCGACCGGTTGACGTCGGTCGCCGTCCGTTCGCCCGATTCTGGCCGGTCACCTGGGTTTGGCCTTTCCTCGCAGCACGACGCCACGGTTAGATGGCGAGGTGCCGGTAACGCTTTGTTGCCATACCGACACGGAAAGTCGCCGCTGCCGGTCGCCGAGCAAGGGGAAGCCGTGTCCCGCATCTTCATCATCGGTTCCGGGACGGTCGGGTCGGCCACCGGCCTCGACCTGATCCGCGCCGGTCACCAGGTCACGTTCGTCGACGACTCGCCGGTTCGGGTCGCCGAATTGGCCGCGCAGGGCCTCGATGCCCGCCCGGCGCTGTCCCTGGACGGCGAGCCGGAAGCCTTCATCTTCCTCTGCCTGCCGACCCCGAACGACGGCCAGGGCTACGACCTCAGCGCGATCGGGGCCGGCGCCATCCAGGTCGGTGTGGCCCTGGCCAGCGCCGATGCCCGGCACATCGTGGTGGTCCGGTCGACCGTGCCGCCCGGCACCACCCGTGAACTGGTCCGCCCGCTGCTGGAGCGGCATTCCGGCAAGCACGACGGAGTGGGCTTCGGCCTCGCCGCCAGCCCGGACTTCCGCCGCACCAGCCGACCCGTCCCCGGACCGACCGGCCAGGGGCGCACCGAACACGGCCTGCCGATCCGTGGCCTGTTCGAGGAGCGCCAGGGTGCCGCCGGCCCGCGGATGACCGTGATCGGTGCCCGCAGCCAGCGGGTGTCTCACCGGCTGGGCGACCTGCTCAGCCCGCTCGGTGGCCAGGTCAGGGTCTTCGACGACCCCGCCACCGCGGAATTGATCAAGTGCACCAGCAGCCTGTTCAACGCCACGAAAATCAGCTTCTGGAACGAAATCTGGGGCGTCTGCGACCAGCTCGGCCTGGACCCGGACCAGATCGCCGACACGGTGGCGAGTTCGGCGCAGGGCTCGATCGACCCGGCCTACGGTCTGCGCGGCGGCGCCCCCTTCGGCGGTGCGCAGTTACCTGGTGACACCGGTGGCTTCCTCGGCTTCGCCGCCGAGCTCGGCATCCCGATGCCGCTACTGTCCGCCGTGGTCGGGGTGAACACCGCCTTCGAGCAGCGGCTGGCCGCCGAATTGGACGGCGTCAGCGTGGTTTCCGCGATCCCGCGCAGCCGCACCGAACTGCCCGTCGACGCCGTGCCGGTCGAACCCCCGCATGCCGAGCCGCCGGCGTCCACCCTGAGGATCCCTCGCCAGCTCCGCCGCTAGCGCACACTTCGTCTCGTGGGAAGACCCCTGCAGTGGTCATCCCACGAGACCAAATGCCGCACGCAGCAGGCGCTACCAGATGTGGACGCGCTGGTCTTCGGCGAGCCACAGGTCGTCGTCCGGGGTGACGTCGAACGCGTCATGGAACGACGTGATGTTGCGGACGACGGCGTTGCAGCGGAATTCCTCGGGGGAGTGCGGGTCCAGGGCGAGGCGCCGGATCACCTCGGTGTCGCGGCCCTTGCCCCGCCAGCCCTGCGCCCAGGAGATGTAGAACCGCTGCCAGCCGGTCAGGCCGTCCAGCTCCGGCGGCTCGGCACCGTTCAGCGCGATCCGGTAGGCGGCGTAGGCGATCGAAAGCCCGCCCAGGTCGCCGATGTTCTCGCCGACGGTGAGCGCGCCGTTCACGTGGTGACCCGGCGTCTGCCGCGGCTCCAGCACGTCGTACTGCTCGATCAGCCGTGCGGTGCGCTTCTCGAACTCCGCCCGGTCCGCGTCGGTCCACCAGTCCTGCAGGTTCCCGTCACCGTCGTACTTCGAGCCCTGGTCGTCGAAACCGTGGCCGATCTCGTGCCCGATGATGGCGCCGATCGCCCCGTAGTTCGCGGCGTCGTCCGCGCTCGCGTCGAAGAACGGCGGCTGCAGAATCGCTGCCGGGAAGACGATCTCGTTCATCAGTGGGTTGTAGTACGCGTTCACGGTCTGCGGAGTCATGAACCACTCATCGCGGTCCACCGGCCCGCCGACCTTCTTGATCTCCCGGGCCAGCTCGTACTCACCCGCCCGGCGGACGTTGCCGACCAAGTCGCCGGGCTTGATCTGCAGCGCCGAGTAGTCCCGCCAGGTGTCCGGGTAAGCGATCTTCGGGGTGAACCGGTCGAGCTTGTCCAGCGCTCGGGCCCGGGTCTCCTCGCTCATCCACTCCAGCGTGGTGATGCTCTGCCGGTACGCCTCCACCAGGTTGGCGACCAGTTCGACCATCCGGGACTTCGCGCTGGGGGAGAAGTGCTGCTCGACGTAGAGCTTGCCGACCGCCTCGCCGAGCGCGCCCTCGACCATCGAGACGCCACGCTTCCAGCGCTCGCGCTGCTGCGGGGCACCGGTCAGGGTGCGGCCGTAGAAGGCGAAGTTCTCCTCGACAAACGGCTTGCTCAGCAGCGAGGCGGCCGAGTGCACCACCCGCCAGCTCAGCCAGATCTTCCAGTCCGCGAGCGGGACCTCGACCAGGGCCCGGCCGAGGCCGGTGAAGTAGCTGGGCTGCCGGACGACGACCTCGGCGAACGCGCTCTCCGGGATCTCCACCGCCGCGAGCCATGCCGACCAGTCGAACTCGGGGATCAGCGCGTCCAGTCCGGCCCGGTCCAGCTTGGTGTAGGTCTTGGTGGCGTCCCGGTTGGTCACCCGGTCCCAATGCGATGTCGACAGCTGGGTCTCCAGCGCCATGATCCGGGTCGCAGCGTCGGCCGGGTCGGGCAGGCCGGCCAGGGTCAGCATGCGCTCCAGGTGCGCCACGTACTCGGTGCGGATCTCGGCGAACGTGTCCTCGTGGTAGTAGGACTCGTCGGGCAGGCTCAGCCCGCCCTGGCCCAGGTACATGATGTAGCGATCGGACTGCTTGGCGTCGCCGTTCACGTAGTACCCGAACGGGCCGCCGGTCCCGGATCGGTCCAGGGTGCCGAGTGCCCGGATCAGCCCGGCCAGGTCGGTGACCGCGTCAACGGTCGCCAACTGGTCGGCGATCGGCTCGGCGCCGAGCCGGTCCACCGTCTCCTCGTCCAGGAAGCTGTTGTACAGGTCCCCGACCTTGCGGCTTTCGCTGTCGGGCGCCGACTCGCTCGTCGCGGCGGCCGCCGCAGCGGACTCCACGATCACCCGGAGTTGGGCCTCGGCCTCGTCGCGAAGCCGGTGGAACGTCCCGTACACAGACCGGTCCTCGGGGATCTCTGCGGAGTCCAACCAGGCGCCGTTGACGTGCCGGAACAGGTCATCCTGCGGCCGGATCGCCGGGCTGAGCTGATCGGTGTCGATACCAGAATTCATACCGCCAGATTACCCACCCATACCTGACCCTCCACGCAGGCTCGTGATCAGGGCTCGTTCCCAACCCGGCTCTGGCCGACCGGACGAGTGGAGCCGCCACTCAGACACGCACAACCCGGCCGGGAGGCCTCCCAAGGGCCAATTCCCGGAGTTGCGCGTGCCTGAGTGGCGGCTCCTACACAGATACTCCTCAATCACCTGGCGCGGGGCGAGGTCAGTCGGTCGGAGCCGGAGCGAGCCAGACCGCGCCGAGCGGGGGAACCCGGAGGACGACGGACGCGGGCATGCCGTGCCACGGCACCGGCTCGGCCTCGACCCGGCCGAGGTTGCCGACCCCGGAACCGGCGTACTGGACGGCGTCCGTGTTCAGGATCTCCAGCCAGGGGCCCTCGTGCGGGACACCGAGTCGGTAACCCTCGTGCGGTCCGCCGGCGAAGTTGATCACCGAGACCAGCGGCATGCCCTTGGCGTCCCGCCGGACGAACGAGAAGGTGTTGTGCACGGTGTCATTGGCGTCGATCCACTCGAAGCCGGCCGGATCGTTGTCCAGTTGCCAGAGCGCCGGATGCTCTCGGTAGATCCGGTTCAGATCCCGCACCAGCTGCTGCAGGCCGGCATGCCACGGCGTGTCCTCCAGCCACCAGTCCAGGCTGCGGTCCTCGGACCACTCGGCCTCCTGGCCCAGCTCAGCGCCCATGAAGATCAGCTGCTTGCCCGGATGCGACCACATGAAGGCCAGGTACGCACGGACATTGGCGAGCTGCTGCCAGCGGTCCCCGGGCATCTTGCGCAGCAGCGAGCCCTTGCCGTAAACGACCTCGTCGTGGCTGATCGGCAGGACGAAGTTCTCGGTGTAGGCGTACATCAGCGAGAACGTCATCTGATGGTGGTGGTACTGCCGATGGATCGGGTCCTTGCTGACATAGCCGAGCGAGTCGTGCATCCAGCCCATGTTCCACTTCAGGCCGAAGCCGAGCCCGCCCAGGTGTGTCGGCCGGGTGACGCCCGGCCAGGCGGTCGACTCCTCGGCAATCGTCATGATGCCGGGCACCCGCTTGTAGGCGGTGGCGTTCATCTCCTGCAGGAAGGAGACCGCTTCCAGGTTCTCCCGGCCGCCGTAGATGTTCGGCACCCACTCGCCGGCTTCCCGGTCGTAGTCCAGGTAGAGCATCGAGGCGACGGCGTCCACCCGCAGCCCGTCAACGTGGTACTCCTCCAGCCAGAAGAGGGCGTTCGCGACCAGGAAGTTGCGTACCTCCGACCGGCCGTAGTCGAAGATCAGCGTGCCCCACTCCTTGTGCTCACCGCGGCGTGGGTCGGCCGACTCGTACAGCGGCTCACCGTCGAAGTTGGCCAGCGCCCAGGCGTCCTTCGGGAAATGCCCCGGCACCCAGTCCATGATCACGCCGATGCCGGCCTGGTGCAGCGCGTCCATCAGGAATCGGAACTCGTCCGGGCTGCCGAACCGGGACGTCGGTGCGTAGTACGACGTCACCTGGTAGCCCCAGGACCCGCCGAACGGGTGCTCGGCCACGGCCATCAGCTCGACGTGGGTGAAGCCGAGATCCTTGACGTACCCGACCAACTGCTCGGCCAGGTCGCGGTAGCTCAGGCCCTGCCGCCAGGAGCCGAGATGCACCTCGTAGATGCTCATCGGGCTGCTGTGCGCGTCATACGTGGCCCGCTTGGCCAGCCATTCGGTGTCTTGCCACTGGTACTTCGAATTGACGACAACCGACGCGGTGGCCGGTGGGACCTCGGTACCGAAGGCCATCGGGTCGGCCTTCTGCCGCCAGTGCCCGTCCCGGCCGAGGATCTCGAACTTGTACCGGGTGCCGGGGCCGAGCCCGGGCACAAACAGTTCCCAGACCCCGGAGGCGCCCAGGCTACGCAGTGCGTGGGTGCGCCCGTCCCAGCTGTTCGCGTCGCAAACCAGCCGCACGCCACGGGCATTCGGCGCCCAGACGGAGAAGGAGACGCCGTCGACGTCGCCGATGACGCCGGGGTAGTGCTTGACGTGCGCGCCGAGCACACGCCACAGCTGCTCGTGCCGACCCTCGTTGATCAGGTGCAGGTCGATCTCGCCGAGGCCGGGCAGGAACCGGTACGGCTCATCCACGATCGACTCGCCGACCCGGTCGTAGACCACCGCGAGCCGGTAGTCGGTGACGTCGCTCAGCGGCAGCGCCCCGACCCAGATCCCGTCCCGCTCATGGGTCAGCGGGTACCGGGTGCCGTCCGGGACGGTCACTGCGACCTCGTTGGCCAACGGCCGGAGGGTCCGCACGGTCACCGCGCCCCGATACGGGTGAGCGCCGAGCACCGCATGTGGGTTGTGGTGCGCACCGGCAGCCACCGCGGCGAGAACGCCGACATCGGCGGGCTTGATCGGCGGTCCGGTCACGGAGGGCCTTGGTGCGATTTCGGGTGCCGGCGGCGAGACCGGTGCTTGAGGTGCCGGCGGCGAGACCGGTGCCGCGGGCGTTGACGGTGGCGCGGGCACCTGGGGCACCGGCGGCGGGACCGGTGCCTCGGGTGCGGACGGTGTCTCCGCTGTCGCGGGTGTCACCGGTGCCTGGGGTGCGGACGGCGTGTCCGCTGTCACGGGTGCAGCCGGAGGCGCGGGTGCTTCGGGTGCCGACAGCGGGACCGGTGCCTGAGGTGCGGACAGCGGGACAGGTGCCGCGGGTGTTGATGGTGGCGCGGGCGCCTTGGATGCGGACGGTGTTTCCGCTGCGGCAGGTGCCGGTGGCGGGACCGGTGCCGCGGGTGTTGTTGGCGGCGCGGGCGCGGCAGCTGCGGACGGTGCTTCCGTTGCCGCGGGTGCCGACGGCGGGACCGGCGCTTGGGGTGTCGCGGGCGCGGCCGGTGTCACCGGCGCCTGGGGTGCCGACGGCGAGACCCCTGCGGCGGGTGCCGTCGGCGAGACCGGCGCCTTGGGTGCGGGCGACGGCGCGGGCGTTTCGGGTGCGGACGGCGTCTGCGCTGCCTCGGGTTCGGACGGCGTCTCCGCCGTTTCCGGTGCCGACGGCGTCACCCCTTCGGGCTCCGCGGCCACGCTTGGCGACGCATCCGCCGTCGTTTCTGGGGCGCTCCCCGACGTTCGAGACTCAGGCATGTCGGGAAGTCTGGCACGCATCGGGCGGACCGTCCTGATGCCGTGCGCAACCTGCTGCGATCCGGCCGCGATCCGGTCCCGATCTCGTCCGGATCGAATCCAGCAGCGACAGCCGTTCATGATCACCGCCGGCCCTGATGACGGGAGAATCGGGGCCCGGTCAGTAGCGCGTGGGCCGGTGGTGACGGGTAAGCAGGCCGAGGTCAGTGACGGCTGAGCAGGTCGATCGCCTGCTGTTCCAGATCGACGGCGGACCGAACCGTTACCGCCGGCCCGGAGCCCGGGTCCTGGTCGAGGTGGTAGAGCAGGTCGAAGACCGCCGCCGTGTCAAAGCTTCCGCGCTGCTTGAACAGGCTGCTCGGGTCGACGCCCACCACCAGCAGGTCCACCCCTGCAGCCCAGCGGCGCCCGGGCGGTGAAGCGGTGCCCGGTGCCGGGCTCGGGACCGGGGTGCCGGGACGCGCATCGGCAACCCTGACCTGCAGGCACGGCCCGGAAATCGCCTGACACACCGTCCAGATCCGCGGCCCCTCGGCGCCGGCCAGCGTGGGCAGTACCCCTGCGGCCAGGGCCGCACGTCCCATCACCGCGGCGGACGGATCGGCGCCGCGCTCGGCTGCTGTCGCGTACCGGTTCAGCCCACGAGCCAGATCGTCCAGCGCGTTGAGCCCGTTCGGACCCTCCGGACCGATCATCGAGGCGCCGGCCATATCGGCGGAAATCAGCGGCGCCAACTCCTTGCGCAACGGCCCGGCTTCGGCCGCCAGGGCCGCAATCTGGGCGACGTCGCGGCGGAGGGCGCGGATCTGTCCGCCGCCAAGATCGGCGCGGTCGGCCACCGCCCAGCCGATTCCCCTGGAGTCGGTCTGGGCTTCGATCCCGGAGCGGGCCAGCAGGTCCAGATCCGCACCGAGGGCATCGACGTCCGCGGAGCTCAGATGCTCGGCCACCCGGGAGGCCGCCACCCGAGCCGTTGCCAGGTCCTGATCGACAGCGTCCCGGTCGCGGGCAACCTGCACGTTTGCCACCCCGACCAGCAGCAGGGCGACGGCGGAAAGCACCATCAGCGGCGCGGCGATTCGCCGCGCGTAGTGACCGATGCCGCGGCCCGAGCCGTTCTTCTGCCACGGCGACCAGGCCTGCGGGTAATCCGGGCCGATTGTTGCCGGCTTCGCAACGGATCCATAGCCACCGGCGGTGCCCGGCCGATCGTCGTCGGGTCGTACCGCTGTGTCACTGACCGAAAGCATGAGGCAAACATTACTTGGAGTAGTAGGTCGCATACCCAGCGTTCGAGCACAGTCGGGTGTTCTACCGAGAACCACCCGTCCGCTCGGACCCCTGCGAAACCCCCGGATCCTGCGAAACTCGGACCCCTACAACGTCAACTGGCCCACCAGCGTCGGCCGCCGATCGGCCGCGGTGAGTTCGAACCAGCGCTGCCCGCTCGCGGTCAGTCGGCGCAGGTAGGCGGCGGCGGAGAAGACCCGAACGGCGACCACCTGCGGCCGGCTCTCAAACACGGTGGCCGTCATGGTCTCGGAGAACCAGTCATTAGCGTGTTGCGAGACCGACGGCCAGAGCGCCAGCAAGGGCACGATCCGCAGGCCGGATTCGTCAAAGGGCTTGCGGACCGGCATGGCCACAGCGTTCACCGGCGTCCAGCCGCGGCCGGCATGGAAATCGCCGTGCAGATGCTCACGCAGCAAGGCCGACCAGGCCGCCTGCTCGGTTGATTGATCCGGGTCGCTGGTCGGAACCGGGTCGCTGGTTGGATCCGGAGCCGTGCTCGGGGGCGTCCAGTTGGACGTATGGACGGCGTAAGCGACCCGGTTGGACGCCGAATACAGCCAGGCGCTCAGCTCGGTCACCTCGGTCGGCCGAGGTCCGTCGCCGAACTGGGCATCGTCTCGGGCGGGGACGCTCAGTAGCAGTTCCAGATCGCTCGCCGTCTCGCGAACCGCCGCCGCCGTCAACCCGATCAGCAGCTCTGTCGCCGTCAATCCGATGGGCAGATCGATCCGACCGCCTGCCGAGGCTGAGGCTGACAATTGCTCCAGGTCGATGCGCACTGGTTCCACAACGCCTCCCCGCCAAAGACGTCAGACCCGACTGGATAAGGCCGACAAGGCAACTGTAGATCCGAAACGTCAAATGTTACGAACTTGTGTCATAGAGGATCATGTATGCGGATGTCAGATCTGCAACTCGAGGCGCCCTGCGGCAGCCGTAGCGTCGGCCGACGCCGGGAGTCGGCCGAGACTAGGATCGGGACGGTCGTCGAGTCGGGGAGATGTGGTCATGGGTCCGCGGGTGCTCCTGGTGTGCACCGCGAACATCTGCCGATCGCCCGCCGCCGCCCGATTGCTGTCCGGTCGGCTCGGTTCCTCGATCGAGTTCGTCAGCCGGGGCACCCGCTCGGTACCGGGAGCCGGGATGTGTGAGGCCTCCGCCAGTTGGGTGCTGATGAACAGCGGTGACACCGCCGGCGCACACACCTCGCGGCAGCTCGAACTGGCCGACATCAAGGCCTCCACCTTGATCCTGACGGCGTCCCAGCGGCAACGGACCAAGGTGATCGAGCTGCGGCCGTCCGCTCAGGTTCGCACCTTCACCCTGGTCCAGGCGGCTCGGATCGCGCAGTGGCGGGCGTCCAACGGCGATGCCGGGCCACCGGTCGACGCCGACCTGCCGGACCGGCTGCTGTGGCTGGTTGAGGAACTGGACGCGCACCGCGGTACCGCCCCGCGGTCGATGCCGGAATCGGCGGACGACCTGCCCGACCCGCACAATGGCGGCAGCCACGCCGAGGTCTTCGGCACGCTGCTGGCCGCCGTGGACGCGTTCTGCGCCCCCTTGCTCGCTTCGGCCGGGCCACCCGCCCGACGGACTCGGTCCGGCTACTACTGATCGACGCCTGACCGGGCAC
>Ga0307513_10000712_pt1 | contig 47779 bp, 36 predicted proteins | sample 15_EM_MG_FD_202174 | JGI IMG/M metagenome (GOLD analysis project Ga0307513, IMG submission 202174) | Populus trichocarpa ectomycorrhiza microbial communities from riparian zone in the Pacific Northwest, United States - 15_EM | ecosystem: Host-associated > Plants > Roots > Unclassified | place...
CTTCTTACATCATAGTTGTCACAATTATTCCTAACTTTGCTCTCTTTGGTTACTTCACCAACCGATCACTTCCACTACCAGCTGTGCCCGTACTCAGCGCGAGGTCCTGAATACAGACGAAGGGATAAGTCACGTTGAGCCCGACGTTGCGAGCCTCTGAGCTGCCGGGTGTTGTGGCGCAGTTGCCACCTTGGCACGGTTATCTCCGTTATGTATCAATACTCATGAAATGTCAAGGAGCGGGAAAGAGTCATAATACTTGAATACATGAGATGGTGCTTTCCCAAAACAAACCCATAGTGAAATTAATTTTGAGGGTTGTGATGAAGAAAAAAGAGTGGCGAGGGAAGAAAGAAAAGGTATCATCTGCAGAATATGGTAAAACACTAAGCGGGAGGGATGAGCTAGGAGGAGGGTGAGTCAAAGTTGTACTTGCAAGGAGATCTAGTGTGAAACTATCGCAAAAGGAATGAATATACAAGCGCTAAGAGGGAGAATGTAGAGCACTCTCTTGCTCAGCCTAATCCAGGTCGGAGATCGTGATTGGCGGAAGTTTCAAGAGGCCTAGCATCCTCTTATTCCATGGGAAGGAAGCAACGATGAGCGGTGTTTCACCATACCTGTCGGGCTTGGTGGGATCGGCACCACCGTGCATCAGCACTCTGACCATCTCATCATCCCCATGGTTGATAGCCCGCATGAGTGGTGTTTTGTCATAGACTGGCTTGTCGGGCTCGACCCCATCGCATGTAAGCAGTAGCCCTGCTGCTCCGTGATTTCGTCGCTCAACTGCCCACATGAGTGGTGTATACTCACGCGCATCGCGTTGATTGATATCACAACTTTTCACCTTTATCAATGTGGCCACCAGACTATCAATTCCCAGGAAGGAGGCCAAATGTAAACCAGTAAATGGGTGGCAGGTGTCTGAGGAATAGTACCCAATCGATCTTTTGACAAAAAGGGTAAAGAATATCTGGTTTTCGAAATTCTCTAAAAGCTCAGGTGCAAGCGTTTTAGCCTGGTCCGAGAGCCCAAATTTTGCATGGGTCCCCCAATATCTGGACGCATATTCAAGAAAGGGATATTGTCCAAGATCGCCAATCTCGTCGGCACGAAGCGCCTTGACCGAGGGAAAATTGAGATAGGCTATGCAGGTTTCGCCCAGCAGTTTGTGAGAACCAAATAGGATCCCAGGCCGGGAAAGGTATTGCTGAAGTGTATCATCGATTAACCGGACTCTTGATGTCCCTTTTTCGGCCATGACAAGCCCTAAACAAGATCCGAGAACTGTATCTTTCGATGGGATGATCTTAGAATAAAAATCCTTCTCCTCAGGACCTACTGCCAGAGCATAGAGGAGTTCATTCATTCGCAATTGCCGTTTCGAATGGGATACCCACATCAGCACCTTCATTCCAAGTCTTGGTAGCTCCCCTTTCTGTTCCCTTATCTTCTGTAAAGTTTGGCCATATAAGCTGTCTAGGTCCACGCCATTCATAGTTACCTTTTGCAGCATTTCCTTTTGCATCGCTAATAGAGTCTCATGCGAAATATCATCAGATCTTCCCGGCATAGGCAAGGACTCTGGTGGTGGCTTAGGGGGCGACCAAAATTTAGAATATAGCCACCCCAGCCTTTCCGGGGCTTTTCCTGACATCCTTTCCGGGGCCTCATCGGGTTTTGGTGTGGTGGGTGGTGATCTTTGCAGAGCGTTAGTCCCTAACCCAAATTTATAATATGTCTATTCTTGCTTACATCTCGGAAGCTTTTTTTACCTTTCCTCCCATGGTATCATTGATAGGGTCGTCCATTAATACCTCTCCATCTTGTACACTATCATCCATTTTCTGGCTGATATCTCTAGCAATATCGCCTTGATCGATCTCAACGATTTTGCTATATTCGCCATCCTCGAAATACTTCTCAATCTCCCCATGAATATGCGGCATTGCTGTAAGAAATAGTCTGGTATTTGGTGCCTGTCGGGAAATCCGACCTAATGCGTCAAGAAACTTTGCTCGCTCTTCAGGCAGTACCTCGTCCACTGCGTCGATGCAAATATATGCTCGTTCAATAGGAATGATTGTTTTGATGAATAATTTCACCATTTCTGACAATTGAAGCCCTTTTCGGTATCCCTGTCCAGACTCGTCAAATGCACTGCGGATTCCCTCTGGAATCCCAGTAGCTCCCACAAGAAATTGCCTCAGTAGACACCCTATGATGTTTACAGCCGATTGATCCTTCTTCGTCAGGTAATTGCAATAGAAAAATAAGACCACAGCACCATTTCGGTGGGCTTGCTCGCATAGGGTGTCAATCACCAATGAACTATTTCATGCCTTATCAGTATCTACTCTTGTGTCTGGAAAATTCATCTCTACCTTATATATGTCTTGCCAATCCCTTTGTCCCCACAACAAAGAATAGTGGGATCCACGCAACCATCCGGACTCTCGCACCATCTCTTGAATCCGTTCCTATATAGAACGTTGTCACCAACACCGTCTGGTCGCCCGGCACTCACATCTTGATGTTTTCCATAGGGCTCGAGTGGTGATAGCCATGCATGAATCCGCCAGGGTACTTCATTCACTCCCACATTGACTGTACCACCATGGTTTTTCGACACATTCTCGGGGATCTGATTCAAGTTGTTCTGAATACCACTGGTTGTGTGATGGGAATGAACATTCAATTTTCCATGTTGATGATGATCACGCCAATGACTTGAAAAAATATTCCCCACAGGCCGTGCATTTCGGTAGAGAAGGTGAGGTAGCAGGCGAGATTGCCGTATCGCAGTACAGGAATACATCACCGAGGTAAATGAGCTTCTCCTTCCGGTGAGTAGTGATGGAGGTCTGGTTCTCCGCAGGAAATATGCTGTCGTATAAGCACCCCAGCGATACAGCTATTGGCCAGCTGTTGTCACGAGAAAGGCCCGAAACGAGGAGTGGTAGGAAAACTGAGATGTGTTCGATATTATTGATATATATGACAAGTGAGCTCCCAAAGGAGTTGAGTGTTGACGATGGATGTATGTATGATACAGAGAAAGGAACGCAGCTCAGACAAGATATAGTTTGTGGTGGCTACTCGCACAGTGGGCTCTCTACCACACGAACACCAGTCACCGCCGCACAGTCTGGTCATAGCCCTGCTCATTGGTTTACTGCTTTTTTATAGTAGGGTTATCATACCGAGTTCTGTCAGATGGGAACTGCTGGCTAACAATTTTCCACGCCAAGGTGATCGGTGACTTCAACTTCCCATGTCGGTAAGCCGAGTTCCTATGGAGAAAGCTTTTATTGCCTAAATTATCGCTAGAGACCTTATCAACTTGGCAACGTTTCGATTTCCCCAGCCATGATGGGCAGTTGTACCGATATATCAAGTGCGTCACAGTCGAATTAAAGATAATTGAGAAGTGGCCGTGTTGATATCTCGTTTGCCATTTCGTTTGTTGACGACCAAAGGTGTTGAACAGGGAGTGCATAGCTAGTCCGGGTCTAACTATCTATTATTGCAGATTCCTGAGGTATGGTGAACATAGTTCACCATAGATTGAACCCTCTTGGAATATCTATCTTGAACCTCCGGATACCAGCATGTATTCGAGTACACTAGCAATGCATACGCACACACCATACCTCTTCTTCAGCCGAAAAGACTTGGTGTATCATACGCTCGCATCCAAAAAGTTCTCCCTGATCCAAAAGTACCCCAGTGGGTCCCGGTGTCAACTGAGGTATCATACCAGTGCTTGAGTACGAGTCGGTTTTCATAAATTGAGCAGTTCATATACTACTTATCCGTAATTTCTCTTATGGGAGAATGAGGATTGGCAAGGACTGCGCTTTCCACTTGTTGAGCGTGATCCCTTTTGGTCTTCCTAACCGGGGAGCATCTTTAACTAACCCTCGATACAATATTATTAATACTTCTGTTGCCGCCTAGCCGTGTTGGAGTACGTTTGGATCAGCGATAACTTTTTTGACGGGAGTGTACCTTACTGTATCATACGACAAATGGGGAAGGCAAATCTTGGCTGACGAGTCATCAAGAGTGACTACTTGTGATTCTTGTCTTTACCGCTTAAATCATTTCACCTTTTCTACTCCCCGCCGCTCATGGCAACCCATAAAATTATCCTGTATGCTAAATACTGGTATCCCGAAATTCCATCCCCGGGAAAAGGGAGGAAGAACACAGCTAGACAGAAGCCTTCTGTACTCCTTGGGCCGAAAAAGAGAAAAAATTGTAAACCAAACTACGGCAAATGGGGAATGGGAGCTTAGTAGAGAAGTAAGAGTAAATCACAAAGGTAAAAGAATGTAACCGTCGAGGTGTGGTGTGGTAGTTCTTGCCTAACTTTAGACTGACTAACTTTACTCGAGTACTGGAGTATGGAAACATGGGTGACGCCTTTTGTGCAGAAACTCTGCGCGTCATGCTATCCATCAGCCTGCGATTAACACTCGGCGAGAAACACCCTGCGACCGCTAAAACTACCTTAGCAAATCTCCCAAAGTTCGCCAACACCGGCACCTCCAAGGTGTCGCGCTTTGGGATAAATTTGTATGAGAGTTCAGTTTTTTTAAAATCCTCCCCACTGCTACCCGCCAATGCTCCCCGAGTGGACAGGCTAAGGGGCCAATTTCATGTAGTCAGGGCGATTTGGTCATGATCCACCAAACACTTTTCTGTCCTCGCCGGGTAACGCTTGGTATGCCAAAGATTCCTCCATGGGACTTGAATGGTCTCTTGTGCTGCGGAGTAAGAATGACAACCATCGCGACAGGCTGCTCCACCAACTCTCATCAGACGACCACTTCTCCATAGCCTCGCCCCGAGCAGTACTCGAGTATCCTTGTCTTGTGGGGTACTTTACGCTACCAGCATGGCCCTTCCGCTCTGAAACTCCACCGTTACCGCTCCCTCAATAACCCTCGCCGCAATCTCGGCTGTCGCTTGTGGAGAGCGCATCCCCGGAGAGCAGTAGCGCCTTCGCTCTGAGAACACACTGGCCACTCAACCCCCTGCATCTTTGAGGGGGTGTCTGAGGGGGTGTCTGGTGTATCGAGGCATACAGCTCCTAAGTTTGTATATTAGAGGGTTTACCTGGCACGTGCTAAAAGATAATTGTGCTGTTACCAGGGGCAACAAGCCCATTCGTCATGGCAAGGCCACTAGTCCAGGTTCTGAAAGGTTACGAAAGGTGCTCACAGCTTTTCTTTTTCATTTTTTTCATTTTCAGAGCTTGATTGCGCAATAGCATCGACCAGGGGCCGTTCCAAGAATTTCGCTCAGAAGTATTATATATCCAGTGAATTCTGGAGCTCATTGACTTTCCTAGGTAATTAATCAGCGAGCTCTAAAGAAGAAAAAAGAAGAAAAGAATCGCCACCTTTTGTCAAGTGAGTTTTCGTAACCTTTAGGCAAAGTACGATATGAAACCTGCGAACTGTCTTTTTTCTCTGTTTGCATCTCCCCAGGTTTCCCATCCAAGTCTGCTCCGGAGAGCAAGTTAAGTTACCCGGCAGACCCATCAACAGTTACTGATCCCTTCGTTTGTTCCCGAATTTCACACCTTAGCGTTGCTGTATCGTTGGGATCAGCAATGACTAGTCAGTAATTGGCAAAGTCCACCTTAAGCCGCCTTCATGTTTAGACCCATCCACAATATTGGGCACTAGTCCATTTGCTCAATCATGATAAGGAAAACGCCTTGCTTGAGAAGTTAATATCATATATTTATACTATGTAAAGGTCTAAACGAGCAGTGTAGTTCTCAGCATGTCCATGATGAACACAAGATTGTCCGCATATATTTGCTCCTGATTGCTCAAATAGGTTTGGGTCTACCATTTTAAACCTGAGTGGGTGCCAGAGATTTACGGAATAATGGCCAATGACATATCAGCCATACTCTTATTAGTATCGCGCTCACCTAAGTGTCGTTGCCACACCGCTAAAGGCGAGCCTCGAAATCAAACGAAGGGATATGTAGAGTATGTGGTGGACCTTGGGCTCCACAATCCCACCCCAACTCCCATTTTTACCAGGAGAAGTTGCTTGTTCTAGGAGAGACTTGACTTAAGCATACAGGGACACAATGCAAGGGGTTCGTAGAGGCATGGTGGTGGTGATCGGTGCGTTGTGTGCTTTATCTCGGGTGCCAAGGGTTTTTTTCTTTCGATAGCTGCATTACAAAAAACTCATGCACTTTTGTCCTCCGGTGTACTGTGCCACACCAAAAAAAATTCGGCATCTGCTAGCTTAACTAACTGAACTTTAAGCGTATGATACGTGATCTCTTAATTGAGACCTGAGCCCTAACCTGTGACTCGTTGCCGTAGCAACAAGCTAGAACTAACCAACTTTCTTCCTCCGAAATCCCTCTATTATTAGAGACCTACACAACTTACTCCTTGTTCAATTCCTACAAGGTTACTGACAAACAATCCTGTAACAAAATCAACAGAATTTTTACATGCTACCCGGATCCAGAAGGCACGGCAGAGGCGGAGGGGGGTTTCAAAGAAGAGGAGGAAGCGGAGGAGGCACAGGCGGTAGATGTGGTCGAGGTGGTCGAGGTGGGAGAGCTCAAGGAAGAACCCCGATTAGAACTGAAAATCGACCACAAAGAAATACGTTTTTCCTATCAATCAGCTCTAATATATGATCGCCCGACCCCTCTTTACCATTGGGGACCGCCCTGACAATTGCGCAATAGAATTCCGGAAGCTGAAGATCCCGATTCTAATCCCGAAACTTCCGAAGATCCTGAACTGCGCGGTTGCAAAGACTCTGGGGAAGCCTTAGGTAGCGACTACCCCGAATCGCAATCGAAAGATACCATAGTAGCAGCAAACCCTTACAACCTCCTACTCCAATCTCCGGTAACGAGAAATTAGTCTAACCAACTTAATCCTAACTGTCGAAAACTTGATTACACACAAACCAAAGAGGATGGGATCATCTTGGAAGACGGTGAAGATTTAGAAAACGAGCCTGAGGAAGAGGAAGAGCCCGAAGAAGAGGTCATAGACTTAGGCTCAGATAACGAGGATCAATCCGACCCATTTCAATCACATTTTGCGAGTCCCTCACCCTCTATATTGGCTTCCATCTCCTCCGCTTCACAAGGTGAGTGGAAGGATAGTACTAAGCTGCCTAAATCTAGACTACTTGGGAATGCCTACTTATCCATTCCCGGAGGCTCGGAGCAAACCACAGGTGGAAGAAAGATTGAAGGCCTAAAAGACCTGAATTTGAAGAAGCTGGTCGCTGAAGAGCTGACGCCGCTACAGAAGTCATTAGGGCAGCATGTCTTCAATTATGTGGATGTTTTATATGGCGAACGAACGCTAGGCAATGCTAAAGAGTTACGGAGGATGTATTCCTTGCATGCGCCAAATCATGACAAAAAACCCTTTCAAGGTACATACTACACACCCCCGGATGCCGAGCGGATTATCGCCAACAAGCCCGAAGACTTCCGTGCTCTCTTTGGCGGAAACCACGGCGACCTCTTCAGGTTAGGCTTAAAATTAACTCGGAAAACTCTCAGATACTTTAGTCAATTCTGCAACTCCGATATAATCCTCGCTTCACCGCCTGGGTTGCGTATGACTATTGGTGATGAGTCCCACAAAAAAGCGCGCCTACGATTTCCTCTTCAGTATAGAATTGGTGGTGGTGGATCAAGCCGACGCATTGCTTATGCAAAATTGGGATCACCTAGAGCATATCTTCAAACACCACAATTTGATACCCAAGGATCCGCATAATTGTGACTTTGGGCGCGTGCGGAACTGGTATTTAGACAGATGTTGGTGCTCGGCGGGTTCGTGACACCGGAGATGATGAAGTTGTTTAATCAGAGTATCTTAAACGCTGCCGGGAAAGTGAAGACTCAAGCAGAGTATGCAGGGTCCATGATTGATTTGGGGGTTCAAGTTCGACAGGCAATACCCCCTCCCGCTCCTAACCCAACAGTTCTCCTTACTAACTACCATATTACAGACATTCACAAGAATAGATCCCCCAACCTCGGCGGCAGACCCAAACGCCCGCTTCGACTTTTTCACAAAAGCAGTCCTACCCTCACTCCCCCGAAACACCTCCACAAATATTAATCTTCATACCGAGTTACTTTGACCTGTCCGAATGCGGAACCACCTCCACAACACCCCTATCTCCGTCGGTGCCATCTCTGAAGAAACGCCCGTCTCCTCCGTCGCGCGCGCACAGTCACATTTCTTTACAGGCCATCACTCGGTTCTTCTTTACAATGGGCGAGCGCACCACTTCCGCCGGTATGACATCCGCGGAGTTACAAGGGTGGTATTCTACGCCCTGCCGGATAGCTCTCTTTTCTACCGCGAGATCGTGGGAGGCTTTATCAGTGTTCCCAACGGGCCAGGCCGGCCAGGCTTCGGTAAAGCCGGGCCCGGCCTGTCCAAATTCTCTCGGATCTAGCCTGGCCCGAGCCTGCAGGCCTGGTTGAGCCTGAGCCTGGCCTGGCCGGGCCCGCCTATAGGCCATATAGGCTTTTTCCCGGCTGCCTGATAGGCCGGCCTGGCCTATACGGCTTCGGCCGACCCACTCATCGCGAGTGGCTGCTCTGTGTCAACAGTAAAATTCACGGTAAATGTTTCCCAATTACGGAATATGATTAAAAATAAAGTATCATAACAGTTTCGCTTATTAGCAAAAAAAAACAAAAAATACCAGAGGTAGTGAATTGAATTGTGTTAGTTGAGTATCACTCGTTTTGTGATTAATTATGAAGTATCATAATAGCCAAAGGTAGAGGAGGAAAAAAATCAAAGGTGATAAACTCAAAAGAGAGAGGGAGGGGTGGGGGGGTTGAATATCCTTAACGCAATCTGTTCTCAACGCTAATCTCCGGGCCTATAGGCGCCTATCAAGCCTGATAGGCTTTCGTAGGCCGATCGAATTCGGCTTACATGGGCCTAGGCTGTCTTCCGGAGCGGCCTGCCTTAGCCCGGCCTATGGCCTATAGGCCGGCCTATCATCGGCCTGGCCCGTTGGGAACACTGGACTTTATTGGGCGGAGCATTGGCCAGGGGAGGATTGCGGGGCAGCCAAAGGCGCATGTGATATTCTCCAACTGGGATGCTATAAGCTGGAGAGGGTCATTGGTAGCAAGAGGGTCAGGGTCACGTGTACGGATAAAGGTTACAAGTTTGAGTCTGTTTGATGGGCCACAGTGATTGCGTGATGGATATTTAAAAGCGCTGTATATAATATTGTAACTTGATAATAGAGTACAGTTAGCTAGGAGGTGCTATAATTTTGGGCTCTTGGCGAAGTGTTGAATAGTCCACTCAAGTCGAAATAGATTCATGAGCCTTAGGCTCCCTTTCCCCCTCAACCATAATTATTCGGAACTAGCACACGGGTAATTCTAGCAGTGCCGTCCTCCCCCGGTGAATCAAAACGCCAAAAGAAACCCCCCCGAATGCTGCAGCGCGCCCCGTATCTTATTCATTTCACAAAAGAAAATAGTCCTGCTCGCGCTCTTAAGAAACGAAAGTAACAACCTAGAACCACCATCCCCCCCCCAATTAGTCCTACTCACCCATCCCCATTCACTCAGGAAAACAGGAATCAATCCACTCACACTAATCACACAGCAAATACTAACGTACGACGACAGTCGCTCCCCGACACACGCGAACTTCCAAAACATACCGAAGAAGCTGCAGTAGGCAAACAAGGTCAGATGGACGAGCTGGAGGAGGAGAAGAGAAAAGGAAGGGAGAAGAGAACAGACACATTCTTATCCTTCCTCGAATCAACCATTCCAGGGACTGTCTGGCGGATGTATGTGCGTGTACAGATTAATAGGAGGATTGCTAGGAGTAGGGCGTCGAAGTGTTGAAGAGGGTGGACTGCATTTTTCATTTAGTTTTCTTTTTTGCTCGAGTGTAGTGGTGATGAGGGAGGCGGAAGAGGATTGATACCATCGCAGCTATGACAGTACTAATGGGAGAGTGGGATAGTGGGCACCGGTAGCGTGGATGGCGGGGGGTTTGCGTCGAGTTGAGGAATGTAGGTATGATAGGTGGGCAATAGGTATGGAAGGCAAGGTGACTTGAACTTGAGAAATAAAAGGGTTGGAGAGAGAGGGTAAAGGTGAAGGTGAAAGAAGAACCTACAGTACTTCTTAAAGTTACGCCACCGCCGACCTCAGAAATCAGAGACAAAATAAAATAAAATAACAATCAAATTTATGACAAGATATTCAAGCAAGTGGTCAATGCTGCCGGCATAATTATCTAGGTTCTAGATGCTCAAGACTCCGAAGGCACCCGTTCCCGCGATGTGGAAAGACAGATAATTGGGGCTGGTGGCAGCGGGAAACGACTTATTCTTATCCTGAACAAGATCGATCTCGTGCCAGGAACGCCTGAAAGGGTGGTTGAATTATCTCCGCAGATACTCCCCAATGCGGCCACTAAGGGCGAGCAGGTCTGCTGCGAATACACAGGCCATAGTATTAATACTCAGTATAATTGTGATTGCAATTGGGGTCACTGCTGGTATTTTGGTGATCATGATAGTCAAATTTTGTTGGGGATGGTAGTTGTGCCCGTTGCCTCAGGATATCTTCTGGCCACAAGTAAAGCATCTTTCTTTTCTGAGCCTCACAAATATGTTACTTGGTTTCTCTCAACATGATTGGCTAATTCTGCAAAGTACTCTAATGCAAGATCCTGCGCTAAATTTCACTCGAAATTCTTGTTTTTAATTTTGAATACCTTTAGTGCGTACCGCCGGTGCAAAACCTCGATATTCTGAGCACTGCACCAACCCCCCGGAAGTAACCCAACCTGTTGCTCCTTAGTCCCGATAACATGACTTAGCCACATCTGGGACGGTTCCTGTCGATCACAACGCCCCGCAAACACTAAAATGCTGTGAAACTCCGGGGAACAAAGGGACGGATGAGAATTGTATCCAATCCTTTGTCCGCCCCGGTTGAGATCATAGGCCAATTAATAAAGCTTGCCTTCAATATCCGTTGTTGTATGAGAATAAAGGAAAGCAATATCTACTATAACCTGACCTACAACTAACTACCAGCCTCAGATAGGCCGATCGGGTTGCATCCCAGTACCTATATCTAATTCACTCTCCATAACTTCATACAACTAAATAGCCTATAACCTCATCCCCTAAGCGTCCCTGCCGGACCTAATTTCTAATTTCAGTGCTACACCACAAGTACAATATGCTGTTAATATAAAAATCATGATAAAGACTTGCTAAATCGAGACTATTTTAGCAGTTTTCCCGTGAACTTTTTGTCTAATGTGATAGTGGAATACCACTTTTGGTGTAGCGCTGTTATGTCCAGGGACAAAGGAATTATTGGAGTAGGCGGCAGACATGCCAATTGATATCGGTTAAGTTAGATGTATATAATTTAGCCACTGCCTCCCAACCGATTCCTAACAGAAGCAGAACCAACCAAACATTTCGCAAATGACGGACTTACAAACAAAACCTCGCTCTGGCCGGCTCTTGAACTCTACAGCCTACACTGCACTTATTGACAACTACCTGGATATGGGGCATAGCAATTACGAGACACATAGGGACTTCGCCCAATCCCGCGGAGACCGGCTAGCGGACCACGAACGGGCCATGGTGACAAGAATGCGGGTCCCATTCGCACCGTACTATGATACTACCTTCATTCTCAAATGGTTCCAGGGGGAGGGCTTTCCTGAGGTAGCTAGTGAGAAAGTGGATAAGGAAGCTGCTAGTCTGCATCATGCCGCCGAAGCCTTCCAGCGCAACAACATTGGCCGGGTGCCGAGGGTTTATGCTTGCCGGCCGCAGGATAGGTATATTGCGATGGAACGTATTCGCGGGAGGACATATCGCCATCGCGATTCGAGACCGTACTTATGGCCGAAGGAGAGCATGATTAGGTTTGTAAGGCAGATGGCGGCTATCAGGCTTGCTATGATGACCCAGGTGGAGAACCAGCTCGGTGTTCCAAGGGAGGCCCCGGACGGGGGCAGAGTGGGGCCCCATTGCGGGCCCGAATGGTGCGAGAACGATAGGGTGGGGGGGGGGGGGGGCCCCCCCCCCCCCCCCCCCCCCCCCCCCCCGCCTCCTCTTCCCCTTCCTCTCTGGGTCTCGTTTTGATTGCTTTACTCTTTGCATAATATAAATTCTTGAGCTGCTGCTGATCATTCAAACAGATCATGGTCTGGGGGTTGCCTGTCCGTGGCCCATTCCGAAACCGCCACGAAATGGTATTGGGCTGCCTGAGCCGGGAGTTAGGCATGGTCCGTTTTATGCAATCCACCCATAAACAGTTCCCCTCCATCTCACACTTCAGGACCTGGCCAGAAATGAGAGAATACCTACGACAGACAATTCGGAACTTCGAAGCGGTGCCACCACCAGCCAATCCCGAATTCTTTTCCCTGAACCACAACGACCTCCAACGTGGCTTTAACATAATGATGCGTGGCAGCAAGATAGCAGGGGTGATAGACTGGGAGACTGCTTCATACGACCCTCTACCCCAATGCATTGGAGACTTAGCTACAAGTAGCGACTTCAACCCGAGGCTATGGAGGGAGCATGCGGGTCCCAATGGCGAAAGGTTTCACATGCTTCCTTATCGGATGCAGCGGGATACCACCCAAGAACAACTGACAGGTGCGACGGCCGCAGGCGCAGAGGTGAAGCCGTTCCCAGACTGGGAATTAATTGAGAACCACGGCGGACCTCTCGGCGAGGAAGACTTTTGCGGCGATTGTTACCCTGAAGATATCAGCTCCTGTGATGATGAGAGCATGGCGGACCCAGTGGAAATTTTCTGCGACTCGGACGCTGAATTGGATGATAATACCCCGGTGGGGACTCGCCGGCTCGAACATGATTGGTATTACCAGCCTGTGCATGCCCTCATCAAGGAGTTCATTCACCACCAGCGCGGAGAGGGCGTGGGGCCAGATGGGGAGTGGGGGAAGTTGCCGGAGGAGTACTCGAGGCCGCTGGCAGACTGGGAGGATCCGCTATTCTGGAGAATCACAAACCTCCTCTTCGAGGGAAGGTCAGATCAAATTGTCGGCAGAGATCGGGTAGGCGAGGGGGTTGTGGCCAAGGCTCTTCGGCCTGAAGATCAGATTGCTGAAATGGGAAAACGGGGGCGACGCCAGCCACCCCCGCGACAACGAAGGGCACCTACACTTTTGGGTGGCTGGGGCAACACCACCCCCCCCGAAGTCACGGAAGGAGTTCCCTCTGAAGCCCCGGTGGCCCCGCATGGCCTTACTCGTGTGCAGGCTGTGAGAGATAGAATGTTCGCGAGAATAGTGCAGCAATCGAGGGCTTTGATCATGAAGCGGAGGTCTTCAAAATCCGGAGCAGATGGATAACAGGTGGATTGGCTTAGTACTAGGAAATGATTGTCTGGTCGTTTCTCGATTGAACTTTCGATGTTCATCTTCCCCATCTCCAAGCATTTCTGCCAGTGTCCTTCATGTTTCCTTTTCACTGTAGTCGCCTTGATAATTTCGCCCATGCGATGCAATAGGAAGATAATCTCATTTAGTTTCCTTTCCATTGGTGTGTATCATGAATTTCTTGAAAGATTGCCGTGATGATATGGGACCCTGGGAGGGAATCCCAGCCCCTGGTTGACAATGATATTGTGAGGTTAGGCTGTCGTTACTTACGATAGATTTAACCCACTTAAACTCACCCCAATCACTCACCCAATCCCCTTTCTCTCGAATCTCGCAAGCCTCAGCCACCGCCCACCAGTGTTCGCAAGGTGCCAGTCCAGCCTAGGCTTTTGTAGGAGCCTGCTAGACCTGACTGTTGGCACAACGCCTTGCAAAGCTCATGTGACCTGGCCTGACCGGATTGCAGATATCTGCAAGCTTTCCAGTGATCGAGCATGACTGCACCGAGTTTGAATAATATATTCGGTTAAAAACTATATGGATTAAGGGCCTGTTTACCTATAGACGTCCATCTAACAGGCTGAAAAGATGCCGGCTGGTAAGGGGGGTGCGGCAAAGTAGATGGCGTTTACCTAGAGTAAGCAAAGTAACTTTTTGACGGTCTAGCTACAAGAGTCTAGAACCGTGGAAATTGATTGAGACGCCACCGTCTAGACCACCCATCTATGACTTTCTCTGACGGTCGGCACTCTCTCTGGTTGCTAGACCGCCCTATATCGGTAACTGGGCCGTAAATACACGTAGCTACATGCGACTTCAAATATGGAAGAAGGACAATTCCGGACCTCAGATTCTTTATAACAAGACAGAGGGCTCGGGCTTTACTGGCCAGCCGGTGGAGTGAGTGTCCACCGGCGAGCGAAAGGCCAGAGGAAGTGCAGAAAGGTGCACGGCCGGGAGAAGTGCTAGAAAGGTGCAGACTTGGGGGGGACTTGGAGGGTCAGGTGTGATATAGGATTGGTCTGCGCAAATGAGAGAAAGAGGTAAGGGAGGTGAAGTTTTACTGCATGCGAGTGATAAGTGATGCAGTAGTGATCTTCATTTGATATTACTTGTAGGTAACGTGAGCGTGGTCCCTAAATTAAAAACAAAAGGAAGAAGAAAAAAACAAGTGCCGAAATATACGAACGGGATTCGGCCGATTCAATATCCAAATACATCACAAAAAATCTGAAAAAAGTAATAATAGTATTACAACTCCTCCCCCCAACGCCCCGAAATCATTCGATCAGAGTTCATCCCTCCACCTTCCCGCTGGTGCAACCCTAAAATAGTCACGAACATCTAAACTCCACCCCCGCCAATTGACCTCACTCGCCCTTCTCCTCCTTCTCCTCTCACTATCACCACCACTATCGTCTGCATTCTCCTCATCCAAAGCCCTCTGTAATGCCTCTCCTCTCGCCCTGACATTCTCCCGGCGAATCAAATCCAGCGCATCCAAGTCCATTCCAAACTCATCTCCAGGATAAGAATATCTGCCTTCTAAAGTCGGGCTTATCAAGTCCAGGTCCGGGAGGCGGAATAGTTCAATGTGTTCGTCGGCCATGCGGACAGTTTGGTACCGTACTCTTCTGCTCCACCATTTAGTATACTGAATCTGGCCGTTTGGGGTTATGGGTGGGTCCGAGATTAGGAGAGATATTAGGGCGTTCAGTTCGTCCACTCTACGTGGGTTTGAGGGCGGGGCGGCTTGGTGGATTTGGTCGTAGAGGGTCAGGTCATTGAGGAGGTAGGTGCACCAGGTGGGGAGTTGCCAGGTTGTGGGTGGTGGAGATTCTACTACATCGGGGGAGTCACCTACAATTTCGTCTGGCTGGGCGGGCGGGAGTGGTGAAGGCGCCCAACTCGGGGGGCCCCGAATGATGTTGCCCAAGAACGAAACAGCTCGTGGAATGCCTCGTGAGATAACCCCCTGTGTAGCGCGAAGAGAGCGAAGGATCGCGTTGAGTGCGTTAGGTATTATATGCTTTGCGATATTCCTACGGGGGCCGGTGTAATCTATGGGTACACCTGCGTCCTCGCAGACGTTCACAAGCAACCGAGATAGCTCAATTTGGAGTTCGTTTAGTTTAGTGAATTTCTCAACTTCTCCGACAAGGTGGTACATAATCTCGTCCATATCGCTGAAACCGCATTGCCGCTCAACCCGAGACGCCAGAACCCCACCCTCAGCCAACACCGGTCCAATCCGGGCTTGTAACCTTTTATACCAGAACGGTTCCTCGTATTGAAACACCCCACCAAGCTGCAGCCTATCAATGACACTCCTTGCCTCCGGTGTCTCGTATATCGACTCATTCATATACGCTGCGTAGTTTTCTCGTATAACCTCCAAGTTGAGTGCAGTTCTCCTTCGGCTGTCCAGGGCCTCAAAATTTGATACCTCATGCATCAGCATAACAACAAGCGTTTCGGTGCAAATGTCCTCCTGGAGCCTTCGGGTCGCGTTCCTAGCGGCCCCACGGTCCGCCGTATACCAATTACGTAGATTCCGTATTCTTCCCTGCTCCTCGGGAGGGAGAGAGCGATACCAAGAGCCTCCCAAAATCCCAGCAACTAGACCGTCAATCCCTTGTCTTAATGTCGCGTCCATCCCGTCAAAGTGCGCCTGAATCAGCAGCAAAAACCGAACATACACCAATATGTTCTGCCTTGGATTCTCCACCGCCTCACTTGCAAGGCCGAGATTGTCACTCTGGCTAGCTGAATGCTTTATTAGACTATTCACTACATAATTTGTAGCTGAAATCTCCTGTTGGAAGTTCCCGTTGCTCCCTAGCCTATTTCTGATGGTTCTCGGACCGAGTGATTCTCGGGGATCCTCTATTCCGGGTTGTTCATTTTCTCCTACTGACGGTGGAGGACGAACCCAGCCAGGGTATTCCATGCCCATTTCAACGAAAGACCGCCTGATTTCCATTTCCAAGGTTGCTGGTAGAAGCTCGTGGGTCGGGAAGAACTTGTACCTTTCCGAGTCTACAATTAGTCCGTTAACTACGGTGGAAGCTGGCTCAGGATTCCTCCTATTAAAAGCTCGGTCGTAGGCCAACTCTAATTGGTAGGTGCCAAGAACATTTCTCCCTGAGCTCAAAACACCTATTTCCGGAAGTGGTCTGAAGAGAGCGGTCTCAGTGGCCCATGGGTGAACTTCTATATTTTCCATATATCCATAGTGGCTTAGTCTCTCGGCTGTACTGCTCGCAGAAGTTAGCCATCCTAACCCAATCACAATTTCTGGGCTAGCGTGCTACTTTACTTACACTCTCGGGGTTTCGCAAGTGAGAAGCAGTCTATAGGCTAAAGCGATACCAACACCTGTTCCAATGACATATCCAAGAGTTCTGTCGTCTTGCTCAAAACCAGCTGAATCTCTCAGAGTTCTAGCGAAGTTCCGTTGCTCGTTTTGATATACTCCCAATTGTGCCTCGTAGGTTTCTCTCGCTCTATTAGCTTCCCCCTCGCTCAGATCACGCAACACAGGCATGATCGGCTTCCTCACACCCCCAGTTCTCAGGTGGTGTAGCAGGGGTAGATACCGATCGCCGGCAAGCATCCACGATATAAACTCCTCGTAGTCAAAAGAGACCCTCAGCTCAGCCCAGCACTCCGGAATAGTAAATCCAGTTGGCTGCCCTTCCTCATCTCTCCCTGTCCCCATGTGTTCCGTATAGGGAATGAAATGATAAGATCTAAGTATCGTATCAAGCAAATCTCTAAAATCAAAGTTCCCGGAAAAGCAAGGGCACGATCTATTAGCATAGTCAACGATATTGGCGTGAAGGCCTAGAGGGCAGTCTCTCGAACCACGCGGGAAATTGAGCTCGGCTGGTCTGTCGACATAGAAATGGTCTGCCGGACCAACGTCTTTGAAGCTAGGGTATCGCATGACCGATCCGGGAAACTCTTTGAATGGGCGGCGCTTAGGATAGGGCTCGTCAGGTGCGTGGTGTCCACGGTAACAATGTTCCATTGTTGCATCCAGCGCGGCGATCCCTCGAGGTAGGTCTAGCCAAATCTTTGCACGAAGTGGATTCATGAGAAATCTAAAAAGCCGGCGGAGCTATATCACCGGTCTCCAAGTCAATAACGTCAAATTTAGCTTGTGGGAATGAATCTAAAAATACCTCTTCCAAGCTTTCCAAATTGGATGTCCTCAACATATAAGCAACATGAAAAGTAGCCACACAATATCGATCAACTATTTTCAAGCACAGAAACATTAGTATACGAGCCTGCTAGCACTACGGGGGACAAAAGCTACCAGTAATAGTCAAAATATTAATCAACTCCCGGTCCCTCTGAACATAAACACTCTCCCTCCCATCTCCCGTACTTTGCGTCTCTCGCTCATCCCTTTCCACATCAACATCAAGCTTCCTCACTGTGCCTCTCTCGAACTCTGGCGGGAAGCGTAGGTACTCGACATGAATCGCAACACCCTCACGCCACTTCCGGCGCTGCGCATGCAAGCCACTCCTCATATAGGTCGTGGAAAAGAACCTGAGGTGGTTAAAGGCGCCTTTGATCAATTTTAGCGCAGGCCTGATATCAGCAGGCCTCATAACTGATATCGAACCAACGACCAAATCTTGGTGATTCGCCATGAGATCCCCAGAATGCCTAGTTTTGTACCCGTTAAAACAATCGATCACTCCAGTACGTATATCTGTATGCCACCGTACTGGCCTGCAAAACCGATGATTTGAATCAAACTCCCGGAGCATGTAGATCGAGGTATCCCAGCCAGCGCGATAGTACCCGTCCAGAACCGATAATATAGGAAATTCGTTGTTCTCCCGGCTGTATTCCCTGTAACTACCGAGCTGTGCTTGGAGGGCTGTCTCCTTCCGTATCCTGATACCGTCCACCACCGTTATAACCTCTATAAATTCCTCTGCCGTCAGCAGAGGAGTCTCTGGAATATCACGATATCTCTGCTCCCTCCGCCGAATCTGCCTCTCTTCTAGCACCTGTGCTAGCCTATACTGCAACCTCCAGTCAAACCTATCCCCGCAGGTCTGCCAAAACCAGAGCTCGAGAAGGTGGAGGCTGCCACTCCGAACTATGCGAAGATAGGAGAGCGTAAAAGCGGCCATGAGCAGCGGGATCACTGCAATTGAGACGGAAGGATACAACACAATCTTGTTGATAGTGATGGGGGCCCACAGGTTGAGCCAGTGCAACGTACGTAAAGGATACTGTGCATCATTCGCCCATATATCCCAACAGAGCAGAACGAAGGGAGTGATGTAATGCGAGAAAATTTCGTTAAGCAGAAGGTGCACAGCGAGCGGCTTGATAACTATCCAGGCATACCTCCCCAGGCTATCCCCAAACCCTGAAAGGCCGATTGTCTTCAGAGTATCCATATTGAAAGCGCCATTCGTGTAGGCTTTCGCAGCCAGGTCGATATATAATCTTGCTTCGTCCATGTTACGCAGCCACCTGGAATAAATCAGGCTGATAGATGCCGAGCGATAGAGGAAGGTGTTCGTTAAGTTCTCCAGTCCGTGAGTACTAAGAGTGCCGCCAATTAATATTATTTGATAGAGTATATCTCCTCAGCTGCGAAGTATGACAATAATCTAGGATAATACCTACCTACTCACTAAGATACTAAAAACATATTTAAATTCCCTCTGAAAAAGCCAGTACTTGTATAATAATCAACCGCCCAAACTTTAAAGATAACATAAAATAAAACCCTCCCAAAATCCTTCACTCGGGCCTACTGCATACTCTCAAACAGTGCGACAGGCTCAGAAAGAATTGCGTAAAGCCTTCAAGAATAAGGTTCATGACCTCTTTGTCTTTACGGGAACCCACGTTAGAATTCAGATTATTATTTTTCCCCCTCCATGCCTAAGCGCTCCGTAAGTAAGTTATAAGCAACTCAAAACAAGAGGGTGAAGGCTAGGTACAATACCCATAGATGATTTAGCAGCAACAGAAGGGCTATTCCCTCCCGTTTGCAAGCAGAACCAGAGTGTTGACGCCTCTCGCCATACTTACCATATATCTTCAACCAACAAACCTTTACCTCCAGCAAACCAAAGACCCAGTCAGGGACTGCTGCATCCCATAAACATACCACCCTTCATGTAAAAACTCAAAGAAAGCCAGCGCAGTCTACCAGACTCGCGCTCACAACATATTGTTCCACAGTCAGCAAGAAGGAAAAAAGAAAAAAGAAAAAGAACGTTGAACAAAGAGATGGCAATAATGCCGGCAACCTAAACAAAGAAAAAAGACTGGAAGACAAAGATTTCCACAAACGGTGACAAGTGAGCCCCACAAAAACATATTTACTTGTACGAGTACATACGCCAATGCTATGCGTAGGAATAGATGTTCTATCACAGAGACCGGATAGCGGGGTGCGACTGGACTCGAGTACGATAATGAAATACGATAGTACGGCAACGCACCGGTTTGGGTGTGGCGACCTTGCAAGGCTGCGTGTTATGCCACGTGATCCTGAGTCAGGATTATTTCACATTCTTTTCCTCCAACGAACACCCCTTCAACACCAACACCAACAAAGGTTGACCCTCAGTACTGAGCCTTCAAACGCGAAGCGCAAGACCACTATAATCGCACTTTCTTCGTCCTCCTTTTGCCGCTCCGCGAACCGCCACAGCTTTTGCGAAAAACCCTGATTGTTTACGCTTGACTAAAAGCCAACTCAGATACCTACTCCCAACTATTTGACGGTCAACACAAGTCTCGAATTCCTACGGTTCCCCTTTGTAGCGTACGGTGAGTGAAGCTCCGCCAGCAGTTCCATTTCCCTCCCACCCATCTGTGCATTGAGTGCCTCCATGGGGGGAGATAACGGTTGCATTATACCTAATACTTCCCTCTCGGCAACAGAATCACCTGACGAAATCGAATCTGGGGACTTCTACAGACGGTTCTCCTCAGCAAGACTGACAGGCCATCACAGATGCTAACCCCCCCGGGATTGGATCACACCAGGAATTTCTTGTTATCTCATTGGTCTCCACAGACCTTCCTTCCTGCAGCTCAGTCTCGTTGTTCTATTATTTCAGTCCCATAAGGTGTTTTGTACTCATTCATGGCCAATCTGCCAAAGCTCAGAACATGTACATTAAATAAAATCTATTATGGAAAGAATATGAGAAAAGCGAAAACCAAAGGAAACTCCACGATAAAAAACCTGCGCCCATTTCCGATCGTCAAGGAGGTTTGTTTCCACTGTCGGATGTGTTGGGGTGAGTGGATTGCTGCCCTTGTCGCTCGAGATCGTTGGCACCGAAATCTCCCAGCTGACAATGTGGGCGCTTCCTGTCCAGAGCGGGTGGTGGATGGGAAAAACAAAGAAGGCGAGTTGTAGAATGATGTGAGGATCTCGTGTTGGGGGAGATCTCGTGTTTTGGAGAGCTCGTGTTTTGAGAGCTGCCACCTGTCGCGGGTGGCTCACGGACCCGCCATGGTTGAGCTATGGTCCCGAGCTTGACGCGCCGTCGGCCATACCTTTTTCCGCTGACCTCCGAGACACTCCCCCGTCCTTCAACTTGTCCTCCGCGTCCTTTACCCAATTGGCAATGGGTTGTCCCAACCCGTCATTCAATACTGCTTTTCCATACCCCCTTCTCTTTCCCTTAGGTCATTTAGGTTCAGTTATTCTGTGTCGGTCAGTAATGTCCTATGTACTAGCATTTCTTAAGAACTCAGACAGGAACTACATTTGATCATTAATACAGATATCTGTTACTAGTCCGACCTATGGATATCAGCATATTGTATATCCTTTGTCCATTGGGATTGTATTGGCAGTGTGGCACATAGACAAAGTCATTTTAATAGGTAATCTAGTGAACGAGATATCTGATCCAATCTAGGATATTGCGGTGGAGGAATGGCAAGACTGTCTTGCCATCCTCAACCTGTCCTTTGAACCATTGGAGATATGCGTTGTACGGATCCAATGCATAGAGGCAATTCCCCAGCGCATACATAGAGCTTAACCTTCTGACATAGTACCTATCCTTCCACCACATCGGTCCATTTTCTTCCACCCCTACAGGTACTCCTGCGCATTTCCCTCTTTCCCTTCCGTACAAAACTATCCCGCTAACAAAGGAAGCAACACACATCACCGAAAGCTTCATGGGGCTCAATAGCCTCCATACATTCGGCTCCTTCCTTCTGGCACTGCTCCGATCTCAAGCACTTCTCCGGAGGTTTGTCGAACGACATGAGGATAGGCTGCACCCAGGCAGAGCTTGCTGGGCAGCATCAAAGACTTTATGCCTTCGGGCTTCCGCATTCCTTCCGATGAACGTATAGATCCTAAACGCATATTCGAAGTTCTTTTCCTGAGCGATAACGGAATAGGTCGTGTGCATGGCTAATAGATCAAGTGCGCGCCCGACAGGTTTAGTATGCCGAGCAGCATCGAGTAATTCCAACAGTTGGAAGTCATTGATGCTGCCCGGCATGCCAACTCTTAACGCGCGCACGCACGGTTTATTCGGATATAGGCTTCAGATGCACTCTCAGGATCGATGCAGCACCGGTAGCAATACGGCATAAAAGAGTTGGAGACAGGGGGCATGCGTGGAAAATAATGGACCTGTGTTGCGATCGATAGGAGGATAGGAGGAAGGCTCGGCTGTCTTTCCATATGGTCCCGTCTTTACCGTTAGTTTAGTTAGTCTAGCGTCGCGAGCGTGCGAGAGAGCAGTTGAATGGGAAGAAGTTCCCGAGTCTAATGCTGGGAAAGGGAAATTGTGGGGTTACTGACAGGGCTGGACTAAAGTGCAGGTAGAATCGGGCAGTGTTCTCAACGGGGCAGTCCGTCCATCCTAAAGGCGGACGGCGTTAAGCGGTCCCGTCCCGCCTTTTCCGAAACTTGCCCGGCGCCCCGGCGCAAAGGACTATCCCCGCCGTCCCCCGTGAAAAATGTTTCATGCTTAGCTGGGAAATCTTTCATCACCACTCGGGAACCAACCCCAATTAGTAAGCAATCCCTGGCCGGGTTGCTTACATCATCCCATATTCCCCAACACCCCGAATGTCTAGCAATATGGAGACCGCAAGATGGGTATGCGGTTATGTGTGTCACAGGCGTGTTTTAACACATGAAACTCATAGGGTTCACCACTATAGTAGAGTGGAAAATGAATGTACAACGAGAGAATAAAAGTAGACATCAACTTCAGACAACAGAAGAAGAACGAAGACCAAGTAAATAGAACTCCAGTTCCTTCAAGCTGCTTTCCATCCAATTCACGTCAGAGTTAATTCCACCATAGACATATCAAGGGGTCTGCTTGATGTCCTTCCCTTGCTGTATATCATGGGAAAAGTTCTACGCCAATTTATCTCTACCAGATAGCATTCGCTTTCTTTAGATATTATTCGATGAATTTCTGTATCTGCTAGGGGAGGGTGTAAGGAAACGCGGTAGATAGGATTCATACATAGTCCCCCGCAGTCCCCCGCAGTCCCCTGCAATCCCCACGCTAATTTGTCTCACCTTGCAGGGCCCGCCATCCTCCACAATGACGGCCGCCCTGAGGTTTCCAGGACGGGTGTGGACCGCATTTTGCCGTCCCGTCCCATCCAGGGCTCTTGGCAGTCCCCCCGCGGGGCCCTATAGGGCCCCGGACCGTCGAGAACACTGGAATCGGGGACTTGGTTCGCTCGTCATCTTCACTAAACTAACTAGACAAAACATAAGAATATATAGAGCATAAGTAAACTATCTCTCCCAATACATGGTTCCCCACATTCATCCAACTCTCTCCATGTATGGCCCCATTTGCTTGTATGCTTCATAACGATGAAAAGGAAAGACATGATCACAAACAATCTCCACCGATCCTTCCATATCCCCACCGCTTCATCTTCCATTGTACTTTTCCCTTGCGTCCACTCTCACATTTTCGTTGGCCAACTATCCAATTCCATTAACTCTAGCGTCTGAGTTGTGCGTTGGCGATCGAAGGCTTTTGTGCTTCCTTAATCTTGGCGTTTCGTTTGATAGCCGCGGTTTCCTCCTTTCGCTTCGCCGCCCCGCGGCCGTTCGTTGTTTGTCGTCCAAGTCGCCGTCTCCGTCGTTTTCGCCGTTCAGTCGTCGCCGTTTACGAGGCAGGAGGGGTGTCTTGCCGCTATTATTTGTTGCGTCGGATTGACATTGCCGCGCTCAAGTAGGATCTCCACAACCCTGGCATGCCCCTTGGAAAGAGCTAACGAAATTGGCGTTTGGTCATGTAATCTTGGGTGTCAGTGAGACCATCTCCCCTCCCCGAAGGCACGCGTACTATCCCTTGGTGCCCGTGACAAGCGGCCCACGCGAGTGGTGTTGTGCCATATCTGCGGTCTATCGCATCTAGATAAACGTCCTTCCGTTTTAACATCTTTACTATGGTGTTTGGCCATCTACACCAGCATTGATGTTGATATCGTTCCGTTCGAGCAGCACTTTGACGACTTCCTCATGCCCATTTTCCGCAGCGAAGAATGGTGGTGTTCGGCCAGACATAGTGTCACGTGTATTGAGATTGATGACAATTTACCCCACGATTATCCTCACGGCCTGGTAATGCGAACTCGTAATAGCTGAGGCGAACACTGCGTTACCTACGCAATTAGTTATCTGTGCCTTCCATCCGACAATGCAGCCGTTATCTCCCCCTATGGAGGCACTCAATGAACATGGGTGGGAGGGGGGTGGAACCACTAGGCGAGCTTCACTCACCGTCTGCTACCAAGGGGAAAGGCCAAAGGGAAACGGAGGAACCGAGGCTTGTGTTAAGCATCAAATAGATGAAAATTGGTATCTAAGTTCGCCTTCAGTCGATCGTAAACAATCAGTTTCCACAAAAGCTGTCGCGGTTCGCGGAGGGGCAAAAGAGACGAAGAAAGTGTCGCATTTGAAGGCTCAGTGCAGAAGGTCCAACCGTTGTTGGAGGAAAAGAATGCGATGGTAGTCTAACTTAGCAACAAAACCAGATTCTGATTTGAAATCCGGACTAACGATCACGTGGCATCGCACGTGACAACCTTGCAAAGTTACCACAACCCAAACTGGTGTGCGTTGCCTCAAGGTACAAGTGCTCTATCATACTCGAGTACGGTACAGTACTCGTACAGAGAAGCAGTGCATTGCTCTGAACGGAGCAAAATCAGTAGAACTCAGCATGATGAACACAAGATTATCCGCGTATATTTGTTTCGGATCGCTCAAATAGGCTAGGGTCCACCATTTTAAACCCGGGTAGGTGCCGGATGTTTACGAGTAGAGGATTGTGTCAACGATACTCTAATTGGCATCGCGCTTGCCCAAGTGTGTCACCACACCACTACCTTAGGTGCAAGTAGCGAAATCAAAGCTTTCGTTTAACTTAAAGTTATAAACCCCTCACATGCCATCACAACCAATCACTCAAACCGGAGCCTCACGAACTCTATTCCCTAACTAACTATCCAATGACTGAACCCTCCATTAGGCAGCAGAAACAAGACCCCCCTCTTGTTCTCCCCCCGATCAACCACTCCGTTCACTTCCTTCTTTACAACTACCCCCCATACTTCCTATCCCGGCTCACACCCGCCTGCTGAAAACCGAGCTTATCCGCGCGTATGCCCCACCCATCCAGTAGCTCCTTCATGTTACGCGGCATGAACGGCTACAACCGGACGCGCACCTCTCCGGTAGAGAGGTACACTGGTAAGTCCTCTGCAGGATCTGGGATAGCTCTGGGTGGGGCATGCTCGGTACTTGTTTGTCTAGAATAAATTAGCTACTGCTCGGGGGGATGGTAGGGGGGACTCACTTCCTGAGCTACCTTCATAATATCCTTTAGTGACCTATTTAGATGTCGATATTCCATTTTCTCGACTGTTAAGGGAGGGTCTTTTGTCAGAAGCTGTTGTGCTCTTCGTCTTCCGGAGGGGGGTTCTCACAGCTTGAATTCGAGGCTGCGGCTGACGGGTCTTTATAGGTTCAACTTCCGCTTCAGGATGCGGTTGGCTAGGTTTCCTAGGAAGCCAACACAGCCCCTCTAGTAGCTAGTAATTGCGGTGAGCATGTCATAGTCGCAGTCGTCTGCGATGCCCCCTTGGTGAGGGAGGTTGAAGCGCGTGGCATCCAGGTGAAATCCGGAGATCGCGAAGAAGGGGCAGCCGCCGCGGCGGGTGCCTTTGCTCATTTCCGGAGGTTCATGGCCCAGTGCGCGTGTTATGATGAGGCATGGTAGGGGGAGGTTGAGCGCGAGGAGGAAGGCGGGTGAGTACAGTGCGTAGAAACCAAGGATGTCCTTGCTCAGGGCGTGTGTATTTGCAGGCCGGAAGGAGATTGAAGAGGGAGGGGGACAGTTTGGGTACGTGGTGTCAGTGAAGTAGTTTGCCGGCGCGTTGAACAAGAAATAGATCTTGTGTGAGAGGGAGTCTGTGGCCATTGGGGTGTCCTAGTGAAGGAAGGAGCTTGCGCGCCGGATGGATAGATCCTCCAGGTAATTTTCCACCGCTGGGGTGATTTCCTTGTACTGGGTGCAGGGCTCGATTTAGTATGGGCTATTCCACTAGAACTCTAGGAGCGGTTGAGCGAGGGCTGAGTGGCTGAAGTGGTAGTTTGCTTTTCCCGTTCCACGACTTTCTGCGTCCTGATAGAGATGTGCTGCCTCCTGCCTGATTTTGGATCCCAATTGAAGCTAGGCCATTTCATAGGGAGAGGGCTGTTGCGAGGATAATGTGCGCGTAACGGTCAACCGGTCGAACTAGACTAGGGCAAAACTAAAAGGGTACTAGGGAGAATCAAAAACTTCATTCGCTCAACCTCCTCCCAAGCAACTGACCAAACATAAGTCTATATAAAAATAATAAAACTCTCTCTCAACCATTCTATCGTCTGGCACACCAATCGATCTCTCCTTCATGTGTTATCCCATTCTGCCTGTGGATCTCCGTACTCCGAACAAAGGAAAGACATAACCAAAAACCATTCCATCTATCCTTCCGTCTAGCCTTCTGTATAAATAAAACAACTAAAACTACTATCCCGTCTATCCTTCCGTCTAGAACAAATGAAACAACTATCCGCTTCTGTGAACTCTAACAAGGGCTTCATCCAAAATGGTGTATCGCTCCTGATTCTCGCCGGCATAGTTGTAACTACTGTCTTCCCGCCAGTGCTAGCTGAAGTTTGGTGCACCACTATGCGGGGGGGCAGAGGCGGATGAAAAGGTCGTAGGAGAAATCGGCTTCTGATACTAGTGTCGGAACTATTATTTCAGTATGATGATATGGGACGTATGTGTTCGACCAGCGGTCATTCAAGTTGAAGCATGTGGATCTAAGAATCGGCAGTGGTCATCTTGATGTATATTGATACGGCGCACTACTATAAGTATGGCAGTCTCAAGCGCGTCTGTAGCAGAAGCAACATAGCATTCGTCTCTTTTTCTCTTTCACTCAATTGATCTGTCGCATTACTTCTCACCCTGACTCCGGCCGTTCCTGTGTGACCTCCAACAACTAGGTTCTATTAGGGGTGAGTGATGGGTTGTGATGAGGCAAGGAAGGGGAAGACCTTGACTGTCGGAATTACGTTGCAGAAAGTGCCTCGCTAGGATAATGTTATTCCGGCTGGTTTTCTGGATCCTCATCTCTTGCTCGTCTGTACCGGCACTCAACAGGGCCTTCAGGCCGAGAGGAAGTCGCGTGCCTTTCAAAACATGGGCCCGTGCCGTGGGTTTATAGACTAAACGCCCAATATGTGGATCTGTCATATTGTCTTAGCTAGCGGACTTCATAAAATCGAGATAACAAGGGTGGGATGAGTGACGGGATGGACGATTAGAAGACATCATACAAAGAGCGTTCCGGCACCAGCCAATGCCATCGCCGCCGCATAATCAAACCATCACAAACCCCAATTGACCAATTTGCGTGGTGAATACCAGGGGAGAGGCTCAAACCAGAATTCTGAGAGAAAATCCGGCATCCAGTCATCGAGCAAGGTTGCCTTGGTTGCCAAGCCGGTTACCGAACGACAGGCGCGGCTACTGCCAGCTGGCGAATCAATCTTGGCCCCTCGCTTCCGAACACTTTTTTCCTTAACCCTACATGGCACAAGCGCCACGTTAATGGCGGAAAAATAGAGGATGCAAGAAGGGTTTAGAAAGTTATGAACTTCATTGGCCTATCCATGGATTGTCACTCGATACTCGGGCGCAAATTAAAGATCCGGAAAAAGTGACAAACAAAATGTATGGTTGCAACACAGATATTTGAAGTCACTTCTTCCGGATCTTTAATTTGCATCCGAGTAATTGTCTTCTTTTTTGTGTCGCCGCCGTGCGTCACAGAGCACGAACAGTAATTGATCTTGCGCCAGATTACTACTTTATCAAAAACGGGCTCCAGGTATTCCCGTTCCGCAGAGGGGGGGTAGGTGACTCCCTAGCGTTTGCCAGCTGTGTGATACCTTACCCAGGCTCCCCACAGGTTATCACGAACAACGCCACAGGCGAGCCTGTCCTCAGAGAGGGAAAATCCCTGTATCGCTAGCAGCAGCCTGATATTTCATCACAATTCCACTAACAGATCACCTACTACTCCGAGTTCATGGATAGCTTCAGCGCGCTTAACTCGACTCTCCCGTCCCCAATAGCTTTCCCCTGAGGCAAGTTTATTGGGGGGGAGGTGTTGAACCGGGAGCTCGTAAAAATTCACTAATCGCTGGATTTGGACCAGGAACGCAAGCGGTGTTCCCCAGACGAGTCCGTCAATCGGTGTTCTCACCCCCGTTAGTGAAAACACTACCCCTCCCGAGGTTCGGCCTGTTGCATACGGATACCGGTATAGTACCAACACAGTAGTTAACTTCTGTTCTTCCTACCACAGTAAGTCATTCTCAATTCCAAGCGCTGACTTATATCGTGGACCTAGCAAGGTCATAGTAGCATACACAATCCCGGTGGAGCTATCGACCGAGGCGTTATCAACCCGCTGGGATAGAAAAAAATACCTCCTCTCGTACAGTAACTACTAATACTACCTCGCTTTGCTAAGGAAAACAGTCATGCATACAAGGCAATAAATAGGGAGAGAGGCAACACCTGCCTTCCTAAGGTAAAAAAAGTTTTTCTTTTCTCTCTTTTTTTGCTTTTTCTTTTTTTCTTATTTCTTTTTTTCTTATTTCTTTTTTTCTTATTTCTTTTTTTCTTATTTCTTTTTTTCTTATTTCTTTTTTTCTTATTTCTTTTTTTCTTATTTCTTTCTTTGCCAACCCGTCCCATGTGCTACTGCTACCCGCCGATCGCCAACCTTTAAGGTCTAGAGTCGGATTCTACCACCTCGTAGCAGGATTGTTAAACCCCACAGCCCTATTGATGAGGGCTAAGTTCTTCAATCTCCCAGTTCCCGTAGGGCAGGAGTTAAGGAACTCCTGCCCTACATGACGGATCGTTCAATAATAACTGATTTCCAGCATGGATTGAACTCCTGGGCTCCCGCTAAGTGCACAGGAGTGTTAACCACTGCGCCAGCTAGGTATTTCATGTAAGGTAAACTGGGGAACTAATATTTATACTACTGGAAGCCCGATTTCGGGATTTTAAGGGGTGGGTAGTGTGTCTCTTCCTGACTCGGAGTTGCTGGTTGATTTCAACTGAGGTGTTTCTTACTTCTTAGGTGTTTATTGAGATTCTCAGTTGTTTAAAATAGAATCAGTGCTTTGCACGCTTATTACTATCGTATGATAGGACTAGCAAAGCCCCACCCGAGGCCTCGAGCCTCCCTACTTGCTCCCATGGGTATTACCTCACTATAGCCTCCCGCTCGTTCTAGTGTTTTGTGAAGGCTTTGTTCCTTTCTGATCGTTCACTGGGATCGAATTTTGATAACCGCTGACTACATATAGAGAGATTAGTGAAGCCCGGGCTGTAGGGGGGACCTTCTCTTCAAAAAGGAGAGCCTAGAGCTCGAGCAGGGCATCTTAAAATTATCTTGAAATAGGTTTTCGCTCAATATCCCTTACCAAAAGGCAATAATTCTAACCCACCCAATAAATTCCAATCGGACTTTGTATCATCATGCCGATGCCTGTTTCAGCAACTCAGCCAATCAATTGGTATCCTCTTACAATAAGTCAAATGGTACCGGTATGCGAAGCCATATTACTACTGCTGTTGCATTGCATGCCTTAGTGCCACAAAAGCGACCCCCAAGCGTCAGGTATGCGCATACAGTTGAGTACCGAGTCCTCGTGAAACAACGTCAATCACTGCACTGCTCATGCATTGACGGATATCAACACGTCCGCATGACACCCAATGTAAATCTTACCAAGAACTATTGTAACCACGTCCAATATCAATCAGGGCCACAACCCAGGAAGCATAGCGTCTAGAGTCTAACAGCGCGGCTCGAAGATGTCGGGTGCAAACATGTTTCATGTTCGTGCAGACGCCCCCTACCCCACCCCCTTCCTTCTTTACAGCTGGCCACCTCTACTCCCTATCCCCGTTTTCACCCGTGTGCTCAAAATCGCGCTTATCCGTGCGCATGCCCCATCCATCCAGTAACACCTTCATCTTACCCGGAATGAACGGCTACAGCAGGATCCCAGCGAAGCGCACCGCTCCAGTGGAGAGGGAGACTGGTGCAGGATCCGTGATAGCCACGGGCAGGGCGTGCTGGGCACTTGTTTGTCTAGAATAAATTAGTCACCGCCGGGGGGAATGCTGAGGGGGGATCGCTTCGTGAGCTATGTTCATAATATCCTTTAATGCCGTGTTCGGATGTAGGTATTCCATTTTCTCCACTGTTAGGGGGGGGTCTTTTGTCGGAGGCTTGTTGTGCTCTTGGTTTTCCGGAGGGGGTTCTCGCTGGTTGAATTCAAGGCTGCGGTTGATGGCTCTTTCTAGGTCGAACTTCCGCCCCAGGATCCGGCCTGCAAGGTTTCCTAGGCGGCCTACCCAACCTCTCTGGTAGCTGGTGATTTCGGCGAGCACATCCTAGTCGCAGTTGTCCACGACGCCCCCTTGGTGAGGGAGGTTGAAGCGCGTGGCATCTAGGTGAAATCCGGAGATCGCGAAGGGGCCGCCGCCGCGCCCGCGCCTTTGCTCATGTTCCGGAGGTTCATGGCCCAGTGCGCATGTTAGGGGGAGGTATGGTAAGGGGAGGTTGAGGGCGAGGAGGAAGGCGGGTGAGTATAATGCGTTGAACCCGAGGATGCCCTTGCCTATGGCGCGCGCGTTTGCAGGCCCGAAGGATATTGAAGGGGGAGGGGGACAGTTTGGGTATGTGCTGTCAGTGAAGTAATTTGCCGGCACGTTGAACCAGAAATACATCTTGTATGAGAGGGAGTCGGTGGCCATTGGGGTGTCCTAGTAATGGAAGGAGCTCGGGCGCCGGATGGATAGATCCTCTAGGTAATTTTCCACCATTAGGGTGATTTCCTTGTAGTGGGGGCAGAGCACGATCTAGTCTAGGCTATCCGGTAGAACTCTAGGAGCCGTGGAGCAAGAGCTAAGTGGCGGAAGTGGTAGTTTGCTTTTTCCGTTCCTCAACTTTCCGCGTCCCAATGGAGATGTGCTGCCTCCTGACTAATTTTCGATCCCCAATTGAAGCTAGGCCATTTCATAGGGAGAGGGCTTCATCCAAAATGGTGTATCGCTCCTGATTCTCGCCGGCATAGTTGTAACTACTGTCCCCCAGTCAGTGCCAGCTGTAGTTTGCTGCGCCACTATGCGCAGGGGCAGATGCGGATGAAATGGTCGTAGGGGAAATTGGCTTCTGATACTAGGTCTATGAAGGGTGAGTGATGGGTTGTGATGAGGAAAAGATTGCCTCGCTAGGATAATGTCATTCCGGCGGGTTTTCTGGATTCTCATCCCTTGCTCGTCTCTGACCGCACTCAACAGGTCTACTCGTAGAGGAAGCCGCGTGCCTTTCAAAACATCGGCCCGTGCCCTCGGTTTATAGACTAAACGCCCGATATGTGGACCTGTCATATTTTCTTAGCTAGCGGACTTCATAAAATCGAGATAACAAGGGGGGGATGAGTGCCGGGATGGACAAATAGAAAACATCATACAAAGAGCGTTCCGGCACCAGCCAATGCCATCGCCGCCACATAATCAAATCATCATAAACCCCAATTGACCAATTTGCGTGGTGAATACCAGGTGAGAGGCTCAAACCAGAATTCTATGAGAAAATCGAGCATCCAGTCATTGAGCAAGGTTGCCTTAGTTGCCAAGTCGGTTACCGAAAGACAAGCGCGGCAACTGCCCTCATCGAACTTTAACAATAGAACTTTCTGTGCCCCTGTATGCAAAGGCCCGCCACTTATCATGATAACTCGGAGGATTTCCGTGAGAGAAAAACAAGGCAAATTGAGTAGGAGTAAGGGGGGGTCTCGGAAGGGTGGCTTTCGCCAAGCACGTCTCGAGCGATCGGTTGATACAGTAGCTAGTGTGGGGCTAATGTCATGGGGCCAATTCAGCTTGGTGACAGGCAAGATTGGAATTTTGGATGCAAGGTTTCTGTTGGAATTTTGTCCCCATACGCTCGCTTGATATTCTTTAACCTTATTCTTTCTTGTTAGTCCTTTCGCGAAACGCTCTACTGCACCTTCCTTCGTTTCATTCGAAACTTTATCTCCTTGCATCTGAATGTTTCTTTTCTGTTTCAGTCTGAGAAAGTTTTCTTCCTCCGTGTGAGTGGTGATTGAGTTTCCACGCACACTGGCACGGCATTAGGGAAACCGGATCCTATGATAAAGGACCCGATCATCTAGCTAGAAATGTTATGCGAATTTGAACCTCTATCAAGTGCCCAAGCGAACTGCCCAATTCTGATCCATCTCTCCAACAATTACTTTACATATTCTACTCTCTTTACTCGGCCTGAATATTTACAGTTTCGCCCATTAAAGAAATAGCGGGGTATGGGATGTGACGGCAGGACTTGACTTAGGTGTTGAGGTTGAGAAGGAGAGGGGCGGATTGGGGCAGAAAGAAATCGGGAAGGGGAATTGGGGTCTCCGGGGCCTACTTAGTCCCCACCCCTTCCTGCTTTATCTTCTCTTTTTTCTCCTGTTTTCTTTCTCATATCACAGCTTTGCCTTTGTGCCAATTGACTGCGAAGGATGCCTTCCATTCCGCTTTGTGCTGCTACTCACGGGGGCAGTGTTGTTATTCACTACACCGGCTGTGGCTTTCGGAGAAGGGAATATTGTCAGCGTTTCTCAAGTTGCTGGGAAATATTGGCGTCATGGAGGTATCTGGGGGCGCTCTTGGAGCTGTTCATGAGCCAAGCTGGGGCTAAGGAGTGTGACAGGCTGAATGTCAAAAGGGTTTGCTTTGTGGGTGTTTTTTAATCGCCAAAGTTTAGTTCCTGGTGCTAACTGGGGGTGTAGGGAAATTGGCTTAGAGATTATTCACAGGCCATCGATGTCGATGGTTTGGAGCAACTGCCGCAGGATGCTATCCGTGTTTTGGTAAGCCCGCAGTTAGGTTAAGCTTTTGTGGAGAATCATGCTAACAGGCCGATACACGTGACAGCTGTGGGTCCTGTCGTTTATGACCTTTGGTTTTGCAACAGGAGAGTTTGAGCTTACCGAGGACCGTTATCGCCCGGAGGAGCATATTGGCAACCCAAAGGTTCATCCGGAATCTTTGTGAATTATTCGTTGGGTTATACCTAATTCTCTATTTTCTATTATAGGACTACGCCGATAACGAGTATGCTCGCAAATACGATTCCAGTTTCCGCGGCCCCGTCGATGGGCTTAACCAGTTTGTTATTGATGAGGGTACCGGACTCAAAACCTAGATCGCATCTGAGGACCGTGATATCGATACATCTGCCGGACTTGTTCGGAGCAAATTTGAAGAAGCTATTGAGAAGGGCAGCGCGTATGGCAGAGATGGCAGAGAGGCAGATCTGTATGAAGCTTTGAGGCTTCTCAGAGCGGGACTACACTGCTTGGAATGTGTCATGTGTTCTGAACCTCACCTCATTCGATGCTAACCTGACAAATTTATAGACTATGCAGCTCATTCTAGTTACTCCGGGTTAGCTTTCAGAGAATTGGGGCCTCAGGTTTATCCCCATGTTGGAGAACAAACTGATTAATGGAAGGAGAGTTTTCCCGGTAATCACCGGAACAAGTCAGATGTATTTCTTTGTCTGATTCCCCAACCTTTCCAAAGCGCAAGCTAATTCCTGACCTTTTATTATTTTAGTTGGAATGACAGATTTCCTTCATAGTGTTTTAGGCGAGGTATCAGAGAAGATTGTGCAATCCGAGTTCCAGGATCTTGATAGTAAACTCGGTAATGCGTCCGATCCCAACAAATCCAACGAGCCACTTCTACCCTGAAGGGTATACTTTGCAATATCCCATGGGCTCTTCTCGGTATTAGCAGAGATTTTAGTTCAGAGGCCGATCGACTATAAGAAGACGCTAATGCTAAAAAAATGGAACTAGCCTCAATTCAACCCAAGACCGATATCGCTGGATATAACGTGGAAGAGATGAAACACCAAACGGAACAAACTGCAAAGGATATCTTCCCCATTTTGGGGTTCCATGATAAGGTCATGAAGGCTTTCCAAGCTGGGATCGATAAGATTCCTGGAGCTAGCGCATTGATGGAAAATCTTACCGGCGCTATGCAAATTTATATCTTCATCATCCTAGTGCCCTACGTCAATCGTATTCTTGAAAGAATCAAGGCTGAGCCGGCCGCCAGCTCTGGCGGTATCCTGGCGGCTCCTGAGCCGGCACAATTTAAAGTGTTTGAGGACGAAAACTGCTCAGATCCAACTCACTCCGTTCTTTCAAAGGATCATTTCACAAATATTCCCTATCCGGTTGCAGGAAGAGTTGCTTCCGCTCCAGTTTCTTTTGCCGTTCCTCTCATTTTTAGCGCCTACGACGATAGCAGCAGGGACCCCGCCAGATTATCGACGAGATACTTCAAGTTTTCCATCACCCAGCCCTGAGAGACGAGAACAAGGCGGCCCAGCGTGCTATGTTTGAGGCCGTGAAGCCATGGTGGGAAAAGAAGGACTGGAGTCAAAAACGTCATCTGGAGGAAGTTCTGACCAGAGAAGGTGTCCAAAATGGGAAGAACCACGAAGGTAAGGACCCCAATCCTGGGCCTGGCGGATCTGGCCACAGCCATAAGGGTATGCCGGAAGGAGGTAGTGTGGCTTCTCATTCTGGTGGAAATCAACAGCTCCGTTCTGGCAGTGATGAAAGCTCGGGCTCCTCATATGGTGGTGGCTATAAGGAATCGTCCCGCGTCCCCCCTGGCCGCAATCGCGAAGAAGCATCCTCATATGGCAACTCTGGCGGAGGTTATGGCTCGGTCCTAACAACAACGAGTCTTCTTCGTACAAACGGAGCAGCGCACGTGATTCAGATAATCGCCAACAATCTTCATATGGTTCGAGAACCAATCGGCAGGAGACCTCATCTTATAGCGGTAGTGGAACCAGTCACTCCTCTGGCCATCAAAACGAGGGGCCCGGCTCCTATGGCTCCTCTAGGCGTAACAATGATAGTTATGGTACCGTCAGCGGAAACTATAGATCCAATACTCAAGCCTCTTAAGGTTCCTCCTCTAGACGTGGTAATAATGACGGAAGTACGCCTGGTTCTTATGGGCGCGTTGGCGCGTCTTCAGATGGTGGGGGTAGTTGCGCTTGGCGTCGCAAATACGATAACGGACGATCATCTTATCCTCGCGGCTCGGGGGAAAATACTTCTTACTATGGTAGTGAGGAACAAACACTTTCCTACAGGAGCGCCGTGATGAGGGGGTGACCTCTTCCTCCTACGGGAGAGCCGGTCGCACTGAGGAAGGCAGTTCTTACAGAACGTCCGGCCATGACCAGGGTACCTTTTCGTACAGAAGACCCGGCCGCGGGGAGGAAACCTCATCCTTCGGAAGGTCTCGCTATGACACAGATAATAGTGGTTCTTATGGAGGCAACAGGCTCATACGATAATGATAATAGTACATCTTCCTACGGAAGATCAGGGCACGGCGAGGGTACCACCACCTCCGCTTACGGGCGCTCAGGTCGTGGCTATGATAACGAAGAGTCTTCCTACCAATCCTCTGGCCGGTCGTAAGACAGCCACGATAATGACACTTCCGAATATGGGTCTTCTCACAGGACCAGCAGCGATGAGGGGCAGAGCTATGGTCACAGAAGTGGAAACAGAAGAGGGAATGGGGAAGAATCCGGTGGATACGGCTACTAACGTTTGGCGTCCTTCTCTTCGAGCAGTGAGCGCATGTGACAGTGGTGGTGTATTAGGTTAATTGGTGGTGTGTATTCAGAAATTCAACCTTGAAACTTAATGGAATTTGAAGTGCAGTGGGGTTGGCGCTGTGGTCACTGGATGTGCTTGTGGTACACGGTGCCGTCGTAGATTACGATACCCTTCTACATTCGTGCTTTTGCCCCTGCTCACTGGATCTCACCTGCCACACTCGCCACTCTTTAATGTAATGACTTTTTAACGTAATGAGGGGAATCTTTCTTGTAGTCTCCAGTAACATAGACAGATGCACTCTGCGACATAGCCGGTGAGCCATTCACCCCCAACACTAACTACTATTCATATCCCAACTGATAGACAACAGGTTATCGAAGTTGGGACCGCCCGCTGCGCCCGCTATAACCGCGAATACCATACCCTAGTGGATGCGGTAGGCCCCTCTCGACTCCCCTTCCAACAAGTCCATACCAAGTTTGTCCAGACAATATCCGAGGCAGAGGGGAAACCGAAGCCATTCCGAAGCCGGTGACGGCAATGCCGCGGATGAAACTGAAAAAGGCTAGAACCCACAATTGACCCCCCCCGCGTGCTCAGCCAGGTCTCCATAGGGCTTATGCCTAGTGCTATGTTAAGACTCCCGCCAAGTATACCCCCGTCCGTGGCAGTTGGAAACTATCAGACCCCCCCCCCCTCATTCTAGCAATCCCACAGGAAATCCTTTGAAAGCGGGCATTTCGCTTACTTGCGCCATCCCGGAAACTAGGATACTTCTTCACCATGCTCCCCGGGTAGAAGTATGATATCATACCTGCATAGTGTGGGAGAACTGACTGGGGGAGTGGTAGCCCGCCCTGTATACAGTCATTGTACCAATGGAATGAAACAGACGGGGATCCGATCACGCTGGATGATGGGAGAGGAATAAATTAGTTGGTGAGGGGTGGAAGGGCGGATGCAATAATATGGAGGTTTAATGGAAGCGGGAGAGGCGGTTTGAGTGGCTCGGTGGCGTCCAAGACTCTGTATTGTGCACAATAGCAATAAGAAACCCGATTATATGTTGATGCGGAGGAGAATAGGCAAGCGATACTAGTACAGCCGCTAAAGATCGACGCGACTCTGCAGGGAACCCCAATCTGGCTTACGCGACAAAAGCTTAGCGCAACGACCAATCCGCGTGGTTTAGGGTTGGGAGGTGCGTCTGGTGGAACACTAGGCCGGCTAATAGGACAGGGGTGAGGGAAAATCGAGGCTTGGCATTGGCGGCTCTGTCTGAATCTCCCACAGGTAGCGACCTCTGAAGCCTGACGAACCATGCCGTGCGCTTGCGGTCGAAATAGGGTCGTCGAATCTCAATATTGAAAATATTCCTTCAATAAGGACAGCGTTAGCCGTCTCCAAGAACCTGTTCCGGTCGGCGAGGAGAGTTCACTGCCCGATCGATCCGCTCTACCCTTCAAGAGCACCTCCGGACTCATCCCCGAGCTCCTCGATGCGACTCACTCGACAACGGCAGAGCCTACTTGAGCGACCTGAATCCTCAGCACATCAGGCCCTTCCGACATGTCCCTCCGGCGACCTCCAAGGCCACCCTTCCCCGAACATTCTTCTCTGTGCTGGGGAATCCGCGCCAAAATGGGACCTCTCAGATTGGGCGAGATTGCTTGCGTTGAAGCAGCTGGACGACTACAATAGCCAGCTATCCTCCCAAAACCTCCCCGCAGAACGTAAGGTGTGCATGCGCGCTGTTGATTTGGATAGTCCTTCCCTTCCCTGTGGCCTACGTCGTGTGCCTTTCTTCAGAACCGCTGAGATCGTGGCTAGCTTGGCATGGATGGGGGGTTACGATACCAACAAGATTGTTACTAATGCACCTAGCTACTTGGAATGAGGACAAAGGAGCTCTAAAAATACCCCTCGAGCGGGCTGGAAAAATTAGGCCCAACACTATCGTACCATTTTCGGCCACTGCCCCCAAAATTAGCTACCGCCAGCACGCCCCAAGGCCGAGGAGGAATCACCCTCTTTAACACATTCCGACATGGGTAGCTTACGTGCTGTTTCCCCCTATCCACTCTCAAACCCGTCCTGCCGTTTGAAACGCCTCTTTCTGATAATCGCTGTCTTCCCCCCAGAGCAAGCCCGCCATAGAAACCCAACCCAAATATTTTATTCCGGTCGAAGGAAATCGGACACTATGGGAATGCACCAATCTGTCACATTCCCATCCCAACCTCTATACGGATTCCCTTACCCTGTCGAGTCAGGATTCCCGAGCTCTTGCAATATAGCGTGTGGCGTTCGTGGCGGCTGTTTTCTATTGTACCGAGATAAGCCAGTGTGGGAATGTTCGTCATAGGGAGAATTATTATGTGCAGGAAAACCTCACAAAGGAATAGACAAGATAGATTTACAAGACCCTTATCCACAATGTGTTAAGACTGTATTTAATTTGGGTCTTCGAATCGGGACGGTGGAGGGAGGGTGTTCCATATGGCCTCCGTTAGAAAAGATCTTAAATCTCTCTTCATTCCGGCCTAGCCAACCACGCCTGGCGAACTTACGGTAATTTACCACAATACATGCCGTAATATTTATATTCCCGTGTGTGCTATGCAAACTTACACCCATTCTGGTTGTAATTAATTTTTAACTTTCCCAAGTTTCCTACGTTATAGTATACTTAATAAATCTAAGTGGTTTTTGACAACAAAAGAGATACCGGTGTCTAAAACTATCATATGCTGGCGCCCTTGATAGGGCGGAGATATTCATTCTTACTGGGTGGGAGCCCACAAGGTTTCCCTGCGTTTGGTTTACTCAAAAGGGACATCCGAGGAATTGGCTGGTTGATAAAGACGACTAGGAATTCTCTAAGTGCAAGAAGCGATAATTTACTTCATGTAGCGAGGCACAATCCCGGGAGGGCTTCCAGCGCTAGAAGCGATAATCCACTTCATGTGGTGAATATCGTCAGTGCTAGAATAGAAGAATGTGCTGGGACGTTAGAATTTCCCGTCTCAGCTACGGTACGCGAGGGGAGAACGCCGCAAACTTAGCCTCCAATTGAGACAAAACAGGGGTGAGAATAGTGGTCTAATATGATATACTCTTTGCTGCCCCTAATCTAAACGAGGCACTATCTCCATCCCTACTCCCCGTTATCCCACCGCATAATCCATGGAAACAATGAGTTTAACTAACAAAAGCTATATTCGAAGACAATATATTGTGACAAAAATAGTAAAAAGCAAAACAAGATGGTAATTTAGTCAAATAGCCCTGCATATCCTATCGCTTGGCAGGCTTCGTCGGACTCGTCCTGGCCAAGTCGGGACCCATAATCTTGACGGTTCCAGTTGGTCAAATTTCCACCATTATACTAGACTTCACTTTCGACGGGACCGGCGGGTCTAGTTTGGTCTTCCGCAGACCATTCAGAACCCTCATCAATGCCAGGGGCCATACGGAATGAACCAGCAACTTCCGCAACCTTCTTCTCAAGGCTTAAGGCTGGATCTCACGACCTAGGCGCGGGGCATCCTACTATCAAAAACTCAGGATTTGTTACACCACCCCCGGTTGCCTCATCCAATAAAGTTGCACCACTGGAGGCCTACACACCTGATCGTGGATCTCGTATTCCCGCACTACGTACTCAAGGCGAGGCTTTGAATGACTTGCCAACTAACCCTCACAACCTCCGAAGGTCAAGTATCATCACTGTGGCACATACCAACGATATGGTTTCTTCTTCCCAGAATCAGCGTTTGTCATCGGTACACGGCGATTCTGCAAATATGCCTTCCCCGTCTCGCCATTCTCCTTACGCAGATCACCACCCAGCGTTGAGCGCAGTAATACCTGCACCAGAGCGCCAACACCCCCGCCTTGCCCCTCCTTCTACTGGACAACTCCCATCGTCCCACCTTCCAACCTCCTCTCCAGCCCCGTTCTGGAAATATGTCCGATTTGGGTCTACAGCTGCAAAGCCCGGAGACTGTAGCCCTTTGGAGGATTCGCATAGCTCTTCTCCACCACCAGTTTCAGGGCCTAGGGGAAGCAGTAGGATTAGAGAATAGGGCAGTCCATTGAAGGAACGTGGTAGCAGTTTTCACTTGGCGGGGTTAAGAGTCGGGACAAGCCTCATATCGGATATCAAGGAGGATGACGAGGAGGATGGACTTGGTGACATGCAAGGTGTTGATTTGGCTAGGTAAGTTCACCCTCTCCCAAAGTCCATTCAAGTGCAATAAGGTATGCTAACGACCATAGGTCGTTCGGGGAAGTAGCGGGATTCCACTGGGGTGGAAGGATTGCGGGGGCCGACTGGGGCGTGCAGTGAAAAGATTCTTGGGACACAACGACGAAACGAAATGTTGATGACAGGGGGTTTTTCCTATTTTCTCTTACTAAAACAATTCTTATTCTGTATCTATCAGGCATGGCGACGGGATCAAAAAGTTTTCTGGCAGCAAACTGTTTTCCGTTTGCCGAAAAGGGATGTTGCGACGACCTTTTGGGAAATCACAATAACTACTTGCACCAATGATTTACGACAGTCACATAATTTAATGAATGAATGAAGCAATTTTTTTTTGTCCGGTCAGCGTATAACGGGACACTAATAATGCAGGGTTGGGAGAACCCGTTGTCAATTGGGTAAAGCGCACCGTTTCTCTCGAGGTTAGCTATCCTGTCTCAGGGGATGGTGGAAAAAGGTATACCCGGTTGCCAGGCCACTGCGGGGTCATAGCTCGTGTATAGTGGGCCCGTGGGTCTCACCCCCTTTACATGCTACAGTCCTACAGTTCCCTCGATCTCAGAGCCACCATACTTCCTACACCTCGCGTTCCTATACTTTCTATTGCTCGGGTTCTTTATTGCCCACCACCCCACCCCTGAGGCAATCCTAATGCGCCCTCATTGTCACACTGGGTCATATCGGCGGTAACGATCTCCCACGACAAGGGCAGCGGCAACTTCTCCAACACCCCAGTCAGCGGAACGACGGATCATTTGAGCGGTACAGAGTTTGGTGGGGGATTTCCTTCGGCGTTGTTCTTCTTGGGTTGCTTCTTTTCTTTCCTTCCTGCCTAATCTCGTTACTCTTAATATACTTTCCTGGCTTTGGAAAATTGGTCAAATACTATTCACAAAGTCCCCACACCCTACCTTGTACCTGTGGCAGTGTTTTTTTGGCAAGTAAGAATGCACACCGGAACCGGATGAACATTATCACCAGCGGGAACACTGCCACAGATACAGGTTGGGTGCGAGGACTTTGTGAACAGTAGGAAAAAACAGCTAAAACCAACGACTTCTAAGAGTTTTAAAAAGACCCTTCATTTCACTGGTCAGGCTTTGGACTTCCCCATAGAGATGTTTAATTTCGTCACGAACCTCTTGGACTCCACTACTGATGGTCCCGATTTGTTTTTCGAGATGTTCTTCCATAATAGTCATTTTGTTTCCAACACGTTCTTCAGTTGCCATCATTGCTCCCGGGAGGTCTGCCTGTGCCGGACATTTGTTACAGGTATCCCAATACAGTAATTTGAACAAGACCTAATAAGGTGTTAGAACAGCATTCTCAGGAAATGATATCTCTCAACATACTCCACCAACCACAGTTCCACAAACTCCGAAAATTCTCTATAAAAATATTTTGATAACAAGATAGGTCTCATGTAACAGATATGGGTACCATGGTTACTGATAGATTTGCCTTTAGGATTAGTTTGGTTTCAGGATAAGAGTCTTGTGGCTGTAGCCTGGTTATCCAGGTAGTATTGTTTTGATACCTAGTTTGTTTTAGGTTTGGTTTTGGGATATGAGGTTGTACCTCTTCCTGATTGTTTTCAGCAGTATTATTAGATACTACTGTTGTTTGAACTTTTGTTTCAAGGGATCATTGGATACCTTGAATGTTTTATATATTATTTTATGGTATCAATTTGATACCATAGTTGTTTTGAGACACAAGTTGCCAGTGTGCTCATATGAATAAGGCTTTGGAAAATCAGGCCATGTATTTAAAGACTACATCTTGCAGACTTAGAAAGAACAGATTTCGACACAGAGCAATTTCAATATACTTGGTTGGATAGTTACCTCTTCAGTTGGCCACGAAGGTTAGAAGCCACCAAACACTTTAAGACCTTAGGGATATAGTAAAAGGTTCTATCTAACTACCTTTTGGAGCCACTTGTTGATCAAATCTGCCTAGGCCATCTTTTGGCTAGAATTTCATGTGTAGAACCTGGGACAGTGTCTTAGAGGTTCTCACTGTACCTAAAACTAATAAGGAAACATTATTTCTCCTTTTGTCTGGCTCGAAGATTGATCCTGATCCCCCTTAGCTGTCTGTGAAGATTGGTCTTGATATCTGTTAGTCATCCTTGAAGATTGGTCTTGATATCTGTTAGTTATTCTTCAACCTGACTGAACCTTTCATTCTAAGTGACTTTAAGAACAAGGACGTACCAGTGACTCATCAACCTTTGTATTACAGCAGTTAAGGATACTCCTATCTGAAAAGTCTCCTTAACCGCACTGGTTCATGCATGTTGTTGTAGCTTTCGTAGCATGTTAGAGCCAGCCCAGTATAGCTACAGCTATATGAATCAACAAGTGTGGTTACGAACCCTTTTCCAATAGGAGAAGAGGAAGGGAGACCAACATCCAATAAGTCACATGACTTATTAGTAGCAACTCTGTCCCTACCACTCATTTCGCTCTCTCCCTTAGTACCTTTTGGTTTTCCACCTTCACCATGTTCTCCAGCAAAGCTAGTATTTTGGAATGTGGCCTTAGAAAGTTGGTTGGTGTGATTCTCACCAGTCTCTAAGGATCGTATAAGATCCAGAAAAAATCAACCTCATCTGTCTCTTGGGGCGGGCTGGGAGAGATCTTGGGAAAGCCATCGAAACCATCAACTCTTTCAAAGAAAGACGCCTTGAACATACGGCATGGCTGCTGGGCAGCTGGGCGGGACATCAAGCAGCCGGAATAGCCCATAGGATTAAGCTAAATTATGAGAGTCCGGGTTAGCATAAATTCTGTCCATACTCGCAATGTCGTTACGTTCATATAAATAACTACTCCCACTGTCGTGGTGTTTGTAAAACGGACTACTATTGCATACAGCCAAAAATTGACTCAGTCTGGGAATTTGAATAGCATGCAATAGTAGTTTGTGTTAGCGACACTCTGATGACAGCTCGCTCACGACCCAATGATGACTGGGGTAGCGTAGATAACGGCGCGAAGCCCAGGAGAACAGCACGTAAGTGTTGGTTGTGGTATGTGTGTTGTTCGATGTACAATACAGGAAGCTCTCTACTGGTAGCTTAGACTAGGTACAGAAAGAGAGCGCACAACCACACTAAACAGGAAAAACCCACAAATTACAGTCACGACCCTAAACCGGTCGCACCCCAAGCTAACTATCATACCCTAACGACTATGGGGTTCTAGCTATGATATCAGTCTGTTTGAAAAACGTCATGACATTCCGGGTAGTTATTTATACGAAGGTACAGCAGGTAAATTTTGTAGGTTCCACAAAGGCGGACTTCCACCCTCACCCCATGCATAACCTTCAAAACTTACACGCTACACCTTAGTAAGAAGATAACTTACCTTCCCATGTTCAACAAAAGCAAGTCTCCTACTACCGATAAGAGAGCGAGAAGGGGTGGGGTGAATAGCCCCCACTCCCATGAGCGGACGGATGCGAGCGGATCCCGAGACCCCGTATCTAAACATCTAAATCATCGTTAGCAGGATTTCGATATATTGCTAGTGGAGAGGGCTTGCCCTCACAATTTGCGAAGGAAGAAAGAATGGAAAAATGAAAAAATGAAGGGAACAAAAGAATGAATCACGAAAAGAAGTTGTTTGTCTTCAGTGATCAGTAACAGAGGGGTGGTTGATGAAGAAGGTGAGGAGGGTTGGGCATTGAGAAACTCCGTATTATTATTTCTGTTGTGACTCGTTATCACAAATTCGCAAAGATGTGCAAACCTCAGAGCAGAGCTTTGTGATCGTACCTACAGACAGGATCACTGAAAAATCCTGAGGCACACCTTGGTCATCTCCGTCTTAAGCATGACAGAGGAGACGGCACTGTTCCTCCAGCAAGGAGATCCTGCTCGCCACTAGCCTTGACACTTAATATAGCACGAGCGAGCATCTCACCTCCGTCATCATTCAAAACCCTCACTATCATAGGATTAGATATAAACTCCTCACACCAAGACCTCTGATTGCTCTAGTATTTCCTGACCAGACAATCTTTTGCTGTCACCATCAATCCTCGCTACGATTGATTGCTGTATCCCTTTGCTGTTTGGGTGGAGGAGAGCAACGGGCAGTCCCGTCACCCGCCTCACTTTGCCGAAAGGATACGGTAGAGTAGCTCTCTCCATTTATTCACTTAATCAAATATGGAGTACATCGGAGTCGCTAAAGCATGTGTCTCTTCTATTTTCACTCCGCCCCAAGAAGACACTTGCGCACTATCAACTAACACAAAGATAGCTGGGGATTTTACAGTCGAGAACGTGACTATCCTACATCATGGGCAGCCGACAGTTGGGACACTCCACATCACTCCCCACCATCTCATCTTCCGGATAGATCCTGAAGCTGAATCATCTTCTCAATTAGCTTCTAGCGTGATATCTAGATTCTGGTCGGATTTCCAAAGTACCTCCGGGGCAACGTCAATCTTGACCGTCTAGCTACAAGAATTTAGACCGCAGGAAATTGGGTAAACATTTTTGCACCGCCTATAGTTTAATGGCGCCTGCTAAAACACCACCCCCCGGTAATTGCCGTCTTTCCCTTCCTCCCGTGGTGTCCTGTCCCAGACGCACTGTTTAAATATTCTCTTCTGGTCGAAGGAAATCATACTTGATGGGAATGCACATATCTGTTACATGCCCACCCAAACCTCTAAACAGATCTTCCTACGTAGTCGAGTCTGGATTTTTTAGCCTCTACTTAAAGTCTAGAGACTTGAGTTGATGCCTCTGGTATTTCTTTTGTATTGAAATGAACCGGGGTGGCTTGAAATTTCCCTCATATACGTTTTATTCTCTTCCTACAGCATATCCTCTTCGGGGGGAGCCCCCATTGTTCCTCTATTTTTTTACTATTCTTTTCCCCCTTCTTTTCCCTTTCGAGTATAGACACGAGGACTATTTAAGTATCGAGGAGAAATATAAAGTGCGAGTATTTCTAACGTCCGTGAAAGGTCACCTAAAACCTAGCTGTTAGCTAGGGTAGGGTCGTGATTGGCTTCCCTAGAGAATATTTTCATGAAGGTCATAATTATATGCCACACTGATCTCGGGGGGGCTGGCTTCCTTACTACGGTTGCATTGTATCTCCGGAATACTCTAGATCATCCCTACCTCCATTCCCTCCATGAATGACCTCCCTTACCTACGTACTTCCATGATAATAATAAAGGAAAGACATGAGCATAAACCCTTCCTTCAATTCTTCCAACTCCAGAAAAAATGGAATCACTAAAGCCATTATCTATCCTTGCCCGTCAACTATCCGCCTTCCTTATATCTGACAACTATTCGCTTCAACACCGACATCCAAGCCCCTGGTGAGCCAGCGTAGCCAGGACACATAGTTTTGATTTATATCAGAGGGTGATTATTTCTCTTATTTCTCTTCCTTTTCTCCCCTTTTCAATCTTATTCCCTGGCCAATGCGAGAGGAGGCGAAGGTAAAATATTGAGTCTAGTAAATCAGCAGTCGCCCCCAGCGTTCTGAGCTAGATCCGCGACCAGCTCGTTACCCAATTGTTACCCCAGCCCAAAACCGCGTCCCGTTGACCCCGTCACATGTGAAATCACCAGCTCTATCATTTCCTGTCGGCCAAATCACGAAAGCCTTGGCATCCCCGTCTCTCCTCTATAAATACCTCCCTCCCCCCCACCTCCTCTTCTTCCTCCATCCCCTTGAACCATCTCTGTCCTCTTATACCGCCTCCATTCTCCTGGGCCACCTCCATCCTCCTGGGCCACCTCCATCCCCTTGAGCCATCGCCATCCCCTTCAGTCATCTCCATCCCCTTCAGCCATCTCCGCCCCCTTGAGCTATCCAAAAGACTCCCCCATTTTGATTTTTTGGGTTTTCCCCTCCCTATACGTATTGTGCCTGGTAGCAGTATCTGCCGCTCACCAATGGCACTTCTCGGAGCTCCCCATCTCTATTGCACTACGAGGTGGGGACTGCGCCAGTGCTGCCTTCAGGTACCTGGGCTGCCTAATTTTTGATTTACCATCGAGATTTATTTCTCCTTTTTTTTTTTTTTTTTTTTTTTTTTTTTTGCTTGCCATTGTCTTCCTGGCCGCAGAGCGAGGGGATGAAGGCAAGAGCCCAAAAATACAAAAACCTCCAATACCGTAATCGGGATATCTCCCGTGCAATCGTGGGTACAGAATCCCAAACCAATGCCTCCATAACCCACTTAAGTGAGGTCTTACAGGTTAGCGCTTGCTAAAACACTCCAGTGCTGTTAAAGTCACTTCCTATTCTCTCCCTACTCCTGACGCTCACCCACGCGGCAGCGCTCGAGAATCCCCTCCCCGAGCCCGATATCAGCCCTCGCGCTAAGCGACCTTGTAATTATAACGACGGCTGCCACTACAACACCGGGTATACCCCCGGGCACTACCGCGGGTACTGCAACGCCGTGCTTTCATGCCCCCCCGGACAACCCTGCGAGGGTAATATGTACTATTGCAATAGAGACGGGACATGCTGTAACTATCGGCTCAGACACAACTGTAAGATAGGCATGGACTCTTGTGGTTAAAACGGTCGAGGGATTGATTGAGATCTGGCGGGAGGAAGCTCAATAATAAGTGCTTTTGTGTTCCGGCTAGTACGGAGGGGGGAAGTCTTCATGCCCCTTTTATCAAACTTTTTTCTTAGACTTCCGCTGTGCTGGAAGATTAATTTGGTTTGTGCGGAACCAGGGTCTCTTGAGTGAGATACAATGCCTCTAGCTAGTATTAGTCATGTGTTCTTAAGTCAGAATGATTTTTGCGCCTCAGCATGTTATTGATGGATATAAATCCAAGCTAAACTAGTTGACACAAATACAGCATTCTGAACGTATTAATCGGTAAAGCCGGAGCATGAGTGCTTGCATGAGGCCGATTGTTGGTAATCACCGTGACTACCCAGCCAGGGTCTCAGCCCCCCCTTCCGCCGGTGTCTTCATTGGAAGCGTGCCCAGAGCCAAAGCTACTAATAGTACCCAAGGGGAAATGAGGGAATAACAGCTATCACTCGGAAAATGATGGCGCTGGCAGCTGACGGGAGCAGAGATCCCAACTCGGTTTATCATGAAGCTCTGGGGAAACAACTGAGGCTCTGCAATATCTGGGCAACAGCGTACTTGCTTGGTTTGCCGTGGAGAGGATTTGGTGAATAAGTAATTTATAAGGTATCGCGCCTCAGAAGAACGAAACCAGGCTCCAATTGGTCTTCGTATTCTCTACTTTTCGCCAGCGACGGTTGCATACGTTGTCACTCGGAGACGCTGGGTCCACTGATAGGGTGTTAGCATTGCTACGCACTGTATGTGATAATAATATCCCGCAATATGATATCATACTAGCACAACGACCACTACCGCCCCCAACCTCCACCCCCAACTCCAATACACACAACTCCCATTGAGCCAACATAGAACCAACAATGCGCCCCCTCCTCCGCCAATTCCCCCTCGTAACCCGCCACCTCCCAAAACCCCCCTTCCACCGAAGCGCCCACCACCCCGCCGACAATCCAAACTTCACCTCAATCCTCGACCAACCCCCAAGCCTCGTCCGCGCCGGTAGGAAGCAATACAGCCCAGGCCTCCTCCAACCCCCACCCCACCACCGCCACCAACCCCCAAAACCAAAACCAGCCCAACCCCACC
>Ga0307513_10000713_pt1 | contig 47772 bp, 48 predicted proteins | sample 15_EM_MG_FD_202174 | JGI IMG/M metagenome (GOLD analysis project Ga0307513, IMG submission 202174) | Populus trichocarpa ectomycorrhiza microbial communities from riparian zone in the Pacific Northwest, United States - 15_EM | ecosystem: Host-associated > Plants > Roots > Unclassified | place...
AGACAAAGAAGGCTGAAAGGAGAATCAGGGGTAGTGGTGAATCCTGATGTGCGATGGTGTTGAGGTTTAAGTCAGGATGCATGGGAGGCAGGGTTGCTTAGTGGCATGTGTCCGGACGGAACCCAGTTTCGGCAAGGGTCTCTGGACGCACCGGACGCAACCAGGTGTGTGGCATGGGCACAGGACGCACAGGACGTACAGGACGCAGAGTCCAGGCTGGTCGAGTCAGGATGCAACACTACCGTATCTGACGCAGGCCACCTTTTTGCTGATGAACCGAGCCGCTCCAGCCTGAATTATACTAATCAATAGAAGATATCACATGCTCGATGGTACAACTTAAAGGTCTTGAGGGTGAGATTCAGTAGATTTGAGTGGAGAATAAAGCGTTCAAAATGTGAAACAAAGAAAATCAAGTATGAGGTGCATGTTCACGGAAAAGTCTATCAACCTCCTCAACTTGTGATTCCTCCTCCGCATCCAACTTAAGCTCCCAATCCTCCACCTCTCGTAAACCCAGCCAGCTTTTCAGAACCAAAGTAGGACCTGCTGCTGGTCCCATCCGATTTCGCTTCTTTGTAATGATATCACCGGCCCTATGATCAATAGGTATCAGTAAATAATAACAGGGAAAAAAACAGTATAGGCAAAGGTGATACCATGAGAAGAGTTGCTCTGAAGGAACACTACTCGCTGGAATTGCAAGATAATCGCTTGCCATACCGGATAGATGTGGAAATCTATGACTATTGACTTTCCACCAAAGTATAACACTAACTTTGTGGTTTTCACAAGATTGGGACAAATAAACAATAGCCTCCGAGTCAGCTGTCAAGCTTGAAGCTAATGAACTTGCATCTGCCTCAGAGGGGGTAGGGGTGACTTCAGTCATCTTGAGCAATTCTGTTAAGAGATCATCATTCTCGCTCACAGGGGTGTGTTCTGGGGTCATTGGTCTTGAAGGTGCTTGTGGTGCATATTTTTCATCGTATATTCGGTAGAAGTTGCGGACTGACTGGTTTATATACCGTTCGGTCCAGCCTAGTCGTTTAAGGGTAATTAATTTGCACTGTGGATCGAGCAGGAGTGCTATTGACAAAGCGCTTTGTTCATCAGATTTGTTCCAGTAGCTGTTTAGAACCGTAAAGGCCGCATCACATGCTTTGAAAAGCATGCTTGTAGACCCACTTTTGTCCTTCTGATCGAACCGCAAGTACCGGAAATGTCGTAACAACAGCTCATAGTATGGTAACTGCAGAAGTAGTGTTGGGTACTGTACAGCACTAAGGTGTGTAGTCGAGTTGTGAAAGCTATGCAAAATGTCTTTGACACTTGAAAGCATATTCCAGTCACCTTCAGTCAAGGTAAACTTGGAAAGTTTTTCTTCAAACAACGTAAGTCTCTCAATTGCTGGTCGCAGATATAGCAATCTCTCAAGCATCATATAGGTTGAATTCCATCTAGATATAGCATATTAGTTTAAAATATACCTTTTATATGATATATATTAAGGTAGATAAACCTGGTTAAGAGCAATAGGGGATATTAAAGAAAATATTGGAAAACATACCGAACTCTCATATCAAGAAGTGGCCTGAGTGGGATAAGGCATATAGCTTGACATTCTCGTTCGAGGGCTTCACCAAGAATATTAGAGGCCCGGATTTTTGATAGAATTTGTCTTGCTTTCCGCAAAGCTGGTGATACTGCAATTCCATTTGCTGACTCTAACCCTCCAAGATCCTCCGTTCGTGGTATTCCAGGCCCTTCCGCTTCTGCTAAAACCTCCTCCGGTATTGTAGCTTCTGCTTTTAAGACAGCAAGGATCTTTTGTGCAGCCAGATTCAGGACGTGTGGCATGCACCTAACTTGCCCATCTTTCCGCTTCCAGCCTTGTCTATTGCTACACAATTTCTGCTCTAATTGCTTGCATAACTTATCATTGACTGATGCATTATCCATGGTAATACAGCCTAAGGACTGTTCGATGCCATATAGCAGGAGAGTATCGTAAACTGTATTCGCAAGGTTCTCTCCGGTATGAGAACCATGAAGCCGACTAAAGACAAGCACTATATTCTGCAGTACATAGTCGGAATCCATCCAATGGCCAGTAATTCCCAGATAAGCTATTCTATTCGAAGAGGTCCATGCATCAAGTGTTAAGTTAATTGGTCCTCCTTTATTCGTATGGTTAAATAAGCGAATTTTGACTGCCGGAAGCATCTCTCGGTACATCTGATGAAGGTCACGAGCGAGAGTCTGACCAGAAACGGCTTTCACATTTGGATGACAATACTCAAGGAGGTCACGAAATGATTGTGACATGGTAATGTTGAAGGAGGAATTAGTATTGACAATAAAACAAACTAGCAACTTGCGGAACACATGGTAGTCAAAGGATTGACCAGGTGCCCGGGCACCACCACTCAAGATCCAAGGTGTCACATCGGTCGCTTCACCTTTCCGCTTTCGTTTCATTACCCCCATTGCCCCTAGATAGTGTTTCTCCTTTTCTTCAGTCGACGGAAGTGTAGAGTGGTGTTTTTGGAAATGGCGGATGAAGCAACTGGTAGTTGTATAGTTTGGTGAATAAGGACCCCACTTTCTGCTACAATGGCAGCAGCGAACTTGGTGAATCTTGCTTGACTTGATAAGGTTTTGGTTATCGGTGGAAGAATTGAGTGCTTGTGAATTTTGAATAATATCTCGAATAATCATTCGACGATTGTAGAGATAGGACCAGTATATCATGGAATCTGGTTGACCAGATATCGTGTTTGAGGTTTGCATTGCAGCTAGAATACCCAATTTACATTAGCCTAATATATCTTACCTGATTCTCCTCTTGTATAACAGAACGGAGAATACAGAACAAAGATTCACATACACCAGTTTCCTGCTAAGGTCTGCCGAAATATCTCTATATCATCACTGGTAGTGGGCTTGCCAGGAGATGAAGCCGACACTGCTTGCTCATGAGAGGCATAGCTATTAGAAATAGCTAATCTCTCTGGCATTATATCGACAAATGTATATTGAGAGGCTGTAGTAGAGCTCGCTTGTAATTGGTGTAACTTGGTAGGATTCTCATCGATTGAGATTTGATCGGTGTTGAAATCCATGATATTGACAGGCTCGCAGGATTAGACCAATCTTACCCTGATCTGCATTATTCAATGATAGGGAATATTGTTCTTTTGAATCAGGAATCATGCATGCCGGAGGGTATAAGAAAATATTTTTTGCCTTCTACACTACCCGACCATCAATTGACTTTTAGGCCTCCAATGAGGTGTGCAAACAGATTTCTCTAAAGTCTTCTTTCTTTCCTTCCACTCTTTAGAATCAACTAGGATTCTTATTATGATACCTGTAACCTGCCGCTTTCACCAGCCTCTCCCATTGCATGCCCCTTCAGGACCCTTTCCCTTCTGCCCTGCACCTTCCCGTGTTTGAAATGAAATATCGGAATCCCTAGATACTGTAAAAGCTCGAGTCTGGCTCGAGTCTAAGTCTATGCTGGCTCGAGCCCGCTTGGCTCGTGGAATTAGTCGGCTTGTATTGCTCGAGCCAAAAGCTCGAGCCGGGCCCTCGAGCTTCACCGCTCGTGGCAAACACTACCCGAAAGGGTATTAAGCCCCACTAACAAGTAATGGCGCATGCCCAAGAGAGGGGCATACAAGTCACCTTTTTGGTCTCTTCTTCGGAGTCCCGTGATCTGCTAAATTCTAAAAATAAGCAAGCCTTCAATCAACTCCATCACCTAAAGCAACAAAAGTGGTTCGTCGGGCATTTCTCAATGTCCGAGACTACGTCCACTCGATCAGGGATTCGAACGTGCGATGTTCCTGTTTCAAATTAGTATGATACACCCCAGTTCCTCAGGCCACCAGAACCGATCGATAATGAGCTCTCTTCAAATTTTAACAGTGTTCTTCTCGAGCAAGCTCGGCTTGTCCAAGCAAAGATAGCTAGGGAGACATTATGACCACTTAACATGAACCCGTTCCTGACCTCGAAAGAGTCCCCTTTATGTTTCTGGCATTTGAAGGGTTCGTAGATGTAGTAGTAGGTGTGACTAGATCAGCGTATTTGAGTCCTCTGAGTTGTTTTTATTGTTCCTCCCCTCCCATTGTTGAACCAGGATAGTGAAGCTCCCGTGAGAATCAAGCTTCTCGTTTTGACGCATCATGTTATCTATCCTATATCGCCCGATTAGTAGCAGCTGCTGGCTTGGGATAAGGAATTCTCAAAGCTTGGAAAAAAGCCTGGCCCGAGTCGGCCTGCTTCGTTGAGTACCGTACAAAGGCGCCCTTTCTACGGTTCCTGTATTAAGGCTAATTAGTAGTAATTTTTCAAGGATTTAGAAACCAGCTCATTGTTCTCAAAGTAAATAAAGTTGCCTTCCGTATCGGATGAACAGAAGAAGAGAACCTGGTAATAAAATTAAAAAAGATAGATATCCTCCGTTGCGGGGAATCGAACCCCGATCTCGTCGGTGAAAGCGACGGATGCTAGCCGTTACACCACAACGGAATGTTAGAAGAAACTAGAATTTTATATTTATAAAGTACACCAAACTGGTATTGTGCGTGGACAAAAGAACCGACCACCGTGGGAACCCATTACATCGGGGCCCCCACAAAAATCATTACCACTCAACAGGCACCCCATAATGCCTTCTTTTTTTTATTAAAGCCGATGGATGGTATACTAAGTACTGATTACTGCCATGTATTTAAAAAAATTTTACTTATTTTTCTTGGTTGGGTTGAGGTGATTGTATCGAGGTTGCCAACATCACGGCCAAAATTATGAGCGTCCGTTGATCGGTTAATTTTGTCCACGCACAATATCAATCCAGTGGCTTTCAAGGGGGTTGGCTAGAACCCGGAATGACGATTAGCACGTGCTACAAAGCTTTATGGAATGGCAGGGTAAATCTCAGAACTTCCATGCCTCCTGGCTTGTGGTCGATTTCTCCTGTTACCATTGGTATGATACCTTATTGCTTTAACGAGATATCCAAGGCCACAAGGGATGTCCTCTCTTCCCCACCTAAGTCGTACATAAGGCTGAAAAGGTAGTGAGCCGGCTACGTGGCGACAGTACTAAACCTTCCTCTTGGAATATATAATTTAATAGAGGGGGGCGAGGGTAGCTTTGGGATCAAACTCATTCCCTCTGTAGGTTGCCCCAATTAAAGTTGTGATTTCTTTGACAGACATACGCAACTATATAGCAACAATAGGAATCCACTTCTTAAAACCTGCAGGCAATTCCGTAAAAACTCTTGCTGTTCGCTCTCTCCGCCAGTCTAGGATAAGTTTAGTTTGACAAGGTGACAGAGAATTACGGATACCAGTTAATCAGATCTAACATGTACTGAAAGCAGGTCTTATGCCGTGATAGGAACACGGTAATAACTGTGGGCAGGGGAGCTGGCGAGTACCGTAGCCCATAGGCGATAGTAGGTGACTAGGCAAATATCGACAATGTCCGAAAGGAACTGGTTCGAGCAGGTATCACCCTGTTAGCCGAATTAGACGCTTTAGCGCCGCGATTTAAGAAATCGATAACGATGTCTTCTGCCTTCCACCCGCAATACAGCCCTGGTGGTCTGCAGGACAGGTAACGTGGACCCCAAGGCAAAGCAAGATTCCTTGCGCAAGGAATCTCTAGTCTTAATGTAGAAGAACCTTTGAGGCCGTGCTTCAAAAGGCCAAAGTAGAAACCATAGACGTCTCGGGATACGGATTTTTTGTCTAACCCTGTTATAGATAGTATATTCTGTAGAGATCTACCAAGCCTTGAACTCAAAGGGAATTACTATGATATCATACAAGAATGTGGAGATTTTCCTTGGCCCCACTAGTAATGAGATGTTATTTACAGACCTCTGCAAGATCTTCAATTTGAAAATCGATGAACTACTCAGTTGTAACATCTCTAATGCCCTGGGGACCACAAGAGCTACTCTGTATGAACCTTTGCCCGAGACTAAGTATATCCGACTGATACCAAAGTAACCTAGAAAGATTGGGGTATTACTGGAGAGTGGTTGGTGCCCTGCAGTGCAAGTTTCAGTCGAATTACTCTTCAAAGAGCAACATATCGAGCCACACTAGGTGCTTTTCCTTCTTAAGGGTTATGCCCAAAATAGCCTGCAGCTATGAACCCCCGTAAAAATCGCGGGCTCTCCAGAGGCAAACGAAATCTAAATCTAAATCTAAAACTCCAATCTAGGCTTTCGCCCTCATCCTCGCCTTTTAGAGAACCGCCAATGGATCTAAGAAAGGGATACTGGATAAGGGCACGTTCTGTTGAGTCGTGGCAAAACGACATAATATTGCTCTATGTTAATGCATCTTCCGCCACAGCTCCCACTAAGGCACCCCTTGTGCAGGTGTGCTTCTTTTTTGGTTCTCCTTAGTCTAAGTGATTCGAACTTGAGTAAGAATTGAATCCTTAAGCAAACACGGATTTTTATATATGTAACATTGCAGCGTGATAAACAGTGCCTTGTGGGGATGAGAGGGAAAGGCATCTTAAAAACGGGGTGGTATGAAAATTGTAGAACACCCTGGGGGGCACTTGAGCTGTGCACTACAAGTGATCCGGATGATAGCGAGAAGCCTATTATGGTAGTGTTGTTGGACTTTTACTCTTGTTTGCTTCCTTAGTCTCCCCTTTACTTCCTCAATTTCACAAGTGTACCGAGTGATGTGCTATGACCGTGGCTCTTCTGGAACGTAGTATAGAAACAAGCAACCCCCCCCCGGAGACCTCGAGCGACTGCGCACACCCTAGCAGATGTCTGCCCACTATTAGTATTTCGCTCACGAGTTCTTTTTTCTCGTGAGCGCTTTTGCGAGGGTTTTTCTTCCTTCCAACCGGCCGTCTGTCCGAGCCAATCAAATCACAGCAGCGACACTCGTGCAGGTATTGTAGGATGGCGCACTGCAAAATTTAATGAAACAGATCAGATATTGATAATATTTGTTTCTCCTACTGCGGTAACAGTGTAACATTTGCTTGCACGACCTCGCTCGAGACCCCAATCTGCATTGTCTGGACTGACGTGTCCGGGTCCTGGCAAACCCCTCAGCATCTCATGACCCGCTCGTGTGGCTGCCTACGGAATCGTCACACTATCATCCACGTCAATTGCGCTGGTGTCCTATTTCTTGCTCTTCAACAAATAGTTATCACATCTAGCAGCACCGTGGAGTCTTGCGAATTGCCTGAGAAGAAGGTGGATGTCATCCCAGGCCCAACCCCCCAACCCCCCGCCGGCCAGTCGGTATTATGTAATAGGATCAGCTTAGAGTGTATATGGCTCTCCAACGCACCTCTGGTGTTTCTCCCTTTCGCATCTACTCCCCAGTAACGAAAAGCGCACTGGACCATGGAGGTCGAACCAGGAATGGGTGGATCCCGGATACACCAAAAATTGCGATGGGTCAAGCGGATATCAGCAATCACCGAGTGGGCTATAAAATGCGCGGGATGGCGCGAGAGGTATATGAAGAGTTATATGAGCAAGGTTGGCAGTGAGCAAGGACGTCCTAACGGCGACAAGTCCGAGAGAACGCCCTTGTAGTGCCTCTATCCTTGAGGTGTTCTCGGTACTAAGACCCGTAGACCCTCTTCCCATACCTAGGGCGGGCCTAGCTGGGTGGTCTTTAACCGCCTCGGTAATGGGAGATCGGGTTCGGAAGGCCATCCCCGTTCCTGATTCACTCCCCTTCTGCGCCGTGTACCGTGTACGCATCCCCTAGGTTATTACCTCTTGTCATATCGCGCAGCTCCTCTCTCCTGCAATGTCCTGTCACTTCTCTCGGGGTTCCTTGCGGGGGAAACAAGAGTGAATCTGCAGACTATTGCTAGCGATTCTGGAGCAGACTCCACTTGAGTCATGACGGGGGTGAAAGAATCACTCAGGGGTAGACGGTCAGAGATGTCGAGGTGCACGTTATCTATTGGAGGTTGCCAGCTAACGGCTACTAGGTAAGATAAGAGAAAGCTTCTATTCTCATGATATGACTCTATACATCTGTCCATGCCCTAGTGCACCCATACTAGTCCGTACTTCTGAGCTCCTCCATATCCCTGCTTCCTAACATCTGAGCTCCTCCGACGCCTCTAATACCGCAATCCCCTACCACTAGGATTATTATACCATCAGATCGGGAGCGCTGTTGATTAACCACGTCGTGAAATTTGGTCCTGGATGAGGGGTCCCCTGGTGAAGGACGTCCTCCTGTTTTTCCCTCTCGAACAAATTCTCTCAGGACGCCAAGAAGACCAGCCGATGCCCAGGGACAAATTCATCCAACTACTCGATCTAGGTAAAGAAAAACTGCTCTGGCCATGCAGTGAGCTTAAGATTGCCAGAGAAGTCGTAAAGCTCGACTGCTAAATTCCTTTGTCCTTTAGAAATCTTGTCATATGTGATCCGGGACTTCCCCTATATCGACAAACGCGCCCAGTGTGTTCGTGCAGGACTATAATTGGTGGGCGAGAGAATTATAGTGCAGCCTAGCGACTACGATATTCTTCCACTGCCTGTTCGCGGGGGTTATCAATCGCTAGGGAACTATCATTCACTAACCGTCAGTGATCCCTTCCTTATTTCTATCAGATAGCAGGAGCTCTTACTTGAGGTGGTCTCCCACTCCTGAATCCCGGCGCTCGAATAGCACCGGCCAGCCACAAATGTTCTCTATGCTAGAATCTCTCGATCGCCGGAACTCGTTTGCTTCGTAACTCTAATCCCCTACCATCGAGACGCTTGGTTTGCACGCCTTGATATCGCAGCTGAGGTTCTGGTGGTGATAGCCTCTGGAGGGTCTCAGGCCTCTTAGAATCTGCCCCGGTGTTGGCAGTCACGATACCGTTGTGATCTGTAGATGCCGTGAAAGAGTTGGAAAGGCTGAAGAGCTAGAATAACTGAAGTAGTTGATGTTATCTGTAACCCTTAGTTCCGGTAATTACTCACATTCTATCTTGCCTGAAACGTCTTCGACAGGTAGCGGGCATGAGAAGGTTTGGATCCCAGTGTTTGATGCGGTTTCCAGGAGCTGAGGATGAGAAGAGGGGAAACGAGATCCTCACGCTGCGAGAATGGCTTGTCCAATCATTTCCCTGCGATGATATCGGCCAATTCACGAGTGCAAACGGGCGAACCCTGCGAATTGCCCTTTCGCGATAGTAGGCGAATTGGAGCGTCCTCCCCTACTATCACAAGACTTTCACCTGAGAATGGTGGTCAGAAGTTCATGGTAAGCCCCAAAATGAGCCCTGCGTGTGAGAGAGCAAGAACTCTAATAGATGGAACCTGTGGTAGGAAGCAGGAGCTGTCCCTCTTAGTGAGATATTGTGTTTCTTCCTTCTTTTTCATTCGCCTCAGAGGGCAGGCCCTTTTGTGTGTTTTTTCGCCCCTTTTCTGGGGAGATATTCTTGGAGTACCTGGCGCAAGGTCAGTCTTTTTCGAGTTCACACCGATACTACCTAAGGTGTAGTTGTACGATGCCGCGTTGGGTATTTCCTCTCGTGCCTCCTGTCGATTGGGACAACACTTTTTTTTTCGCTTTCGGCAAAAGGGGGGAAGCAAAAGAATTGCGTATCCTTGTTCACGATTCCAGGTCGAAGCGCTATCTTCGATAGTGATTATAGAAGCCTTCCCAGCCCCTAGAGCCTCGTGGGTCGTGTTTCTTTCGTTCCAGCGCTTTCACGACTGATGGAGAAAGTTCTCCATACTGAATTTGCCTTTGTTCTTCTGTGTGGGAGGAGGGCAGACATTGATGGAGGAGGGGGGATACTGGTATCCGCTGCGAGAACCAAATTACGCTCACTACTTCTCACACTTACCCCTATCGCTTCTGTTATGTGCCCGTGGGTATAGCCAAGCTGACTCGATGACCAAATATCTCTCACCTCTGCCTAGCCCCGTTAGTTCCTTCATCCTACCATTACACTGATTGGTACTTGTATATTAATACTACACAGACGCCCCTTCAGATATTTACCGTGCACCGTGCCCCCTATGAAATGCACCTAGCCCCGACCCCGTGCGCATCCCCGGAGCCTCGAGCGTCGGACCTTCCGATGTACCCTCGTGATTGGTGGCGGCAAAACGAGCCTACTCGTCCCAGGCAAGAAGTACCCGGAAACAGGGGGGTCAATTTTGTTTGAGCGCTCAGATAATTGCAGGGGGTTTATCATACTTGTACAAAAATCTAATCCCTGTTTCCGGGTACTTCTTGCCTGGGACGAGTACCTAGTCCGACAAGTCATCCGGTGAAGGTCACATCTAAGTACTCGCCACCTAAATTAGGTTGGTATTAGGGGGCCTCAGGCGGCCTTTTTGCAGTCGGTGTCTGTGCTCGGGCCGAGCAAGGCTCAGCGAAGGACGCCGAGAGAGTCAGGGCACAGTTTAACGCTCCTTCTTTGGGAATCTATGTCCCCACCCTACCTGATTCATCGAGTGATAGGCCGGTATTCCATTAATAGGCTTAATTGTGCGTAGTGGCCACAAGTGAACCCAACGAAATGGCCTGATCAGAAAGAGGGAAAACAACAATCGTGGTTGTTTACAACCCCGCAAAACATTGGGGAAAAGCAAATGTAATCATTTCAAAACATGTAATCCAAAGCCTATCCCCCACTCTCAATAGGAGCCCTTACGTTTCCATCGCATTCTAACACAAAATAAAGAGGGATTATGTGTACTAATGAGGGAAGGAACATAGATCTGACATTCCTGTTCCCCAGAACCTTCCTCTGATCACTCCATCGTGCCCAAACACGTTCTGACATCCCTCCACCCTGCCCGAGATGAGCCTTGCCCCACCTTCCGCCACCTTCCGGCATCAGGGTGTCTTTTCTTGTCCGGAGTCTACACGTGTATAGTGTGACCCACCAAGTGTGATACTTCGGTACTAAGCCGACACTGACCCGGGAGCCTGCATCATCCACTGCCTACAGTAAATCCCACATGTTGCTTACCGTTCCTCGGAGCGCAAGCGGATTAAGTCGCCCCGCAATCACTCCATCTGGCACATTTCAGCGGGTCGTGACCGCTGAGAGGTGTGCACAGCATTCTATATGCTAGCCCCAAAAACTGAACCCTGCAGAACGTACGGGTAGGCCACATCTCTTTCACCCTCAAGGCCATGGGAGGGCTTGCCCCGTCTGGAGATTTATCATAGCTATTGTGTGGGATGCCATGACAAAATCCCCTCCGTGTCGATTACCTATCCTCTCCATCCACTCCATCCTCGAAGCACCCTCAAGTGTGATGCCCCCTCCTCCAAGCGTCCTCCTTATCCTCGCTACTTCCATCAACCTTTGGCTCTCTCTCCTTTCCTACATTCTGAGTTACCACTCGATATACTATACGGTACATGGTGCTTACCTATCCTCCTTCGTTACTAAACCCACTACGTTACGTACCCAGTCTGCATGGGCCGCAAAAGGACTTGGAAAAGATATCTACGGTACTCCTTAGTGCCGCCTAGCCAACTCACCAGGTATGAGAGAGATAGCTGCGCGACCTCAGTATCGTATTTACTCGTGAAATTCACCATCCCCATTAGCTCACGATAGGTTTATGTTGACAAATTAGCAGAATCGCGAACCAGTTAACGAGAAATAATAAATAAACAAATCATGAAGGCTGATCCTTTACAGCGACACAGCAGCAACCCTTTTTCAAGAGCCTTTGTCTTTGGATCTGGAGATAGCGAATTTCACGAGTGAATACGGTACTTGGCCGCTATCCTGCAAGTACCTAACCATTAATATCACATCCCGGCATAACCAACTCCTAGATCCCTTCGCGGGACCCCCCTCTACCCCCTGACGAAGGGCGGATCCCACGTACCCGTTCCCAACCCACCCTACGAATCCACATTGGGGAATTATGCCCTATATCTCTAAAGTATCAACACCCATGCCACCCCTGGGCATCCACGCCACGAACCCCTCACACACCCAAACCTCGCTCAGAACACGAATACGATACCGTACAGTATTCCACGGCAAAGCGAGCCTACGGTGAGGCGAGAACGCCCATACAACTATTATAGGATAGGGATTATTTGCATGGGCATTCTCATTATGCCGTAGACTCGCTTTGCTGTGGAATATTGTACGAAGGTACAGCACCTAAGTTTTGAATATTTTACTAGAAGGGGATGTTCGACTAACAGGGGTCAGGAGGCGAATTGGGTAACCACTATACCCAATTCGCTGTGCTTATACCCGATTTTCTGCCTTGGCCCCTGCTAGCGTAACACCCCCTGCTAGTAAAATATTCAAAACTTACGTGCTGTACCTTCGTAATGCTTCTCAAGTCTTAAAGGTCAGCTACGGGCAAGCATACTAATCGATGCCGGTCGTCGTCGGTATGCCACGTGAGTAGTCTAACCCTGAACGGACGAGGCGTAGCCATGATTATTAAACAGTAATATCATGATAATAATATCATACCATCAGCAATCCGAACCCGGTTTTAAAAGTCACCTGAGTAATCGACACGTGTCTTACCGTGCGATAACGTGTGGGGGCCGTTTGATGCGGTACGGGAGGTCGTCACACTCTTGAATCGGAGAACACAGTAATACCCGCTGTCCCATCCTGGTATTTTAATCCCATCGTTGGAACGGCACGTTGTTGACCCTCGTTTCATCGGATCCTGGTAGCATTTGTGCTGAGCCACCCACCCCCCCCTCCGAAAGCCTCAACCCTGTGCCAAGACTCATACCGAGTGCTTATTTCTAGCTCTAAGTAAAGCACGATCCACCGTGGTGCACACCTCACTTTCCAGAAACCGGGACAAGTGCAAATAATAAGGTGGATGTAGATAGAGATCTTACTACAGTGCTTGAGGATATCGATCGTTATCTCTCCCGGTTGTGACGGCAGCCGGTGTGGTGCTCGACAAGTCACGTATCATACTATAGATTACTCGTACTTACTGTGCTGCAATCCTGTGCGTACTCAGCACGACTCAGACTCGAGCAGAAAGGATCGAATTTCAGCGAAACAAGTTGAGCTCAAGTTATTTTAAATTTAATTTTATCCCCACAACTTAACTCCGATTTATAATACCGGTATCGTGATAATCATTAAGCGAGGGGAAGAAAAACAAGAGTTCATTCCTGGATTTGATGGCCCAACAGGTGTTCTATGCATGCAAGTGAACATTTCACCGCCCACACAAACGCCAACCCTGCCACACCAAATCCACAACCTGTGGTCCTGAGTAAGCGCCACACACCATTAATAATTTGTCAACTCACCCAAAAAGGGTTGAGGCTGGGCCAACCGCCCTTCCCACCTCGGGGAAAAACCTTAAATTTAGCCTCTGTAAATCTTATTTTGGACCGCGCTTGTGAGAGGTGATCTACGCAGGGATTAGATCTGGATGGAAGATGTCAAGTCGACTTAGTGTGTTCACCACCACCACACCTTGACGGATAGATGGTCTGGAACGTTGCAGTGGATTTGAAAGGAGGCTGAGTGTTGGGGGTATTTGGAATTATGTTGATAAGTGGCTGTTGGATGGGATGGGATGGTGTATATAATGAGATGTGCACGCCTGATGGGGGTTTCTTCTTCACTCACTCGATCATCTCGCACTCACATTCTCATCAGTTTCTTCCTGCTTTACTTTTCATTATCTTCTCCTTCTTATACTTGCCGTATCACATTGCATAGCATTTCATTTCATCCCCACCTTCCAGTACTCACTCTTCACCCGCAAAAATGCATTTCCCTGCCAAGCTCGCTCTCGCAGCGACTATCATGACCGTCCCCGCGGCCGTCAACGCAGCACCCTTAGCCACCAGAGACCACATCAACGACGGAGTAATCCTGAACTACGCCCTGACCCTGGAACACTTGGAGGACGCATACTACACTCAGGGCCTGAAGAACTTCTCCAGCGCCGCCTCCTTCTCCGAATTCCCGCCGACGCTCTTCCCAACCTTGCAGACAATAGCGTCGGACGAGAAGACACACGTCAAATTCCTACAGGACGCCCTCGCGGCAGCCGGTATCCCGGCCGTTAAGCCGTGCACGTATTCCTTTCCTGTTACCACGCCAAAGGACTTCGTACTGGTATCCGGGGTGCTAGAAGGCGTGGGAGTCACCGCATATCTAGGCGCAGCAGCCAGTATCGCCGACAAGCTCACCCTGACCGCCGCAGGCAGCATCCTAACGATAGAAGCGCGCCACAGTAGTCTCATCCGCGCCGCACAAAACCAGAACCCCGCACCCCAACCCTTCGACGTCCCGTTAGACTTCAACCAGGTGTTCTCTCTCGCATCGCAGTTCATTGTGTCGTGCCCACCGGAGAACCCACCGCTCCCATTTAAGGCGTTCCCAACCCTGACACTGGCAAAGAGCTACGCCGGTGGTGGTGGATACACGATCAAGGCCGGGAGTAAGATTCAGCTTGCCCCTGGGATCAAGACTCAGAAGGACGGTCTCAGCGTTGCGTTTTTGACCGTTACTGGCCCAATATTTGTCGATGCTGTATTTATGGACGGGCACTTGGATGAGTTTGGGCACTTTGAGGTCGTCGTGCCTGCTGGGGTTAATGGACAGAGTTATGCCGTACTTGTTAAGGGACGGGAGAAGGTGTCGGATGAGACGATTGTTGCTGGCCCGGCTATTATCGAGATTTCTAATTAGGGGGTGGTGTACGTTTAATGGGTTGCATTTGCATTGCATAGCGTTGTCTTTTTTTCATTTTCATTTTCATTTATCTTCTTTTGTTAGCATACCACACGGTAATATTAGGGATGGGTAGCGTAGTGTAGAGTAGGAGAATATACATACCATATTATTTCATCATGCCCCGAGGAGGTCCAAGTGGAATTAGCATCGACCACACGCTTGTCTGGTCCCGTATTGGGAGCTATGTAATGTAGGGTACTGCGGGATGTGATACAAACTTGAGATACCTGAGCAAATTCCATTCCACAATTCCACTTATATATTCTTATCGCACACCTCAACCCCAGCCTCTCTTCCAATTTACCTCGCGAGTGGCATTTAATGTCAGTCATCTGCCAGATACCATCACTCTCATAAAGCAATCAAATAGCACCCGTCTGACAGCTGGAGAAACTTATCTACCGCGTTTTTATAGAGAATGTAAACAATCCATTTTTAAATGTCCATCCCAGGCAAAAGCCAATATACGAAAATCAATCTCTGACCCTGTCGTGCCAAGAAATTACAAAGGACCTTTGAATGATCGAATCGAGAAAGTCTTCATTTTCTCTCTGAGACAATTCAGAGGAGTTGAAGTGGATAGGATTTAAGGAAATATTGCAAGCCGAGTCGTGATCCCCGGGGTCTGGTTGGGTAGTCTGGCTAGGCGAGGTATTTTTAGTGATTCCCATTTCTGTTGCGAAGGTTGCTCTGGAACCCTAGCTTTGACAAAGAAATGAGAATATGGGGATAGTAGAGATGGTGATGGTTTGGTTGAAATCAATTGAAGGATAGCAGATTGGATGTTTGTCGCTGAGAAAGGAACGGTTAAAGAATAGAGGATGGGGAAGGGGGAAGGGGGAAGGGGGAAGGGGGAAGGGGGAAGGAAAAGGAGAGAATAGAGGTAGGGGTATCATATGAAAGAAGAATATCCTGGTGCTTGCGTAAGAGGAAAAGAGAGGGCTCATTGGTACGGGTGTTCTACCTCATTGGAAGATTACGGGGGTGAGATGGCATGGCTAAATTGACTCTTCAAGGATGAATTTCCCCCTCGATAAGATTCACTCTTGGACTACCTCTTTCTCATATATGCTTCATCCTTCAACCCCCTCAACTCCCACAAGGCCATCAGACACTCTAACCCTCATAGGACCATCGATCAATCGGACATTCCCTACTCTCTCTTATCCATCTCATTCCACCTTGACCCATCTACCCAAAGCCACCCACCAACAATCACTCGTCCATCGGTCTCTGGATTCCTAAAACAGGGTCAAACTCGGAGCCAATAGCATATCTCTCACTTTATTTCTCAAGTGGAAATGACAATAAAGTGCGGTACGGAACCTTCATAAAACGAGCCGTGAGTCCACGGGATAGGGCTAGTAATTGTGAACAAATGCGGCTATGCTAATATTCAATTTATACGTTCCTCCGCTAGAATTGGTCGGCGCCAAATTCCCCTTGCACAATAATCTATCCGTATTTGAGTGCCGTACGGATTGGCCCCACCTACCATCATAAGCCTGCGCTTAATTACTTGGCATGATACAAGTATAATACAAGGAGCGCAACACTGCCGGTAGGGCGCAACAATCAACAATCTGGACAACTCAAACAGGGCCGGATAGAAATGCCTACGGATCAAAATGCAGGCAAGAGATCTTGGAACAGCCCACCTACCGTACTCTCTAAGCGATAAGCTCGCCACCATTAGCCAGCCAGTGGTCAACCAAGGCTGAATCTCAAGACCGGCCCACAGATGACCCGCAGCCTTATTCGCAATAGCGGCATCATCTATTACGGTTGCGCGCTTATCGATAAGGAATATACCCTACACACCCGAACGGTTTTTGGATCTGGGAACAAGTACCCGCAATCCGGTGTGAGAAATGTCTCACGTGGTTACTTTTTTGGGGGATGTACTGTACGCACGAGGCAAGCTTTCAACCGGGTCCCACCAAGGCTACGCACATAATGTGAGCTAACTCATATTAGACGAGGGGGCGGGGTGGGGTGGGCTGCGCTGCGGAACCAAGCAATAGGAAATTATAGCTAAATATTCTTACTATTGAATAGGCCCTGCGGATATTGTAGGTGATGCAGCTCCACAGCAGGGTGTTGGATAGCCTGAACACGCTTCTGCCTTTCTGCCCTGCATGCCACCCTGCAGGCAACATGGTGCCACACAACAATATATGATAATATCTTTATTTGCGTTCTTGGCTAACCCGAGTCCACTTATCACCGTTACCAAACCCTTTTGCACAAAGATATACAAACGTGACCTCTCTAACACCGAAACTAAGTACCACCGCTGCGGCACTGAGTTATTTCAGTATTGGCAATGCCCATCATTGATAAAAAAGTCATCTACATATCATGACCCTACGAGCCCCCTTCACCCTCCAATCTTTCAACCCTCTTTGCGAACTTTGTAACTTTTGATCCTATGGAATGGCGCCACCAATGGCACACGAGGCCCTGCGGGCTCGAGACAGTGGGCATAGAAGTGGACCTGATCCTCTGCTAGTAGAAGGGTGGACCTTGTACGCTCTGGGCGTATGCGTAGTCCTAACCCGCTTGGTAACACGATACAAGATGGTTGGCGTGGAAGGCAGCAAACCAGATGATTGGCTGATGATTCTGGCAATGGTCAATTCTCCCGCGCAGAGCGTGACAGTGTGGCGAGGCTGAACTGATTAGATTATCTACGGAATCGAATCAACCATGGCACACCTAGTCAGCCTCTACGGCGGAAATTCCAACCTTTCCCCCAGGCAGCGGGAGGAAATGAGCGAGGAGGAGGTCCAGAGGAGAATATTTGGGTCCAAGATGTTTATGGTTGGGTGGTTCTCCTATAGTGGTGCCATGTGGGTTTTGAAGTTGTGCATGGTTTTCTTTTTTGCTCGAATCACGTAGGTTGCCTTTCTGGCTTCTATGCATGCGATTTTTGAGGTTGGGTTAATAAGGCTGCAGAGTAGGGTTAAGAAGGCAGGTTTGGATCACAGGAGCTTACGTTGCCGTGGGCATGTCTTATTTTATCATCTGTCTCGTGTTGTTCCTGACTTGTCGGTGCGTTGTTCAGCCTTCCCCTTGACGGTGCTTCTACATGATAATAAACAACGCTGATGGTGGCGCCAGGCCCTGGCACAAGCTCTGGCAGATATATCCAGATCCAGGACGTGCGTTTATTGCTCACTTATTGCGTCTGCGCACCCCCGCACAGTTAACTGACTAAACAATAGCGAACTGTAGCATTGAATCCCCAGTATATTATCTGACGGTTCTATCCTTCAACGTCACCACTGACGTCTTTCTCATATCGCTTCCATTGCCACTACTGATCCGGTCATCTCTTCCCTGGCGCCGAAAAGCAATTCTTGTTCTCCTCTTTAGCGCAGGTATTTTCGTTATAACCGCTGCGATTCTCCGTTGCGTTTTTTCCCTCACGGATCCCCAAAACTCCAGGACCGTCTCAGCGTGGGCCTGTCGAGAAACTTTCGTTGCGGTAGTGGTCGGCAACGCGCCAATGATTAAGCATATTTTTTCCAGGGCGGCCTGGGTGAAGACACGAACGCTAACCGCCACCTTAGTGGCGGGAACGGGAGCGGGAACGGGAGGCAGTAGGTCGTCTCCATTTGGGCAGAAGAGGGGATCGGACGGGGGGGACGCAACCCTGGTCGATAGCGTGGGGGAGGGCGGGTTGAAAATTTATCGCCAAACTGAGCTGAGTGTGAAATTGGAAGATAAGGCCACCTTGGAGGGCGATCGCCATGTGGAGGTTAATGGGCTGGGGGCGCCAACTGGATGCTCTTATCAGGCGACTTGCGAGTTTTTGGATACCAGCAGCAGTGCAAGCAGCAGCTATACTGTCTCGGGAGAAAGGTGAGAGGTGTGACTCCCAGAATCGGAGTCAGGGAAACAGGGTCGGAGCGGGTCAATCGGTGAAGCAGGATGGTTCAGTCTGGTAGATTTTGTTTTTGGTCGTTTAGCGATTTTGTTTGGCTCTTTTCTTTTTGTTTGCCTTTCGTCTGTTCTATTTTTCTTCTTCTGTGGTCTGCTAGGGGGAGAACTTCCGGCCCAATATAATGTCTTAATTAATGCCATCTTGATCATGTATCGCATTGAGCTTCCAGCAGCCGGAGCGCCACATATCCTAACTCCGCGAAGGACAACAACCCATAACACGTGCAAACAGATACTCCAGGTATCATATCATCAATCTCTAGACATCCGCCAAACTCCATGCACTAGTCTAATCCGCAAGTAAGCGCCAATCCAGTAGAGTAGACACTACGGTGTGCGGGGCACCCCCACCCACGTAACACGAGAACAAGAGGGAGAATACATACAACACAACAACAGCAAATCCCGTGATTACAATCGCGATCGCAACTACACGACGAGTAGCCCTAGAAGCACCCGCAACACGCGACCACGCACTCCCCGATCGCGAGGAACACGCCGGCGAAGCAGGTGTTAAGGAAGTGCAGACAGTCTTGCGATGCGGGCCCCACATTCCAGCGGTGGGCGGAGGGTTTCGCCGCGTCCACTCCCTCGTCCTGCGTGGGGTTTGGGACAACGGCGGGAGTGGTGGTGGTGGTGGCGGTGGTAATCGCAGCTTGAGGTTCGTGCATCGTTTCCTGTTGGATGGTGGGGAGGCGGGGAGTTGGTTTAGCGTACCGTACCGTACTAGTACTGTGCTGTACTGTGCTATCTGGGAGGGGAGGTGGGGGCTAGAAGCTGGAGGCTGAAGAGTTAAATACAAGTGCAGAGCGGACACGATTTAGTGTCCTTGGCAACGGAAACTCAGCCCCACGATCCCCGCATGAGGGGGACTTGTACAAGTACCGCACTGTGCCAGTATCGGCACTCGTACCATATTATGTCGCAAAGTCTTGGAGCCGAATCAGATATAGCACCATGTACATACTCGAACACAGTACAGTACTAGTACTGTACCGGCAGGTAAGAAGGCCATTGCAAATCATCCCCCGGGTCTGGATATCGTCAGCTCCCTTAATTCAACGAGCACAATCCCTGAGGTCAAAAGATAGTGTAAAAGCGCTTGTTTTATGATTGACAGGTGGATTTAAAGGAATTTCCGCTTGCCGCATTGCCAGGGGGGTTCAAAGTGTTATCCAGTGGTACAGGTACCTAGTTGGGACATAAATTTGCCGAATTTTGCTCGCATGTGTGGTAACCGATTTACTAGTGACACAAAGCGGAAAGAGGCTGTCTGCTTAGTAAGCGAGAGTGGATTAAAACAGGTGCTGATTTCCAGCGCCTGGCATCATCGCGCCTGCGCCGCCCGATACCGCGCCAGGGTATCTGAGCCACAGTCTCCAGTCCCCAACGGAGGCCCGGTCCGACGAATACCGGCCGGCGGCGAACAAGGGTATTTGGCAAGCAAAAAGTGACCTTGTCAAAACAGGGTAACAAAAAACAGTTACTGCGGGCCCCTGTTCGTCACCGTGTGGTTTTTCCCCGTTGAAGACCGTCCCGCCTCACGTGGCATGTGACAGGGCAACGCTCATCCTCCCACCTTGAGCTTATCGTACTTCAAAAACACTCAACCCCACTAAGTTACCCACCATCCACCTCCTTGAACCACAACCACAACCGCCACCATGACGGAACCAGTCTATGATGAGATAGAAATCGAAGACATGACTTTCGACAAGGACCGAAACCTATACACATATCCCTGTCCGTGCGGTGACAGGTTTGAAATCCTGCTGGATGACTTGCGGGAAGGGGAGGAGATCGCAGTATGTCCGAGTTGTTCTTTGACGATTCGGGTGATTTTTGAGGCTGTGAGTCTTGTGTTTTCCCCCTGCTATGCTGTGTTATACAGAGTGTATGAGAGCTAATGTGGTGGACGTGGTTGATTTCCAGAGCGATTTGCCATGGGCGCAGGAAGAGCAGGATTTGAAGGGGAAGATGGAGAGTGGGGTTACGGTTGCTGTTTCCGCATAAGTGGGACTCGAGGGATTGGTTTGAGGCGGATGTTAGTGAGGTGGTGGCGTAAGATGAAAGATGGTTATGCTAGTATTTGCGAGCTTGGATAAGCGGGCTACGGTTGGATATTCGCTTGCTTGTCAGGTTGTACTGTATTCATGGGGGCGTTTAAACGGTTTCTAAAAAAGTTTCCCGGAACTTAATTAATTTGCACAATCCCGCTCGCTTGAGATTGGCACTTTTTTTTTGGTAGAGCAAGACATTGATTATAGTCTTCCATAACCCGGGCACTCTCCAGGCATGGGGAGTAAGGTTACAGAAAGTAAGAAAGAAAGAAAGAAAGGGAGGAAGAGTCTATGAACTCCTAGGATCCAGCCCCATAAACCCAACTTTAATCCCAACCTCCTCCGCTAGTAAATCCTTCATCCGGCTCCCATCCCGAGCCGATACCCAGTCACCACAATTCCAATCGTACCGCTTTGGTCCGCTCACTGGAGAACTAAGCCATATCTGCCTATTGAAGGGCTGCTTGTTGATAACGTAGGTTCCGCTTGGATGTACGAACTTTAATACGCCGGACTATCCCGTCGCGGTCAATCGCTACATTCCCGCACAAGGAAGGGGAGGAAGAGAGGGACAAACGCTAAACTCAACGTCAATATCATCTCGATCATCCATCAACGCTTCAAACGCCCCGTATAGTATTTCGAGGCTTCCGTCAGCAATGTTATGGTATTCGCGCGTTTCTAGGAGTTGTGGCGGGGCGGGCTGAGTTGCGAACTTGCGGGGCTGGAAGAAGCGACTTGAAGAGACTTTTGTGGAAAACAGTAGGGGGAGTGTTGCACGGTGAGCTATCGCCCGAGTTAAGATGGGAAAGGCGAGGCGGGTTGGTTCGGGGCGGAGGCGGTGGAGGGAATGGCGGAACATTGGAGATATGCGATTTGGGGGTGTGGCAGGTTGATGACGGCGGTGGTTGGGGAAGGTGTGAAAAGTGGTGATTGCAGAGGATGATGACAGGGGTGATGGATTGAAGCTCTTGTGAGGCTCTGTGCGGCTCTGTACAGGGGGGAGGGGTAGGTAGATCAGGGGCTGCGGAGGTTTTAATGAAGCGTTGTGGTGGTAGGGTTTCGCGTGGTAAGACAGATAGGCCAGATGGGTTGGCGAATGAATGGATGACTACTTGTATGGGTCGGGATCTTTCTACTAGTACTGGGGCGTTGGATCACGAAACAGAGATAGACATTAAGTCCATCAACAACTGCAGACGCTTTATGGGGCACGGGATATCTCGGTTACTAAGATTTTTCATTAATACTAGTGAGACTTCCCTTCTTGATCCACAATATTTTTTATAAGAGAAGCCTGCTTTTTTCTCCTACAAACTAGTAAATGTGATGTGGGGTTAGGGTTAGAACTAACTTTCCCGAGTGTCTTCCAGCCGTGGTGATACGCCAACGTCCCCGTCCCCGCAACAGTTATAAGCCTTTCTCTGGAATCAACAAGCTTTTTGAGCCACATCTGGAGCTTATTTCTGAGTTGGGAACTTACCTGTGAGGGATATGGTATGGGGATGGAAAAGATATCTGGGGGGAGTTATCCTTTGGATAAGCATCGTGATTGATTATTTGTTTGTTTGCTTTCCATGCTTCCTCTAAAAGAGGGTTGGTATCAACTGTTTCATTTCAAGCAGCTTGAGACAAGTTCAGTGGGCTCACTAGCTCAGTGTTGGTATTAATGATTACAGGACCATTGATAACCTCCAAGCATTGAGAGGAGTATATACTAAGTTGTGTGCCTGTAAGCAACTAACTTGTGATAGTGCTTCAGGATGTTGAAGTCTCTGATTTATTTCAAATGTATATTTCTTATAGCAATATCCTATATTTTCATACTTGGTTTATATTTCCAGTTTACCTATACACTGGCACTGCAGACATTACTACAGCCAGAATATAGTATACCACTTATATTTCTTTTAATAATTTCTGATAATTGTCAAAGAGTATCCATGTTATTTTCTTACATGATGTTTAGAACATTTCAGATATTTAAAAGGTATTTATGAATATTTGTAGATTGTTTGATTTATAGTTTTTCCTTATTATTTCGTCATATCATCTTAGATTTACACATGTTTACTGGGAACTTTCTTGGCAGGCTTTCAGGATTGAATGTGGTTGCACTGAAGTTTCTTCTTGTCGCTTAACTTTGTTTTTCTTCATTACACAGAGCATACACTTCTGGATCTCTAGGAGTTACACTCACCTCGCTTCTGAAAATTAAGGTCATGCCCATCTACCAATCTGCCTTTACACATTTTTCTCTCCTTGCTCAGTGTGCTCTTAGCCTGCTCCATATATTAAGTAGCATTTTTGTAATAAGTTATGATTGCACCTCAGCATTCCACTTTTAAATAATAGTACTACATATAACTTGGTTATTTAGATGTTCTCTTTGTACAGTATAGTACTGTACTACAAATAGTACCGGTACAGCTATCGGTAACTGCAAAGTTCTCACCCTTCCTGGTCCCTCAAGAACAAATATCTATTAATAATAGCAAAAGTCTTTTAATTAACTATCTTCAGATAAGCTTTTAAAGACATTGTGGGCTTCTATTACAATCTGTTTTACTCAATAATACAAAATGGGAGGGCTAGCGAAGAGTTTGGAAGCGTTTCGAAGGGTCTGGAAACACTGTGCACGCCACGGCTTTACTCGACGGCCTTCTCATCCACCAGCGCCCATTAAGAGAACAAAAAGCAAACACCCGCCTACCAAGAGCTTACGATACTTCGGGTGGGAGTGTTGGGTCACACAAATTTGCTTTACTCGGGTAGGAAAACGCTCTCATCGGATCGGGGGCCGATATCCCCCACAACCATGCTTCTAGAATGCTCCAGCGATATTCAGCCTTTGTATTACCCAGCTAACATTCTTGAGATGCCTTTCTTCTCGGGTGGATTTTAAAGGCTGGGACGGTGACATTGATATTCAAACTGCAAACCATGGCTTTTTGTTATCATGGTGCCCCAACGGTTAATTTGCGCCCAGGTACCGGTATCCTTTGAAGCTTGTCGGTATCATCTATGGGGAAATAGAGAGGAAACCAAAATAAAATTGTTGATTCGATAAATTTCTATCAGTTGCCTAGAAAGGCGCCGCCGGGCCCTCCTTGACCTTGCCGCATTGCGGCGGGGTAGACCGACCCCTCCTCGCCAACCCAGCAGCACATCCGGAAACTGCAGTACCACCCGCCCAGCCAGAACGCGAAAGAAATAAAATAAAGAGGTGCACAACCTCAATAAACAAGGCTTCTTAACACCAGTACCCAGACGACTGGTACTTGTGGTGGATTTATTCCTGAACTGCTGCGGTTAAAGGGTCCCCCCACTCTACTACCGTTCTGTGCCAGCGGACCATGCGGGCCTAGCCTTGCAGTCGTCGGGATGGCTAGGTTCAGGCCGAAGCGCGTTCTCCAACAACACTCGCCTAGATCGGGAAGTTCCGGTCAGGGCGAGTTTATCCCCTCATTGTGCGAAGAAAACGGTTTCTCCCTGAACCGGCGTGGGGTTGTCATTGGTCGCCACCCGGATCCAACTGAGCCCCCCCTTTTGTTTTTCGACTCCTGGCCTTGCTTCTAGACCGATTAGGGAGTTGTCCGTAAGGGGTAATCTGAACTTTTCCAGCCGGGCGAAAGCTCTGGTAGTCGGGCGAGAATGAGAGCGTAGCCAGAATCGAAGCTATCGTGGGGCCAGCCATTGTGCGAAAGGCGCAGTATGTGGGGAGCCCTCTGGCGCCTGGTGAATCGGAGTAGAACACGCGCAGGCACTTCATGATGATCCCTCACTGGCACGGATAGGGCACTATTCCACGAGCTCATTCAGACTGACATCCCCGCGATGGGCGGTTCTTCTGATTTCACTTGCGCACGCCAGCTGCTCGTTGGTGGGTCGGAGGCGCCGGAGGTTGGAGGGTTGTTGTGCCCACTTTTCCCTGTGCCTTGAATCTACATCTCCGAATCCTTTCAGGGTTCGGGCGGGAAAGTGTAGGGTGGAGGGGCTTGCTTGGGTTTTCCACGCATAAAAGTGCCTCTGAGGTAATGTTAGGTTTTACAAGAGGACTGCGCAAAACTAGGCAGCATTCGGCTCATCCTGCCTTCGGGTCGTTTTACCCATCACAGTTCGGAGATACTATTGTCCTCCCCTATTCACTATGCCTGAGCTGGCTGGGTATGTACGTGAATTTTCCCCATCCCTTTTGTTGAGTGTGGTAGGGTACGGACAACCACCCTAGTTGTGTTGTGGAGAGCATATGACAGCGTTGAGGGCAAACCAATGGTTGTGCACACATATTTGTTAGTCTGTTTAGTTGGCAGGCGTGCACCTGTTCCTTCTTTCTCACCTCCACGACATCCACCTCATCCGGCACCTTTCCCTTTTGATTGTAAGTATATAGGGATACTTATATAGCTGAGTGCAATACAGACGTCAAAATCAGTGCTTCTTCGTTGTGAACGTGTACCTGTAATCGGTCTTGCTCACGCAACAGAGGCACCCAACGACCGCACTTGAGGGGCTTTCCTACATCCAACACCAAGGGCCGTTCGAGCACTGCGGGGCACCAACTGTGGAATGGACTCAGAATTCTTCTCCCACGGGAAATCACGATCTCCTAGGTTTTAGATTACCAAATAACTTCGCCCTAGTCCCATCTCGAAATGTCGCACTTCTAACCCTGCCCGGCTCTCCTGAGCGGTTAGATTGTCGGAATCGCGGGTGGCCCGGATACTATAGCTTAATAGTGAGCTGAGCAGTGTGCTAGCAGATCACTCCGCCGTAAACGCCGAAATGGTTACCACAAACATGCATTTCTTAAGGGAGAAGCACAGTCCCCGCACATAAGTATACCTCACGAAAAGGAGCACTTTGTTTCAATTAAAAGCCTTAGGACTATCACCTTATCATCACAAATAAGGACCCTGGAGCTAAGGGAATTGCTATACAGCACAAAGCAGTGTACGCCAAGGCGCCCAATCATCTCTTCTTATCACAAGAAGAAATCGATACCCTAGCGCCCACAATTATCTACCGAGTGACACTGTATGAACCACAGCTGCCACCTCTGAGGTCACGTGTGCGGGGCTTTGTGCACGGCGGCTCACACAAGGTGTCGGGAGAACCTGGGTGGCTAGATTTCTATGAGAGATGCTGCTCTCTGAGATCAGAGCGGAGGGGGTTGCCGAAGGGGAGGATAACTTAGGAGCAGCCATACTCTCAGAAGCACTCAGTGTGGGAAGGGCTGGGGTAGGACATACACGTTGTCTTCGCAAGGTTGGCACCTTTCCTGACAGTACGCTATCTCCATTGCCGAGGGGTTTTTTTGCCCCCCCCCCCCCCTTTTGTAGCGGAGATTTCTATTCTGTTGTCAAGATATTTCCCTTGAGAGTTTACATTACCGCGCTCCACCTTGGACTCCATTTTTCTTCCCCGCTCCGTCTTCCCACACGTGTGGGTAAGGAGGACGCAGGATTGTGCCATACCGTGGAGGTACACTCTGTCAAGGGGTTTCTTTACACCTGATTGGAGTAGATACAAGATATTTGATAATGGGAGTGCTCATTGGATGTCCCTGAATATATGTGATGGAGAGGTCGTAGGGCGTTTGGCGTTACCGTGGAATCACTGCTCCGCGGATTGATTGCGGTGTACTTACCGATATCTCATCCTTACCCAAGCCCAATGTCCCAAATATCTTCACTACGCTACACCCCACAGCTGAATCCCTACATACCCGCAAAGAGGAGAGTAATCTTACAAGCACATATTTGAGCCTGCGGTGGGAGAGAAGCTAGAGGCCCACCCAGCCATGGAGGGGCTATGACCCTAGCCCCAGATAGACGGCAGATCTAAGGAAATAAGCACCCAGCAGCGGGGTCACGGCAGAAACCTTCGCACGCCTACATGACCAGAGCCGAGGATGGAGCCTTGGAGGGGAGATTCTAGGCTTATGCATGAAGAATGCAAGATAGCCTTTGCAACGGCCGGTCACGGGAATCTCTGATGTGGCTTCGTGTAATACGATCCGCACTGAGTCAGGCTTAGTCTGCTTTCTGACTCCTCTTGCACTTCCCAGGTGTGGGAGATGACCTCAGAATTACTGTCACATCGCACTCACAATGGCTAGCTCTGACTTCCTTCTAGTCTCTTGCTATATTGTTATCTCGGTAATTGCTATTGAATCGGGCTATCTTTTCCTCTGTTTTCTTCTTCTAGAGGGTAGTTTTTTTGTGAATGGTGAGTGAAAATGTGTCTTAACTGACGTACTAGGTCAGTAGAGCGAGTTAAGTGGGCAAGTGGTGTTATAACACCGCCCGATGATCGGGATGGACAAGGGGTGGACGAGACGAAGGTATGATATGATAATATGGTATCATAGTGTGCAAACCAGGTTAGCCCTCATCCAACTCTAGAGCGGGTAGGCTATATAATTTTGAGTAGTATCATACCACAGAACCGTCTGCCAGGGGCATAGACGCGAAAGGAAGTAGGACAGGGGCCTAGTTTACTAGGTATTCGGTAAGCCCAGTAAACCTCTTGGCAAAAGTTCAAGCATTCTAAGGCAATCACGACTGAAAGATAAAAAGCTAAGGCTTACTAAGGGTTATATACTCGATCAACGTTCTGAAGGTAAGCGAGGCTATGTAAGATTCCTAAGAACAGTTTGTCGGAACCGTGTTACCCGGTAAGCACAATCTCAAGAGAAATACTTAAAAATGCCCACGGAGGGCGTCCGTCTCCGTCCACTTCTCTCGCAATTTCCTGGACCTCATTCCCTATTTAGGCTGAAATAATAGCTGGTCTGAGGGACATCCTTAAGAGGACATACACCCGGCGTCAATTTTGTTGATTAGAAATCTTACGGACCAAGAAGAGGATTTAATTGCTGTCGTATCGGAAGATGAACGTGAGGAGGTAGCCTATCTAGCATCGGACCAGGGGATCCCATCAGAGAAGTTAGCAATTCAGTGCCTGAGCTTATGCGCCAGGTAAGTTCATCGATTGGAAACACTATCACCTGGAGAAAGGATTGGGGTGCATGGAGACCGTATCGTTTGGCAGCTACACATTAACCACAGTAGCATTCTTGTAGTATTAACATCTCCCCTAGCCAAGGAGCAGGTGCCAAAGACTAAGATAAACAGGCCTCAAAAAAGGGGTGAAGAGAAAAAAGAAAGATATCATATCAATTTTCTCCTCACCGCCAGCGCGCTATTCTTGTGTTCGGGGAGGGTCGGGGGGCATATCATTAAAACCAGATGGAGGGAGAGAGCCAGAAGAGCTGGATCAGTGGAATGGGTGGCAGAAGATTTATCCGATATGCAGGTGGTGGTTAGTATGCAACAGCGATCAGCTGTTCTTGTAAGAATGAGGGTCTGCCAGTAGTGAGTCAGCATGTGATCCTTAAGCAGATATATTTAGATGAAACAACTTTATAAACATTGCCCCTGTTTACGAATGCCAAGATCCTTTAGTATGAGAGGGCTAGCTGTAACAGCAATATGAGTAACGGGGAGTGGTCGGGGGTTATTTATTTGCCTTTCTGCTCGTTTTGGCTCCACGCCGGTAAGGATCTCGAGGGCTCAGGTGTTCAAGCTGAGGCCCAAGGCTATGATATCATACCTCGTATGATAGACATCTAGACACTAGCAGGTTTGCCCTAGGGACCTGATGCAAGTAGCTATGATATCAAAATATTTCTCCTTTGTCGTCGCACTGCCGAGGGTCCCTGCCCATCCCAAAGCCATACCCACGAGTGAGGTATCATGCCAGCATAACAGAGGTTGTTAGCAGTGGACCACGCTCTTCTATGAAAGGCACGAGTGATATCCTGTGAGAAACTAGTAGCCACCGTGAAACAGAGTCCCCGGGTCCCGACTGATACTTGCCGATACCAAGTGACCCTTTCCCAAAATTGCCCAATCCCAAAAAAAACAGTGTTAGACAAGTTGAAATTGGAAAGGAGCCGCGCCCTCACTCTTCCTCCAGGCATCACCTCAAGTAAAGCTAACACAACACAGGGTCATCTAACTTTCTATCCCTTGATGGACAAGTAAGACACCTGTCCTTCTGATAGTTAGGTTTGGATCACCTAAGGCTGGGATGAAGGTAGTGCCAGCGTTATTAGCACTAACATTGAGTGCTTTGTGAGAGTACCGGTAGAGGCACCTCAGAAGAACACTGATCGCTATCAAAAAAGTTTCTTCATGCATAGGGGATAGTCACAGTCGGAAATCAGTCATAAAAAGGGAAGAAAAAGCACAAGTTTGGGTGTGAACAGGATTTGGAGGGGGTTGCAGGTTACCAGTACCGGTAGAGATTTTCGACTGGAGATCTTTTGGCTCCCATCCTGCTATTTGTTAAGTGCATAACAAAGAGTATGATAGGATCCGAAATTCATGACTTATGACAACCTCGCTCAGGGTGCGTGTCGCGTCCAACCCTGATGTTGGAGGTCCCGATAACGGAAGTAGCGACTTTGGCATTTGCTGGAATTTTCTTGATATGGAGCACGTGACCACGCGATGAGTGTTATGACTCTTGAACTCTCTAAACCCTGCGCTCTTCAAGAGTGGATCCTTCTCGCAACCAATGGAAGGTAAGACCACGATCTGGCGTATGGACGCGATATCTCATGCGCACACTCGTATCGAACCCAGGTAACGAGGTCTATCTAAGGTGAGTCACCGATAGTTCTAAGAGCTATTTTGAGCTACCAGGATACGAGCCGGTCCCTAGAGGATGGAAGAGACAGTTCAAGACTCAGGTATAAAATCGGGCACAGTGGTAAGACGATCGGAATGTTTCACATACCCTAGGAGCACACCTGTGCTCTAGTGCATTAGTTTAAGCACACAGTATCAGCATCTCTTGATATTTGATTCATTCAAGTGTCTTTCGGCACTTAGAGCAATGAGCGACCTCAGGCTCCTGCAACCACTGCATGTGCGGCTGCGATGAGTCTCTTTAATAGATATTGGGGTTCTTCCTACCGGATCGCTCCGGGCCTCGCTATGTTCGGATGATGGAATAAGGCGATTGTCCCAGCTTCCAGTGCGGGTATTCCAGAGCATTTTTTAGCAGTGATACATATCCCCTCCTTCCAATATCCCAGGACCTAGATTGGAAGGAATATAAGTGAATATATGCTGATCTAGAGCCTTACAATATACAACCACTTTTTTCTTTCTTTTTCGCTTTATCTCGACTCAGGGATATTAGTGTATTCTACAGTCAAAACCCGCCCAGGCTGATGTTCAGTTTTATATGATAGATTTTCCCTTATCGGATTGTTACAACAACTCCCCATCGGGGCATTGGTTAAGGAATTCCTTCTCAACTCAGGTATGATATCATAGTAAATACGAAATGCGGGCTCTGTGGCGGCGGGGATGCCTTCACAATAGTACCCGAACACTAACTAGCAGTCCCACCGCAACATTTGGCAGGGGTTGGCCCAAGGGCATTACTATACCAACCCTAGACCTACCCCCTAGCAAAAAAGTGGTTCGCCGAGCATTTTTTTTAATGCTCGACTACTCCACTGCCCCCCGGATTCGAACTCATGATGGTCCCTGTTTCAAATTAGCCGACCAGTCTCCTAAGCCATTAGACCATAGGAACTGGCCGATAGTACTCTTTCTTCTTGGCCTTTTAACTGCTTCTTCAGGAAATGGACAGTTCGAGCGCCTGATACTTTATATTTGGTAAAAAAAGGACATTAGTATCCAATCATAGTACTCTCATGATATTGATAAACCGACGAACGGGGGGGATGCCGGTGTATACCTGTGATCTGCCCCCGAAACATTCGCCTTCTTTGTCAGAGGACAAATGTTCCCCGAATTCCATGGCTAGTATCCCCGATGTAACTATTCTTTGGTACAAGAAAGGAGAGGGATAAAACTTTTGTATGGTAAATTATCTATGCCTATCCAACCGCCCATACAAAATCCGGACTCAGGTGTTCGGGTTCTATATGCCTGTAACTTGTATTCTACTGTAGGTGCGTAAACTCAGGTGGGTTGGGCGCGGGCAGCAATTAATATCCCACTCCTACTGCGTGTCCGTAGCAGCGTCCGCGCACTCCGACCGCACTTCCTCAAGATAGCGGAAAAACCAATTCCTCGCCCGCTCAGCAATCACCCTCCTCAATTTTGCTTCCTCTACGCCCAGCTCCACCATTTCCTCCCATTCCTCCTCTATCACGTCGTTTTCTACCCATTTGGTGAATTGGGCGGTGCTCCTCCTGCCGCTCCGACCGTATTCCAGTATTCCCATCTCCCTGAGGTACTCGATCCCTTGCTCGAATCGCGCTTCCGTAATCGCGTAGTCCACAAACGCAGTAGCAAGACCGACGGCGTCGGGGTCCCTCGGTGGGGTAGGTTTGGTCCTGCTGACGACCTCGAACCTCTCCCCCTTGGTCTTGAAGTTCCACAGCATGGTACAATCATCTGGCCAGGCTTCGCCGTCAAACGGTATCATAGTCCAGACTAGACCTTCCCCAGTTCCGGATATTTTCCTTCCCTTGGAGTCCAAAAACGATGCTGCGAACGGGCACTCGTCTTCCACTTTCTTCGTGATCTCATATAGCCAGTTTGAAATCTCTACTGTATCCTCTAGAAAATCGATCGTCACCTCCCACGTCGGCCAGTTCATGATATTAAAGATGCGCTCAGGCTCCATTGAGACATCCTTGTACTCCCGCATGTCGACCCATGTCCCATCTACCCTGATGTTGAAAATGCAGAAGAATCTGGGAAGTCGATTGATGGCGACATTACGGTAGATGTCGCGCCCAGCGACCTCGCCGGCCATCATGATTTCGGAGAATGGGGTCGCGTCCGGCTGCCCTTTCCCCCTGTTGTAGGTTTCCATTACCTTATCGACGAGCAGATGCAGAGGTTTCCCGCTCAGGAGTGAAGGGATAGGTCCCTTGTCCTGGGATGTTACTACCCTGTTGCGTGATTGGAATACTGGGTTGTGTCGATCGTCGTTACGGAACATCTACAAGTTTATTTCATCGAGTTAATTTCAATTTTTTATGCTCCCCCATCGTCTTTGATGAGTCTGTAGAAAAAGACCCAGGCAATGGATGGAGTGCGGAAGGGAGGGGAAAATACGATTGTCGCATTATAACCGTGCAACTTTAGGGTTCCCATGAACCTTGCTTTAGAGGGGAAAGGAAGCCGTTGCCCCTGTTCAGCGGCTGCCTTTAGAGCCGGGACGTAGCGCTTCACGAACGTGTCGAATGTCAGGGTGTGCGGATAAGGTGTGTGGGTTGGAGGCACATCGTTATCGGCCTGCCCGGCTGGGTCTTCACTCATTGTGGTTTCTTCGGAGTTTGGGGCGGTTGGAATTGGATATTTGAGGCAGGTAGTGGAAATCCCAACTCTCTATGCTTTCAGATTTCGTAGACTTCTGGTTGAAAAAAATGGCACACTGGCAGGGGACTTATATTTTGTATCTAGGGTGGCCGACGTTTTTTGCTTTTCGCGTTGTATTGCTCAGGCCCGAGCCAATGGCTGAGTCACCTCGTATTCACTGTGGCTTGCACCTTGCCACATCGGCATGGTATGGTGGTTATTAAGGCGAGGGCCTTAAGTTTGAAGGCCTTACCGGTAACGTCTTCAACGCCATAGCGAGCCTATCTGCAAGTTTAGGGAATGTTATTGGCTGAACTCGGTCTGGATTTAAATAGTGGCTAGTATTTGGGTGGATGGCTCGCAATGGCGTGGAAGACGTTAGTGGAAATACCAGCTAAATAACGCACAATCGTACAATTCGCCTGTGAGGTTTCATTCAAATGATACCGGTGGCACAAGTAAAATCGGTGGAGATACACTTCCACAAGGAGACAACAACCTAAGACAGCAAGTCAGCACATACGGCACAAAACGTCACTCGACGGTTGCCAAGAACACAAATCCCACGAGGTATCGGCCGCTTCCGGACAGCCATTCGCGACCCCCCAGAGCCGGTCACTCCCTCCCCAGCGGTAACAGGGAGTCTCTGTGGTCTACGTATTGTTTGAGCTTCGCCAGAATAGCCATAACCACAGACATATTCAGCGGGAGTTATTGACCCTTCGTTCCACTTCCTCGGCCACTCAGAGGATCAAAGGCTCAAAGGAGCGGAGAGGATGCATTCCGAGCTGTTTGTGGGATCTTTTTCGGGAGAGTGCCCCACTTTTTCCCTTCAGCCATTGAAGGTGGAGGGGGTTTGTGTTCGTGGTTTAAATTCCTGACACTTTCCAATTCCGCACACTAACTCTCCAATATTCCCATACTCCGAAACCAAGCGGGCCGTATCGCGCAATATAGATCATTTGTTCTCGGGGGTACTCTCTTTCGAACCTGCGGCGATTCCGAATATTCCTGGGCAGATCCCTTCGCTGAATAATATTTTCTCCTAAGGTTTGTTTGAGCCTTGTGCCTATTATGCAGAGACCAAAGGGAGATTAGAGAAGAGTATGGGTGATCAAGCAAGTGATAGATAACGGTTGTATCTGGCATGAGGTGTCTGGGGATGGGGTAAGTTATTTTTTTCGCTGGTTAGGTGGTTGTCTGGCGAAGCCGTATACCGCCAGATATTTGTCCCAGGCTAAGAATGCCCGAAAACAGAGGTACTCGGGTATGGACATGGTGATCGGACAGACAGGGATTAAAAATATATGGGCATATATAAATTTTTAACCCCTGTCTGTCCGATCATCCACGTCCATACCCGAGTATATTTGGGATCGGCGCTCAGATATGCACAGGTTTTACCATATATTCCCCCAACCCCACTCCCGGGTCCTGGGGCGAGTACAAGCACGCCAATACCCGATTCCCCCAAGCAGAGAAACTGAGAGTTCAATGTTAGTGTCTCCTCGCCTATCTAGACTACCTTCTATTGCAGTGCGCCGGTACTAATGCTTCCCCGGGTATAGTATCTTCTTTATAAGTAATTGAGTTTTTCCGACACCGGCAGTCCAGTACCAGGCACCAGCACCCGACCCTTTATCTGTCAGTCTAGGCCGGCCTATTGTCGGCTGCTTTGGACCGTCACTTGCTCCTTTTTCCCTGACCCCAGCAAGTCACTGCCCTAACACACCGGTATAGTGAGGGAGCTCTGTTGCCGGAGCGCACCGCCGGGAAATATCGCTCAACTTCAACTCCAATAAATATTACAGCTCTATTAGGCGATAGAGTGGGCGGCCCTCCGCACGCTAATAGGGGGAATAGGAACATCCCAGGCTTTCATGGAGATATTGGGGCGGGTCAAAGCCGTTGTAGCAGCGTGGGGCATGTCTCGGGAGTGTTAATTGCTGTTAATTTCCTTGGCGGTGCCAGTTAACCAATATTTCTCAGGATATTAACCTGCACCCGAATAGTGAGAAGACACTTGGCGTATTACCATACTACCGCTAAGCCGGAATTGGTGTCCATCTCTTCCTGCTGCCAACAACCATCACCATAGGTGTGCAAAGACTATTATTCCGGAAGGACTTGAAGGCTACCGGTAGCCTAGAGGCATGCGTGCGTAGGTGGCGCCGTAATATTCCCGTAATTATATCGGTAGATTTAGTCCCGACCTGACCCAAAGCCCCCTGAGACTACTCGTATAACCTAAATCGGCATCATGGCTACTGGCAGACACAAGATCTACATTGAGGCCTACAACCCCCGAGAAGCGAGATGAGGGCAAGGGTAGGGTAAGCGAGCTTTTGAGCTTGAATGCCGGCGGAGTATTCCTTGCTGCCGGATCCCGGGGTGTTCACCCGTAGGGATAAGGGGAAAAATGGGCCTTTAAATTATCAGGCCTTCTTTTCTGTTCTATCATACTGATTATTGAGATTGTGGCCAGTAGTGGGGTTATGCCTAAAATTGGGCTAACATCAGTAGGACTAGTCCCACCGGTACCCTACTCATGCATCCTTCTGGCTTCCTTGGGGGCTGTGGTCTCAAACTTCAATACAGTGAAGGCAGTCGCAATAGTCATTGGGTGATAGTCTCATCGAAGTGTTTGGTTTTAGATAGGTGTAAGGTTACTATATGCCATGGAAGTAGATGTGGGCACGTTTTTTAAATCTCCGAACTTCCCCTCTCACGATATATACTCTAACACTGCATCTCTGAATGGTTGGTTATTTGTTCGGGACCCTGAGGTGCGCCTAGCGAGTACGAGTTGCTAGAAAGAAGTCAACACATGCACTATGAATCTCCTCCGTTCTGTTTGCCGACTCACCTCATCTGCGGCTTTGGTGGAAGGCCGTAACACCATCTCCACTTCGTTTTCCAAGGATCTCATCCCAATATCCTTCTGAGGGTGGATGCGCTTGAGCTCGCTCAACCACCACTCTGTATAGGCCTTTTCCGCAGGCCCCGAAAGGCTCTCGAGAACCGGCATATGGTCCTCAGAAGTCGACTTGATAAGATAGTAAGTAACAGTCTCCGCGCGTATATTCTCCGCATTTCTTGGGACAATGTCCCAAAAAACTGACTTTAATGTATCCGACTTCAACACTGTAGCTCTCGGTGAGTTATCTATATCCTCTCTCGTGGGAGCCGAAACGTGTACATTTTCCAAGCGTAGATGTTTCAGACTCTTGGAATGAGCAAGCAAGTTCGTGAGATCCACGAATCGGATATCTCTATCTCCCACCGTAATCGCAGTCAGCATTCCCCCTGTGGTAGCTCGTCTCGCTTGCCCTCGTCGAACAACCTGCGATATTGTCGGCGCCCCCGCGCCAATCAAGCGCATAGCTGTTGTCATCGGAAAATCGATGCGTTCCAGGGATGGTGATTCTCTTCTCAACGAAGGCCGAGTCGGGCGATTGATTTCTACTTCACAGGTTTCCGTTGCGAGTGCTTTGAATATCGCAGGGCTGTAATGTGGCAAGTCAAAATCGCTGTGTATTTCGAGGCTAGGAGCCTTTTCTGATAGCCCATAACTCCGTGCAGGAATGTCGTCGTATTCTGTTCTGTCGATCGGGAGTTGAATCCGTACGTGATTGCATTTACAGCCTTCAAGTCGTGGCTTCCACGTCATTCTTGTAATTGACTTCTTTACAATATAGCTCATAGCTTCGGCGGACACTCCGACCACTTCTGGGTCGAGATGGAAGTCAATCCACCGTAGCGAAGTCAGACAAGGTATAATCTCCCCCACCAGCTCCCCGATCTTTTCCAGTGTCTCGGTCAATCGGTAGAGATACCCCGGGTCTCTCCCCAACCATGCAGCTTGTCCACGCCAACCTGGGTCCGGCATTGGAAAGAGCGCGCCCAACTCCCAGCAGACCACCATCCTCTCGATATCTGGGCTCCGAGTTATCGTTCGTTGGAATAAGCGAAGTGTTTTCAGTCGTGCATCCAATGTTTCTAATTTTGTCCTCTCGTGCATCTTTACCAGACCGGCATCGCATCTACCAATTTTGCTGGATTCAGGTCTCTCGCGATCAAAAACGTTGAAGAAGAATCTGTCTCTGCCGTGGTACGCTTTGTTTATACAATTAAAGTAGATGTCCTCATCGCCTGGTATAAACATGCTGTACCCTATTCGAACCACGCGGTATAGAAGTGGGCGGGCAGCCTTGTGCCAGTGACGGGATACCAGGCTTACGGAGAGAAGGTAGCTGGTCTGACATGTTGTACATATGTAGTCGTTGGAGGGAGAGGAGCTCTCCAAGGTCACCCCATGGCAAGTGTGAACGAGGGATCGCGGGAGAGTATTGCTGGGCGCCAGATATTCAAATATCTGGAGAAGGATTTCGGTCGGGAGGAAGGGCAAAGGGGGACCTAGAGGCTTGACTTTGGATTTCCGAGTGATCGCTCTCTTAGTTCGGCGCATCTTGGTGCTTGAAACTCTTGGTATCGTCCTGGACTGTGGTAACGCTTTCCAAAACCACGCTTGTTAGAAGGTGGAGCTGAAATATCAATAAAGAGTTCGCGATGAGGTTGTGGTTGCCTTACGAAGGTAGGATGGAGCCTACCCTTGTTATCAGCTGTTGCCCAAGGGCAACATTCCCCGCAGGGAAGAACGAAACTTCTAGGCCATGCGTGCGCCCCCACAGGCACCAATACCGGCATCATGGCACCCCATCAGATAAAGCAACCAGGCTACTGGCAGACGAACATCCCATCGGTACAGGTATAGTATATATTCCTTCCTCGAACACCCCTACCAGACATGGCCGACAAATAAGCCATGGGCAATACGGCGGATCCATACGGGATAGACGTGGCTCCAACAATAAATTCCGACAATAGCCTACTTGCCAATTCCAAAAGCACTGCCAAGACTCGCAGATCCGATTCCAATACTCCTAGAGGTTCGGCACCTAGTCGGCACCTAGGTTTCCGGATGCCTTCGGAACCGGAAGACGCCGGACAGGTACATCCGAGACAAATATCTGTTGTTGAATCGGAATCGGCGCGCAGCGGGGTCCTGTAGTCCTTAGAGATAAGCTGGGTATCATAGTGTGGGTGGGAATGGCAACCCAAAGCTGGGTCCTGTTATAATACTACCGTACAAGTAGAGGCATTCAAACACCGGGTTGAAGAAGCGTTTTTCGAGTGCCACGTCTCCGCTACAGTGCGGGGACAACACGTTTCGTCCGACACATGGTTGCACACTAAATTTAACACAAAATGGACAATGGGCAATTCCCAACACTGCTCACATGAAAAGACTTCAACCCCTTTCATTAGCTAGAGAATCACTATCCATTAAGACCCCCAGAGACAGAGGCCCAAGGGACCAAAGCTGTATTCACTGCCCATGGTTGAGTCAACTTGTCTGAAAGTGACCTAAAATTTTGTATGGGGTTCCAGACAGAAAGGTACATGGCAACCAACTTCTGATACTTTAATGACTTTTTCTCCACTATTTTATAATATTTTTAATTCTATAGTATTCCTCATGTTATATACAGGTTCACTGATGCACCATCATGTTTTTGCAGATTCTCATTAGGATTGTGCTATGAGAGAGGGCGGTGAAGGTGGCTACTTTTGGTGTAAAAGGGGCATCGGACGAACCCTTTTGTCCTAGTACTTTAGATCTGCCAGAAAAATATTTCGACTCGAAAGGCTTGTGCGAGCGTTTATAGGCTCAGGACTGAATGCCTCTAATATCCGGATTTACTGGCCATAACAAATACTGGAACATGATACCTAAAGTGGTCTTTTACGTCATTAAACGTTCTTGATGGATCGCCCTGTCATTGGTTTTTAGGTAGAAGGGATATCAATTCTCCGTGACCCCGTCTAGGTCCTATCTATGTTCTAGGGTCCGTCAAGACCCTCAAAACATCAAAATATATACCTCAAAGGTTCAGGAGATATTTTCCAAAATGGATAATAAGATTGCGGATTTATCTAGAAAAAGTAGAACCTCCGTTGCGGGGAATCGAACCCCGATCTCGTCGGTGAAAGCGACGGATGCTAGCCGTTACACCACAACGGATTGCTTAACTTTGACGGTTTTGGTCTAACATTCCTACTTTCCCATCAAGTCTAGCCTGATATCGCTAAAGCTCGCCCTATCATCCTCACGCATCCCAACGAAGAATCCTTCATTAGATTGAACACTTGGAATTAGTGAGGGCTCCAGCAAAATATTGGTTCGCAGAGGTATTCCTGGTAAAGATGTCTGGGCACGAACAACTTAGCCAAATTAATGACGGTGCTTAATTCTCAATAAGAACCTTACCAGTACTCATGTATGGACGCGGGTGGTCGGGCAGCCAGGAACCAGAGGTATCAAAGCTTTTTGCTCGTTTGAGCAATTTCGATGCCAAGTTCATTCTTTTATTCCTACGAGGACAGTAAGTTCAGGCCTCTGGATCCCTGGCTATCCGATCACCAACGTCCATACACTACCGTAGTACGGTAGTCACCAGCCACTAGTCTTATGTCACGGCCGGCCCCACCGTGCCCCACCGTGCCCCAAATTGTCCCAAACCCCTCTCCCAGACGGGAGCGTAGTTCCCACTGAAATCCACAATTCATCCAACGCCTCTCATCCTCTTGGTAACTTTCCTTGACATCCGTGGTCAACAGTGTGCCCAGAATCGTCCTTTCTTATCCCATAAAGTGCCTCCACCACCAGTACCGGTACCGGTGTCCTTTGTGGCTTTCGGTCAACAATTTTGACAACCAAAGCCAAACTCTAATATTAGAGTACCGTTCTAGAAACCGGTTGTTTTTTTGTTTTTTTGTTTTTTTGTTTTTTTGTACTTTTCGGTTTTGGTGTTGGGAGGCCGCGACTCTGCTGTTCCCAGCTTGCGGGGAGTCGAAGCACGATAAGTTATCCCTGATTACTCATGACTGGGCGCACCTTGGGTCGCACCAAAAACAAAGCATACCGTTCAGGTACCCAGGGGGAAGTGAGTGAGCAGTTGATTGGGGTTGGCCGGCGAAGTAATCCCTGTTTCGTAGGACAACATCTTCCCTGGCACTTATAATAACTCTTGCGATTCCCCCGGGCGTGCCTCCAATCTCTGGATCCAGAGAAAAAAGGCAGCGCACGTAGGGTTTCCCCGCAGCGGTTTATAAAACCTTCCTTACGGTTATGCCAGATCGCCATCTCACTTCGGTCACATATGGGTCCTTGGATTAGCAGCAACTTAGCACCATAGCTGGTCATTTTAGAGAAATCCTGGCGGAGTTGAGGGAGCTAATACACCTTGCTATCATCACCTTTGCAACCTTCAAGGCCTTTCGCATAACTGAACACCCGAGTGGGTGGACATTAAAAAAAGTAGAAGGATTATAATAATTGTCTGAAGTTCCAAATGCCCTCTAGAAACCGTAAAGCTTGCCGTGAGGATACCACTAGCCACTAGAACCCGTGAATAGACTAGGCGGCTGCAGGGCTATGATTAATCACTGCCTTGATACAAGGGCTAAAACGCTATAGCAAACATCCCCAAGGAAGCACTGGTCAAATCAAGAAAACATTATCCAAGAATTTAAATAATATATGGATTTCTAGGAAGAATCAAAGATTCTTTTATTTATTTATTTTACTTATTTAGGATTACTAGATTTTTAATCTTCCTTCCTTAGGGAGAAATACTTCGGATTTGGAGCCCTTACCCTCCTGAAAACTCCGGTACGTGATTGAAGACCTGGCTGTCGTCGTGTAGGAAAAGGTTTCCCTCCCAAGTGGTCATCATGTATCACTCGATGCAAACAATGGCTCACCCTGGAAGCTCCCTCCCACCACCCCGGGCGACCGGCCCAAGACTCTTATTAAAAATCCACTTGCACCCTAACAGGGTATATGGATAGGATCTTTATTAAAGGCTAAGGAAAAAGTGAGTGTGAAACAGGGACAGCTTTAACAATGGTGCTTTATGTTTTAACCACGAACACCCGGAGATCTCATAAGCCCGGTATATGATAGTAGGAACTACAAGTAGACGCCAAGGTGTCAACCCCGGTATCAGGATACCAGGATCCCCCCCTACCTAACCAGTCCCTGAAGGGCCACCTTAGTGCGGGATCCTGGCCAAGCTTAGCCCATTCTCCTTTCCGCCTTCAGCTTGTCACCCTCCGCCTTGTGAATGTCACGTGACCGGCATCGTCAATTTCAATCCTTCTCTTGCGACTTTGCTCCCCCACCTACTTCAATTCTATACAAGCCCTTTATATCCTATCTGAATAGCTCAACGTTCGTTCGCTTCCTTTTAAACCGAACGGTACTTGTTTTATCCCACCATGAGGTCGGGCATCGTAGTTTTGTTACTCCCGGCGACGAGAGTTTAGCGTCTCCGGAGAGTTTCCGGTGAATGAGTAGCTGTTTATATCAACCACCACCGTAATAATATAGCTATGCCGATCTCCAATCTCTGCGGAATCCGTATCTTTCGAAATGGAATTACTCGAGCCCAGTGCTAGGGGTCCTTCAACACTGCCACTTGGGCTCCGTTCCCACCCACAGACCTTTTGTAAGTTTTCCGGCGACTGATCATTCCTGAGTAGGATACATGCTCTGGCTTGTAGAGCCCTCACTCCGCCGAGCCCGGTGTGAATTCCTCCAGCCCAATATATGCCAGATGTTGCTGAACCCGCTTTGTCCCCTAGTGTACCTTTACTCCCCTTAACTACCCCCTCGCCGAAGTTATTATATCGTGGATCGAAAGCCAGGTTTCTTTCCCTTCATTCCTTCGGACTCACCACTCATTTTTTATATGGTCTGTGACCAGTTTAAATGGTTTTTTTATTACCACTCCTTCTGGCCGTGAATGTGATCAGCTGGCTAGTCGATCCAGCGGGGGCAGCTGCCATTCGCCAAAAAGATGTTCACAAGCACAATGCAGCTGTTGTTAAAAGGAATTTGGAGGCTAGGGCGAAAGAGGAGGTGTTTTTGAGGCCGATCGACATAGACTACCTACACCACTCATTAAATCGGCGGTCGGATGTGCCGAAATTGGACGATTATTCGCGATTAGATCCAAGTGCGAGGGAGTTATTGATGTATGGAGCACCTTTTGGTATGCATTCGGTACCGTATTCGTAGAATGGGATAGCCGGCTAATTGAATGGTAGCGCACGAGGGTGGTTTATTTGTTGCGAACATGACGGTCAACGCGCCACAGGGAAAGAAGCTTTTGTTAATGGAGAAGTTTGACGGGTTCACCAAGGAGGTGGATTGCACCACCGCAGGCGATGGAAAGCTCTCGGTGACGCTGAAGAATAGGAAGATATACAACTATGTTTATCGGATATGGGGGTGGTTGAACGAGAATGACAGAAACGAATTCATAATGATAACGAATCACAAAGGGTGCGGCCCGAAACACGAACGGACTGTTTACAGGTAATCGCCATATATCCATGATTAGGGATTTTACTTATCATTTGGACTACCAGAGTCTATCAGGTAGACTTCGATAACGAGGAACTGAGAGTCAACTTCTATTCTGAAGAGAAGGAATGGTCTAAGTCCATCGGCTCTTATAGCGTCGACTTTGGGAACCTCCAGGTAGATGGCGGCGAATCTAGGGAGAGCTTTCAACCCCGAGACCTGTTCGCCCGCAACCCGTTGGATATAGGGAAACCCTTCAAAGACTTGGGAAAAAACACAAAAAAATCTTTTGACGAGGCTGGAAAGGACGTTAAAAAGGTGGCCGACAAAGCTGGAAATGGCATCGTTGATGCTAAAGATAAGGTCGTGGACGCGTTCAAGGACTTTGGCACTTGGATTAAGAGTCTTCCAAAGGATGTCGCAGACCAGCTCAATAAGCTCGATGATAAACTAAAGGCAAAGTTCCTGGAGGGCGCCAAGAAACTCAAGGCTCTCGGAAAAGATTTTGTTACTGTCTTTAAGAAAGCGAAGGACAAGCTCGGGGACAAATTCGAGGCTGTGGCGAAGCAGATATCAGAGATCGGTGATGGAAACCTCGGAAAGGACAATGTTGATTTCAACCTTGCCTCAGGCAAAAGTGGTGTAAAGAAAAATCTGTACACCGATCCACTCAAGTAAGCCTTCCACCAAACCACCCAAAATCCTATTTGCTAATACATGCCTACAGCAAGAATAACCCCAACGATATCATTGATTGCGTAGACTGTTATGTCACTGGAAAGATCGTCATCTCTGGTCATGTTCAGGTATATTGCCTACCCCCTCGCCTCTTCGCCCTCTAACAATTCTTATAGTTCGAAGACTTTCTACCCAAATCGGCATTCTTCGAGGCCAAGCCAGTGGATCTCACAACCATGATGAAGTTTAGAATTTTTACCAGAAAGTCTAAGGATTTGAATCAAGACGGCAAAGTTGATACTGGACTGAAAGTTGAGGTGGATATATTCACAGCTACATTGCCGCTAGTCATGATTCCTGGAATTTTCATGCTGGGTCCTAAGTTCGAATTTGAGGTCGGGGTCAACTCTCTGATCAAAAGCGACGTTGACTTCACTTTCGGGTTCAAAGGCCAGGTAAGAATTAGTCCCCTACGGCGGCAGAGAAACGAATCTTGATGGAATCAAGTGACTATTTCCTAACATTTCGTAGGCCCCTAATAGCGCTGTATATAGGAAGGATCTCCTCGACAAGAACAAGCATGAATCATCGAAATGGGAAGGCGCAAAGATGGAGGGCCTTCCATTCGAGCTTCTTTCAGGCTCTCTTGAGGCGGAATTCCAAGCCAGCACGAACTTAGTTCTAGCCATCGGAATCCAACTCGCAGGGATCTTTGGATACGAGGCAGGTTTCAAGCTAAAGCTTCCAAGATTGAAGAGAACGTACACGACCATTACCAAAGAAGATAATACCCAAGCATGCCCTGGGAGCAAGCACGAAACTCTAGCAAACTCGACGACGGGGATTTTGGAAAAGAATGAGATCAATTTGGACCTCATCGCCCTCGTTGGGGAAGACAGGGCGATAAATGCGAAAGCTCTTGAGACCACACTCTTCGTATGCTGCTCGTCCCATTCCAAAAGTAGGATATATGCACTGATACATCATGGCACAGAACATCAAAATCCCTTTCCAGGATCAATGCCACCCTATCGTCGATAAACGAACAGAGCAAGACAAAGCTCTGGCGAAATGGAATAACCAACAACAGGGGATCCCACCAGCAGCATTTGGTACTCAAACAGATGCGGGTGTAGTAAAGACAAGCGGTTCCCCCAAACCCCAGGAAACCGGGGCGCCAGTCCCACCTCCTACCGGGGGTGCTACGGACAAGAATAACCCCGCTGCTCCAACAACAGCACCTAACCCCGCTGTACCCGCAATACCATCCACTGCAACTGGCCAAGCACCTGCTGTGCCGGTGGTCCCAGCAGCTCCCCCACGAGTAGGTCCCGATACTGGACTCCCACCCCCTGTAACATTGCCCGGCACGCCCCAACCAGAAGCCGCACCACCACCGACCTTTCCCGGAACCGTCACTCCTCAGAATCCGACGGACCCAGCAACTGCTAGCAAGGCGCTGCCTGGCCAAACGGTGCCCGGCCAAGCTCAAGATCTCCCGCCCCTAACTGGCTCTCCTGCCGTAGGCCAACCCCTCACTAATGCCCCCCTACCTAATCCAGGTGTTCAACAGTACCCCGCAGTGGCTGCAGACACCTACGGCCAACAGCAATACCCTCCCTATAACTACCCCCCCGCCAGCGCTGGAGCCAATCCCTATGCTCAACAGTACCCTCCTTTGACCCCCCCACCCCCCCAAGCTCAGAGCATAACGCAACAAGCCCCTCCAGTCGCTCAAGGATATGCACCCCAACCCCAAGCACTGCCATATCCGCCTCCTGCCGCCCCTGCTGCTCTACTTGGAGGATATCCAGGACCGTTCTCTTTTTAGTCTTTAGAAGAAAGATGGCAGAGCCACACTGTTATTTTTTACAATTTCATTTGGATTGTCTCTAGTTTCTCGGGCGCTTCGCATACCCCTTCTTCATATTTCTCTTTCTTCTCTTTTTTTTTCAAAATTTAATTGTATCATATTATCATTGATATCGCTAGGGTATCAGAAAGGAAAAAAAGAGATAGTGTAAATAATGCTCAGAAAGTTGAGTGGTGATAGAATCACCCCATAGACAGATACAAATGAAAGAAAACCAAAAATCAGGAAATTGGTTCACTCCTCCCTTGAGATGACCTTACATTTTAGTGGCTCGTCTCTGAGGATGTTCATCCAGTGTTCTTTGGACTTCATTCGCTCGGTGCCCCGGGCACTGATGTCGATCTCAAAACGACGGAAGATAGTGGCGAAGGTCAGGTACAATTCACAAAATGCGAGGCTGACAATGTTAGCTCTAAGAAATGGTGATATGGGTTTCTCAAAAGGGGATGCTTACTTTATACCAAGGCACTGTCTAGGTCCTGCTCCGAAAGCGTTAACGAATTTCTCGTTCTGCTTTGATTCGGAGGTTAGCCAGCGTTCCGGCCAGAAGCGGTGGGAGTCTGGAAAGATATCCTCATCGTGGTGGAGGGAGTAGTTGTCCATTTCGATTGTTGACTATTAAATTAGCTATGAAGCAGGTAAAGTGGGTATGGCGGTAGCACTCACGTCTCCGGGCAGATGGTAACCTCCAACAATAGCGCCGTTCTTGGGCACTCGTCGGGGTAGAGGTCCAATAACACCATATGACAACCTAAGCATCTCAAGTATCACGCCCCTCTAAGCACCGTTAGCACAGCTGTTCAACACTCATGCGAGAATAATAGTTACGAACTAAATACGGCAATTTCTCGCAATTAAGATACGAAAACTGGGCATTAATATCCGGGTTGGCCGTCTTAAGTTCCTCAAAAAGTTTCGTCTGGATGAGTGGATCTCTCGCAACTTCTAGCAATCCTACGCACATCGCCCATCGAGATGTATGAATTCCGGCGGCGACAATGCTCGTCGCTTCATTTGTTAGTTCGGTGGGGTCAGCGTTCTTCGGATCTGGATGCTGGGCGAGGATCTCCCCAAAGACGGTCCGGTGCGTGGGATTCTTTTCCATTTCTCCGGTAATCACCCGAGCGGAAAGAGCCTTTAGGTTGGCTCTTGCATCTACTTCTAGCTCAGCAAAGCCGGCTGTTATAATGTGAGCGTTAAGTCATAAAGGGAAGGAGCTCGGGTAGAACCATACCCCCGCCAGGCATCAGACGGACAAGAACCCAGAAGGGCAGCGCTTGCATCACCTTTGCCATGAGAGGAAAGTGCTTCAAGATTAAGAAAACTTCGTGTTGGGTATCGTATGAGTCGAACGCCCGGCTGGCGAAGTTCGGAGTGCTCAGAACACTACTTCCATCAGCGGCAGGCCAAAACCTAGCATGCGCAGAAAGGGTGAAATACTCATAGCACTTAGCATAAGCAAATTCAGTGACAATATCTGCGGTCAATGCAGCGAATGCTCGATGACAATTGATAAATTTATCCTGCACCTCATGCTCCCTCATGCGACGGCAGAGGATATCAATCTTCTCCTTGATAACGAATTCTAGGTCTAAAATTCCTTTTCTGGAGAACATTGGGTTTAGCAGCGAGCGCCGTTGGCGGTGGAGATTGACGTCTATGGTTGCGAACATTGACCGTGGAACGCCGAAGAGGTGGTAGAATCTAATTTCTTTAATAAACGGGGTGCCCATTCGGTGAATCTTCAAAAGTTTAGTATGAAGCACGGAAAAGTTCCAATCCCAAAAAACAATAACTTACTTCATGGTATGCAGAACTCTTTCGGAGACGGAGAGAATGTGGGGAGATGCGGACAATGGGACCTTGACAATTTTAGCCCGATATCGTACACATCTCCAAGGTAGTGAATACCATATATCCTATGTAATTCATCCATTTTCCACACAAGTGTTCCATCCTCAACTATCTGCAAAAAGATCAGCTTCAGGTGACAAAGATATGCATTCATAACCCACATCATAATACATCTCATACAAGGAGGTGGCAGCGGCCAATTTTGGCCCAGGAAACTTAGACAGAGGATCCAGATAAAGCCGGTAAAACACGAGCCCGACTCTATACAAAAGCCATACACCAAACACTATGGCAGCAATAGTGCCCCTAGAAAGGCAGAGAGCCTGCTCCTGAACATAAGATATTGCGGCGTCCAAGGCCATTTTGTTCAAAAACTATTGCTCCAAAGCCCAAACCATTTAGCGTACGCCAGGCCTCACTGCAAGGAGTCAACATACAGTAATAAAAATATTTTCCCCTTCTAGCAATCCCTTATTTCCTTCAGAGGGTTCCCAAGGTAGTAGATCTTTGCTCCAACGAAAAACATAGATGGATCCTCCCAGCCTGGCCTCCCCCCGAACCTTTATACACAACAGCACATACCCCTCCCAACTTTCCGAGCAAAGCGAGACAGTAGCCCTGTAGCCAAATTGGGTCCACAAGAACCCCGAGAATCTCCGAAGGGAGAGAAAGAAATGCGTTATTACTTGCATGCAGATGGATAAATGGTGGGGTAATAGGTCCGCTGCTGGCGACAGGCAAGAAGTATCAGGATATTAGAGTGCCATTCTAGTATGGCGCGCAGATACGCACAGATAATTAGCCATATATGTTTCTAATCCCTGTGTTCGATTACTCCTTACTCAAGAGTCCCACTCCCAAGATGGAGGGGAGTCTACGACCCGCGTCTTGGATGGTCACTCGATGGGTTACCAGCCGCAGGAGCCGTCCCTGGTTGGCCAGGGCAAGGCCTTTCTCGGCAATGATTGCCGTATGCTGTGGAGGTTGCCCTATTCAACTTCGATGGCCCGCAGGCGGTATTAGAGTCTTTCGGGATCCCGCGGTCAGTGGGGCGTGGGGTGGCACGTACTGTGCTCGGGCAGTCTTCACCGGTGGCATGGCAAGACTGGGCAGATGGCGAACAGGGATCATTGGCAAGGAAACTATTTTGTTGCCATACCGGTACTGGTAAATGACGAATTCACTTCCTTCCCACGCAGTACCCCTGTTCCCCACCTGCCCACTGTAGTTTCACTATGCCCCGGTGGAGTCTGTGCAAAATTTTGAGTTGAAATTTCTCGTCTCCTGGCGTGCACGACATAATTTGTGTGGGTGTACGACTCGAACCTTGGGATGTTCCAAATAAAATAAATACCAATTCTCTCCAATGTCGAATCTTTTTTAAAAAGAACCACTATTGCACACTACCCAGACCCAAGAAGGGGGTCAAAGTTTAATAGTATGCAATAGCAGTCCTTTTTCAAAACCCTTCGACATTAGGGGCAGTCTACCCCCGGCATCACACTTCCACATTGTAACACAGACTCGGGCGACCAGTTAGAAGTGAATACTTTAGGCTTAATTTCCTTGGCCCCGGCACGAAGTATCCGGAAACAGGGGCTTGCGAAATATATGGTAAAAAATCCGTGCGTACCTTAAATCCACCACCCGCATTCCAGATACCTCTTGCATAGGACAAGTAGGCCATACCGTAGGCACTGTGTATATAGGGACCGTTGCCAAGGGGGTGACGCTGACGAATATACCACTGTTGGATCACCTGCTTGCTCTCTAGCCAATCAGCAAGAGAAATTAGGCTTGATTTCCCGTTCGCTT
>Ga0307513_10000714_pt1 | contig 47756 bp, 54 predicted proteins | sample 15_EM_MG_FD_202174 | JGI IMG/M metagenome (GOLD analysis project Ga0307513, IMG submission 202174) | Populus trichocarpa ectomycorrhiza microbial communities from riparian zone in the Pacific Northwest, United States - 15_EM | ecosystem: Host-associated > Plants > Roots > Unclassified | place...
TTATACAGCGGAGTAACGAAGGAATAGTCATTGTAGAGTCCGAGTATCTGCCATATATAGGATATCCATAGTAGTGGAAAAACCATGGATTATCATATGTATATCCCACATTCAGACGGTCTTTTCCCAGACTATTCCCAATTTATTTACTGTTGGGGTTGATGATTCCTCCAACTAAAAGACCGGGAGTGTAGTGGTAACACGCCCTGCTAGTCATGGGGAGGTCCCGGGTTCGAACCCCGGCTTGGTCGTTCTTTTCTCTCTAACATTTACCCCTGAAATAGTTACTTCCACCCGTTGTGACCTGTACAACAGCCTCCAGCGCGAGGAGAGTCCATAAGGAGAACAGTGAGTCGATTTCATTACTAGATACTATCACTAACTACACTTTATCTTAGAGTAACTGCTACACGTCGCTCAGTTCGTACACAAACGACTTCGTAAAGGGGGCTCGATTGGTCGCCCCTCATGGCACACCTGCTTCCCCCCAATTGCCAAGCCCTCTTGGTCGTCTTCTCCTCCGGTCTATTCTTGTGTTCTTCTCACTCGTCCCTCTCCTTGTGCTACGCGTCGCTCAGTTCGGACGCAAACGACTTCGCGAAGGTGACTCTACTAGCCACCCCCCATGGTATCCCTCCTTTCCCCCAAGCCTTCATGGTCGTCTCCTCCTCTGGTTTATTCTTGTGCTCGCCTCACTTGTCACTCTCCTTATCTCGTGCCCCCGGCCCCTTGTATCGTTTCTTGGCCCATCCTGTCCGCCTGGCCCCATTGTGCACAGACGCTACGAGCACTATTTTTATTGTACAGTATCACTAATACGATTGTTTTACCACTTTAAAATCAATTTCTGAGGTGACAAAATCTAATGTACACTACACTGAACTTCGCACTGGAATTCAATGGTTTATTCTAATGTACAACACACTGGATTTCTAATGTACATTACACTGAAAAAATCAAAAAACCACTACCGGAATCCAATGCGATGTGCACTGGATCCAGGTGTGATTCACATGGGAACCCGGTGCACATCGCATCGAATCGCATCGCGTGCATCACACTGGATTCTTGTGGGAAATATTTTTGCAGTGATTTTTTGCAGTGACTTTCTAAAGTCCGAAATTGGGACCGTCTGATCCTCCAAGGTCGGATCGTCGTATGCTCCATAAGTGATACCCTTCATCGTCAACCTCTTTACTTTAGGCGCAGCAACTAGAATACTCTCGAGATGATCCTGATTGTCAAAATGCAAGGACTCGAGATGCAATGTCTCCAGTTTACTCCCAACGGATCTGAAAGCATCACGATCATCTAGCACGTTTGTCCTTTCATCGGCTTTCCTCCCGCCGATGACGATCAACCGCACCAAAGCGGGCAACATTATGGCGGAAAACACGACGCATACCGGACCCCGTGCGTTCAAGGACAAGGACCTCACAGTAGGCAGCGTGAATGGTGCTTTATTGGAGATATGACTCCAGGTTCCAGTGAGTTCGAGGGTTGTCAGTCGCTGCGTATTAACAAATCTCTCCAAGATGGATACGCAAATGACAATACTGAATCCTTCCAGCTGAAGGTTGTCGGGGGTTACAGAGGTAGAGGCAGGAAGGTAGAACGGATAAATCTCGGCCTTCCCCGTGAGAGAAAGGACTTGTAGTTTGGGGGCCACTGGGAATAAACAAGCAAGACTGTATCGGAATTTACAGATACCAGTCAGTGCTACCCGATGGAGGATAGGTGTTGGGGATCTGAGCCGTGCTAGAAGGTATGGATGGAATATAGCATTGAGGGTTCCCCACCGGCGGGTATGAAGACCCTTTCCGGTGACAGCATCTATCGCATGCGCTATATCCGTCTCGAGAATGTTTGAACTCCCCGCCCATTCGTGCGAAACACGATGGATTATCACATCGAGTGGATAGTGGTGACTGTGTTTGAGTCGTGTGTTTACGTAACTTTTTGTCGTTGTATATACGGTTGACTTGTATAAACCAGGCTCAATTCGAATGATGCTCCATGGTCGCCCATAGCCCGTGACGATTTGGTACCAGAGTTTGCACACGAGGGCAAGCATCTCGACGCCATAGTGTGCAATAGTCTCTGAGAATGCTTGGTCGCAAATATAGCAGAGGATGTCTGGGGGAACATTGGCCCAAGGGCTAGTCTGGTTTGGAGGTATTCAGTTTTCCTCGTCCGCGCGTGCTCCCGAAGTATCAAGGGGACGAAAATGCCGCTTGAAATGATTACTGACCCGTTGAGCTGGTGTGCGCCAAAAGGGCATGGCTTCGGCTGGCTCGTCGGTGAGGGAGCGAAAAGGGCAGCTGATTGCGTTCTCAGCTGGAGGATGCGTTAGGAGTGACTCTTGGGTTGACTGGATGTCAAAATCAGCGGTCCGGCTCCGCTGGGAACCACAGACGCGGACCCTTGAACCGCAGTCTTGATGGGCGCAGACGATAAGGCTTGCGCTGCCGCTAATTGCTAATTGAGCTGCTAGTCTGTAAATTCATCATAAATTCAATCTCACCCTTGCTTGACACTGCGCCGGTGTCGCAGTCCAAAGTCCAGCTTCGCCCTTATCCGTCGAGAAAACCTAGAAGGCAGCAGGAAGAACACTGTCAGCTCCTAGCCAACCCTCAGTTCTATGGCGACCCCCAATTCGTCCTCGGGTTCTTCGGAACTACGACCCGATGCTCTTATCGCAGTTCTCCCGCCTGAGCTATTGGGGGTGTTAGAGAGAAAAGAATGACCAAGCCAGGGTTCGAACCCGGGACCTCCCGATATCTAGTAAGGGCGCGTTAACCACTACGTTACCCGGCCGTTTAGGTGGAGGAATCATCAACTCCAACAGGGGGCTATAATTTAGTTTTACGTTGAATCTTTTAACCTCTGCGAGCCCGAAAATCTCGCCTTGGTATGTCGTTTGTGGTACGACATCGCTATTGGCCAAGGGATGCTCTGGCGATTCATCATCCTTGACCCCGCGGCACTCCGATGAACGCCCTACTAGTCCCTCCATGCATACGTCCGCAATCGCCTATTCCGCTCCCGGGCTTGTCCACTCGCCATTTGCTTGACGGGGTATATGGACAACCCAGATGGCTACGAAACGGCTTTTCGCCTTCTGTTGGAAACAACAAGCCGCTGGGAAGAACTCTGGTTAAATGTACAAGAATTTCGCTCGAGAAAAGCCTATGAATCTGCTTTTGACACTCACTTCACCAAAACGTGGCGGTGGGTAACAATCGGTCACTGCGGCTGCAGGCTTAGCTGGGACGAACGGACTGGATGCAACGGCCTGGCTCAGTCTATCACTCATGGCACGACTCAACATAAATATATAATCTCCAAAGTGACGGGCGGGCAGCTTACCACTCTCGTCCGTCCTTGCGTACAGCTCTCGGAACCAATGACGAGCATATACGAGATACAAGTTGTTCACAGAGCCTGGACGCTGGGTGGGTAGCGGCAGCCACCAATCAATATCAGCGCCGACTGCAAGCGGTTAATTGGACCAAGCACTACGGTGTTTGACAGACGATGTAGTGTATAAGAACTATGGTACATCCAACAATTTTTGAGGCGAGGTCATGTTCAGTCCGAGCCACGCAGTTCCCTCTCAAGGTCAGTGCGCTTTAAAAGAGAGAGAGGTTGGAAGAAGGTACGCACGCTAGAAACCAAATTCGACTCGAGGCTATCAAGGACCCGATGCTCCGGTGGGGTCACGTGCGCGCTGTATCGTATTAACATCAATAATGATACAAAGGCTGGGTGGCGCAATAGCCGTCGAGTTCAGTCTTGCTCCATGATATCTTGCATTTGCTCCTCGAGGGGTTTGGCGTTCGTCGTCGTCGTCGTCGTCGTCGAGCGTGCGCGCAATGGAAGTGGAAGTGTGCAATGGAAGCGTGCCTGGAAGTTACAATGCAAGCTACACCCACTCGCCGGTTGTGCCTCGCCGCCGATCCGCCGTCTCCGCCCGAAGTAGATCGAGCCTGTGGATCGACGGCGGCGGATGGATGCAAAGGTTGCCACCGCGGCCGCCGCTGGGTACAACGGAGGCATTCCACTTCCGGTTGAGACTGTTATTTCACCTCCTTCCACCTGCACTTCTTCCACTTGCACTTGCACTTGTACCTCCGCCCCGCTACCGTCGCCGTCGCCCGTCGTCCGTCGCCCCCGTCCACGCCCACGCGCGCATCGACACCGACACCGACACCGACACCGACACCGAGCGGGGATGACCTCTTTGACCTCTACCGCTGCTTCATCTGAACGCTCTCACTACTCTTTCAAGGCTCTCCAGCACGTTCCCCGCCGTCTTTTTTGCCCTCCAACGCCGACGATCGGCACTGTTCGCTCTTTCCGGCTCACACCATGTTTTCAAGTCTCGGTCGAGGATGTGATCAACGCGAAACACCTTCCTCCTCTGGGTCGTAAGGAATTTGAGGAATACCTGCTCCACAAGGAGTACTCGATTGAGAACCTGTGAGCCTTGATCTCATTTCGAGTTGGAGGCGTGGATTATTAAAGAAACTGCAAGGTACTTCTGGCTCTGGTTCGAAGATTATAAGAATTCCTATTTCCAATGGCAACGCTCGGTCACGGACAAGACTCCGTCCCCTGCCCTCGCTCTATCCTACTCTCGCGCCAGAGAGACCTTCTTTACCCACGCCCGCCCATACGAGCTCAACTTGACCGAAAACACCGTCCAGGACCTCGTTAACCCCCTCCGCCCCCATAAAGGGCCCCGACAACACCCACACCCAGAGGCATTTGCGGCCGTCAAGTATGAGGTCGATGGCTATCTCAGTGGCGCTCTCCGTCGGTACGTATCTCGTCTATATCACCCGCCCGTGTACTCACAACCACAGGTTCACCGCAAACTTTAGCGGTAATGCAGGTCGTAATCGCGGTTTATTTGCCGTCCTCCTGGGGGCAATCGTCATCGCTTGTGGCTGCCTTATCATCATATTCTCCGTGCTCTCCGCCCGCGATCGCCTCCGCCCGCTGCACATCCCGTACATGTCCAGCACGGCCCGCCTCGCGTCCATCCCCGTGCTCTGGCTCGGCTTCCTCACGCTCCTTGCAGGCCTCCAGGGCGTGTGCATCCTCATCTTCCTCTTCGGCGACGTGCGCCAGCTGCACGCCTACGAACTCTCCAAACCGAAGATCTCCCCCCCGATCAACCCGCGACCGCATTCTCCGACGGTGCGTCTGGAAGGAGGAAGAATATCAAGAGTCCCGGGAGTGGATAAGCTCAGCAAACCGCAGAGCCCGGCGCTCGTTCTGGGTAAAGGGGGCGAAATCGACATGGATGACGACGGAAACTCGATCTTGCTCAAGTCAGGTGTGTTCACTGGTACGGATTCGGGCACATCCCTTGACAAGGTCCATGACGGCCACGAGCGCACCACGGCGGCACTCCACGCGAATGCGAATGCGAATGCGAATGAAAATCTTCATGCACGATGGCGGGTCAGCGTCGACACCACGCAGCGTCGGCGCGAAGGTTCCGAGGACGTCGCGCGGACAGTTGAGGAGGACGTTTACGGGATCGACGCTGCGCCGCTATCCGATACGACGATCGTCATCGAGAGCAAATACTACGTCGCTGCCGCCTCCAATACCACCACGCCCGGTGCCGGTGCCGAGCCGTACCGCTTCGACTTTGATGCGCTGCCCCTGCCGGTGGGAATGACGCTCCCGCCGTGGCCGCAGACGCTCCGATCGGGATCGGGATCGGGATCAGGATCAGGATCAGGGAAGCCACTGAACGGCGGGCGGCGGAGGGGCGGCGCGATGAGGGCTCGAGCTCGAGGGCTCACAGAGCGGAATGTCTTTGCGCCGCTGACCAAAGTCCTCAGCCCGCTCGTTACCCGCACCCAATGGATCATCTTTATCCGCAGCGCGCTGATTGGGCTCGTACTCGCGTGTGCGGTTGGTGGCGCCAGTATGGCGATTCATTGATTTGACTCCGGGGAATGGGAGCCGAGTTCTATACTCTTGCACTCTTGCATTTTTGGCGTTTGTCTGGCATCACCTAGCGTCCAAGCCCTATTGCTTTGCACAAAATTGCCCTACCATAGTCTTGCTGCTCGTCTACCGACTGCTCCGTAGCATTATTCTCTTGCTCTGTATTGCTTGCGTTCCCCGCCTCCCGCTGCTGTTCCGTTGTTTATTCTGTTTTTTGTTTTGGCCACCACTTTGTGGTTGCTGGCTGTAAGTCTCCCTCGCTGTTGAGCTATCTGAATAGTTTGTATTAGTATTTTTCTGATCGTCTGATCTTAGCCTCGGTCATCGATTCTATCAAGGCTTACTCCTGACGTCTGATAAAAGACCGGGGTGAGGTGGGCATGTTGACGAGGTCTCAGTTAGCGTGGGCGTACTGAACAGCGACCACATCTTGCGTGCTGCTCTAAAGTACGCCACATTCCTGCACAGCAGCCTAGCCACACAGCCCTAGTATGGTCGAGTCATAGTTAAAACCTCAACTCGGCTGCTCAGGCTGTTGTGCCCAGTCGCCCCAGTCGCCCCATCCCCGGCCCAACCGACTTGCCACTTGGTCCTTGGTTTACTGGGTGCACTCTACCTACCATGTCCAAACGTCCCACAGAACAGACCCCTCTGCTCGGCAAGGCCTACAACGTCGCTGTCGCTGTGGCCGCCGATGCCGATGCCGATGTCGAGCGAGGTAAGTCTGATTTGGGTGGGACGACGACGACGCAAGTACGGGTGACAGCAGGAGCGGGAGACCAAGTAGACGATGGTGGTGGCAATCCTGTTACTGGTACTGGTACTGGTAGCGGTAGCGGTACTGACAGTGACAATGATGGTGAAGGTGGTAGTGAAGGTGGTAGTGGCAGGACGAAAGCGAAGACGATGACGACGCCGATCCCATGGCGGCAGCTCCTAACGCTCTGCCTCGTCCGGCTCGTCGACCCGATCTGTTTCTCCCAGATCTTCCCGTACATAAACGACATGCTCCTCGACATGCGTATCGTCGGCCCCAACGAGCCCGAGCGCGTGGGGTTCTACTCCGGCCTCATCGAGAGCACGTTCTCTATCGCTGTCGCGCTCGCTATATACCCCTGGGCTAGGCTCTCCGGTACGCTTCCCTCCTCTTGTTCTTAGAATTATTTCCTCTCTGACTTCTCCCTTTTTTTCTTTTTCTTTTTTGGGTTTTCAGACCAGGTCGGAAGAAAACCGGTGCTGTTATATGGTATCATTGGAGTGACGGCCGCGATGATCAGCTTTGGAATGGGGAATAGGTACGCAGTCCCCGTCCCTTTCACGCTTATCCCTTCACACAACCCCTGCTGAACTCGGTTTCGCCCACTCATCCTAGGTACTCGATGCTTCTGATTGCGAGATTCCTCGGCGGACTTTCGTCGGGGAATTCAGCGTACGTAGAACCTCTACTCATAACCAAAGACCAACCGCCTGATCTTTTTTAATTTTAATTTTTTAAATCAGTGCCGTACACTCGCTAGTGGGTGAAATGACGGATGACACCAACGCCCCGCAAGGCATGGCTACCCTCTTAACCCCTCTTCTCAGCCACATATTGACAGGCTTTCGATAGTCTTCCCAATTTACGGTTTATGTTATCCAATAGGGACGATGATAGGGTGTGTGTTTAATCATGGATCAATACGTTCGACCGCTGATGTCGTGCTACGAAGACCGCTTATTGGTGGCGTTTTTGCCAATGCTCCTCAGAAGTGGCCATCTGTTTTCATAGGCAGCTTTTGGAAGACACATCCCTATGCAGTACCGTCCTTCATCTGTGCTGCTTTAACCTTGCTATCTCTTGTCTTTGGCGTGTTCTTCCTCGAAGAGGTCAGTAACAATTCGTTTCGCTCACACCAAGTGGGGGGATACTCGACTCACAACAAAACCAGACACACCCAGACATCAAACTAATGCCCCGTCAACCAACGGCCGTCAGGCGTTCAAGCTTCACCGATCAACCACGACCCACCGCAAGAGGCCTCCTCAAAATCCCCGTAATTCGCGCATTATTCTTCTCCGGCTTCTTCCTCTGCTACACGGCCACCGCGTACGATGTCTTGCTCGTCCTCTTCGCCTTCACGCCCGTCTCCCTGGGCGGGCTCGGGTTCGATCCAGAGCGGATCGGGTATGTCCTCGCAGCCGCGGGGATAGGCGGGACGTTTGTCTCCCTCATCGCCCTTCCCTGGGTGCTAAAGCGGTGGTCGCCCGGACGGGTGTATGCGCGCGCTATGGCACTTTGGCCTGTTGCATTCGTTATACTGCCATTGACCAACTGGGCTGCGAGGTTGAGCTCGGCCGTACAAGGCCAAGCGGATGAGCGGAGCGAGGCGATGATTTGGGTCGGCATCGTGCTCTCCCTCGTCATGGCCAAAGCCGCCTGTGCCGCGTTTGGGTAAGTCGCCATCTATCTATTTAGTTATTTTATTGCACCCTTGTTGGACTTAGTCACACGTTCACTTCTTGTTAGGTGCAACATGTTACTTGTACGCCAGTCCGCTCCCAGCCCAAACTCTCTTGGTGCGACGAATGGTGTCGTCCACCTCTCCATCAACGTCTCGAGAGCGATCAGCCCTTGGCTCATGAGTGCCATATTCGCGTTTACTGTCAAGCATAACCTCTTGGGTGGCACATTATGGATTTGGATTATGGTCGCACTGAGCATTGCAGGTCAACGCTTTGCGGCGGCGGTGCATGCTCTAGAGAAGCCCTTTACTCGTGTACTATAGTGACAATAGAGACGGGAAGAATGTGCAATATTCCATGTAAAGTAGACCACTGCTGACATCTCACGGTGACCTGCTGGTAGTAAGGTGGGGTGGAGCTTGCTCCAAGCGGGCCCGAACACGCGTTATCCAAACCGGTAGGGAACTCATATATGGCTTTGACGCATATCTCCGAGCTCCCTCTTTCGGCTTCCAGAAGAGGCAGCACCGGTGCACCCACCCTATAAGATGGGATCTTACCACGACCCCCTATTTACCTCACCCACCGTTCACTCACGCCTCATTTTGGAGCCCATAGTACGTGCACAAGACGACATGCAGCCCTCTTTCTGCACCCCCACAACGCGGGCGTGCGTTGAGTGGAAACTTCTCGGAAGACTAGACTAGTGGTGGAGACTGGACCTCTCCGACCCAATCAATCTCCCATTCTCCCATGGGGGGCTCGGAATCTTTAGAGCGGTCACCCCGAGAGCCAAGCCCAAACATTTAGTAGGAACACCAACAACGCCGCCGCCGCCGCCGCCGCCCCCCAGGCCCAGGGCCAACCGTCAGTTCCCAGAGACGGGTTCTCCGAGTTGAAAAATTTGGTGGTAAGCTTCAATGTTCAATGTATCAACGACAGATGCAAGCTGTAAGAAACGTCATCAACTCCATGTTCTATCCCCTTGGTGAAGCGAAACGGGCGGGCCCTTTTTGGTGGTCCCTGAACAACCGTTGCCGTACTGCGCAAAAAAAAACATATCATTTCAATTTCAATTTCAATTTCAGTTTGAGTAGCGCACGCCTCTGTGGTAGGTATTATTATTATATGTCCGGTTTTTGCCTGTTTGCGCTGGGGAGCGCAGGAAGAATTGTCTTAGTTCAGAAATAAAAAAAGTGACCGCAGAATTTTTATTTGTTTAGTACCTGGCAACTCTCCCCACGTGCGCGCAGACTAGTGACACAACCGAAATTCCCAAATGCTTGTATCCAAGCGTGCGCGCATACGCGCGGTACGCCCCCCAACCTTGGAAAAGAAAGGCTGATGGATAACTCACAAAACGGAATGGAGCGGTGGAGTCAGGCTCTCGTTCCCCAGATATTCAGGATTTCTGAGCCAGGTTCTTCCCCACCCTCCACGGCGATTTCTACTATTTTCTAGTCTCTTCCTTTCGACCCGTAGGATATCTACCTCTTGGCTTATTCGCAGCTGCGCAGGTGAGCAAGTACATCGGATAAGCACTGCTCACACTCAGAGTGTATCTTTGAGGAAGTTCGTAGTCACATGGGTAAGTGGGTGGTGTCCCTAGCATCCCTCGTATCCTTCTTACTATACTCACCTCGGTAAGCTGCAAGTCTGAAACTGAGAGCGAAGGAACGTGATACACCAAGGAAGCCAAACGATAGTATTCCACAAATAGTCATGGAAGAGAACTAGGAATACAATTCGAAATGGAGCACGATACGGACGTCATGGGTGACAACCATCAAGTACTGAAAGTCGACTCCAGATGGGGAGATGACGTTTCAGAGCCTAATAACTGAAGGAGATGCGAGAAGGCTTATTGAGGACAGATCGCGAAAGGACAGGGGAAGGCGAGCGAGACATAGAACGAAAAATACCCCACAGGAAGCATCAGGAATATTACAAAGAGGAACATGAGTACAAGTGCTGGCAGACTATACGAGTCCGAAGAGGCCCTGAGAACAAATCAAATTAAAATAGCAAGTACACATCACTGTCCGGAATAAAAGTAATCCTGGTGCGCGTGCGAATATTGAGGGTGCATTTGCGTTCCGTGTAGTTGAGGATTTTGTTGAGAATTTGGTGGATACATTCCATGCCCTCTCGGTGGCTGAGAATGTTGGGAGGGAACCATAGGTTGCGGGGGATAATGCCTTTGAATTGGGGCCTGAGTCTGGTACTGGGCATATGGTAGTGTTGACATCCAGTCCGCGACGTCCATGTCGAACTTTGTCTGTAGGCGGGCCGCCGATGAAGCAGTATCGGGTATGCCGCCATACCTATCTGCATGCACGCTACTGCCAGGGGAGGGCTGCATGGAGCTTTGCGCAGACGAAGGTCCGGCAAACGCGATCTGGGTATCCACGCTCTGTAGCGATGGAGGCGCCATGCTGGGACCTACTGACGCAGGATACACAGGTCCTGGCGCGACCCCTGTAGAATATAACTGTTGCTGAAGAGAATACGGTTGCTGAGGTGAGTACCTGGGCGGGGGTTTTAGGGGCTGCTGCTGGGTCGGGTAACGCGTTTCGGAGTGCCCCAAGGACTGAGCTGATGTGCTACGTTGCTGATGTGGAAGCGGGGTTTGTTGTGATGTCAACGTGGATGGATATGGTATTGGTTGGGTCTTCAGCAGCCCGGGCTGCGCACTCGCAAATGGAGGGAGTGGGTCATAATACGACTGTGGTAGCTCTGCTGGCTCCGAATGCTCGCTGGCGGAGCTTGGACTGTGCGTTGCTGGTAGAGTCATCCGCGTGCCGTTGATAGACTCGTCCTTTGAAGGAACTGCAGACGGCTGAGAACTAGGAGAAGTATCCAGTAGGTCGACATTCGCCGGGAGAACAGCGTCGCTCTGGATAGGGGGAGCTAGCTGTGGATACGATTCCATGCTGCTCATGAGATAGCGGTGGATATTGACCGGTCCAGAGGGTTGTGGTTGGGCTTGATTAGGTGCGTACGCCTGCTGAGGGCTGAACCCGATGCTGGTGTTGTATGATTGGCGTGATGGAATGGTTGCCCGCTGGGCATTCTGTCTCCTCCTCTCCTCCTCCTCCCTGCGCGCACGAACCTCTTTCGCCTGCCTGACCCCAGCGTAGACACCGCGCACTGTCTGGATCCGCGTCGCGCGCTTGCAAAACGCCCACCGCATTTCCCCGAGGGCCTTCAGGCATGCCTCCATATCCTCCTCGCGGTCATTGGCCTTGGCCAACATGTATCCAGCGTAAAACACGCCGTCCCGCACGAGCGAGGCGTCGTATGCAAAGAATGATCCCCCGTTATGGCTCTTGATGATCTTGACAGTCGCATCGAGCATATTCTCGCAATGGGAAGCGGCGATATCGCGGTACTTAACAAGTTCCCTCCTGAGCGACGCTTTGAGTTCATTCGCGGATTCATCAGAGTCGGCCTCGATAATCGACGAGGTGCCGGTGTCGAGGGTCTGAAGCCTCTCATCAATCTTCTGGTGAATGACATTGTGACAGTCGAAGAGAAAGATCTAAGGGGGTGCGACCAAATGCAGTAGATTAATTGATTAATCAATAGAAATGACAGACGCTCGGAACAACATATCAGAGAACGTACCTGCCAACCATCGACAAAGCGTATTTTCTCCTCAACACCTACGATACCGGCTCGAGATATACACCTCAAGCTTTCAAATTCCTCCCAAGACGTGTGAAGCGCCTCCCAAGCAGACTCAAGCTTCCTTCCGTCAATTTTGCTCAAGCCGCGCGCCTTGGGGCCGGTGACGGCGGAATGCACGAGACGACACGCATTGGCGAGACGAAGTGGCGCAGTGGCAAACCGGAAGGCAAGCGAGTGAGATAGGTTCGTGCGTTCCACCCGTAATTGGTGATGGGCTTTAATCTCGTTAGGGAGCTGTCGCTGGAAGACATCCAGGTCGTCTTGATCCCTGTCGAATACATATCACGTTACGAAATGAGCAGGATGCACGGAGTGTTTGGTATTGATATAGAGAGACGCGACGAACATAAGCAACCGACCGCCGCGCAGTCCCGTCGTAATCCCTTCGTGCACGTGGGCGTACCAGAATATCCTGGCTCTTACAAGGGCGGTCGCCGCACGAACCTCGGGCGATCCATTGATGATGATTCCATCGTGCTGGCAGAGTGTGTACACCTGCTGCACAGCGGCTTCGTACATGGCCAAACGGTCAAGGTCACTCATCGCATCTGTCAGCGGGGAGGGGTGTACGTTAGCAAACGTCGAGTCACGGCCAAGGGCGAAAGTCCGCGCTCACTCTCTGCGAGCGGTAGCGTCATCAATAGCACTCTGACGCCGTCCCAGCTTGGTCGATGCAAGAGTCCCATCATGTCGATGATGCCAATGAGCTCTTCCACCATTTCTTTGATGAGTGTTGTTCGCCTGTCGACATCGAGGTCGGAATTGTTGGGATCCTCGTCTCCTTTCTCATTGACGCCATACGAGGCGGCCCACACGACTAAGACCTTGGCGAGCAGTTGTCCGGCTTCAGTCAGAGGCTGCCGTGAAGACGAGAGAATCGCGTTAGAATGCTGGTCGTTGTCCTGCACCCAGGCAATATATCGCGTGGAGAATTCTTCGGGATCGAGAATCGGGCGCTGGATGTGGAAACGTCGGAAGAACGGGGATGAGAAGAATTCGGGTTCCAGTCGAGGGATAATCGACAATGGCTCCCTGCCCCCATATGGTGAGTTGGAGCGGGCGCCCGCTTCCCGAAGGATCCTGTCCCCACCCGTCAGACTAAGGAACCGCAGTAATGAATAACCGCACGTCTCTTCCAAGGCAGCGATCCTCTTTCCCTTGCGCAGCTGCCGCACCTCTTTCTCCTCACACTTGTACCCTCGCTCGACGCAGTTGCTGCACCCACGAGGAACACCAGGATAGAGAGCCATTATCTCCCTGAGATCACATTTTACCCTGTAATCATATCAGTCTCAAAGTCTATCGGGGACTCTATAGTATGAATGAAGTAGGTAATATCATATTTGATATGTCGTTAACCAGACCATGCTCAAGCCGCCTCATGTGGCAGAATTCAGGGGCTGGGGGGTGCTGAGCATCGATCGAGTAAAACGGGGGAGGTGAGACTGTAGGAGCACCTCCTGCGCGATAAGCGGGGAGGGTCTAACTGTCGCGCCTCGGCAGCTGGCCTAGCGAGAGAGCGCGCGGGAGCTACAAAGCGGCCCGACTGGACATTTTCCAGCTGGAGGGTTGCGCATACTCTCGCGGGTACTCAGCAGCTGTCGCTCTCTAGCGAGCTGCGTGCCGGAGGTGGTCCGCATGCCAGTGCATCGTATGGAGACATGGACGCCACAAATCATGTGAGGGTGCCACGTCGGCATGCTAAAGGCAGGGAACAGGGGGCCACTGGACGCACCTCCGGAAGCGGCATGCTCTGCAGGCGGTATTTTGCTGTCGGGTGCTTTTGGGTTGCCCAGAGGGATCATTCTTCTTCGAATTTTTCTTCTTGTTCTTCGTGTTGGCTCCATACTCGTGGTCCTCGTCATTTGTGGGATGCTCCGGGTGGGGATCGGCGTTGGGGTCGACCTGGAGGAGCGACGCGTCTGAGGCGGCTTGTGCAACCACCCTACGTAATGGTCGATTGCCTGCATAAGGGTGGGCCGCATCTCGAGCCTCTGAGGTCGAAGTAGAAGGAGCCCCAACAAAATGGCCCGGTTTTGCTTGCGGCATAGACTCTACGTCCTACGCTCTAAATATCAGGTTTTATGGTTCGACGTGGTTATATGGGCATGGACCAGGTGGGCCTCTGATAAGCAATGGATGTGGAAGAGACCAAAATGGAAAAACAAACCAGAGAAGGCCGCCAGAAATTGTGTAAAATTCTGCCTTGGAATGAGGTCGAAGCGTTACAATGTATTGCTTCAATAGACTCGACAAGCGCGTGCTCGTTGTTGAGCGGAGGGAGACGAAGTCCGATTGTCGCTGTCCGTTGTAGGTTACGATGAAGGGTAAAATGGGCAGAGCCTTAGACTGCCACAACAAGGGCGACGAGGTCGCGGGCTGTGAGTGAGCTGTGGATTGGTGGAACGGGTGTTGAAGTCGGACTCCAAGCTTGCTAGTGGAAAGATGCTGGGAGAGTCGGATGTTGGGGATTGAAATCAGTACCTGTACTTTCTTTCTAAGATATTATCTAAGCAGAATATCTAATCCCCCCACTGACCCACTGACCCACTGACCCCACTGAATCACACTTTGAAGAACTGGGAGCCTTCCCAATTGAGACGAAAGTCACACAAGCCACCCTGACCCCCACCACCTCATGCCCGTCCACTGTCCCTCTTTCCTGACACCGACCTGCTTCGGACGTGCCTGGTCAGTCGTTGATCACTCTCATATGTCCATCCAAACTTGTCGCAACGGCAACCCAACCGCTCGTCGATGCCCCTATGCTCCACGTCTTCTCCCAGAAGGCTTATTCTGCAATCCGTCTTGACTGACGCAATGCTTCCGCTCGGCCATGCGTCAGTGGCTGTCCAATACCGCGCTTGCGATCTACGGGTTTTATCAGGCGTGTTGAAATGCCGACATATGTCGTGCCGTAAAATCGAAGTCTGAGACTGACAAGCTCAAGCTCACAAGACATGCAGGAAGCCTTCGAAGCACCTAGCCATATTATCCTCGTGTGGAACCTTGTCCTTCCCGAGATTATGTTCAATGTGCGTGCGTGAACGTAAATACAGAATCTCTGGGCGTCTGTTGTATCAGAGCGCTTAGCGCCTTACGGCCGACGAAGCTTGTCCGACGGGGCTGGCAGGCGCCGTCGAACCCACACGGACGCTATACATACCCACCGACAACCTGTCAGTGCTAAATATTAGCATTTAATCCCTCGTGAATAGCCGAAAGCCCCTGAATTTATCAATGCGAGGTGTGGTAGGGGGTGAAGAAATGTCATGGATGTCCGGGACATCCCTACGTGTCCACGATGTATGTGAAATGCCTCCAGTAGTGTGGAAGATTCCATTTTCACTCAGGGCTCGGGGGACGCAGCACCGAACCACTTCGGTCCTCAAGCCCCGCTTCGCAGGCCACTTGGTCATAAGTGTAATTAATTTATACCATGAGTGCATTGAAGGTGCCTCGGATGCAAGTAGAATCGCGTATGCTCGCTTAGTGGCTTGTGTACTTGCCCATTTTCTCGCCTCGCTCCATAGACCCTGGGCTCTTATGGATACATATAAATACGGGCGTACCGCTTCGTCTCATGGTGGCTGTATCCATTGGCCAAAATGTGCCTCTGCTTTGTTAAGAAATGGCCAGTACTGGTCAAATCACCAGTCAAATCAAAATCGGGATATGTCGGGATATACAAGGCTATGACTTGTGTATTTTTATGCCTCAAAGATGTTTAGCAGCGGCGGTGTCAAGCCACAGCCATCGTCATCTCGATAGTACAGGTGATATTGAAAGCGGACGAAACTGAAAGTAAATTAACCCAACATTCATAGCGTCGTAAAATGGCTAGCATTTCGACCATGTGTACCGATTGCTTGTCTCGGAACCACTGCTTCGATTTACATCTATGACTCCTCGACTCTTGGGCCTGGTCACATTCAATCAACGATTGATTATCAAGCTACGTGGACACAAAGTACTATCCATGGATTTAGATCCTTCTGACAGCAGGGAGGGGCTCCTGCTGCGTTCAGGAGAGATCAAGTCTGAGATGATCTCGGTGTTACTCCAGATCGCCACTAGCCAGCGTTCAAACGGATATGCCGCGAATGACTCTGTGAGTCAATGGGCTTCCTCGTGGTGTCATCGTGCCTTATTCTTCACAGTCGCCGGTTGGGGATGCGAATCTTGAACTAGGGGCACGATTTAATGCTCTCTTTGACGAGGCACGCACGATAGGTCGTATTACAAAGCCTCACCCAATGCTTCGAATGCCCTTGGATATCATTCGCTATATTTTCGAAGTCGCAACTCGTTCTGATCCGGATGTCCCAGCCTTATTGGCAGAGACTTGTCAGGAATGGAGGGATTTGGTTCTGGAGACTTCAGCACTATGGAGTACTATTAAAGTTGTCACTGACGACGAAGATGCGCTTGAGGCGCTCCGGCTGGCGCTCCTCTTGTCTAGAAACCAGCCCCTGGACATTGTGTTGACAGGAGTTCGTGCACCTCGCGAGCTCCCTGATGTCCTTGTTCCGCACATCGGACGTATCCGCTCTCTGGAGATCCAATTGTACGAGCAAGGAAGAGAACCATTCCGGGTCTTGGGTCGTGCGTCGCCAGATGCTTTCAGGCGACTGTCCCGGTTTTCTGTAGAAGACGCTCTTTATAACTTGATGCCCGAAGAGACGTTAAAAGGGTCGGCGCTCCATCCACTTGAGCGTGCTCGGCGGCACGAAAACGCCCTTGATGAGGTGGATCTCAAGTTGATCCAGTCACTGCCGATGCTTTCTTCCTTGACTGCTCTAGTTATCAATGATGTTAGTATGACTACGATTGCTCCACTCCAGCTTCCAAGTGTCAAATCATTGCGACTCCTTATGAAGGACACACCATTGCTATTGCAAACTTTGACATGCCATTTGTTAGAAACTCTTGATCTCGTGATCGATGACCTCTCGAGAGAAGGATGGTGGGATGTATTGTGTACATCTCTTGCTTACCCTCGACTTGAGTCCCTTGCAGTTGATGTGACGCTTGCTCGCTCGAAGGATGACTGGTCAAAGCCTTGGAGTGCCCAAGAGCTTCCGCGGCTTCCTACTCACAACTGCCTTAGCAAGATAATAGTCACTCTCGCCTTTGCCGATCGAAAATACGAAGGGTTGAACGAGGATCCCGAGCATCTTTGTGGGGATATGTTAGAGGGGTTGATTGCATCCGCTCCTCTCCTCACCGACCTTCGCCTTTTGCATGTACCATTTTTTCATGCACCATTTATTTGGCCTATGCCGCAGATCATGCAATCTTTGCGCAGGTTGGAGTTGCAGGTCCCTGCCATTGTGGATGATCTACATAGCCCCGTGATAGTGCTTCCGAACCTGCGTGATCTCAGATATTACGGTCATATCACCCCTGAAACAACTCAACTCCCAACACTCCGCACCCCTTTTCTTGAATATCTCGAAATCATGCATCACGAATGGTCCATTCATCCAGTCCTTATCCAGGTCGATCGGCAGTGGCTTAACACTCCGCGAGAACCGATCAAGTATCAAAATTATGGTGTCTTTAGGAAAAACAGCTCAAAGGACTTCCCGCTCTGGGACGAATTACCTCATCCAGAAGGAGCCGATAGACTCTTCCCTGTGATTCACCAGTCAACGGCACTACGGGAGCTTCGCCTACACCTTGGTGATGTCCACAATCGTGGTCCAGAATTTATGGAGACCCAATTTCCCAACCTGAGGGTGCTTTATTGCTCTGTCCCACATCTTTTCATGATTGGCGCACCTCAGCTCATGGAACTGCATTTGATTTGGTTTCCCAGAGATGAGCCGAAGAACTTTAATGCATACCCTGAGGCTGCACGATCTCAACATACCTTGAGGTATATCAGGCTGTTAGACATCTACAGCCACACAGATCTTCGTTATCATGAAGGCTCTCCTTGTACTGGCCTATACTTACGAGAGTGGGTGGTATACTTGGACGCCCTTGAGACCATCGTCCTCCCGCAATTAGGGCACCTCATGGAACAGTTCACCGAACTTTTATCCAAGAACCCACAGATATGTCCTCAGCTAACAACCATCGACAGTTTCGGGTATCCCCAGTCGTGGATCGCGTTTCGCGACTGCCTGGAGGGCCGTAACCATCTTGCCATGCAAGTTCATCACATCCAAGCCATACACACCCTTCGTTTTCCTCTCGCATTGCACCGCAATATTACCGATCGTTTGAAAGAGGTACTATCTGGTCAGTTTTCTGCCCGTTTTGAGGCCATTCCGCTCCAGCCTTGGGCAATAGCAGAGCTCATCCCACCAAGCGAGCGTGAAAAGGCAGGAAGGCGCCCAGATCATATATGCTTCGGTTGCCTCCAAAGTGGCAATGCATTCCGATGCTCCGGACCCATACGAGTCCATCCCTTCCAGACTATCGACTGTCGGAGACATATGAGCCGTCGTCCAGATCGAGGGGTTACGATCAGTGCATACATCATGAATATCGCGGGTTACGTAGGATAGCATTTTCTTTCTTTCGTTCCACCCAAATTAATCGCAGGAGAGATAGATGCCCAGCGGTTGAGACGCCCAGGAATTCGAACAGTCTTTCGCATTATAACCACCAGGCGACCAGAGTATCAATATATACGTACCGAGCTGATTGTGCGTCCTCCTGTGAGGCTGTAAGCCTCGCTCGAGTTCAATGTGCTCAAGAGGCTCCCGCTCGCGGGTTTTGGTCCATTCTCGTTCATATTCGCTCAACCTTCCTCCTGTCGATGACATTGTTCTTATACGCCTGTATGTAAAAAGGGGTGCTCTTGTACATATGAAAATCACTTGGGTTTTTCCCTCATTTTGCTTTAAAGTCGACTTATATGCCCATTCCAGCCCATTCTGGTCGCAATACACGCCGTAGGTACGATCGTACATGCGTAGTTGTCGCAATGGCAACCCGGCCTAATTCCGCGGTGACGCCTTTAGCTAGCCCCAGGGTTCCCCTACGCTATTCATTAGACGGCTCACCCTCACCCTCACTGACGCAATGCTCCCGCTCAAGCATGCATCAACTGTGACTGTTGAATCCCGCGCTTGCGACCTACGGAATTTATAAGACGTGTTGAATTCACCAATGTGTAGCGAGGCACATTGGAAACTAGTACTGCCAATGTACAAGAAGAGGCCATCAGCCACCTTTATTAGCCTCGTGAGGTTGCTTTGCAATGAAGATAAATATATATGGAATTTTCGGACGCGCAGTATTCCATGACGCTGTCAATGCGGCAGATAAATATTGACGCTTCACAACCGACGATACTTGCCGGACAGCTGGAAGCGCAGTGATCGAATCCCTGAAAAAGCTAATAGCCGAAAACCCCTGAATTAGTCAATATGAGGGGTGGGTGGGGATAACGGAACGTTATGCTACTCTCAGCACCCGTCGTATGTAAAAAATCTTTGGGGGTGTGGACACTAGTGTCCATTTTCACCCAGAGCGCGGAGGTACCGCACCGGGCGTCTTCATGCCGCCTGTCACATCGCCCTTTGCAAATCACCAGGCCGTAGGCTTGAAGTACTTGTACCACGAGTGCCTCGGGTGCCAGTAGGCTCGCGTGGGATCGCTTAGCGAACTGCATTGATGATAAGAGTGCCTATGCTCCGACACGCTCCACACGCTCTGGCTCTGTGTGGACATGTAAACATATCCCTACTGTTTAGTCTCGTGAGTACTTCCGTAGATGTCATAATAACGCGTGTGAAAATCAAAAGAAACTAACAAGAAAACAACCTAACATCAATATTGTCATCAAATACCAACCACCTCGACCATGTGTACTGGTTCCTTGTATTCGAATCGCTGCCTTTACCTACGTTATATAACCTCGGTACTTGGACTGTACGGCTTTTCAATCAGCCTTCGTTTTCCTCTCATATTGCCCGCAATATTACCGATTGTTTGAAGGAGGTACCATCCAGTCATTTTATTGCCCCTTTTGAGGCCGTTCCACTTCAGCCTTGGGCAATCGAGGCCGTCATGCCATCAGAGGGGCATTAGAGCACACAAAACAGACTTGCTTTGGCTGGCTCAGAAGTGAGTCTCTCAGTCGCCCACCATCGACTGTCAATTACATTTGAACCGTCGTCCAGATCGAGGGGTTATGATCATTGCATACATAATGATTATCACGGGTTTATTTGGAAGACCATTTCTTTTTTCTCGTTCCGCTCAAATTGCCGGAAATATGCTCGAATAGCTATCAGGTCCGTTACTAGCCGAAAGCAGAGCCACCTCGTGACAGTACCCAGTGCACTGTCAGCTTTTCAAGTTCTTAAACGTTCCAGCTTGGATACAACTCGTGCATCTCGCAATGGTTGGTCCACGTAAGGAAGTTTCCTTCTATATCCAAATGAAGTCTGGGAGACAAGAATTCAGTCAACTACAATGCAGCAAGGAAGACGCATGAGTGGGCTCGCAAAGCAAAGCAAACAAGGGCGCATATTTGTTCTGCCTGTGCTCCACCCAGCTAACTCCTATATTTATCTCCTTCCTGTGGTGCGCCCGGCGCGTAATCTCATGCATAAAAGACTACTATCCAAGAATAAAGCCGGCGCCGCAGGGGACAGAGATAGCTTGATTACGCAATATAGCCTCGATCCTTACATAGTCTTACAACCAGTGCCCGTATAATGTAGAATGCCTCGCGTCAGTTTGATACTTGGCGCCTTCACGTCAATGACGATCAAACAATTGAGAAAGGCTATCAGTCAAAGGGTGGAGAATGCAGCGGAGTTTAGGTTTGTCATCGGTTTTGCGGCCCAGGAAATGTGGTCTCCAATCCGCTTTGTGAGGACTCTGCGTCTGGGCTGAGGTTGAGCGAGCCAATGAGGGAACTTCACCTCTGATATGCACATGATTACTCAATGGAACTGGAAGAACTAACGTGTTAGCCTATGACGCATAATCCTCTGGCACACCGCCTCAATGTCTACCCCCCCTTGCACGATTGAACAGGCAATAAGTAAAATGTTCATCAACGCTAATGGCTTACTCAAGTCAACGACTGATAAGGGTGAAAACCTAATATAGTACGGATAGGGTGTTGTTGAGGGCCTACAAAAGCATAGCAACATGGACGCTCCCCCGTCATAGGTTGGGCACGTAAGTCTACGGAGGTGAGGAGACAAAACTTAAAAGGCAGTAGAAGTTTAAGATGGATCGGGTCGGCGGTAATGAGCCTTAGCAGCATGGCGAGGATTGCTGCTGAGGAATGCCCTGGCCGGGTGTGATAGTGTTCGTCTTGCCACCAGGTCCGGTTGTGTTTGAGCCCATCCTGTTCCCGCAGGAAGGTTAACACAAGGTCTGGAGTGGGTTGTGGCAACACCCGAGGAGATCGGACGCACCTATCCTTGATCTGCTTGGCCATAGTCAAGAACGCCTGCTCGACGTTGGTCGCATTCTTTGCGGAGGTCTCAAGGAAAGGAATGTTCAGTTGGTCGGCGAATTCCTACAGTGCCAAAACGGGAGGGTCATTATTGGCCACGGAAAGCGGGGACAAGAGAGCGCAACAGACCTTTGCTACGGTGTACTCGACGACCTTCTTTGAGGTCAAGTCCGACTTATTGCCCACAAGCAGCTTGTTGACACCCTCTGATGCATACCGGTCAATCTCCTGTAGCCACTGCTTTACGTTGGTAAACGTATCTATGGTGGATAATTAGATGAGTTGTTCAATACGAGACGGAAGAATATTCCGGGGACTCACCAGTGTCCGTGACGTCGTACACGACGATGATGCCGTGCGCCCCACGGTAGTACGAGGAGGTGATTGTTCGGAAGCGTTCTTGACCCGCGGTATCCCACTGAATCACGAGGTATTGTCAGCAAAATGCCCAGTGGCGGAAAAGGTTGGTCAGTTGTTGCGAGGTAGCTGAGGGCCTGTCCGTCGCAGACAGACTCGAGCTGGGTAACACCAGTCATCCGAGAGATCCAAGCCTCTTCTGTTGAGACCACGAGCGGCAACGACGTAAACCTCCGCCCTCCGTGTGCCCACGCGCTCTCACGGCCTAGAAATTTGGAAAAACTTCACAAACAATCGGAGAGGTACTTACGATCTGTAGCTTGACGGTCTTGCCTTCGAGCTCGATCGTTCTAATCTTGAAGTCGACGCCAATGGTGGAAATGTACGACTCTGTGTACGTGTCGTCTGCGAACCGAAGTAGTAAGCATGATTTTCCGACACCAGAGTCGCCAATGAGGAGGAGTTTGAACAAATAGTCGTATTCGCTGGCGTGCATCGTCAAGGGCAAGAGGTCGTGGTTGAGTTTATAAAGGCAAAGGCAAAGAGACGCGGAAGGGTGAGCGGTTGTTAATCCAGCCTCAATACGACAATGACCAGGTCAAACTGGTCACAACAATTCAGAACCATTACTTGCTCACTTCGCTCTCCGGTTACTCGTCAGCCCGAGCGCGCAAATACCTGCCGCCCAGCTTGCGGCCCGGGCGTAACATGCCTCTGAACCCCGATCTCAAGGCCGTCTTCTTCGACATTGGGGGTGTAGTGGTTCGCAGCCCCCTCATTGCGATTGCGGAATTTGAAAAGGAACGAGGAATGCCAAAGGACTGGATCAATACTCTCATGTGCGTCCTCTTGCCCATATCCCATCCGCACTCCACTTGACTTCCTGACTTTTCCTTGTTGTTTCAATTTATCGATTATCATAGCACCCGAACGGGCAACCAAGGTGCATGGCAGCGGTTTGAAAGGGGCGAGGTGGACCTATTCCCTTTTTACCAGCAGTTTGGCTGTGACCTGTCCAATATCGAGCGGGGAAAGGTTTGGTATGCAGAATATTGCAAGAAACGGGGTTTGTGTGCGTCTCCTTTAATTATCAGGCTGCATATCCCTCCGTCTCAGGGATCTCCGATCTTTCTTATAGTGTTCCCCGAGCTCCCGCCAGCAGAGAAGTTGAAGGTCGATGGGCGTGAGGTAGGCAGACTCGCTACCACCGGCCTAATAGGAAACTAGGCTATATACTAAACTGGTTGTGTAGCTGTTTGGCAGGATGATGCGCGGTTCAGTCCCCGACCCAGTAGTCGTCGAGGCGATCCGCCACATACGAGGTATGGGATGCTTTCCTTCCCCATCATCTTCTTCTCCCTTTGAATACAATGTACTTCTACCCCTCATCCATCCCCAATAGATCACTGACACCTCGCTTCCTTTAGCGTCCGGTCGGTTCAAACTCGTCGCGGTGACCAACAACTTCGCCCGGTCAAACGTGGGCATCCCTCAATCAGAGCTCGACTTCCTAGGCTGGTCAGATGGTAACACCACAAATGAAGTCAAGGGGCTGTTTGATGATTATGTCGATTCAAGCGTAGTTGGTTTACGGTATGTCGAAACGTCGCATTCGCTATTTTTCCCATGATAGAGAATGTCACTGAAGATGGAAAATGGTGGGTGCTTAAATGGGTGCTGATGAGAACGAGGACAGAAAACCTGAACCAGACATCTTCATCCTTGCTTGCAAACGGAACGGCGTCGAACCGCACGAAGTAGTCATGCTAGATGATTTAGGAATGTAAGTTACACTATTTTCATCTCCCATTCGCCTCATGATTCGTTCGCCCCTAACACCGTTCGGTAGGAACCTCAAAGGCGCACAAAGCATAGGTATGCATACGATTCGTGAGTCAATTGTCGTGATTTTTACATGTGAGGAGTTGCCTAAGAGAAATGACACTGCACAGTGGTCCCCATCGGAGGATCAGTACAAGTCGTAAAGCAATTAGGCGAGATGCTAGGGCTAGAGTTGCTTGATAAAAGTATAAAGGCCAAACTATAGTGCAGATTAGCCTCCCTCGTATCCAGTCGCCGAAATTGATTATATATGCCCTTGGGTACACAGGAGACGTACTGGTGAATCTCGGGCACCCATAGAGTCGGTCATGAGCAAGTCCTCCATAATCAAGACATAACTCTAGTGGCATCACTCCTGTCGATTACCCAGTGAGCGAAATGCGGCTACTATAGAGCATAGTTTTGTGCTCAGAAGGGAGCATAGCACAGTGTAGGTGTATGTTCGATCATAACCACCAAAGTAACTGTCCAATGGAACAAATGAACGTCGTCTATGGCCTCAGAGCAGACCAAGGATTTCTATGCACAACAAACGATATGATTGCGTGCTCTCCTTGACCGCTTGTCACCGTCTGGGAGCGGCGATTCTACCCATAGCTGAATATGAGGGCCGAGTATTCTCTTTGGAAGTGCCGGGGGAGAGGGATGTAGGGGCCTTCTCAAAGCAAAGGGCGAAAAATGATCACGGAATGCCCGCGAACCTCTTAGCAGGCTGCACTACGGGAGTGAGCCGGGTTGAATGATCACCGCTAACATCGTTGATGCTTTCAAGAATTTGTGATATCGTATCAGGGCTTCAGACTCCCGTCGACCGATTAACACAGGGATCGAAGATGACATGATAAGCACGTAATGAGCGAATCCAGTCGAAAGCTGCACATAGGTACCGAGGAAATTGCGAATCGGCTGTCTCCTGTCTAATTGAATTTTGGCTGATAAAGTGGACGATGCGAATTGCGAAGGCATGGCTATGCACGCACATGATTGAGAAACCACCTACTAGATTAATTGCTGTCCTTTCGAAGGAAGCTAGATTATTGCGCAGTTACCCAGAGCGATGTTGCACAGGTTCTAATAAAACGACCGAGAAAGACCCTGAATCAAGAGAGTAGGTTTGTCGATACAAAATAGAGCCATAGCCGCAGCCCCTTGTTAAGTGTTCATGGAGCGCTGTCTACGTTTTGATGAGGTTTAGGCTTGCGAGTGTTGAGAAGCTCGTGGGGCCGACAAAAGACGTTACTGTCACACGGTATATATTCCAGCCGTATGGTGTAGGATACAAAAGTCCCAACGGAAGGTTTCGGTTATACCCATTTGTCTTGCGGGTGAGTTTTATCCTCCCAATATGACCCGATCTGTAATTTCGGAAACATATTGTTAGCGTCCGTACCCTTCAACGAACTACATGATTCCCGAAAACGACATTCGACTCGGTGAAGGAAGCGACGCACGACAGGGATCTTGATGAGGACATCATTCTTGAATATAGGGGTGTTGGAGAGCAAAAGCGAAGCGGAGATACCAATTCCGACGCCCCACCATGTGAGAGTGCTGTTCCAGGCTCGAATAGCCTGTTCGTGTCACACGAATTTCCACCAATGAATTCCAAACCAAAAGGAGAGTGTTCACACATATGGTGGGGGTTGAGGAGGGTAATAGTGAGGAGGAACGTGAAAACAACGAAAGTCAGCGGACAATCTTCGACTCAATGACGACAACGGACCGCGCGAGGCACAGTCGAGTAGGGATTGCGAGGTCGAAGAATGAGCGTACGAGCCATCTTCTAAGGGGCTCGAGGAAGGCGAAGTCGAAGTTAAGAGTGCTTTGTTCCCCTACCACCTGGAACGAAAACAAGAAAATGGATAAGAGTGATCACCAATCTCGTGAAATAGGACCTACAAGGTCGTGGGTGTTTGCTCCCCGTTATCCTATACAATTACAGCGATTCTTCCCTTCCACCATTCGACCAAATCGAAGGACAAAGGTTGACCCCTGATACCTCTACCTCCCAGGCCTCCGGAGTGCCAAGCCTCCGAAGTGTAGTCTCCTATTAGTCTCCTATTACCTGGATTGCAGATATTTCTCCAAGAGCCGTGAACCAACCCTTAATCCCGAATTCGTGAAATCTCGAGCCTCACTGCGACTTCGGTTTTCCCTATCTCCACCGTCTCGTCCAATTCTCACCTCGCACCGCCACCCACACGAGAACTTCTTGGATTGTCCGTCGAGCCTAATTTCGGTTCCCGGCCCATCGCGCCGCACCATCCACAAACCTGACGCCTTCAGTTCGGCCATGCACGCACCGTGATGCAACCTTTCTCGCTGGTGGCTTACGCGTCACCTCACCCCGTGCTTCGACCGCCGACATTCGTCTATTTCCTGCGGACTAAAGATAGATTCTAAATATAGGAACCCAATAAGCTCTCTGTTTCGTTTCTCCGTGTTCCTCGCAGCTCTCCGGCCTGTTCCTTCTGGTGACGGTCCCATCTCTTGCCCCATTCGGGTCGGCACATGAGCCAGAACCTGCATCGTTCGTTCTTATCGGAGAGAGTGGGAGAGAGTGGGGGAGAGTGGGTTGAACAATAGGTGAGCCGATCCCACCTTTCTCCCCTTGTCCCTTCACTCACGGGTTCTCCGGACGGTGAACAGCGGTGGGTGGGGCAGTAGCTTCTGCTCATCATTGGAAATGGTCCAGAGTGCATCAGCACCGCTCCAAACGGCAAGACACGAACAGCACCTCTGTTGAGGTCGGGCTGTTCAATATTTCATCAAACCCGAGGTGGCAAAGGACACCGGACAATCGCTACGGCACAGTCTGGCCATAACGGTCAGAAGGTCGCTCCACCTGGGATCAGGGACAGAAGTTGACCCTTATGATAGACTAGGTCCCTGTGGTCAGTGGGAAGCCGGTCTTGAATATGGGATTGACAAGGATGGGATCCACCGCGAGTGGGAGTATCAATGGTACCTTGGGTGACGTGTGTAGCATTTTTTTTCATTGACGTACTTTGAAGATTGATGATGCGTTTACCCCTGGCCGCGACAATGCAAGTTGTAGCAGAGACGAAGGTGTATTGACTTGATATCGATTGTGAATTGTTAGGACTACCTATTCGCATGTTTTCAATTGGTAAGGCTCTTGTGCAGCTCTAGTCCACTCATACCGCCTGGTGTTGGTTACTAGACCTGCTATCGATGACATTCGCAAGGAACCAAAGGACTGGCGGTTCCTGTATTAGCTCAATGGTCGCTCTGCAGATCTGAGCGCTAACGGGACGATTGTATTAAGCAGGTGGACGACGATTATAATGCTAATTACTGGCATTGCCTCGCAGAATGGTCGCTAACCTCAAGGCATGCAGCACAACAAATGGGAATTCGCATCGTTCCCAATACTCCGCTTGTTTACAACGCCACCCACGATATGGAATGTTGCTACGAGTACTTGACGCAACTCCGACGCTTCTATTGGTTCGAATAGCAGCTGCCAGCATCGCAGGTGCACAGATAGGGGAGCAGGGAACGTGGTAGCCTCTTGTAGAGCGTCGAACGAACTCAAAACGGACGCTTTTCGGTACATTACACTCGTGAAATTCTTAGGCGGTCGAAACGCGTCCAAATCTTGCATTCCAATTTTCCGAGCATGGTTTTCATGTATACTTGAAGGTATTACGTTCGTGAGAAAATGAGTAGAAGAAAGCGGGTTCTCCGAAACGTCTGGAAATTACCAGAATTCCTCACTTGACCCCCGACCACGACGATGCCAGTGTGTACACGCCAGCAATGCAAGAAAGAGTTTACAGAGGAGACGCAGGGTATGTGCCAGTTCCATCCAGGTGCTCCGGTACGTCGTCCTACGCGTCTGTGGTTTACGATCGCGCGTTCACTCGCGCGTCCAGGTGTTTCATGAGGGGTTGAAATATTGGTCGTGCTGCAAAGACACCAATAGACCCGTTCTGGATTTTGAATCGTTCATGGCAATGCCCGTGCGTACATTCTTATGCGTCCGCCACTCACTCATCCTAAACTCGAGTCGGGATGGATTAGGGATGCGCCACAGGCTCTCATAGCGAAGAACTTCCCGAATTACCTCCTCCTCCAGTTGCCTCTAAGCCTGCTCCTGCGCCCTCGATCGATGCAGAGGGCAAAGAAGTTTATTCGTCCTCACCTCTCAAAGCCACACCGTCTCCAGCGGTCACAAAGCCGACTACGAGTAAGGCTGCACTACCAGCACCACCACCTCCTCGGGAGGTTGTTGAAGAAGAGGATGATTTAGACGCAGCCGTCACGGAGGGGACCAAATGTTTGAGGAATGGCTGTAAGCACACTTTTGTGAGCGACGAAGTCAGTCGACGTGATGGAGAGGAAAGTAGTTGTCATTACCATCCGCGAGAGGTGAGAGTCTGTTCGTCGTCCGGCACATGCCGATTGAAGGAGTTCTGGTAGCCAATCTTCCACGAAGGCAGCAAGGTATACGAGCGTCCAGAGGTAGCGCATTATGAGGCTCTAATTGGTACTCTAGGGGTATCTGTGCTGCAAACGACGAGTTCTCGAATTCGACGAATTCTTGAAGATCGAAGGGTGCAAGACGGGCAAGCATTTGTTCGTGAAGAAGAAAAAATCAGATGTGGTACGCACACAAGCACGGTTATTCACGTGTTTCTGACGGACAGTGGGTAAATAGCCCCAGGAAGAACTAGTCCAGTGCCGAATAGATCACTATCAAACACCGGGCCAAGTGCGAGTCTCGATTTTCGCCAAGCAAGTTGATAAAGAACGGAGCAAGGTCCTATTTGAGGAAGAGCAGGTGACTGCACGGATACCATTTCTTCCTGAATTCCGGTTCTTATCGCCTCAAGGTATATTTCGACTTCTTCCTCCCCGGATCGAAGCGATCCACACGCACATTGAACCTATACGGGCCCATTGATCCCTCCACGTCGTCATACACTGTCTTCGGCACGAAGGTGCGCTCTCGAATCTCAACCCGCACGATCACCAATACCCTTACGTATCTAGGTCGAACTTGTCCTCAACAAGCGAGATGTACGAAGTTGGAACCTCCTCGAGAAAACCGACGCCGACCTCGGTGCATTTAACCTCACCTTCGGCGTAGGCGGTCGAACGGGGACGATCGGTGGCAAGGAGCTCATCCTGGACGAGAGCAACAAACACAAAGTGTAGATCTACGGCGTTTTCCATATACATTGTGCGTCGAGTTTTTGCCTATATACACCCTATTATTTCCAAATGTCTGGATGCAGCGGCAAGCCTCCCCGCTCTGTCGGGTAAGCCTCTCCGCTCCGTCGGGCAAGGACGACCTATCTCCGGTAATATGACTGCGAGTCTAATTTCTCGACCATTTTCTCAGTTGACGGTTTCCGCGGCATTTCAGACCCCACCAAGGTCCAAGGTCTCCAGTCAATTACCATCACGCAAATTGGTGTCAATCGCAAACCCCATCTCTAGCCTTGAAATTTGTAGGCCAAGCTTAACGCCTCCCCACCAACAGTGTCCTTGTCCTGAAAAGGAAGTCGTGGAGGGGACCCCTGACAGTGCGCATGGTGCCAAAGGCTTATTCCGAACAAATTCGAGTACCCCCCGACCACCTACCTTACTACCCTTCCTCCCTCTCCTCCCCTCTCCTCCCCTCTCCTCCTGATTCCTAGATATTCCGACTTCCACTGCTTTGCGGACGACTGGGCTGACAGTTGAACGCGCGAGATGTGGGGTTGGATTACGTTCTTGGTTATATTTCTTATGAAAGTAGCTGGTGCTACACCGATCCCCCTAAGGGATGCCACCGTGACAAGGGCGGCAAGCTTTTATTTATCTACAGGGTTCATTACGAGGACTACGTGGGTGTCATCCTCTGATCCACTTTTTGCGATACTAATCGATTATTAGGAAAGCCACTTTGAATGTGTGTTTATGGTGGACGAGAATGGCTTTCAGCTGATATACACTCGGACAGACGGTGACTTTCATTGCTCAAACAACGGTTCCCACGCTAGACGATCAAGGCAAGACGATCACCCCCTCTGACGCCCCCACACCCACGATTTCAGCGGCCGCTGAGTCTGTCGTCGGCGATCGCGCCCCAAACTCTGTCCCGACACCAACGCCTGCGCCTGCACCGGCTAATGACCCAACTTCGGTAACCAGTTTCGTCACCTTGAATCTGTCTACCACGTACTCGACGTCGCACCCTTCATTCTTGTCTTCGTCTTCTGCTTTTCCAAGGTTCCAGAACATCGCCCTCGACACACCCCAAGACGTAGGATCGGTATCAGCGACTGTTAGTTCGTCGAGCCAACGTGCCCTTCACGCGACGTCCCAGAATGCGAAAAACCCCGCCAAGAAGCCAAAAACCAACGCGGTGGTTATCATCGGAGGTACCATGATTGCACTCTCAGTCACCAGTATACTTCTCTTCGCTGTGTGTTTGATGTGGCGTCGTTGGAATTCTGAGAGAGAATCGAGGATGCGCATTACACCTTTCCCCCAATCTGGTGAGCTAATAAACACCACGACTACCTTGGGTACTGAACTGTCCATTCAGTATCACCGTCCACACCGAAGGACGAGAGACCATTCACCGCCGCGCCTCCATCACCACGGGTCCCCACCAAGCTTTCATCCCCTTTGTACTCTCGCAGACCCTATAGTCACTCTCAGCCCCCGGTTTCGGCTCGCTCTGAGAAGCACTTACCTCTGTCACCTGCCCTTATCCTTCCGATGCAATCCACCATGCATACCCCTATTGGTCCTCCTTACTCTCACAATGACCTCATGATGTCTCACGATATAATCCACCGCGGTCCGACTACACCTCCACCCGTCTATACCGCATGACAGTACCCCGATCCCGTGTTCCTAGATATACTCACTGCACCTCTCGTGTTCTTGCTTGTTCCGCATACTTTACATGAGGTATCCCACGTCCCCACACACAAGCTTCTCCGGCCCTTTCCTCTCTTTTTCGGATACGGATACGGACTCTTCGTCGCAAATTTCTGTACCAAATACTCTCTCTCCTTTGTTGCCGCGAATACGGCTAAATAAGACGCTCTTTTTTGTTCTTTGAACCGCGCAGCGAGTGACACGTTGGGGCTGGACGGGCTCAACAGGCGGAGGCAGGGCAACATCTTTCTTAAAGTGCGGGCTGCGAGCTGGTGCAGGGTTTGACGCAAGTCTTCGAGGTGGGCCAATCCTGGCGGCCGCTTAACTGGGACATGCCCACCGGATCAAGGTCTGAAATTTCCAACGCTACAAAAATTTCAACTTCATTTCAACGTTTTACTGCCCGTGTCAAAATTGGAGTTCCAAGGATGAGTTTCGTCGTCAAACCGACAGTAATTTGCTATTTGCTATTACCCTTATTTCATTCGACGTGGGCGTATATAAGTAGGTAGCCTAGTTACAAATAGACAAGGGGTTACAGGCAGTTCCACCCCAGGGACCAATGTACCTTTCTTTAGGGTTGGTCGTTTCAATATATGCTCGGGTATACAACCTTGCGTTAGTGATGGTGGGCGCGGTGCCACAGAAGAGGGGCTTGTATTCACAAGGTATTTACCGAGACTAGTCACAGTGGACGCATGCACTGCGTGTTGGGCAATTTAGTTACCTCGGTGAACTCGGCTAATGGCCAAATATGCCTATGAAATCTTTGTATGTTCTGTACTCTATTTCTAATTTAGAAGGTCTATACGCGGGGCAGAATTTTAAGGAAAGGGGTAAGTCACACTTTTTTTGGGACGCCATGACCGTGGCGATGTACTGGTGGACCCAGAAATTTGCTTGGTTATTGAGTGCAGCGCAAAGCACTCGATCATTGACCAGAGGCCTCATCCTTTGTCCTTTGTTGGAGTTGGAATTTGTCGAGCACCTCAAGGGTTGCGCTCGCTGAAGTGAGCAATTCCAACACGTACTCAAATTACCGTAAGCACTCTTGTTGACCTCTCCCGACCTTCAGACATCAGCGTGAATCACGAAAAGTTGTTTCTTGCATGACCAAGTGGACCTGCACATACCGAACTGCAAATGCGACTTCCTTCTTGCTTCTGGTTAAGCCTGCAAATCCCCACTGTCACCATTTGTTATATTTACGCTTACTACATTAATTCCTTCTCAGTTGAACGTGGCACTTCTGATGCGCCTTGTGATCACGAACATCTTCTGATAAGTCTGTTCCATTACTTTCGTTTGTAGTTCTCACAGATGGGCTTACCTGTGGTTGCTTCGGTAACAGGGCCAGGCTTGTTGCGACATTTCTTGTGTCTCACTGCTATACTTTATGCATATAGTATGTGCTGTACTTGCTTTTCATTGTCTTCTCTCTTTTCTGGTGAACTCGCGATCTCCTGAACCTATGGGAAGGTGGCCTTCCACTTTGGGAATTTGAATGATTGCTGCGCATGTGAATTAATTGATGACCTAAAATTTTCAAAGTTTCTTTGCTGCTTATCCTTGACAAAATCCGCGTTTTCTTTCAAACACAAGTTTAGCTTGTGGGTATGTACCCAAAGATCAGCACGGACCGCGTCCCTGTGTCCTGCGTGGAGACCCCAACAGTGCGCATGGTGCCTGTCTAACGTTTCAAGCCCCTCCCCTCTCCCTCTTCCTGATTGCTCGACATTCCGACTTCCTCGGCTTTGCGCGAGATGTGGGGTGGACCCCGTCCTTGATTGTGTTGTCCATAGATGTAGCTGGTGCCTCACCTGTTCTCCCGAGGGATGTCACCGTGATAAGGACGTGGAGCTTTTATTTATCCACAGGGTTTAAAAAACATTACGAGGAATACGTGGGTGGCATCCTCTATTCTACTTCGTTCCTTTGTGATATATTCACGATTATTTATCAGAAGTGGCCAATTGACTGTATGTTCACGATTAAAGGATGGCTTCCGGGTGATTTACACTCTGACAGACGGTGAGGTACATCGCGCAGACGGTGTATCTCACCATAGAAACGCCAGGCAATCAAGGAAAGACGACCAACGCCGCGCCCTTGCCTGCACCCACAACTGCAGCGGCCGCCCAGCAATCCTGCCGCGAATCCCACGCCAGCCCCTGCACCGCCCAACAACCCAGCAACAGTTCCTCTGGTCCTCGATTTGACTCAGTCTACCACGCCTTCGGCGTTGCAGCCGACGTCAATCTCGACCTCGCCATTGCCTCGCCAACAGTCCAGAACATTGACCTTGACACACCCCAAGACGTACGATCGGTCTCAGCGGCTTCTAGCTTGACGAGTCAAGATGCTGTTCACGCAACGTCCTAGGATGCGAGAGAAGGCGCCGAAGTGTCAAGATCCAACGCTATGGTTATCGTCGAAGGTACCGTGGTTGGACTCGTAGTCACCAGTATACCTCTCTTTGCTGTGTGTTTGAAGTGGCGTCGAAAGCAGGGGCCACACGCAACTTGTTCTCCCAAACATGTGAGATTATGAACCCGCTTATGATTTTGCGAGAGAATCAAGGATGCACATTGCACCTTCCTCTCAGTCCTGTGAGTAAATGAACACCACCACTAACCTGGGTACTGAACCCTCCATTCAGTATCACTGTTCATACCAAATAGCAAGAGACCATCGCGTCTTCGTCATCATGAAACCCCACAGTGTGTGTATACAATTTGCATTCTGGCAGGCCCTATAGTCGCTCTCAGCCACCGGTTTCGGCTCGCTCCAAAATATACTTGCCTGTGCCACTCGTCGATATGTACCCGCCTAGCCTTCCACCCGTTCCGCATGATAGCATTCCTCGAACCCGTGTTCTTGTATTCCTGTTTGTTCGCCGGCTGCATGACGTTGAGGTCCCTCTTTTTTGGATGCAAATACGGAATACGGATACGGAATCATTCATCACATACTCCTGTACCTATATCACTCTCCTCACGTTACCGCAGATGAGACCGTCGCATGTCCAAATAAAACGCACTCTTTGTTTTTCGCCGATCCGGTGCCGAGACGCGTCGCCCAAATGCTGCAGGCGCCATTGCTCCTGCGAAGAGCGACATGCACGAGGCCACTATATTTGACGACGAGGGCCTATGCGTCCATTAGCTGTACGGCTACCGTTGGGCCTTTCTACCGCAGTCGCGCTAACTTTTGGTTTTTGGTTTTTGAAACGCGCAGCGACGCGAGGGCGAATGTTCCGAAAACCTATACAGGTACCAGTATCGAGGCGCCCCGATGCCGTGAGTAAAGAGGTCCAGGCAGAGCCTGCCGTGCCGCCCATCACGAGCGAGGCGATTTGGGACGGTCATTTCCCAGACGCAGACAGGGACGTTCAAGCATCCATCGAGTACTCGAACCAAGGCCTCAGAGAACTTCTCGCCAATGATACACTCATCGTGACGAGGTCCGTCATAGCGCCATGTACTTGTCTGCCAGCAATCAAGAAACCAAATTGAACCCACCTCAGACAGGTAGAAATGCTCAACATATTTTTGGGCTTTGAACAGGCCAACCGTTACGCGATCAGTGCGTGCCGAGTTCGTTACACAAGATGGAAATTCTTATCTGTCCCATCCAGTGAGCCAGGAAGGCCAGCACCTCGGTTTGTATGTGCCACTTGGGTGGTTGTATTCGCCTGTGATCTCATATGGGCTCTCAGCATTGTCGAGCAAGGGGGAAATGCCCTTCTCAAATCATTGACACGTCAACTGCTGCGAACTCACCGGCCCTTTAACGCTTTGATAATGGATACTCGGGGGTACCCCCTTCTTTGGGTCAGCCTGAGCCGCTATCCATGGTTATCGCCGTGATGTCGTGCTCACGTCGTTGGTAGGTGAAGCGTCCGTTTGCGTTTATCAACTCAAGAATGTACGCTCAGCGGCGTACGGATGAGATAGAACAGGGTGCTCTGGAGACGTTTGCGGAAGTTCAGCAGCGATGGCATCCCTGGCGACGTAGATACGACTTGTACATGAGGTAACGCGTCCCTGTCTATTACGCGATCACTATCACTCTGTACTTACAAACAAGGATGACGATAGGAAAGAAGGCAATGTTCACTCCATCGCCAAGGAGGTCGCAAGCGCAACGGCCTCGGTTGATCCAGAGTTTATCCAATTCTCAAGGATTGACGCAGGGTTATTGGCTTGGAATTTTGTTCTCGAGGATTCCCGGCGGCAGGAAATTGCAAGTGTAACGAGAGGGTTCCGCGGCTGGGGCAGGGAGGTGAGTATGTCACAACCAAACACGGGCCGCGCCTCCGCGGTTGTCGTCCCTGAGGCCACCCCTCCCACCTTGGTGCTTTATCACAATTGAATCGCGATTGACGTACACAAATCGCGCGTTGCAGCTCTTCACAGATACCGGTAAGTTGGCGCCGTCTCTCCGACGGACGGACTCTTCCACTCATCCATCGATTTTCCCTTATGACGCCAGGTCAATATACGATCCGTTTCACCCCTGCACTGACAGATCCGGAAGGTGTTGCACCACCTGTGATACGGCACCTAACCCCAGACGAACGCGCGGTACGTTCTCTCCCGAGGCTGCATCACTTCATGCACCAGGGCTAACGCATCTCACCCCGTTGCAATGTGACTCTATCAGCTGATTTTAGCCTTGTCGGTGAACATCGATTTCGACTACTTCTCGAGGCATTCTGAGACGTAAGCCGCCTGGCCCGGTGCCTACGTTGAGTGCTCACAAGTTGATTCTTTTTCCCAGGGGCGGCGGCATTGGTCCATGGTTCATTTTTAGCGGAGGTGGCGAATAGTTGTATGTCCTGCTGTAATACACATGTTTTTACGCGCAACTTCCGGCTCTCTGAGCGCTGAGAACTGTATTGCTCCATTTGGTTCATCCGAGGACGAGTCTATTCTATCGTGAGGCAGTTACAGAACGGGAGCAAGGCCGCTCGTTTGACTCAAGCGGTGCAGGCTCGCTGTCGAACGGAGGCCTGGAAACCGTACTCACGCCTGAGATCCGATGAAGGGCTTGAACCATGAGGGGCCCGAAAGCATGGCGGCTGAGGAAGCAAGGTCGCAGGGCTTTGGTCGCAGCAGTTCCTGAGATCCAGCACTCGGCATCATGGGATCTGGTGCGAACGGTTGAATGCAAATAGATAAGCTCGCCAACTCCCGCGAATCGAATTAAGTGCTTGGATCGATCGGCAATTGAGAGGAATATCCCAGATCGGGTGTGCGATGTAGTTGCACTTGCTGTTTGAGCGTGCGGTGCTTGAGGGAGGAGGGAAGGACGCGTGCCCACGGTCCCAATGTTGCTACCTTGTTTCCGGCCCAATTGCAATAAACTCGTCTGGACTTTCCGGAGTAACTCGTGGGCTGCACCGCCTAGGAAGCCTGCAGGCAGGCCATGGATTGGTGCATTTCAAGCTGCAAGTGGATGCGTTCCGTCCCTACCGCCAACTCCATTGGCCAGCTGCTGGCGAGGCTCATGCGCAAATTAACCTCGTGGCGATGCGCAGGTAACTGTGAAGGCTAATAGACGCGTAATTTGCAGTTTTTTGGCGGATTGCAAGCAAAGGTTCTCGGTTAAACAGACTTCGGAGGCCTTCCCTTTGACTCCCGACTGGTTTCACCGCAATAACGGCAAGCTACCAAATCAGGCTTAATCACCTTGTGAACGACGGTGCAGACGGAGGCCCCACGACACATCTCTGTTTGATTGGATCGACGGTCCCATGGTTTTTCACTGTGAGGCGTTGGCTCCGAGGCCGTGGCAGATCCCATCAGGACGAGCTTACGACATATATAAGGAAGCTCTCAGAAAGTCGTCGTCGACCAGAGCAGCCCACATTCCTTGATCCTTATCTACTCCAACGATCTCGAAAATTCTCAGGGCATTTCCCAATTTTGTTCCGCCAGGCTCCGTAGTCGTCTCCTCAGGAGATTTGGTTTTACGAGCAAAGAGCTGAACAAAACGACCCAGTTTGCCGGCAGACTTTGACGTGATCGAGCTAGTGGGACCCCGGTTCTGGATCCATTGTTGCTACGTGGGACCTCGGTTCCATACCAGATCGGTTGGCTTGGCTCACGGCCGGACACGCGACCTGGATAACCCGGATAGCGCATTCGAATTGGTACGCAGTGGTCGAGCGCGGTGGTTGCGTGCCAAATGGAATGGTGAGGACGAAGTGAATGAGTTTGATTGATGGAGTTGAAGTCCTGGTCACTGTCCTTTTATCGGTCGGGGCACATTCTAGGGCTGTTGCACCGTCCCGTCCTTTCGCGCGTTAGGACCGCAGCGATGGATTACAGCCGCATCCAGAATGTGACACCGGCTGATTCGAGGGGTGTACGCCAGAGTGAGCTCTGGGCCGGAGCTGAGGCTGAGGGAGGGAGAGCCTGGTGAGGTCCAAGCAGTGGCCTTTACTGCCTCAGGTCTCTGACGGGTGGACCTCCCGTTTTGTCTACCCGGTGTATCTGTCTGTCGTTCATTTTAAGCTTTCCGCTTCCTACTTCCACCGAATCCCATCGCGAACCCCGTCCACGACGCCTCCAATTGTAGCTTAAATTTTTGCACCTGGCCTCAGTTTGTCGCATTCATACCCGCCAGCACGCCGCGACCAACGCCGTCGCTAGTGCCCGCAGTACTGTTTTGTCGTGGCTCTGGACCTTTCGAACGTTGAGAACTGGTGCTCCTTTCTCATTTTTGGTATTAACGGACTCATACATATGCAAGCATACTGGGTTTCCTCCCACAGTACTCACAGTACAGCCCAGCCTTTTCTGTACCTTCTGGTCGGTGGGTCGAATGATGGAACGGAGATCAGAGCTGCGGCGCTGCTAACGTGAACCAACATGAGCAAGGTCGACTTGTGAAAGATCCGCAAGCACATCCGCCCTAATTTTGGCCCTCCCCCACCTTGTACCCTACCTCTCCTTAATGCCCCCACCCTCGCCCTTCTCCGCCGTGCGGGACCCCCGCATCCCGCTCCTTCATCGCCCCATCCACCACCACCCGAGTCTCATACGCAGGGGCCCATCAGTATCCATGTGGGGGAACCTTGAAGCGTAAGACGCCCGATGCTTCAAATCAATTGACTTATTGAGCAGTTACTGGTCCCTAGTGCCTATCTGACAGCTATCAAGTGAGTATCCTGTTCATATGCGCCACAAAAAGAGTCGAAATCATTGTGCCTGACGTGTTGTCTACAGAATTTCAGGACAGGAGTTCTTGTTGATCGTTGATACGGGTTCTGCCGACCTAGTGGGCAGCCATTCAATATTCATCCCTAGTGTGGTGTTGACTGATCCTGCCGTCTTTCCATGACCCGCCTATTACACAGTGGATCGCGTCCTCTGAATGCGACTCAACCGAATGTCAGGACATTCCTCGCTACGATATTTCTGCATCCACTACTCTGCACATGATCGACCCTCCTGCGACTTGGGAGATGCAGTACGGTAGTGGAAAAGCGCAGGGAGTGGTAGGATACGACACAGTCCATTTGGGCGATTTCCGGGTGGAAGGCCAGGCATTTGGTAGGTCCAAATAAATTATAGAGCCATTCCAGTCTTACATGTGCTATTTAGCTCTCGCATCAACCGTTTCGGGTCTTGCTCTCAGCAGGTCTGGTTTTTCTGGTATTCTCGGTCTTTCTTTCGCTTCTTCCTCTGCAATATCGCCTTCTACAGGCCAATCCCTTCTAAGCAGTCTCCTTGTCTCGTTACCCTCTGACGACCAGCGTTTCATCGCCTTCCGTTTCGGTCACACCGGACAACCCTCTTCATTCACAATTGGAGATCATGACCCCACTATCGACCAGTCCACTCTCCGCTTCTCACCGGTATACCCCTTGTCGCAAGGGTCACGAGATGATGACGATTATATATATGACTATTATAAACTCGAATTGCGGAGTGTGCTTGTAAACGGTGTTACACTTCCGTTATCAAAGTCTAAAGTGAAAGGCTCCCATACGCCTATTGCAGTGTTAGACACGGGGTACGTGCCTCAGGGTCCATCCTTTCCGGCCCTTTAACCGGTTTCCTGACAACATTCGCACCCTCTAGCACCACGCTGATTCTCGGTCCTCGTAAGGATGTTGACGCATTTTACGGAACTATCCTCCGGCACTCAGTCTCCCTCAGCTCTTCACAAAAGGGTTCCCCTTCACTGTCGACCTCAAGCCCGAGTGACGACGGCGTCTTAGCCACCCCGATCCGCCAAACCAATGAAGGCGCCTGGCAGATTCTATGCAACCGGGCATTACAGGTGCAACTCTCGCTCGGCGTTGTCGGCTCTTTCACTCTCGACCCGCAGGATGTCGCGTGGGACTTCGGCACGAGCCAGGGAGGGACCTCTTCTTCAACCCATGGTAGTGGAGACGGAGGTTCTAGTAGCAGCGAACCGAGGCCAGATGGAAGTATCTGGGGATCCAAGAGTTCGGGTCAAGGAAATCTGAGTGGTGAAGATCCGAACTCCAAATGGTGTCTCGGTGGAATCCAGGCAAATGACGATGTCGTATCAGGAGACTGGTTGCTTGGAGACGCATTCCTACGAGTGAGTCTGGCTAAGACCCCATGCTCAAGTTCCCATTCTCCGGAAGTGAACGTCTCAGTGCTGTTACCCACAGAATGTCTACACGAGCTACCATGTATCTAGCTCAATGACGGGGAAGCGTGCCATGATTGGACTCACCAACCTTACCGACTTTCCGATCGCTTTGGATCGATTTACTGCAGAGAGAGGAGTGGACGGTTTCGGTTGGTCAAACGACCTCGCGATTGACTCAAGCCATCGAGAGGTACGCTGAATCTCCCCACCTTGGAAAACCTGCTACAATAACAACGGAATCGGCGACCAGATGAGCACTCGCATGCAGGTCGTATCGCTTGGAATTGGTTCAATGGGTGGGTTCATTCTTGGAGCGTGTCTCTTCCTTGTCGTTCGCGTCGGTGCCGAAGCCCATACCAGTTGGGTTAATTTCTACAAGCGGCATGATGGGGAGAGAGTCGTGGGGAGACGCATAGTTTCTACCAGTGGTGAACGTGGCGTTGGAGTCGGCAATAGTTGGAGACGGCGAACATCGAGGACAGTGGTTAAGACGAAGGAGGGCTAACCACAACTACAATAATTTCCACTCCATTCCATATATCATATAGCACATATGTATGCATAGGTGGTGACAGCATAATCCGTGATGGAAGCGCAAATATGTGAGCAATCACCTCTGTGCTGGATACGCCTGAGCAAATCCATGCTGTTGGTAGCCTGGTTGGTAGCCTGGCATGGGGTGTGCTGCAGGTGGTTGGTGTTTGTACTGCGGCTGGCCAGGTTGTGGTTGATAAGCTTGGCCTTGTGCACCTGGATAACCTGCCTGTGGGGGCTCGAGCTGACCAGATTTTTGGTCTACCTGCCAGCTGCAGATAGTACAAACCCAGACGTTTGCGCTATGGATTGGCACCACGGGAATGAAGAAACTGTTGGCGAGGCCAAACGCGCGTTAACGGTAAAAGGACGTTGAGCACCAGGATAAGGAGGTGGAAAGTAGAGGTCATACACTTCTAGCCAAGTTCGCTTCTTTCCGCTAACCACTGCATCTGTGACGGGGAAGCCGAGAGGTTAACACCGGCGCTGTGCCCACACAACCAGAGACGGGAGCTCTACCGCCCATGGGACATACTGTTACGACATTTGGGACACACTCGTACAGTACGGTCGTCGCCTTGCTTGATCTTTGTCGGGCAACCGACTGCAAGGTTTCGAGACAGGCGCTCAGCGACTTGTCGTCTAATGGATGGCAGCAAACGTACTTAAGAAGAAGAAGACTGGACCCCATATATATTAGTATCATTATCATTATTATTTTTCCATGCGCCATGCTCACACATTATCGCGACGGTGAAGAACAAGGACTCTGCGCAGTCGAGCTTGGCAAACGGCAGAATTCGAGCAAGGGAGATTCTGCTGCACTGCGGGGATGGCTGACACCGCTGACCTGCTGACGTCGCATCTATATAGCTGTTCCTCGCGTCATCGGTCCGCCTGACGACCAAATGCTCTGGTAATCACAAATGTTTCCCCTCAAACAACGTGCTCGCCTCACAACCCTTCCCGATCACATATTATTCTCGCAGCCACCAACCAGTCATATATATTACGGCGAGTCGCCCAGTAGGCACAGGTACGCCGACCTCTCATGATGTGTATTGCGGCCAGATTACGAACCTCATCTCGGACCACGGCTAGTCAACGTGGTTTCAATGGGGCCCAGAACCCGTGCTCGTTCCCCAATAGTGAACGAATGCTTGTTGAGTGGCACCTCCCTCTACTCGAACTGTGTGGCCCTGATGCTCCTACAAGCATAGACTTCCTCACCACACTGCGAATAGTTAGGGCTTCGGTTCATGGGTTGAACGTGGATCACCTGCGTAATGAGTTTAAATGGCACCCTTCTGATTTGTGGACGAACTGGCTACTTAACCCACAAATATTTGCTCGTGGGTACGGCAGGGACAAGTGTTACCCTCCTTTCTTGTAGTCCCGCCACTATTTATTTGAATGGGGTGCTACATTCGCCCGACCTCGCGCATTGCGCGTCTGTATCATGTTGCTAGTAGACAATTTAATACACTATTTTTAATTATTACTATTTTTAGTGCCGAAAGGTTTTTATGAGCGTTCGGGCGGCGACCACCGCGCGATAGGTATCCTACAGGCCGAGCGATTCCGTCCTGAAGCCGGAACGGCCTCGGTGGAGGAATACACACGTCAAGACCCAAATGGACAATGGACCACAGTGATCAATACTACTGTGGACAAGTTGCCGCCGACCGTGTCACTTGGTATCACGGCACTAAGTGTCATCTCTCTTTAGCTGTCTAAGGAAATAGAGCCTGATATACGCATTTTATTTTCGTACATGCGACCCTGTGAGTCCGTCAAACTGGCAATGCATTGAGATCGACTTTATCAAAATTCGCCCATACTCGCGACGTCGCTTCACTCGATTCTCAACACAAATTGAACGTACAATTCTAAAAAAAGGTCCTACACGAAGTTCTAGGCCGGCACAGAGCCATCCGCTCACTAAGAATCGACGATGCAATGTAGATAGGCGGTGCTCGTGCCTCTTTTTAGTCCTCCATCCACTTGGATACGAACGTTACTACTCCCATTCTACTCCAATCCCTTATATTCTGTCCAAATCTGCAATTATTTTTCTCTGTTACTCTACATGACCACCACACTACCACATCCTAGAATGCTATGCTGCAACTACTGGAGATGGTCATACATTATTGGTTAAACCGGAGTAATTTCACCCTAAGAGAGCGTTGAGTCCTGACTTTGTTGAATATTGACAGTTCCGTCTGGAAGCTATTTGCACTGGTTTGTCTCTCCACCTACCCCACCTTTGCACTTCTGTTCTCTACCTACCAGTAATCCTCAATATGCAGGGATTTGATCGTACATGGAGAGATATGCACAGTAAGGTGTAGATGGTAAGCAGAACATCACAATTATTGTATTTATACAAAATGGAAGGTAAAGAGACAAAATTTATGGAGTACTTACAATGGCATAAAGACCTTCACATGTGCTGGTGGCATACACTACAGTGCGGAGTTTTCTATCCTTCTTTGGCATACACAGTAACAGGTTTGTAGACATTCCTTTCTTCCCATCAGCCTGCTGCGACACAGCAGTCTAGCTCTTCCACAAGTAGAGAGCATATAGAGTCCAGACACCTCAAATAGTGATATTTTGTAGGGTTGACAAGAGGAATGCAACGATTGACTTCACAAAAGGAGGTAAATTTAGGGATATTGGTCCAGTAATGTCTGCAATCTGTGTAAGCATTGCTCCATGAGCTGAGGAAGGTTCTCGTCTGTAAGGTGTGGTCTCTTGGGAGGTTTGATACTCATATTGTGCACAACACACGCCCACCAGCTAGGCAGAATGCCTGAGCCTGACAGCTGTGCACCCAGCAATCTACCAAGTTGATGGATGGCCCAAGAGTGAAATGAACTTGGGACAAAAGAACTTTTCAACAATAGTGTGTGGTACACGCAACCATTTACTCTCCTTCGATCCTTCCTTCATCTCCAAAGATCAGTGAGACTGGCTCCCACATGAAGGGCATGCCCAAAGTCATACACATACGTCTATATTCGACCTATCAGAGTAAACATTGGGTATTATAAGCCCTAGTTTGACCTTAGCCCATGCCCTATAGTTAATCTTTGAGCACGATTCATTTTTATTTTTATTTTTTTGAGGGGGAAAGGAGGGAAAATGCGTCATGCACCGTAACGCCCTGAGGCGCCGTGTGTGGGACTCCAGCACGGCTTTCCAGTTGGGTTTAGTACCCGTTTGGACAATCTGCCGCCTGACCTACCCACTAAAACCCTCCTACGCCGGTGCAACCCGGCCACATCCCGTTAAGAGGCGGCGGTACTACCACCTCATGAAACGCGTCGCGTCTTGGCCTTTCGGCGATTTGTCGCCTTGGTAATAGGACCCCGGGCCAGACCGGGGGCGCTTCGCTTGCTTGGCCTGTCGGGTTTTCGTGTCGAGGACGGTCTAGATATGGTCATATGGCGATCCACGAAGTGGATCAGTTCAGGAGGATGGGTCTGGTTGTGTCTATACTATTCTAGGGGGCGCTCCCCTTTTCGTCTATATGGCTCGTGTGATATGGTCTGCTCGCACCGGAGAGGGATTTACTTGAGAGTGCGGTCTCCATACGGTCTCGCGCACCTCCTACTCGTCCATCCTAGTTAGGCCCGAAGTAGTTACCCAACACACGGTCGAGGGGGGGGTTTGGCCCGGACGAGGTCAGGTCCAAGTCCCCCTTGAGCACGATTCAGTAACTGCAAGTTGAAGCATTATCTGTTCTTGCAGCGAAATCGCAGGGATCCTTGATATAGTTGCAGTCTCTGGGGATACTATGTTCATATTGGAACCCATATGTGGGATGGGGTTCTGACCTGATTTTCCCATTCTCCGCCGTGACTTAGGCATAGAAGCCTCAGGTTTGTAGGCTGTTGTTATTCTCGAATCGGATACTAGGTGATAAATAAAGATTCGCCTTAGCCGCTGTTCGCGTACGGCCCGCATTTCGACTCCCTCGTAAGGGTTATGCGATTCAGATCGGCTACAAATGAAACCCCCCCACTCTCTGCCGAAATTACGACCTCCCGCAATCGGGTTTCTAATGCCGCGCTCTCGACCTCGCCAAGCTCGGGAACCCGGAATTACATTACCAACAATCACGCCACTATTCACGCGCACACAGCTCATACGAATCCCTCATCCAGCCGACGTCCAAGTCCTCACCGTCATAGCCCTTCTTATTGCAGCTCACAGTGCCCATGTACTCCCTCCGACGACGACGATTCGGCTGCTTAGTTACCCACGTATATTTATTTCTTGTTGTTAACTACAGAGCACGTTTACATCGAGACCCTCCGCATCTACGTATTATTCGCTCACGTCCTTGGAAAAGACTATGAACCTGTATCGGCAGATAGTCAGTCTGGATCTCAAACAGGGTCTTGACCCACCTTCGGCTCATCTCATTTCTCTTCACGAACTTCTGATCAAAACCTCTCATCTATTTCGTCTATCGAACTTAACTACGATTGGAATCATGACGGCAGCTCGTTAGCAAAACTTTCGAGAGACAACCTCCCTCCGTTCTCCTGTCAAAATCCTAACAGCTTTCGCGGCCCACACATTGATCCCGCGAGCGCAAATTACCCCCTTGTCAGCCCCAGTGCAGCATAATTGCGGCTTGGGCTTCTTGTACACCCAAAGATGCAGCTCAGACCATGCACGAGATACCCGCGGACTACAGGCTTTCCTTCTGACAATAACGATCAATTCAGCACCGTCGCTTTCCAGATAAAGACATATAGGGACCGGAGACACTCGATGTTACGTGACATCTTCATTGTCAATTGTATCAGAGCCCCTTGTGTGGATAGAATTCGAAGCAAGAAATATATAGTAGCTGTATGGAGGCCCCTTGTCGTATCCGTATCCAGAGCAGTGGCTACTGGAATAACACATGTGAACGAATACACATTCGAACCGCCACCGAGCCTCCGGATCCTAGCTGCGAGCAAAATCAATCCAGAAATAATGCAGAGCGGCACGGAGGACGAATCATAATCCCTAGCATGCTTGATCGCAAACTATTGGCGATACAACGCCCAGGAGTAACGAAGCCTGCCTTTCCAATATTTAGACATTTGCGCTATAGGGTCAATGAGGTACAGCTCCACTACACCAGGCTCGTGTCACTTAAACGCAAGACCCTCCATGGCAAGCATCCCTCTCTCACTTGTCAATTTGGCTCCGTTTCCCATCCTCGAAAAACAAATTTTCTTTCACGAAAATGTCGTCCGGTGGCTACCTCTAATATCGAAAGCAAAATTGCTTTTCAACCTGACTCTGAGAACCGGGACAGCCCATACGAGCCGAAGAAGAATACTGCGACCCTCTCCTCATCCTTCCAACCGGACCACGGAGTGAAAGCATTTCTTTAGCTATCGAAAAAAAGACTCACGAGCCATTCAACATCCCGGCTGAAGGACGATAGGTCCAAGGTTACGCCCACACCAAACATGAGCTTTGAAGCGCTCTATATTTACAAGAGGCCAGCATGGTTGGATATGCTCAATGCGAGGCTTTCAAGGAAGCAAAGGAATGGCAAATGGCAAGCTTGCAAGACAGGACCGTGCCTGGTTGGGCGATTGGAAAGCGGCTACAATCATTACTGAAATATGGACGGACTATCGTTGATGGCCTGTCAAGGGCAGCACCACAGCCAACTCTTGCCAAGGCCGGGTTTGCGCAAGTGAGCAGCGTGTTAAACCTGAGTATTCGAGGCTGATGCATGGTATCTTCGTTCATACGAGGAGCGGCCTCTGCACGATAGCAAGAAATACAAGCGGGGTATCGATAAGAATGAGAATGATATAGTGAGAGTTGAGTCCTTTCGATATCGGAGCTCAAGAGCCTACCACGAAGAGGACAGAGAGAACAAAATTTCTTGTGTTGGCGCGCTAGTGACATGCTTACTGCCGCAAGCACTGAGAGTAGTACGTATTTTGATACACACAGGTCCAACCTGAACCACATGAAGTAGGTCCACTCCAGCTCGTACCGCCACATTGACCCCATGGGCCAGCAGTGTTGGCCGAAGCGAGAGTGCTTGTAGTAGTTTTGACCGATCTAGAGGTGGAGGGTACGCTAGAGGAGCTGACAGGTCTAGAAGTGGAGGGCACGCTAGAGGAACTGACAGGTCTCGATGGTTGTGCACCGTTGATATCTCCATAGAAGATACCACGTCCATTAGTGCCGATGTAGATACGGCCGTAAATGCGCGGATCGCCGGAGATGACGTTCGCATCGATTGCGCCGAAGCCATGAGCGGCGTCATTGGTCTGGACCCCTGGAAGAAACTCAGCTAAGACATTATGTTAAAGAGGTAAGCTAAACCAACAGTTGACTCCCGCGTCATCGGATCGGAAGTACCCAGCGGCTCCGCTGTAAATCGTCGAGGCAAATACGGCGGGGTAGTCGCCAGGGGCCTTCGGTGCACCAAGGGCCACAGCAGATGCGTAGGTGAACCCGGAGATTTGGTGGAAGCTAGCTGCGAAGTCGCTAGAGTGGAAGAGGCCAACGTCGGTGGTGATCCAGAGATCGCCTCCCGTTGCCCAGTTGACGGTGATTGTGGATACCTTTGTGGAATGACCCAATGTTCCTGCAGCCGTGAACGAGACTCCTCCATCGTTTGAAACATAGGCCGAATTCCCTGACGCAGCATAGAAGATCGTATTAATCTGTCCACATCATTAGTCCGGTTTTGCACGTCAATGGAGACTCTTCACCTGTTTGTCGGACGCAATCGCTGCACCTGGGGGAACGCCTTTGGACGCGGTAAACGAGCTGGTGCCATGAGAGTACTTGACGGTATTAGTTCCAGCATCGCGCCATAAAATAATGTCGGCGTCAGCAGAAATACCAACGACGCCACCAGAGACACCAAGGGCGGCGTCATAATCTTGAGACCATGAAGCACCGGAGTCATACGACAAAGCAAGTTTACAGGTGTTCGTGTCCCTGTCGGTGCTTCCGATACGAACCTGGACAGTAATCAGAGTGAAAACCGCTATGGCATGAAGAGGACGTACGAGGGTACTGGGCATATTGCCGGCATAGTCCAGAGAAATTGTATCGATGAACGTTGGATTGGCATACGCAACAGATGGAGACTCGTCCAGGTCAGCATGGGCGAAGCCTCCAACATCAAGAGCACCACTGAACAGATTCGGGCCGGTGGGTGGTGAAATGAGAGCCCGAACCGCGGTTTGTTCGATACCGTCCGCAAGTGATTTGAGGGTGACGTTATGCTTGATGTCCCAGTTGGTAAGATCATGACCACCCCAGATACTGGCACCTGTTCCGTAGAGCCAGTGATCACCATCGAAAGGATCAATGGCCAATGCCTCAATCCACCACCCGACTTGAGCACTGTTGACAAGGCTAGACAGCCAGGGTGCGAGGCTGGTATCCCATGAGTAGTACTTATCACGATTGGAATTGGAATTGTCTGCCCACGCCCAGAGAGGAGACCAAGTTGTGCCACTATCATCAGATCGCCAGATTTGCCCATCGGGCCACCAAGAGTTCAACGCCGCCACCATAATTGTTCCCGGCTTCTTCAAGTCGATAGCGAGGCCACCAAAGCCGAATTGACGAGCGGATCCAGCTGTGAAAAGCGTTAGTAATGCCGTTAAGAAACCGGATGGAACACTCACAAGGTACTGGAGAAACGTCTGTCCAAACACCAGTCGGAATACTGTATTTATATACGTAACCATTTGTCCCGTCGAATGGGCCTATGCGAAGAATGAGCGGTATCTCAAGCAAACTATTGAATCACGCACCTGCACAATCGGCGTACGAGATATAGAGCAATTTCTACGATCAAGGTGAGTGGACTATCCCGAAAGACTCGATCGCAACCTACCTCTGAAGGAGAGAGAACGCCCTTGTGCGGGATGAACTGAGTTGGTTG
>Ga0307513_10000715_pt1 | contig 47755 bp, 50 predicted proteins | sample 15_EM_MG_FD_202174 | JGI IMG/M metagenome (GOLD analysis project Ga0307513, IMG submission 202174) | Populus trichocarpa ectomycorrhiza microbial communities from riparian zone in the Pacific Northwest, United States - 15_EM | ecosystem: Host-associated > Plants > Roots > Unclassified | place...
CCGGTCTCGCGTCCCTTACCTCCACTGGCAGTGGCATCAAAAGCCCGCCCACGACCCCACTGGACGATAAGGCGCCCTTTCCCTCAGTACCTGAAACTTGCGGGAATGTTTGGACACCCCACATCTACGTGCGTCCTTCCGTTGTCCAACTCACGCGCTTACCCCAATACTTCGTTGTACAGTCCGGTTGCATATCTCACTTGTGATATCTCTTTTTGACTTCTCATCTCAGACCGCAACCACCCGCCCCATCGCCGTCGCCCAAACCTTTCCCGCATAAATGATAGAGGACGCTACCTCACCGGTCTTTCACTTTGAGATCTGCAAGGCTCAAGAAGCGGACGTCGAGCATCGGTGGGAGGGAAAGGGAACGCGTCAAAACGTATGGAGGTAGCAGACCGAGCATACCTGCCCTCTGCAAGGTTTTCAGGACGAGATAGCCTAAGACCGCGGGGTTATGTTGGTCCCCGAACGAACCGGTAAGACGCGATCCTGTGCGACGAACATTCGACTATTGAACCTGTAGGGACAGAACGGCCATGCACACGGCTATCGCTGCACCTTGCAACTGTAACGAGAGCGCCAACACTCCAACCTGTCTGGGAGCGTATGAAGCCGGTATCAGCGCAACAAAACCTGTCAGCATCTTTAGGGCAAGCTGCCTCACCACTAATCCTCGCCTTCGAGGTATGTCTATGAATCGTTCGAGCCCTATACCCGTGTAGACACTGACTGCTCCCAAGACGAAAATCAAACAGATGATTATATACAGGTCATTACGCCGACGACCGTGTCTCAAGCGATTACTTCCATCAACCCGTTAGTGCGACAAGTCATCGCAGCCACATCCTGACCGCGTCTGTGTTCGGTGGCATTTCCACCATATGCCCGCCATTCTTCCCTACAAGTCTGCTACGGTATTACGATCTACTCTCGAGATGCCGACGGTGCTGACGACGACCACCTTCCTCGAAGTCTTGAGGTCCGAGACCAGCGGTGGCAGATATTCGGATTGTTCTCCGAACGAAGCACGGTCGGGCGAGCAAAACGGAACTCTGTATGGCGAGTTCCAGGTAGTGGTTTTGGTTTCCATTTACGGAGAGCCGCGTCTAGCAATACGGTGGTCCGACCTTGCTGTGTTGCGCGACGTGGATTTCGTGTAAAGTAGGTGGTTATTTATGCTATAGTACAGGCTGTGTAATGGAGTAATCATACATTCGTGCTAATAAACCTGACTTGTGGCCCAACTCGTCAAGAAAACTCGGTATGTCCGCAACGTGCAAGCCTGGGACGTAGATGGACCAATCCAAAACCCATAGGATCTGTACGCCCTTCTCCCGATGAAACCTCTGATCATCGCGTGTCCGTTGGGGTTGAGGTTCAAATGTGTGGGAGACGGAGACCGCACGTGTTGCGGTAGTACGAGGCACCTCTTCGGAAACATCTGTGGCTCGCAGAAGTCCCTCCGTCTCCACTAAACTGGGTGTCTCATCAGGCTTCCTCTTAGTAAAGTCACCGCCGACCATCGAACCAGCCCACAGCTCCTCACGTCGGCGGAAACGGCCCGTGAACGACGCGCCACTTCCCATGGAAAACGAGCAGGTATTAATATCAATAAACACACGAACTCACCCAGACTGATAAATCGGACCGGAGGAAAGATACTGACAGTTACAGCTGAGCACACGGGATCACTCCTCGGAACGCCTGATACTCTGACACAGCTGCTGATTCCCTGGCTTATCTCGAAACCTTCGCCACGACCTCCAAGTGGGCCCAAGCAAGAGGTCTCGCGACGAACTTAGCTAAGGACAGAAAAATCACGAGAATTCTCGTCAGGATGATGGCGGGGTCACCGTTAGCTGCCTTTAGGCGCATTTCCCCCTCACCAACACTTGGAGGGTACATTCGAGTCTCCAGTGTGGACCTTGCGAATAAGTACGGCCTAGCGTGCGCGGGACGTTTGTGGATTCGCCGTGCGGACACGGATATTCCAACTTCGTGGAATGGATGAAGAGAAAGAGGAGGGGGCAGATAGCGGTGGGGTAGTACGTATTAGCACTGACGTTGATCTGTGAATCGTGGTGCGTGGGATTGCAAAAACACCCCACGCCAGCCAGATTCACAAACGGGAGGGATCTGAAGACCAGCGACAAACCAATGGGGAGGGTGGGACGGCAGTAGGTGAGTATGGACGGATTCTCGTCCGCCATTATCAGAGAACGGTGGTCCTTCGTAGCCTAAAATAGAGTGTCATTCCAAAACCGCCTCGCTTGCTAATCTGAGCACTTTGAGTGAAAGGAAAGGGCAAAAAAACCGGGACTCCGTGATTCAAATCCGCTACCAGTGATCGCCCCTGCTTTGACTCGAACACACAAGTTTGAAAGTATAATCAGATGAATGATTGTTTGAGTAGAAAACGCATTGGTACTGAACTCCCAAACCAATTGCCCGCGCCATAAAATAAACACAAAAGTATGTTCTATAAGGTGGTTTCCGGTCCACCGCCCGGTTGGATGTGAGGGAGTTGGAAGAAAGTGGAAACACCTTGTTTACTGAGCGCATCTTCAGCACCACCTCGTCGGGTGGTTGTTCCACGACTCAATTGTCTCATCAGGGCGGATGGAGGTATCCTTGATGATGATCTTCGTCAAATGGGGTGAAACTTTGAGAGGAATGAGAAGTTGGTTCTGTTGGGCCGCCGGGACGGGGAGGTACTCCCACGTCGGCGGGAACCACCAGTCGGAGGGTTTCCACCGAGTGGCCACACTCGCGCACGTTGAAGTCTGCCTTCAGCGACGGTAATGAACCGATTGATCGTCGGATCTGCTCAGGACGTCGCAGCGGTCCCCCAAACAATTTCCAACATACCCGGTGTCAACATAGAGGCCAGTGGTTTCCGGGGCGAGCTGTCGCAAACATAAATCGTCAGCGATCGCCAAGCGCGAAAGTTGTCGAGCGAGAACGACACCGAGGATGGTCAACAACTTTTACCTGAACATCGCCGTCGAGTGTCCGCATTTTTGGGGCGGGAAATACGCGGAGGTAGAGAAAGCCCGGTGCTGAGGCTTTCGTTCTTGATGACTGGCGGAGACGGAGGTGAGTCCGAGCGGCGGCAATGCACGACGCGGAGGTGGCTTCATAGGCTACTCAGCACTGGGATTATCGCAAGGACAGATATCCCATCCACCGTGGCCTGATATTAGAGCGACGTTCTGTGCGCCGATTCTCTGCAGGTCTCAGTGCTGTGGGAATGAGATGGAATGGGATCGTGAGTGTAATCAAACGACTTGGGATCGTGGTGACCGCAGCCCGTTATCGAACACGCGTAACACACACATTGCTCATTTGAGGAGAATCATAGCGTTGGTCACCAAGTTAAATGTTCTCGAGTCGAGTGATCGTCGGAGGAGATAGCAGGAAACGATGGTATTGAATATACGATGTGGAGGGTGATGTGGGAAAACGCTTGGACGGAGACCGTGATGGGAGCTAGTCAAGATGGGCTTAGACTATATGAAGGGGACCGGGGGTACGCGTGGACGGAGGGATTGCTTGATATTATCTGGGATATCCGCAGTGCACGCTGAGCGCTGTGTATCGGCGCTTGCTGAAGATTCGAGCGAAAAGAAACCCACGTGTCAACCCATCACCTTACACTGCACCATCATCCACACCGATCCACATCGAACTTGCGACAACATGAGTTTACGAAAGTCTCTCTCTAGATTTCGGGATAAGATGAAGGACAAACTGAGGATCGGAGACAGGAGAGAGGGAAGAGCAGCCAGCGTCGGTGGTGAAGGGTTGGACCGCCCATCCTTATCTTTGCGATCAGAGCCGAATATCGTCATGGGAGGCGAGGTCAGCGGAGAAGACAGCGAGGCCGGTGGGGTAGAGGACAGTCTAGTTCCGCAACCAGGTGTCTCTGGGTCTATCACAAGGGGACGCGACACGGGAAGGAGCGACGACCACACCGACGAAGGGGAAACTGACCAGAAGCGCCTACACGTGGAAGTCGAGGGTACCTCTGGTCAAGAAAGGACGGACCAAGCCGATACCCCTCCTCGATCGGACGTTAGGAATAGAGCCCCCACTCCCCCCATCTCTCGAGGTGGGGAATCCGAAGGTATGTAAACCACCCAGTTTCGGTCACTGCCTCTGACGCATGGTGCAGGCGATCCAGTGGTTCCCGATGATGCCCATGGCGATGCCACCACACCCAAGGTTGGACCCGGATGGATATCCACCGCGGCTTCCGCGGCGAAATTATTGCTCCGCACAGTGGAAAGAGCTTCGGACGCCTTCCCGCCACTAAAGTCCGCTGCTGCAGGGCTCTGCGCTATCCTCGACAGTTGCGAGGTATGTCCACCTTCGTTTTCTCGATCCGTCCTACTCACAGTTCTCCCAGCAAACCGCGGTCAACAAAAAAACAATAGAGTCGTTGGGATCCCGGGTCGAAGCCCTTGTTGAATCGCTCTGCAGATCTACTTCTGAAGGTGACTTCGAGGAGGAAGTGAGGAGGAAGAAGCTGGCACAGTAAGCGCACCATCTCCAAGTTCGGAAGCTGAGACTGATGGGCAGGGATCACCAGGAAATTGGAAGATGTCCACAAAGCTCTGGACCCCATGGCAACTCAGAAGAATATCGCGCAATTCTTGAGCAACGCCGACAACGCGCAGAGGCTCAGCGATCTGGTGGATGACATCAACGAGGCCGTGATGGAATATCAGGTTTGCACTCCGAAAGCAGTCGCTCTTGTCGCACCTAACATATGCTTCAGACCTCCCTGCAACAAAGCATCCACAACGACGCCCGTCAGTTGATTGTGAGTTGATCACCTCAGCTGTCTGTCCATGCATAGTAACCGGTCAACAGGACAGAGTAGACCTGGTCCTTCTCAACAGCATGCACTACGTCGCAGATGCCGGACACGTATGCGGAGACAGACAAGGGTGCATGAAGGGGACCAGGAGGGATGTCCTGTTCCAACTCGAACAGTGGCTGAAGGATGAGGGAGACAAACGGGTGTTCTGGCTCAACGGTCTCGCCGGGACGGGGAAGTCCACGATCGCTCAGACGTTTGCAGAGATGTGTTTTGCGGACGGGAATCTGGGGGCCAGCTTCTTCTGTTCGCGGGATTTCGAAGAAAGGAGCAACCTTCGATCCATCTTCCCTACCCTCTCCTTCCAACTTGCCCTCCAGTATCCACACTTCCGACAAGAATTACTTCTGATCCTGACAAAGAACCCTGCTGTTGGGAAGGAATCACTCTGTTCGCAGATGGAGAAACTCATTGTTGGCCCGTTCCGAGCCATGAAAACTCCGACTCTGATTGTCATTGATGCCCTCGACGAGTGTCAAGACAAGGAGCCCGCATCTGCACTCTTGTCTGTCCTCTCCCGTTATGTGGATGACATCCCACAGGTCAAGTTCCTCATCACCGGCAGGCCTGAACCTCGGATCCGCTCCGGGTTCCGTTTGGAGTCACTTCGGCCTCACACAGAGGTGTTCAAGCTACATGAGGTTGAACCCACCTCAGTCAACAGTGATATCAAGCTATTCTTGAAGACCCAGTTTGCTGATATTGCCAAACACCGAAGTGACTGCAGCCTTGGGGAGGATTGGCCAAGCCCACACAACATTGATATTCTCTGCAAGAAGGCAGCCGGGTTTTTCATCTTTGCTTCAACAGTTATCAAGTTCGTCTCTTCCTGCCATCACCCACCTGATGAGAGGCTTGCCCTCATTGTCTCACTCCCACTGGACACTTCTCATGAAGCAAAGTTTGGCATTGATTCCCTCTACACCCAAGTCCTGAGCCAAGCTTTCCAGGATGTGGGTTTCCACGATCATGAGCTCTACTCCCATCTCAAATCTGTGGTGGGGGCAGTGCTTCTCATCTTCCACCCACTCTCCATCAAGACCCTCTCAGACCTCCTTATCAATTGTGGCACTCCCACCAGAATGACCAGCTCTCTACGCACCCTCCACTCCCTCCTCCTTGTCCCAGACAACATTGATGAACCAATCCGAATCTTCCATAAGTCATTCCCTGACTTCCTCACAGATCCAGGACGGTGCACAGATAGTCGGTTCTTCATAGACCCTTCAGTCTATCATAATGAGGTCTTGTTTTCATGCCTCAATGTGATGAAGGAGAACTTGAAGAGGAATATCTGTAACCTGGATGACAAAACTGCCCTCAGTGAGATCAAGGATCTCACACAAAAGACTTCCCATATTGGGAGTGCACTGGAATATGCATGTTGCTTCTGGACAAAGCATCTTGCAAAGGTTTCTGGTGCCAGTGGTGGAATTGAAGAAGTATACAAGGCAATCAATAAGTTCTTTGAGACTGGTTTTCTGTTTTGGGTCGAGGTCCTCATCCTCATGGGGAAGCTTGACATTGGTGTCTATGCCCTGAGTGATATCCAACAATGGTGCATGTTGGTGAGTTGTACATTTTTGGAATTTCAGCTGAATCCCATATTCATATTTGTTCAGGCAGGGGTCCCTGACAGGTGGACAAGTGATGGCAAGCATTTCATCCTGGAGAATTATGATGAAATCTGCAACTATCCTCTCCAAATATATGCCTCTGTTCTCATGCTTTCCCCTTCCTCATCCCAACTCCATAAGTGCTACATGCCAAAGTTCCCCCAAAGGGTCAAGGTGGTGGTGGGACCAGCTGAATGGGGAGCATGCACCCGCACAGTTTCCTCCATTGATGACTACACAGCAACCCTTGCATACCATAACAACACTATTGCTACTGGCTTGCATAATAACATTACCATCTTTAATGCATTGACAGGCAGCCAGATTGCTGTTCTCTCTGGGCATACTCAGCATGTTATCTCTGTTGCCTTCTCATCAGATGGGACATTGCTTGTGTCTGGAAGTGATGATAAAACCATCAAGCTCTGGGATGTCCAGACTGGTGGAGTTGTCAAAACTTTCCATGGCCACACTGATACAATCCTCTCTGTCTCCATCTCAGTAACCAACACCATGATTGCTTCAGGATCTAGAGATGAAACAATTCATTTGTGGAACATTGGGACAGGGGAGTGTCTTGTCATAAAGGCACACAATGATAGAGTTACAACTGTCACCTTCTCCCCTGTAAATCCTCAACTCCTCCTGTCTGCATCCAGGGATGGTACTGTGCAAGAGTGGGACATAGATGGTAATCAGATTTGTTCCCCAATTCCTGGCTCCCATGTTGCATTCTCCCCAGATGGCACTCAGTTTGTTTCATCCAAAGAGTCAGCTGTTACCATTTGGAACACTGATTCTGGAGAAGCTGTAGCAGAGTTCCACCTGGCCAATGTCTACTTTCGCTATTGCTGTTTCTCTCCTGATGGGAAGCTCATTGCTTGTGCTAGTGGTCATACTATCTACCTTTGGGACATCACTGGCCCAGACCCTCACCTCATCAAGACCCTTGTTGGACACACAGATGGAATCACCTCCCTCATCTTTCCCTCCCTCACCCTCATCTCAGCATCTAAGGATGAATCAGTCAAGTTCTGGGAGATTGGTGCCTCATCAACAAACCCAGTTGTACCTCACACAGAGTCTACACCACTCACCTCAGCCCCAATTAGGGCTGTCAGCCTACAAGCAAAGGATGGGTTGGCTTTCTCACTTGATTCAGCAGGGGTAGTGAGAACATGGAGTATCCTGACTGGCCTCTGCAAGGAATCCTTTGAAACTCAAGCCAAAGACATTGACACAGGAGACATCCAACTGATTGGTGGCAGATTGGTCATTGTTGGATGCAAAGGGGATGATGATCAGGGCTGGAAGGTTCATGTCTGGGATGCTGAGAAAGGTGAACTCCAAAGGATAGATGGGACCAAACATCAACCCAGGGGTCTTAGGATATCAGGAGATGGGCCCAGAGTTTTTTATGTGGATGACTTGGACCTTCAAGCCTGGTCTATACAGACAGGAGTGCCCACAGGCAGGGCATCACTGGGGGATACACTTTATCCATATCTCCTTGATCCCCTCTGGATAGATGGTTCAAAAGTCATGGTTCGCTGTGATGACTCATCAACCCTGGGCTGGGACTTTGGGGTTCCAGGCTCAACCCCCACTGAGATATCTCCAACATTCTCAGACAGACCCCATCTGGATTTCATTGGTATTACAAGTGATGAAACAGCTGGTGAAATTGGGATTGAGGATAGAGCTACTGGAAATATGGTTTTCCAGCTGACTGGAAAAACACCTACTGCTGTACAGTGGGATGGTTGCTATCTGATAGCTGGTTTTGGCACAGGAGAGGTATTGATTCTGGATTTCAGCAATGTGCTTCCTTGATAGGGATCTATAGTACACATCATGTAGAACCCTGTAACAGTGCCCATGACCTGTATAATATGTGCTTCTTAGGACAATTATTAACCCATTCTGACCCTCCCCTGCTGAGTGATGCTTTTAATCATCTCATTATGAGCTAGAGATGACACATAGGAATGAGTGATTCTTGACCAGGTTATGGGAGTTGTAAATCACCTGATAGTAAAATCTTTCCCTTTTTCTATGCAACAGTTTCAGTTGTAAAGAATGTCCACAGGATAAAACAGACTTGCAGTGGTAGGATAGGTACTATACATGCAAGAAAATACTACTACATTCCAGGTGAGAACAAACCTGATAAATTGAAATATCAAAAGGATTAACCCTGAGTTTGACAAGCCATCCTCCATTATCATTTCTGAAGGGCAAACTGACCTCCCTACAACTGCTCTCAACAGGAATAAACCAGCAACAAGTCAACAAAAAATATAGAGAGGATTTGTGATACTCATCATATATTTAGGCCCAGATTTTGATTTTTTAGAAGGTCTGAGTAGCAGGGGTCCAGTAAACACAAGACCCAATAAGCATGAGAAGCAAAATAAGACAATACCCTCCTCCCTGATGTAAGAGCAAGAACATTGTTGGAGCGAGACCAAGCCCACTTCGTTGACAATCTCCTCATCTGCATTCTGTACCCCTCCCTGCAAAATTGTCCTCTCCGTGTATGACTTCACATCAGTGCTTCCCGTCTCTCCCCAGCAGCCAAACCGGGGATTATCGACATCCAACCGTGAGTTTCCGCTCCCCAGTACACGAGTATCCGGTGTATACTTCCGTTTCCGGAGGTTCCCGCCGAAGCGGTTACACACCGTTCCGTTAGCCTTACCTTCAGCGCAACCAAAGAAAGCGAGTCTAGTAAATCATGAATGACATCGATATCTTACTACGGAAATGCGGACGAAACGGCGAGAAGAGCAATCCAACGGAGAGGTCCACTATTCTTGACGGAAAGGAAGCTCACTACAGGCTAGCACGTATATTGCACGAACCAGGGAGATCAAAACGGGGGAATTCTAACTATTGCTGTACATAGGACAAAAGAGCACCTTCCCCGAAGCCGTTGCGAAAAAAAAAAAAACAATAATCTTAAGAGCAACCTTAAGAGCACGCGCTACGGTTTGAGCGGAAAGCAGTCGGGTAGATCGAGGTGGGGAGGGGGGATCGATGAACAAGATCAGAATGCTAGTATGGAGTAAGTTAGACGAGAACCAAACGCGAACAGTATATAGAGCAAAGTCAAAGACAGCGTAAACGTAAATCCAAGCGGAGGGGAAAAATAGACTACAGGTCCGAACCAACACGAGCTCCCACAAGAAAATCGCAGAAACGCCAACAAGCTCCTATCAGCATTCACCCATAAAACTGTTCTTGGGGAACGGCTGCTTGAAGTCGTCCACCCACGTTGTCAGGTTCGGGTTAGTGTATGCCTCGGGGAACCTAATCCGAAAAAGAACTCGTTAGCAACCCGATAGATGCGAGCGAACCAATCGATAATGCTTACTTGTTGATATACGACTGCGTAGGGAACCCATCTGGGTCGCATCCAATGTTGATATTATCCGGTCGCTGATACACCCTCACATAATCAACGGACATGACCGTCGGGAAGGTCAGATGTTCAAAGTCGATGAATCCAAAACTAGGTGAAATTCCCAAGTTGAGAATCACATACTGGGAATCGGAGAAACACCGTCAGTCGGAACAAGAGTGTAACACAAGACGAGATATGTACCATCGGTTCTTGCGAAACCGGCCGCGGTCCGATGTTCACCCGGTCGTCGGCGGCTGTCCCTGCGGCGTTCATCGTCCATGCACTCTGATTATTGTTAACCCAAGTGATATACTGCGCGAGAGGAGGAATATCGCATCAGCCGATGATTCACTAACACCGAGGTAGAGGGGAAAAAGTTGGTACCGCATCATCTTGGGCGAATCCGGGTTTGTATTCGAATCCGTAGACGGCGTAGCAACCGGCATTGAGCTCGTAGCAGTCGGCGTCTGCGGTTGATGTCATCATCAGCCACTGGAACCGGAAGAGATCGATGCGTGGGCGACTCACTGGTTATGGAAACCGCAGAAATGGCTTGTTGGAAAACGCTAAACGGACAAGCCAACCAAGTCAGATCCCACGTACGATATTCGAGTTCTGAAAACAGAAAAGGCGCACCCCCCAGCATATGAGTTTAGTTCCGTGACTTCCGGGTTGGGAATGATGATATTCTCCGTCGTGTTGAACCACTGGTAACCCGCATTAAACGGTCCCCACTGGCCGGACTGAGAAACGGCTCCCAAGTCGTTCTCAGTCGTGGCTTCGAAGACGTCGATTTCGGGGGCCGACCTGCCTACGAATGTCCCGTCATCGTGCGTGGGTCCAGGGTGGTCCTCACCGGGACAGGTGCACCGCGAGAGTCGTTGGCCTGGAAGGTAAGAGAAGGAGTCTTGGTGGTACCTGTCGCCTGGATAGAGGGAGACATCTGGTATGCCATCCCGCGTCTGGTTGATAACGGTACCGACATCGCATGAGTCGTATGTGTACGGCCACTGCAGGAAATTTCAGATCAGGACCAGGCGGGACATCCAGTCCAAATGGATCGAAATGCGCACCATTCCCTCCAAACTGGCACCATATCCCGCCCTTCCCAGGTTTCCCATCGCCCAGGCGGCAGGCCACAAGCCAGCAACGCCGTTCAGACCAGGTAATGTCACCGCGACCTCGAGATACCCTCCGGTGAAACAGAACTGATTCCAACTGCTCATCATTCCACCCTCGTAGTCCAAATCGTGAGTCTGCTTTCTGCTCAAAGTGATCTGGAGGGCCCCGTTCTTGGTGGTGATGGTCGAGGGGTCATACCACTCGAGGTTTCCCGTTTGCCAGTAGTGGAGGTCGACGGCTTCCCAATATGGATCGTCGCCAGGGTAAAAGGATCGACCGTCGTTGTTGAATTCGTCAGAGAAGACCAGCTTGAGCTCTGACCCGTCGTGGAGGGAGGTCTTGGTCAACGCCCATTCTGGAGTGTCTGGGTCGATGGGACCTCGGTGGCCTGGAAGTTCGGGGACCTGGATGCTGGTTAGAGAGGCTTCAGAGAGCAGCCGGGCAGACGTACGACGCCAGACGCGTTGGACCCGCCGTAGTTGAAGCCATCATTAAAGGATATCTTGGGTGCTGTGAAGTGGGAAATGACCGGGTATCCGGCGCTGTTAGAGCGCCGCGCACGTCAGACTGGTTACAGGGAAAAAATGGGGGAAATGCGCACAAGAGAGTGACGATTCCTAGTAGGAGAAGAGCGAGACAGCCGAGGTTGGCGAGTCCACGCAGCGTGAACATGGTTCCAGAATCATTGAGAATATCGCGTCGTGGGTCAGGTCTGTGGAGATCATCGTCCGGCTCAGGCTTGTCTATGTTCCAATGTGAAGGGTCTGCCGACAACGAGAACTGTAGAAAGGAAGTGGCCGCCGTCAGCGCGGGGTCTCGGCGGTGGTGGCGAGGGGGAGATGCCGTACCTTGTCGACCAGCGATTTGGTTGAGCCATCGTACCGAGAGTCATCCTAAGAGGAGAGTGGGGTGAGAATCACCGCCAAGACCGTTCCAAGCGGGAAGGGGAGAGGGAAGCGGTAACCAGGGAGTAGCTCGGTTTGTCTCACCTGTGTCCTGAGGCTCGCGTTCGAGGGGGGTCTCCTGAGAAAAGCAGGCTGGTACGTGCCCATCTTGTGTTAGGAACTGAAGGAAATGAGTGTGGGGCCTGAGGCTTGGCCGGTCAGTCAAGGAGGGAGGGGGAAAAGATGCGTTGACGGACAAGCCTTTGATCTCTCGCTCACAATAGCCGATGCCAAAAATGGGTTAGCAACGGATGGATTGGGACACGGTGGGATGCTACAGAGGGAACTAGTACACTGCAGAGGCGATAACATATAAACGAGACAGATGATTACCACAGAAAAATGGCACTACGACGAAGAACCAAAGAGAGTTGCGGGAGATGAGCTAAGGTATGAATGCTACAGGAATCCGAAAGGTATGTATGTACAGAAAATAAGGTTAATGAGCGAAATAGTAGACCCAGTCCTGAGTAGAGTAGCCTAGGAGGAACACAAAGGTAAAGCCAAAAAGGAGGAGAATAGCAGATTAACAGCAACAGTCGACCATCTCCCAATCCTCGCCGGGAAGGTTGACGGTGATCCAGGAACTCGCGGGACAGTCGGTCATGGGGACATCGCCATCGGCATCTCGCTGCTGCTGTTGAGAGGCAACGAGGACCTCGAGATCCCTGGTCGCATTCATGATGGAGACCGCAAGGGGAGAGCCAATCCGGAAGCCGGCGTCGAGTTGTTGCCGGCGGTGCTGCTCGAGGGTAGATTCACGCTCCTGCTGGGTCTGTATCGAGGAACGCATGTGGGCGGTTATCGCGAGCTTGTAGAGATCAGGCTGGGGCTTTGAACGTGGAAAGGAGGGTCGATAGGTCTCATAGGTCGCCTGGTGGAGTCCGGACAAGGGTGATGGGGTCTTTGGGCTGTGGGTATGGTAGTAGGTGGGCGGGGTCTCCGGTTTGGTGACCCGTGGGGCGGATTTGCTGTTGCCCGAGGAGGATTGGGAGCGGTTCAGGCGTTTGAAGGGCTTCTCTCGGTTGTCGATGAAGCCCTGGACGGAGACGTAGGGGTCGAGCCTGGAGCAGGAGCCGGAGAGGTCGGAGAGGGAGAGGAAGGAACCTGTGCGACGGAGGGGAGAGCAGGCTGTCGATCGATCGTCAGCGAAGGAGGACATGGCTCTGTGGGAGGGGGACCGGGGATGGGGAACCGCGACGGACGCGCGCATTTTATAATTCGCGCCAGCCGAGCGAGACCAAGCAGTGCTGTGCCGAGCATCCGTTTCGCTGTCTCCCGTCTCCCCCCGCTTGCGCCCATCCCTCACCCAGAGACCACCCCTTCTCTGCTCTCTTGCTCTCCCCCCTCTCCGCCGTTCCCTCCTCCTCCTCCCCAACCACTCCCCTCCACCGATCGAACCCTGAAACCGCAGTCCGCCGCCAGCGCCCGCCGTGACGTGACGCGCGACGCCGGTCACCTGATCCGGTTCCCGTTCCGTCTGAGCCAACGGTCTCCAAACCAAACCCCGGTCAGAAATCCGTTACGTTCCCCGTCGTCGCCATCCGTCCATGGTCGGGGCAAACTACACCGGAGGCAGACGCAACGCAGCCATCGCCAGGTCAAGGGACACCGCCGGACGTCTCCAGCGAGGTCATTTCAGCAAGCAACGCCTGGGAATCCTCACCACTGCCCTCCGGTCCAGGAGGCCGGATCACCAACCCCTCTCTCGCTGTCGCCCTTCGTCCGCTGCCGATAACCTTAATCCTATCTCCCCACCTGGATATTGCACACCGGCAGCGACCGTCTACGATATCTCTCTTGGGCACGCTAGGCGGGATCTCGCTCAGAAACAACTCAAACTATGTCAGCAAACCAAGCACGATTTCTATCCCCACCACCACGGCGATGGTCCGTCTTCACCTTCCCTGCAGCCTGGACAGCCTCGTCCAGACCCTTATGTACGAAATGACTTGCCCACAGTCACCTCCGTGGAACCATCCACTTCTCTCGCTCTAACAGGAAAGGAAGAACCCGATAATGCACCTAGTCCGCAAACCTTACTCCTGGCAACCGCCCTTACTCCAAGCACATCACATACAATACCACCCCCACAGCCAGAACCTGCATTTCCTCAGCCTTCTTTACCCGAGCAGCAACCAACCCCCGCAACTGAGATGCCACCGAAACGACGGTCAAAGATCTTGGATTTAATCGACATCTCAAATCGTGAGCTTCTTCTTTTTCCCGATGCTGCGGTTTGCCGCGCTACCTGTTTCCAACATACATCCCGCGAATCACGGCGCGCTTCGCCGTTTATCATGCACCATATGCATACCCCACACTATTCACCCTACGCACCGCCCTGAGCGTTCACGTTCGTATTCCGCTTTCTGCATACCCAATCTATCCCCATCCCTGATCACCGCTCTCGCGATAATACTTGTTCCACAAATCCCACGGACGATGCGAGAATCCCTTTCTCAGACCTTGTGCCTCCATCATGCCGTTCCTCATGTCTCCTCTGATCGCTCCAAAAACGCCCACCTATTCTCCAATCATATGCTTCCCCTTGGTTTCATCTTGATTCCGGCTGTAGTATCTTTGCTCACCACTTTCCGGTACAGCGACGAGCGTCAGAGCCCAAATCGATCGAATACTTGCTTTACCGAGCTTGCTCGGTGTCCCCCGCTGTGTTGAAACTCGAACATCTCCTCCCCAAACCGATATCGATGGCGATAACGCCGCCCCGACTCCCAGTGACAGAGAAGGGTGTCATGCCGTTAACGATCTGCAGCATGAGCATCCCCTCGTGGGCCTCCCTCCAATGCCTGAACCCAACCCCTTCCCCTCTGGCAGCACAATACAATCCCGGATTCAAACACCAGTATGGCAACACACGCGTCATAACCTTTGCCCATCTGATCCCACTCCCGCGGTGATCAACCGCGCTCGCCTTGATTCCGATCATCATCACCATCACCAAACTCCATCCGTTGCAATTCAGTCCTGCGCGGATAGCACGGATGGTGACCGACTGAGTTCCCCACACTCAAAACGTGATAGGGACGGTGATGGAGGAAGTCAAGGGAATCCCGAGGTGAGTTGTTTAGTTACCGGCCTGTACACTCGTTGCTCTGCCCTTGATTCCGTGCGTGGCTACGTATATGCGGTGTATCTAGCGAATATGAACCGTATTTGTTCTGTTCAATGGGCTGCGCCCCTTGGTCACCTGGGGTTAATTACCCGCCAAGTTTACCCATTAGTTTACCAGACGGCTGAATAATTCTTCTCCCAAGATGTATCTATTGACTAAAGTCGTTCCTGAGGTCGGAGCGTGTGTGCCCCCTCGAGGCCAGGAACGCGACTTCGGGTGTTCGCCAAGCTGGATTTGGGAGGGGAGTTCGAACCCGAGTTCCGAAGGAAACGCGAAACCAGAGAGGCAGATGAAGACGAAACTGAACGATGAGGACACGAACGTGGATGATTATTTCGAGTCTAACGTTATTCTCGGATTCGGGTCGGATACCGTAGGCCTAATCTCCCCCCCTCGAGTCAAAAGTTCGATCTCCGACTGGGGAGAGTTAGGGTCCGCAAGTCTAGTTCTGGAGAATGGATCCAGGACTAAAGTGGAAACCCCGCCGTCCAGGCTGGCACAAGTTCTGTCTCCCCCGCCTCCACCTTTCGGGGAGGCGGGCAGAGGTGATTCGGGAGGCAAGACACGTTCGGCCTTTCAAAACCACGTTCGCGTTCCTGTCTCGTCACGCACTCCGTCACGTTATCCAAGAAGCTCTGGACCCAATAAGACCTACCCCCCTGGTTCCCGTAATCGTTTTCCAAGTGACGCTATGGTGACGGGCGGGATGCATGTTCGGACTCCGGACCGGCGAGCTGTACGTGGTTTACGGGAGCTTTCAGGCGAGGAGCAACGCGTCGAGCCCCGGTTACCCCCTCCCGACGTCTTACCCCGCATCGACGAAGAAAAACGTGAAAAACGCCACAAACCCCCTGAGGCGGCGGCTACTGGGGCGGGTGTCAATGATTTGAATAACCTTTCCCCTGGATCATTCCCGTCAGTTTCAGGAATACAAAGTTGTTCTTCGACCGCTGGCTCTTTGTCGCCGCGGACAGAGGTCTTGTCCGATTCTGGGTTCCCTGCGGTTCGTGGCGATTACGACATCGTTTGCGCTTTAGAATGGAGATTGGGATCGGACGGGATAAACGAGATGGAGGCTGGGAAGACGAAGATGGACGGGAAAGGGTATGGGAATGATCTGGGTGGAGTGGGAGCTGTGGATGGTTTCCACTCAAGCCGACGACTATCAGTGGTTTCCGTTGATGGTTCAGATAATGGTAGCGAGTCCGAATGTGCTGGGCTGGGAGGTCGGGTGGGACGGTTTACTCGGGCTGATGTCTCTCAGGATCAGGACACTCAACACGGTTCTCGCTACCCCTCTCTCTCCTGTTCTACTCCTGGATCCTGCGCCGACGCCGATGTTGACGCTAATCCTCAAACTCCTGTTGCTGGTTCTTTCTCCGCGATCCTTCCTCGTTCTCGCTGTTCCAGCCGTCCTTCTGATCGTGGATCTGTTTTTGGGTCTCGTCGCCGGCGCCACGCAAAGGATCGAATTATGGGCGATGTGCTATCTCCAGGGTCCCGTTCTCATCTCCGCACCGTTCCTTCATTGCCTTCCACGCCATCCGAAGCAGTCCTGTATACCTATGACGCAAGAGCTCTTCAAGATAACACCAAACTGAATACCAATACCAGCAGAAATGCCTCGCGGGTGATCCAGGCAGATGAACACGTACATGCAGATACACAAGAATTCGATGTGCTTAGATTCTCGTCATCATCACCTTCAATATCGATATCTGCGCCTGCGTCGCCGTCCCTATCAGCTCCACGTAACCTTCTTTTGGGCAGAGATAGGTTAGATGAAGGCAAAGATAGTGAAGCTGGGGGTTCTGGGCTCATGACACATCTTCCTCTCAATAGGGAACTGCGAAGCTTAATGAAGACTGATATGAAGTCTGATTCAGACACGAGGCCGAGGCTGAATGGAGGCGCTGATGTGGCACGGCTCAAGTGCGACGCAGCTGGTCCCCTGACCTCGCAGTTCATTAATAATCGAGGCGATAGTGACGGCAACGTTTTGAGACATGTGGACGGGATTGAACAGCGGGATATGGGCGGGCTGGAGCACGGGGCTCTTGGATCATTGGGATTGGGTGGGCGCGTTTCCCCTGGATCTGGATCTGTGTCTGTGTCTGGGGTCTCCGGGGTTTCTGCGGCTGGTTCTCTGTTCACTCCGGTTCTGGGCGGCTGGCCCTACTTCGATGACGACGATATCCGGTCAATTACTGTCCCGGGCTCTAGGACGGCATCTATTCGGTCACGGTCGATTGACCGCGGGGATAGGGAAGGATCTGAAGAATGTGGATTGCTGAAGTCTCTGCTCGAGTCGTCGGATCCTTGGGGTTTGATGAAGAAGTCGGCTTTGGGTCTTCCCTCCCCGACGCCTTCGGAGATCGAGAGAAGGGAGAAGAGGAAGGAAGAGGATGTGGTGAGGGTTAGAGGGAGTTTGGGGAGGAGGGGCGTTGGGTATGTTACTCCGCCGTCGATGGACGCGCTTCTTGCGACGGCTGGGTCTCGTGGTGAGGTGGAGGTGGAGGTAGAGGGGTGTATGGATGACGAAGATTCGTATGAGGTTCTGGATTTTCGGTCCTCTCAACCTCGTATGGGCCATTTCTCTTTTCGCTCAGATATGCAGGGTTGGTGTTGACTCACTCATCCAATCTACTTTTTGCTCGTTATCAGACGCTTATTGCGACACTCCCATGCATCGGGGGCTATCAACTTCCGGGCTCCCCCCCTCGGATCCCACCTCCACTTTGGAGACGGTGGATATCTCTAGCGATACTCTCGGTTTCCACGTTCTCAGTCCTCACTATCGACCTTATCTCGACGCAAACAACGATTACGATCGTCACAAGGCGGATCCCGATTCCAAGTTGGACATCGAAGCCTCTTTTCCCCATTCAGTTCCGCAATTCCGACGGGACGAGCCGCGGGAGATAGGACAATCGACGCGGAAACGGTCTCGCCGATCGCTGTCGGATTCTGAGGGATCAGAGGGTGTTGTTGCATTTATCAATGACGATTCCTTGGTTCGAGCTGGTGGACGGGAGCGGTTGGTGACGTTGTCGCCATCAGAGGTTGGAACTGGTTCTAGCGTGTTCCGAGTGCCATCTAAGCGTAAGCAGCCACCGATCTTTCTTAGGCTCTTTTTGGTCGCCGTTTGGATACCCCCTCCCGTTCCGCATTTCATAACTTCTTTTCCAAATGCTGCCGGTTAATGGGTTACTGGCTGCGAGCCCGTCATACCGCGGTTCCAGGACGCGGAGAGTGTATTGACTCCTGGGTCTGAGAGTTGATTTCCGTTGATCGGTCATTCACGAATCGTGTTCCATTCCAATCCCTTTTATTTCCTTCGTCCTCGTATGTCCGGCGGTTTCTCACAGTGCATTCCTCCCTGCTTTGCCATGTAGAGTTATCTCAGCCACCACCCGAAAATTCCGGGACCGATGACGTGAACGTGAACGAGAGGACCTCACGCCACCATCGAGAATTTGGCCGACGTGATAGATGGATAAACGCCTCCGCGATTGCTGTCTCTGGAGGTGGCGGTCACGGATATGGCCCCGCCCTGGATTATGCCGAGACGGGAAGCACTTTGATGACCGACGGACAAAATGCCAGGACGGGGACCAAAGATGGAACTGCCAGGCATTCAACCCCAGCCGCTGTGGGGCGTTTCCGTGCTCGGAAATCACCTCGGTTAATTGGGCCGTTGCCGCTGGGAAGTTGTGGTGAAATGGAACCCCGGCTTGAGGCGTCTCTTGTCGCGGAGCGGAACGATGACAGTGGAAATCAGCGAGATGAAGTCGAGGAAGGAAATAGTGAGCGCGGGAAGTGGAGTTGGAGTGAAGGTCGCATTCGTCCCCGTATCGGCTCTGACATTGTCCCTGTTGCGAGCGACGGTGGTGGCTCGGGCTCGGACTTGCGTCGGCAGCACGCACTTGTTCGAAATGATCGATGCGAGGGTACGTGTTCGTTGTAATCAAATCTTAGGGTTGCTTTGGTTGGTTGACGCTACACCCATCATATCTTTGATATCTCCGTAGATCTAGGGAGTGGAGTGGAAAGCTGTGGTCTTGTGCCTGGTCGCGACCTTCAAGAAGGCGAAATGGTCGATTCGAACCCTTCTCCCTCCCGCCGGGAAGGTTGGGAGTGTGGGGTTGATGATCTGGAACCCCGAAGAATTAGCGGGGGTGGAGAAACAGATCGCCGTGACGTGTTCGTTCTCCCTGCACCCACGGATCCGTATATCGATTTCGCGTTCGGTCTGGACGGTACAACTCACTGCGACGACCCCAAAAGGACAAATGAGCCTTTGGTTGCCATTGGACTTGACCATTCCTCCGTATCGGAAACCCTTCGTCGCCTTGAATCCGAGATAGGACCACCCGCGGGCATAGACGCGACCGTAGACCTCATTCCCATGGACATCGACGCAATGCTCTCAGCACCAGTCTCACATCGTCTCCCGTCGGGAGAAGGGGAGACTCAGCGTCGTGGTCCACCGAGCGACAACCCCCCAAATCCTCTTCCATTCCAGCCCCCCACTTCGAGCTTCCCAGCCCTGGCGCCTTATTCTTCATCCTCGCCCGCGGTAACTGCTGCTCATAACCTCGTTTTTAGAGGACCGGATTTGAGTTCATCGCTGGAGGCACTTGTCCAAGTTCGACTTCAGACTCCTCAAATCTCTACGACCGCCTCTGCCCCGGAGTTGGCGGCGGAATCTACTGAGCCTGCATCCGCGTTGGTTAACCTGGGTTCGGCGGAGGTACAACGGAAGGTGATTGCTGGACCTCGCCTCTTTCTGGATGATGACGGTATGGAATAGTGATGATTCGCAGGGAACGCGTAGACACTAAAGGTTGGAGAAATGCTTCATATCTTGTACGCTGGTTGTGATACGACATAACCCTATCGACCTTGAGCAATAATGAATTCGTACACCAATGATACGTGACTGGTTCAACACGCGATGAGCATCTCGACCCGTGAGTATCTACGAAGAAGGGGTATGCAGATGTTCCAGAAAAGGCGAGACGGAAGGTCCCAGATCGTATCCTTCATGTCACTTGATCAGGTGATCAGGTCCCCAGGGCGCTTTCTCGCAGGAACCTCGAGAATGCCTCTCGACACTGATAATGTGTAACTTCACCCCTGAAAAAGCGAAACAAATAGAAATGTTTCAGTACATTTGTGCGTTGTTTGACCAATGATGGCGCATGTGTGAAGGGGTCCGAGAGGGAGAAACAGGAACCGACCTAGGAGCATGAACCGCGATGACGCTATTGTGCCCGATCCGTTTGTGACATTGCGGGCAGCTGTGGTAAGGCGGAAGCAAACATCAATAAACCGGCGAGTCAAGAGGGGAACATGAAGGGAACACAAAACACTTCGGGACCGAAGAAGGGAAAACGCCAACGGAGGAAAGTGGGAGAAACAGAAGGAGACAACTCACATCCTGCTATCCACGACCTTGACTCTCCTCTCCTCAAGGACCATCAACCGAGTGGCAACATCATCCCTCCTCGCTTTCGCAATCTCTCTGATCACTCTCGTATCAAACCTCGGCACCCTCAAACTCTCAACCAAAAACTCTTTCACATCTCTCGCTTGCACCAGTGGCGGAAGCAACTTCAGCGTCTCGGTCGCGTCCAGTCGCCTCGAGTGCCTGCTAATCAACTGTAGTGCCGGTTGAAGGAGGGTCGCGGCAGTAGGGAGGGAGAGGGTAGATCTTGTTGGAGATTGAGAGGTGGGCGGCGCCCCCGGTTGGAGATATATCCGGAGGAGAGTGAGGAAGATTGAGGAAGTTTTGGGTGATGATGGATCAAAGATACGATTACAGTACCTACGAGCAAGTCGGTTGAGTTTGCCGCAGGGAGACGCAGGGGTTATACGTACTCTTCCGCCTTGAGATAGTCGTGCAATTTATAGACATATGTTTCTAATGCATTCTCGTGGCGACCCATGCGTCCCAATAGTATTGCTTTGGCCTCGAAGAACCCTATCGAGGACAGTCAGCCATAGTGAGAGCTTGCACGGGTGTATATCAACTGCCTTCGGATGGTATAAGCCCAAACAGTCGGTCCGTCTGATAGGTCTCCGTTGTATTGATGAAAGTCAGCAACTTGGTGTATGCTTCCGATCGTGAGGCTGCAACAAACCGCAGTGCATTAGTTAAGGCAAAATTACCTTGTGTGTCGGAATACCTTCAGGAAGCATTCCCCTACCAGGAGTCGCCATCTTAAGGTACAACTCTGCAAGTCGATTATGGAAAACAACCGAGTCTTCCCCTCTCTCTTCGATAAGATATTCAATGAACCGGGCGCAAATTCTTGGGTCGATGGTTTCGAGAAAGTCTGCGACCTTGGGTCGGGGGAGTTCAACATCTTCAGATTGGAAGATCTACGCAAGGACAAAGATGAGACTTGGGTTGTATCCAGACCAAATCAACGGCACCTCAAAAGCAATGTTTTGGTCTTGTTGGAAAACCCATCTGGCGTATTTGAAGACCTGGTCCATATACTCCTCCCCTAACTTCTGGAGATACGCCACAGTCGGCTGAAGTTTCTCGCGCATGTCGCTCTCGTTTTGGCTGAGACTGAAGGAGGGTTGGAGGGAACTCTCAACGGATGGTGGATATCATAGAACGTACTGTTGTAGTAAATCCAGAGCTTGAGCATGCATCTTCTTCCCGTTATACAAGAATATCAACTCTGAAAATTTCTTCAGAGAAAAAAAAAAGAAACGTCAAGACTAAAATCCCGCCGGAACGTCGAAAGAGGATCACCACGAACCTCTCGTTCCCTCAAAAGGGTTTCAACCTCTGATACTTCACACCAGTTCTCAATCCGGCACAATGATCCCAACAGACCGGGCAACGTCAATAGGTATGATTTGAATAACGCTGTGTACACCACTTGGGCGAACCGGATCAACTGGTCAGGGGTCAAGGTAGTGAGTGGCATGCTTGGTATACCCCTTAAGTCTTCTACAGTTGCCTCCGACAACGGTGGAACTTTGTGGGACTGCGAAGGGGTGATACCAAACGTTTTCAGAGCGCCATCAAGTTTCGGTCGTCTATCCGTCAGATACCGACGCAGCGCGTCGGTGGACCGCTTGAAATCTGCTGCGTGGGATGTCAGGGTGACAAACAAAGTTGCATCCTTTCACCACTCACCGGGTGAAAGCTGAGTCGGTGCATTCGCAGTCGGTGCAGGAGTTATGGCACTTGCGACCGGCGGAGCGTTTGAGTTGTTGGTGGCACTCGAAACCCCAAGCGTCTCGAAAATGTCCATCGTCACTCTCCTTCTGATACTACGTCGACTGGCGATAGAAGACGTGTCGTCGTCTTTCACACTTGGCCTGATCAGGTTGGGAAGATAACCTCTGAGCGAAGCGGTGGCACTCGGTGCTGGGACAGTTGACGTCGCAGTTGGTTGATCACCGCCTTCGGTCTTTTGCGGTTCCTCCGTTGTCGTTGGTCCTTCTGGAGGTTCTGGTTCTTGGGTGACCGGGATTCCTTCCCTGGGGCCCCCGAACAAGAGAATCCAGTCTTGCTCAGGGGTAGAGAGCCGACCGGCGATGGATTCGGGGTACAGCGAAACAACCTTTGATGGATTGGTGTCGAGTTCGATGAAGATATCAATCGCTTCATCATACTTCCCGTTTTTGAATAGCGATACCGCATACAATGATCGGATGAGGGCGTGACGTTGACCCTATGGGATGTCAGTATAGAGTTTTTCGGCGAGCACTGTTTCTACCTTGTCCGGAACAACCGCAACGTCAAGGGTATCAAGTAACGACAGAGCAGCCAGGTAACTTCCGGCAACAACAAGTTCATCGATCTGTTTGCCCCATGACTTCATGTACACCCTCCAGATTGTGCTTCCTTGAGTAGTGGCTATGGTGCGGTCGATGGGAGTCCTGATCATGTATAATGGTGACTTCGATGAGGGAGAAGATGTCAGGAGGCGAATGAGATAGTTCGAAGCGGCGGGGGTAGCCCCAGCTGGGAGCGGGGGGAACGGCACAGTCTGGACATTGGCAAGGGAGATAGAAGATCGGACTTGCAAAACAGAGGAAGGGATAAAGGACGGTGCAACCCCATCAGTTTGTTCAGAAGGGACTGTCCCAGGGGGAAGGACTGCGAAAACATATGGGTCGGTGAATGCTGAGGGGCCCGTTGTCAATTGCTTGGAGATGTAATTTAATGTGCAGCTCGTACCTATCTCTTCTGGAGGGGCAGGCCAATCAATTCTTTCGGGTCGAGAAGGTGATCCGTCCGCATTCAAGAAATGACCAAAATCTCCAAGTACATGAGCGACGCAATCGTTTGAATTCGGACAGACTTACTGTCTTTGACGATAAGAACCTCGGATTCCTTGGTCGTGAGGAGAGACGGCTTGGCTTTGGCACCCAGACCCAGCGTCATGTATCCGGTAAGACCACTGAACGCACCCATCCCTGTCGTTGTCGTTGTCACCGGTAACGTGATATCCACGGGAGCCATGGTCTTGAGGGAGAACACCGCATGTTCTGTGAGCGAGTACGCAAAGGCGATCGTGTCGTCGTTCATAAAGGTCATAGTTCTGGGTGAGTGTGGTAAAGGAATTTCCTGCAAATTTTTAGTTCGGAAAGTAGCATCACTGTCAAGGATCTCACCTGAACCTCCTGCGGTTCACCATCCTTCCACGAGTAGATCACGAGCTTCCTCCTGCATGCGACGATGAGATAGGACACAACCGTTGGAACCGGTATCGTTGGTGATTTTCCCGGGGGAGAGATGTGCTGAACGGACGTGTGTATGGTGAAAGAGAAGGCGGCCTTTGCGTTGGAGAGCTGTGATGAGGGTTGAAGGTCAGGGATGGGGTAAAGTGTAACGGACATATCTGCAGTTCGCTTAATTACTTCACACTAAGGGACGAGACAACGTACCGGAGAGCACGACGAGGGAATTAACGTCCTTGAGATATCCAAGTTGTTCGACCGGTTTCTTTGAAACCGTAATCGCCTTGGTCAATGTGGCTTTACCAGTTCCACCTAAGAGTGCCCCTCTCAACTCAGGTGTCCAGCGACGGAAGTTTGGATAACGGACCTTGTTCATCTCCTAGTGTGTACATCTGCACCGTTCCCGTTGATGTTCCAATATAGAGTTTATCGCCTACAGCACCCCCGTCAGAGCGAGATAAGTGCACCGAGAGAGGAAACGAACCCTGTGTTGCCAGAGCTTCCGGGCGCTCCTTGAAACCATCGAGGACGGCCTGTGGGGGGAGGAATGGCCCAGCCATGGTGGATGGGGTCACGACGTCAAAACGCGTGTGGCTGATCGGCTAACTCACTCCCGGACTGTGACAGCCGACTGATTCGCTGGCGCATCCAGCGGACTTGGCGGTTTCCTCAAGATGAGCTCGGGCGCGTCCAAGGGCAACCTGCGAATCCTCGATATCCCAATCACCGACGAGGAGGATGACATCGGTCTCACCCCACTGACCCGCCCAGGGACCCCGTTGATCATCGGTGCCAAACCACGATTACGGCCCCACGAGATCCTCGTACCACCGCCCACAGGCAAGGATGATTTTCGAATGCAATGGGGACTATCACCATCTTCCCCCGACTTACTGGACAAAAATATCTTCACGCCGAGAACACTCTCTCGTTCAAAGACCGTCCCAGAACCTCTGGCCACAGCTGGGACGATCAACTTCGAAGACACCATGATTGAAGATCTTGTTTTTGAGCCAGAAAAGCTCGTTCGCCTTCGGCGGTGGATCCTAGCCCTTGTTGTTGGTGCGTTCGCTCCCCCGAGACTCGAAGATTCGGTTCACGAATCGTGTTTCAGTGGACTTTGATCTGGAGCTTGGTCCCACTGTGGTGTCTGTCTTTCCCTCGTTAATCCTGTCTCACGCTGAGAGAGAGAACGTGTATGTACGAAGTCCTAGGTTTCCTGCCGCACCGACTTACCCGTCCTTTGAAGCGCGTTTTCGTCGTTCCCCGACTCCGCCCAGTTCGACCAAGGGTCGCAGACACATTCCTTCCGTATTCGAGAGACCGATAACACAAAGGATGATACCCTTCGTGACGATCGTGCTAGGCCCTTGTCCAATGACGGGTTCGTTTACGGCTATTCTCACTTTACCCAAAAGAAAGACCGGTTCTCCAAGCGTGGCTACAAACAAGTGGGTCGTTTTTTATCATCTCGACGACGTTCTGACTCAGGAAATTACAGAGATCCCTTGTACTACTATCCAGATTCCCATACCCCACGTTATTCACCGAATTGATCTCCACGCTCGGTCCTGCATTTCTAACTCATGGGGGGCCCATGCTCGAAGCGGCGTGCCATAATATTGCAAACTGGTATATATCAGGCTCCCCATCTCTGAGGACGTGACGAATGACGTTAACTAAGCAAAGGCCAGATCACGAGTTGGGAGTATGTGTAGATCTCGGGTTCATGGGAAATGTGTTACACGTGGAGCTTCCCGTCGGATTGGATGAGCAGCAAATGCAAGCGATCCCATCCACACCCGACCTACGGAGACGTCAACCAGTAAGCGCCAAGCCGGTGGCTAGGACCGTCCCGTCACGACTGATTGTTGCACAGGTACTTGCCGCCTCACCTCCTGAACAACTTCCACCACTGACGGTGTTCGGCGCTGTGATCCCCCATCTTTGGTCAATCTGGGAGTGCCTCATTCTTTCAGAGCCTGTGTTGGTTTTTGGAACCTCGCCGGCCATGACCAGCCAAGCGATCTGGTGGCTGCGAGATTTTCTGCGCCCGGTAAGAACACGAAAACCTTCGCACAATACTGGCTAAGAGAAGTTCAGATACCTTTAGCGGGAGACTTTCGACCGTATTTCACCATTCATGACAAGGATCATATGACCCTCATTAATCAGAATGCACCTCAAGCTGGCTTACTATTGGGTGTAACGAATCCGTTCTACGACGGGACTTGCAAACATTGGCCACATCATCTCAGCTTGGGAGATCCATCACAGTTAGTTTCTCAACACGAAAGTAATACCTACTGCAAGACTCACGGTAGCCCACAGGATGAGACATCCTTCGTTAGGGAATCTGACGCCTCTCCCCGGTCCGATACCCGGCTGGAAGACCAAAACGCATAAACGTTACACATCAAAGGATCGAAGTTTACTGAAGGTGCTTGAGCGGGCGGTACTCAAACCTGATTCTGAAGCGCGTACGTCGCGGAATCCACTATGGTAAACCGCTTCTCATCGAACCACCATTTAGAGCAAGAGTCAGCCCTCGCTCTCCGACGCCACTTTGCTTCACGTACGACCGAATTTCTCGTCCCACTCAACCGATACCTCAACACGCTCATCCCCGCTGCCACGTCTTCGATGTTCCCCACTCAGAGAATGAAGAGATTTAACGAAAATGATTTCTTCGTGACACTGAAGAGCCACGGTTCGCCCCTACCCTTCAAGTCGAATGGCAAGCAAAGAGAATTCTATGAGAGGTGGTTTAAGAGTCCGGGTTTCGGAGTGTGGTTGGCAAAACAGGAAGAGTTGGTTGAGGCTGCTTTGAGGCAGAGATAGTGGATACCATGACACATAGATTGAGGTTGATCTAGTTCACGGAATAATTTATTTTTTGCTCAGGGCTGTCAGGTTCAAACTGTAATCATGTTTGATATTTTGTATGGAGGATTTCCTGGGCGAGCATTAGCAAAAGTGAGCGAATGTGAGTGGGGGAGGTGAAACGAAGGTAGAGTAGAAGGGAATGATGGGGAATAAAAGGGAGTGAAATGGAGTGAAATATCATAAACACTGATAACACAAATCCATATATTTGAAGTGACAGACAATCATGAAATAGAAGAGGCAAGGCAGAGGATGATGGAACTGTAGGACAGAAGCTTGATTAGACGAACATGGTAGGGGGTTGGTGAGGATGGTGATCAGGCAGTTGAACAAATGAGATTGTCTGGCAGTCATTGAATGACAAGGGGTATAAGGCTGAGTAACTGACATTTCCTGCCTCTGGTTTAGTTGAAGGTCATGCCACTTGTCAGTACTGATGATCTTCCTATATGTCTAGCTTACACTCAAGTGGGCTACAAGTGTTGTCCACTGGAGGGATCCAGAATGGATAAATAACTGTTATTGAAGGTAGATTTTACACAGGTGAACACAGTAACAGGATACTATACAAACTATAGATCTTCATAAAGGGAGCATACAACTGAAGTCCAGAATCAAGACTTCTCCCGACTCATAACCAGCAATCAAGTATTGATCATCCCATTGTATGGCAGAAGGTCTTCCATATGTACTATAGAACTGGAACACCACCTTTCCAGTGACCCTTTCCTTAATCCCAATCAAAGTAGTGGCTGACAGACTTGTGTGACCAATGAAATCCAGATGGGGTCTGTCTGAGGATTGTGGGGATATCTCAATTGGTGTTGAGCCTGGAATCCCAAAATCCCAGCTCAGGGTTGATGACCCCTCACAATGAACAAAGACTTTTGAACCATCTATCCAGAGGGGGTCAAGGTAATGTGGATATTCTGACCCCAGTGATTCCTTGCCTGCAAGCTCCCCTGTCTGCATAGACCAGGCTTGAAGGTTATAGTTGTCCACATAAAAAACTCTGGACCCATCTCCTGATATCCTAAGTCCTCTAGGTTGGTAGATGGGATCATCTATCTTTTGGAGTTCACCTTTCTCAGTATCCCAAACATGAACCTTCCAGCCATGGTCAGGATTCTCTTTGCACCCCACAATGATCAATCTATCACCAATCAGTTGGATGTCTCCTATTTCAATGTCCTTGGCTTGAGTTTGAATGGATTCCTTGCAGAGGCCAGTCAGGATGCTCCAGGTCCTCACTACCCCTATTGAATCAACTGAAAAGGCCAGCCCATCCTTTGTGTATAGGCTGACAACCCTGATTGGGGCTGAGGTGGATGGTGTAGACTCTGTGTGAGGTACAACTGGGTTTACTGATGAGGTACCAATCTCCCAGAACTTGACTGATCTATCCAAAGATGTTGAGATAAGGGTAAGGGAGGGAAAGATAAGGGAGGCAATTCTATCTGTGTGTCCAGCAAGGGTCTTGATGAGGTGAGGGACTAGGCCAGTGATGTTCCAAAGGTAGATAGTATGGCCACTGGCACAAGCAATGAGGTTTCCATCAGGAGAGAAACAGCAATAGCTAAATTTAGCCTGGGCCAGGTGGAACTCTGCTACAGCTGCTCCAGAATCAGTGTCCCAAATGGTAACAGCTGACTCTTTGGATGAAACAAATTGGGTACCATCTGGGGAGAATGCAACATGGGATCCAGGAATTGGGGGACCAATCTTATGACCATCTGTGTCCCACTTTTGCACAGTACCATCATTAGATGCAGACAGGAGGAGTTGAGGATTTGTGGGGGAGAAGCTGACAGTTGTAATATGGCTATTGTGTCCCTTTATGACATGACACTCCCCTGTCCCAATGTTCCACAAACAAATTGTTTTATCTGCAGATCCTGAAACAATCATGGTGTTGCCTACTGAGATAGAAACAGAGAGGATTTTCTCAGTGTGACAGAAAGTTTTGACAACCCCACCAGTCTGGACATCCCAAAGCTTGATGCTACAATCATGGCTTCCAGACACAAGCAATGTCCCATCTGGTGAGAAGGCAACAGAGATAACATGGGAAGTATGCCCAGAGAAAACAGCAGTCTGGCTGCCTGTCAATGCATTAAAGGTAGTGATGTCATCATACAAGCCAGTAGCAATAGTGCTGTTATGGTATGCAAGAGTTACTGTGTAGTAATTGTTGCAGGAAACTGTGCGGATGCATGCTCCCCATTCAACTGGTCCCACCACCACCTTGACTTTTTGGGGGAACTTTGGCATATAGCATTTATAGAGTTGGGATGAGGAAGGGGAAAGCATGAGAACAGAGGCATATATTTGGGAAGGATAGTTGCAGATTGTATCAAAATTCTCCAGGATGAAATGTTTGCCATCACTTGTCCACCTGTCAGGGACCCCTGTCTGAACAATTATAAATATAGGTTCAGCTGAAACTCCAAAAATGTATAACTCACCAACACACACCATTGTTGGATGTCACTCAGAGCATAGACACCAATGTCAAGCTTCCCCATGAGGATGAGGACTTCTATCCAAAACAGAAAACCAGTCTCAAAGAACTCATTGATTGTTTTGTATACTTCCTCAGTCCTACTGTTACTGGAAACCTTTGCAAGATGCTTTGTCCAAAAGCAACATGCATATTCCAGAGCACCCCCAATATGGGAAGTCTTTTGTGTGAGATCCTTAATCTCACTGAGGGAAATTTGGTCATCCAGGTTACAGATATTCCTCTTCAACTTCTCCTTCATCACATTGAGGCATGAAAGCAAGACCTCATTGTGATAGACTGAAGGGTCTATGAAGAATCGGCTGTCTGTACATCGTCCTGGGTCTGTGAGGAAGTCAGGAAGTGATTTATGGAAGATTCGGATTGGGTCATCAATGTTTTCTGGGACAAGGAGGGAGTGGAGGGTGCGTAGAGAGCTGGACATTCTAGCTGGAGTACCACAGTTCATAAGGAGGTCTGAGAGGGTCTTGATGGAGAGTGGGTGAAAGATGAGGATCACTGTCCCCACCACAGATTTGAGATTAGAGTAGAGCTCATGATCATGGAAGCCCACATCTTGGAAAGCTTGGCTCAGGACTTGGGTGTAGAGGAGATCAATCCCCAACTTTGCTTCATGAGAAGTGTCCAGAGGGAGTGAGACAATGAGGGCAAGTCTCTCGTTGGGTGGGTGATGATGGGATGAGACAAACTTGACAACTGTTGAAGCAAAGATGAAGAACCCGGCTGCCTTCTTGCAGAGAATATCAATGTTGTGTGGGCTGGGCCAATCCTCTCCAAGGCTGCAGTCACTCCGGTTCTTGGCGATATCAATAAACCGGGTCTTCAGAAACAGCTTGATATCGCTATCAATCGAAGTGGGTTTGACCTCGTGTAGTTTGAACACCTCCGTGTGAGGCCGAAGCGACTCCAGGCGGAACCCAGAGCGAATGCGAAGTTCAGGCCTGCCAGTGATGAGGAACTTGACAAGTGGGATGTCGTCCACATAGCGGGAGAGGACGGACAGGAGTGCGGATGCAGGCTCCTCGTCTTGACACTCGTCGAGGGCATCGATGATGATAAGTGTTGGAGCCTGCGTCGCTCGGAACGGGCCAACGATGAGTTTCTCCATTTGTGAACAGAGCGATTCCCTCCCCACGTCACGGTTCTTCGTCAAGATCGAAAGTAACTCTTGTCGGAAGCGTGGATACTGGTGAGCGAGCTGGAAGGCGAGGGTAGGGAGAACGGATCGAAGGTTGCTCCTTTCCTCGAAATCCCGCGAACAGAAGAAACTGGCCCCCAGTTTCCCGTCCGCAAAACACATCTCTGCGAACGTTTGAGCGATCGTTGACTTCCCCGTCCCGGCGAGACCGTTGAGCCAGAACACCCGTTTGTCTTGCTCATCCTTCGACCACTGTTCGAGCTGGAATAAGATTTCTCTCCTGGTCCCCTTCATGCATCCCTGTCTGTCCCCGCAGAGGTACCCGGCGTCAGCGACGTGATACATGCGATCGAGAAGGGCCAGGTCCGCTCGATCCTGTTGGCCAATTACTATACACAGGTAGATAGTCTGTGGTGAGATACTTACGATTAACTGACGAGCGCTGTCGTAAATATCTTGTTGTAAGGAAGTCTGAGGGGTATGTCAGGCGAGGTGAGAGCGATTGCTTTGGGAGTGCAAACCTGATATTCCATCACGGCCTCGTGAATATCATCCACCAGATCGTTCAGCTTCTGTGCGTTCCCGGCGTTGTTCAAGAATTGCACGATATCTTTTTGTTTTGCCATTGGGTCCAGGGCTTTGCAGACATCTTCAAATTTCCTGGCGGTTTCCGCGCGTCAGCCTCGGCTTTCCATCCTGGAGAGGGTGGACTTACCGTTCCAGTTTCATTCTCCTCACTTCCTCGCCGAAATCGCCCTTGGAAGTGGGCGCGCAGAGCGTTTCAATAAGCCCCTCTACCCGGGGTGCCAACGATTCTATCGATTGTTTGTTGACCTTTGTTTGCTGGGAGAACTGTGAGAATCAAGGATTGAACGATCAAAGGTGGGCAATACCTCGCAATTGTCAAGGATAGTGCAGAGCCCTGCGGCAACAGACTTGAGCGGAGGGAAGGCGTCTGAAGACCTTTCCACAGTGCGGAGCAACAACTTGACTGCGGAAGATGCAGTGGATTTCCAGTTCGATTCGTTCTTGGATGTGGTGGTATCGACGCGGACCGATTGGTCGGATTGATTGCCATCGGGGTCGGCTCCTCCTCTCTCTGGCCCGTCTTTGTCCTTCGACAGCCCGTCCTTTATCTTCTTCCGAAATCGAGACAAAGACGCCCGGAAACTCATATCGTCGCAGGATCAATGTGGATGGTTGTAGATGATGGTGCAGTAGGTGGCAAGTTGACACGTGGTCTCCATGCGGCCCAAACCCGTCCTACAAGCGCCAAACCTGCAGTCACTGCCGTGCGGCTGACATAGTACTAAAGACCATCATGAACCGTTCCCCGTCCACACGCATCCCTCAACCCCCCCCCCCCCCGCCGCGCGCCAACCTTGGCCGGCTCGTTGTCTATCTTTTCTGCCCAAGTATCTCCCATACCAGCCTTCCCTTCAGTTCTCCACGCGGTACAGTACTACATTTGTTATTACTGCCCTCGTTGGTTCCTTCGATGGCCATCGGGCCAAATGGTGCATGTTTGGCAATCTATGCTTCGAATTTCCTCAGTCATCTGGCATGGGTCACGCGATTGTCAACACGCACTCACCGCGACCTAGGTGGGGGCGAGATGCGTCTATGGAGTGCCGTTTACCCCCCAGGTTGCGGCGGACGTGAGCGGTGTAGTACACCACCGCCACTCACCCAGTTCTTGACCCACCGCCGCCCACCAAGTCCCACGACAACCTCGGTACTCACTTGTTCTCCATCTTTGCACATTTCCCGCCCCAAAAAGGTGCACAGTTGACCGTGATTTTCAGGTAAGAGCCGCCGACCACCCTCGGTGTCATTCTCGTCATCGTCGACGACGGATCCTAGGCTGTATGCTACCTTCAACCACCTTCACACTTGGCGATCACTGACTTGATGGTTTCCGTTTGCGACAACCCGCTCAGGAAACCACCAGCCTTCTCTGTGTTGGCGCTGGATATGCTGGAAGTTGTTTAGGCACCCGAGGCGGCATTCTGAACGATTCAACAACCCACTTGGTTCTTCTACCATTGCCAAAAGCTGACTTAGACGTGCGCAAGCGGGCCCCTCTACGGAAACCCTCTGACTCGTGGTTCCTGCCGACGCGGGAACACCTATCCTGGCGGCTCAATGGAACCAACCTCTCGCTCCTCCCAAATTTCCCTCACCCCACTTCCTCTCAATTCCTTTACATCCAACCGGGAGGTGTTCCTGTGTTTATTTTACGGCGCGGGAAATTGGTTCGGAAACTCGGTCCATACGCGTCTTCTACTCAAGTAATCGTTTATCCGATAAAGCTTTCCGACTTGTGTGTTTGGGTTACCGAGCAAGGGCCGCCACGGGTAGTGAACCTAAATCGCGGAGTCCCCGGTGTTTGTTCCCCTTTCTCTTTACTCAAATCACTCAACTTAGTGGGTGGGGCGGCTTGATAATGGGCCTCTATTACAGGCTGCGAAGAACCGCCCCGATCCGCGGATAGTGGCAAACGCCAACCTGCCCATACTCACCTACCGCCATCTCACCCTCCCCATGGGTTCATCCTTAGTCTTCAGATTCCTCCCATTCGTGAATCTTGCTGACGTGGAATGCTTTTCGCGATCCCGCGCACTCAGGCAGTTCACAGATCAGGGTTGGCGATTGCTTTGCCGGAGCTGGAAGTTCTAACGCGGGGTACTAGGCAGTCACGCAGTGCCAATACGCGCCCCACAGCCGTTCGCTTCCTCCTCCTCTTAGCCCATTTCACGAAGTTGAAACATGCGAATATCCATTTCTGCACGGGAACCTACAGGCAAACATCCTGTGCACACCGGGCGATGCTTACTCGCAGGACCTACACTCGGGATTTAAATGTGCCCTCCAAGTGTCGTGGCGGGGGGATCCACCTAAAGGTAGCCGACAGTGACCCCGCGGTCATCTCAATGAAAATGCTTGTGATCTTTCTGTTCTTGACAAAGTTTCTCGCGACTCCTCCTGCTTAAGTTCACTCGGAGGCCGTGGTAAAGGTTTTGAGGCAAACCAGGGAATTAGTAGTTGTCAGACAACCATATCGCGTGTTCCAAGGAGGTGGTGGAATCGGTTGAGAACTGAGTTTCTGTGCGCTCAGCTGTGAGTTCCTGTCTTTCCTTCGGTCCGATTTATGGATGTGGGTGGGTCTGTGTGTTTGTTGATATCGGTCTCTACTCATCTTCCACGGGGTGAAATGGGGTGTACCATCCATGAACCATTCCCACTGGTGTGGGGAGTGGTGGGCTGGTTCGACGGCCAGTGGTGAGTTTAACAGGAAACCTGATGAGGAATCCGCTTTAGTGGAAACGGATGGTCTCGCGAATATTTATTGTAAGCCACAGATGTTTCCGAATAGATACCACATACAGTTTATGCCCCCCCCCCACGTATTTGAACGTTAACCCCAACGAACACGCGGTGATCAGAGGTTACATTGAAAGGACGTACAGATCCGATGGTCCTGGGATTGGTCGATCTACGTCCCAGACTGGCAGGTCGCGGACACACCGAGTAAAGTTTCTTGACACGCTCTATACGAGTTGGGTCATAAGTCAGGTTTATTATCAAGAATTCGAATATAGGACTACTCCGTTGCACAACATGCACTGCAGCCTGGAGAACCACCTTCGCACGAAATCCGTATCGCGCGACGCGGTAAGGTTGGACCACCGTGATTCCAGGTGCTCCCATCCATAAATTAAAAGCAAAAACGACACCTGAAGCTAGTTATACAAAGTTCCTTACTGCTTGCTTGATCACGCTCCGTTCGGATAGCAATCCGACTATCTACCGACGCTGATCTCGGATCTCCCGACCCTGAGGAAGGTCGTCGTCACCAGTGCTGTGGCGGACTTATAGGGAAGAATGGCGAGGGGGATAGTGGGAAGGCTACAAAACGCGGACGCGGTCAGCACGTGGCTACGACGACCAATCGTAGGCGAGTCGATGGAAGTAATTGCTTAAGACGTGATCGTCAGCGTAATGGCCGGCATAATCATCTGTTTGATTTTCGTCTTGTGCGTGGTCAGCGTCTGGACGGGTATAGGGCCCGAACAGATCGTAGACATACCTCGAAGGCGAGGATTAGTGGCGAGGCAGCTTGCTTTGAAGGTGTCGGGAGGCTGTGTTGGGCTGATATCAGGTTCATACGGTCCCAAACACGTTAGAGTGTTGGCGTCCTCGTTACGGATGTAGGATACAGCGGTAACCGTGCACCTGGCAGTTCTATTATTCCAGGTTCAGCATTTGAATATTCGTCGCACAAGATCACGTCTTACCGATCCGTTCAGACACCAACATGACCCCTCGGTCTTGGGCTATCTCGTCCTGAAAGCCCCACAGAAGGCGGGACATGCTCGATCCGCCATCCCCATACGCCATGACGTGCCCCCATTCCCTTCCCCCCGATGCTCAACGTCCACTTCTTGAACCTTGCGGACCTCAAAGTGTTCTGATCCGATCCATTTAGAGACTGGTAATGCAGCGTCCTTCGTTTACGCGGAGCAGGTTTGGGCGGCGGCGATGGGGCGCGTGGTTGCGGTTTGAGATGGGGGGTGATGTCAAAAAGAGATATCGCGGGCGAATTGTACAGCTGGGCTGTATGGCAACGTATTGAGGTGAAAACGTGAGATGAACGACGGAAAGACGCACGTAGATGTGGTGTCTAAACGTTCCCGCAGTGGTCATCGAATTCCTACCGAGATATCAGAATCTTCATGTATAGTTGGAGCGCGCTGAGCTAAAGGACGGATTATCGCCGTTACTGGCGGAGGTACGCGACTTGAGGGTGGAGTGACGCCAGCACGATCATGGCAGCTCTCTACTTTCGGCGGAACCTCTGAATGACGACGGTTTCTAAATTTCCGCACTCCCTCCCGCTTCATCTGCGGCGTTACATGGGCTAACACGTTGAAACCGTACCCGGGCCGGGGGTTGGGGCGGGATAGAACATCTATCTGGTTGCTGCTGCACCTCTGGGGCCCAGACATTCATGTTCAGTGGTCGCACAACCTCGCAACTCTCCGCCAATTTCTTGACCCACATCAGACCCGGTCCACCCCGTACGCCTCCGGTCACATTCTCGGCTTCCTACCCGAAAATCACCATACGATTATCCAACGCGTCATCGACTCGTAGATGACCCCACCTCGCTACGGTTCCTCCCCCTTCCATCGACTTACTCACGACTTCGGTCTCGGCAACTGCCAGCGTTCTACTCTCTGTCCAGACCGCCTGGGAAATCGTCAGCAGGGGGGCGGCCAGTCCGAAGCTCTCGTAGGAAAATGCGCCTATACCGACGAAAATGCCCAAGGGGTGTGTACTTGCCAAGGTGCAGACCGCCTCCCTGAACCCCATACGGTACGCTGATCCACAACCACAAACCCTCCCGTCAGACTCCTCTGCCTATCTGATGCTGTTTTACAAATAGTGATTCAAAATGATCCGATAGACCCCAAATTTATTCTTCGAGCGCATCGCCGAGCGCGACTTCGCGGGTGGGATCGCTGATGCGAACGGAAACCCTAGGTCCAGAGTCGTTTACGAACGGTCAAGGAGCGCTGGCACAGTACGCGTATGTTCCAGCTAGGACAACTACTTACCGGTAAGAGATTATTTCATCGGACGAAGCGAGTGCAATTGACATCGTGGGTATGACCACTCACACAGCCTTGTACCAGGACGGCAACAAGTTGGAAGCTGACCAAAGGATTTCCATCAACGGAGGAACCACGAACGTAGGGATACACGCCATGCAGCTTGCCAAAGCGTTCGGGTGCAAGGTATATGCTAGCGCTCCAAGCAAGAATGACGGGTTTCTGACGAGTTTGGGTGTTGACGAGGTGCGCATATACCAACCCACCCAAACGCTCGATCACACTGACTGGAGTCCAGTTCTACGGTTCTACGAAACGACCGATACGAAGTGTTGGCCAAGAACCCTCCATCGAAACTCGACATCTCCCCCGAAGCGGTTTGACACACGCACGTTCCGTTGTTAACGTACAGCGAGGCGTGTCCCGCCCCGAAAGGGAGTTATATCTCGATAGGACCGGCCCCTGATGAGTTGGATGAGACTTTGAGTGTGCTACGGAACATCTACACGCGTCCCACGTGGGTTGGGGGTACCGGGCACCGACACGAGTACGTGCCCAGACCACTTTGCAAGTCTGCCACAGTGAGAGCAAACTGCTTGTCCAACAGGGTAATCAGGACCAAGATCACTGCGGGGTCTTTGAGTGACGTCACAAAGATGACCGCAGATAGTAGGTCGCGCTGACCCTCGATGTGCCCCATGAGCAGAATCCTTTTTATGTAGGCGGGGTCGAGTGTGTCATCGATTCCGTGCACAAGTTTGACGACGTGCTCGGTGCGCACGACGAGAACCCGACCGGCACGCCAGAGGTAGAGTTGTTGCAGAAATTTCTTTGGCCTTTTTCTGTGTCCAGTGGTGTTTTGTATGTGGTATATGTCGTAACCGATTTGATGATCATCCCCTCGCGTTCTCATTTTTCGGTCGCAAATGTCCGAACGCCTAATCCCCGAGCCAATCGCTCGGAGTCGCTTCCGCTACCAAAAGCCGCGTTTCTATCCAAACCCCCCCCCTACTCAATCTCTCGAGGCCGGTCGCGGATCCGTAAGCCTTCCCACCGAAGAAGATGTTCGGCATTCCTCGCGGCGTCGCGGCATAAACGACCAGAAAGTCCCAAACTATGACCGGGGTCGTGCAGAGGTATGTCGCGGGGCTTCCAGGTGGAAAGGTTGCCAAGGCTGGAGATTCGTCCTGAACACGTCATGGTATATGATAATACCGGCCTTGCCATCTCCAAGTACGTCCTTGTAGTGATGCTATGTGCATCTCGAGAGCATTGGGATACACATTTACTGACCGAAGGTTCAATCCACCGTGATGGAAAATCTGGTTCAGCGGGCTCGGTGCTACGGGGGTGTATAGTTTCAGACAGCCCGTGTTCACTATAGACCACGACATCTAAAACAAATCACCTAAAAACCTCGCAAAGTATGCATTGATGGAGCAATTCGCTCGGAAGCATGGGATCGACCTTCACCCCGCAGGACATGGTATCAACCAGCAAGTTCTTGTTGGGGAGGGCTGCGCTTTCCCCGTGGCTAGCGATAGTCACAGCAACGTGTACGATGGGATTAGTAGCGTTGCATGTCGACGGCCAACTTACTATTTCGAGCATGGCAATGGAGTGGGGTGCACTGGTCGGTATCTCCCCAGTTGGCGAGACGACGGTGAAGTGGCACGATAGGGGACTCAAGAAACTGGGGCTACGAACGTTCTCGATCCCATCTTCCGGCCCTGCGCTAGCCGCGTCGGCGCCCCAGATCAGCGGTAGTCGCCCCGAACTCTAAACCGCGTACCAACCTACTCATCTGATCCTCATACTCAGCACTCCTCCCACTTGATCTCCGACCCCTTAACCCTCGTCCCACACGTCTCCAGGCAAAGCAGGGTCAAATATCCACCCCGTTTCCCGAACTAGAATCCTCCAAGATCCCAATCCAAAGGGCATACCTCGTGAGTCGCAAGAACTCACGTGTGTCGTATTTCACTGCTGCCACAGACGTGCTTACTAATAGGACCGTAAGGTTAGGCTGGGAGTAGAGTTCTATACCGCCGCCGCTAGCTCGGTTGTTCAGCGGGAAGCCGAGGTCCTGGGTCATTGGGATACCCTCATTTCCGCTAGTGCGAAGGTTCTACCTGCCGGGTGTGGTCCGTGTATTGATCTCGATGTTGGATGATTGGAAGAGAACGAGACGGAACCAGCGCGATAAACAGGAATTGCGAGGGCAGGACGGGATACCCGAAAGCTCAAGCTTACCTCGCTAGTCTAGCTGTTGTCGCAGCGAGAGCGCTGTCAAAGGATACGCCTGCGGTCCGGACTCATTGGCTCCAAATACCCTACAAAAACAGAGCGTCCCACGTCCTCAATTTTGGACGCCGAACCCGCATTCTCTGCCGGACCCTCTACGGAATTGAACCTCCCTTGCCAGGAGTCCGATCTACGTCCAGAGAACCACTATTTTTCGCTCCGCAGGATACTCTGAACACAGATGAAATATACCCAGGGAAATCAAAGTAAGCAGACGTATTGATGGGGAACTACGACCCAGAGCTCGCCACCTTTGTTGTCCCTATCCGCTCCAGCTAAAGTTCGTCATCCTCGTTTCAAGCTACAGCTTTGTAATTGGCTCTTCCGGAGAACAAGCCGAATCCCATCCACTGCTACAGGTTTGTTCAGTGACATCTTCAAACCAAACCCAATCAACAATGGGCCTGTAACTGTCCGCATCGAGTCTCCTGAAATTGTCAGAGACTTGGCCGAGTCATACACTATGGGTGCTAAACATGATGCTTCACAGAAAGTGGGTGATCAGCAGTTGATATGGGGTTGAATGTGAACATGAAGATGGTTGAGGGCATTGTAAGGGCAATGTACCCAGAGGGAGGGATCAAGGTTTACAATGTTGGAGTGCTGGGACATAGTGCACAGGAGTTGTGATTGTGTGGAAACCTTGAAGGCTTTGTACTCAAATCTATCTAGTAGTAGGTGGATTAAGGAGCTCTAAGGGGGAGTTTGAACTGAGTCCTCATTACACCATTCTTATTTTGCTTTACATATGTATATATTGATGTTAACCTACACACAAAGTTACTGGTTGGCAATTATTAAGACCATACACTGATGTCACATCTGATTTCCTCCCTCCCATAATCCTTACTGTCAGCAAACCCTTGAATGGAAGTATGGACAAGAGCCAGACAATGGTCTCCACACACCTGGTCAGTATCAGTATATAGCCTTCCTATATCTTGCATGTGGCTTATAGTGAGAGGTTGCAAGTATTGGTCAGAATGGGTAGATGCCCATAATCAAAAGTTCACTCCATATAGTGAATACAGTTACAGGATGTCATACAGACTATGTATCACTACTAAGGAAGCATATGACTGAAATCCAGAATTGAGATTTCTCCTGTCTCATAGCCAACAATCAGATACCGACCATCCCACTGTGCAGCATAAGGCATTCTACCAGACAGCTGGAAAACTACATTTCCTACAGCTATATCCACAATCCCAACCTGACCAACATTTGACTGGCTTGTAATACTAACAAAATCCAAATGGGGCCTATCCAAGGATATTGAAGATAGCTCAATGGGGGCTGAACCTAGAATCCCAAAGTCCCAGCCCAGGGTCAATGACCCCCCACAACGAACCAACACTTTTGAACCATCTATCCAGAGGGGATCAAGGAGATATGGATATACCCCTGGTATTGATGCCCTAACCCCAGACACCCCTGTCTGTATTGACCAGGCTTGAAGGTCATAGTCATCCACACAAAAAACTCTGGACCCATCTCCAGATATCCTAAGACCCCTGGGTTGTCTCTCAGTTGCATCTATTGTCTGGAGTTCACCTTTCTCAGCATCCCAGATATGAACCTTCCAGCCCTGACCAGGACTATTTTTGCACCCAACAATGACCAATCTGTCACCAATCAGCTGGATGCATCCTGTTTCAATATCTTTGGCTTGAGTTTCAAAGGATTCCTTGCACAGGCCAGTCAAAATGCTCCAGGTCCTCACCACTCCTGCTGAATCAACTGAGAAAGCCAGCCCATCCTTTGCTTGTAGGCTGACAGCCCTGATTGGGGCTGAGGTGAGTAGTGTAGACTCTGTGTGAGGCCCAACTGGGCTTGTTGATGAGGTGCTAATCTCCCAGAACTTGATTGAGTTATCTTCAGATGCTGAAATGAGGGTGAGGGAGGGAAAGATGAGAGAGGTGATTTCATCTGTATGTCCAACAAGGGTCTTGATGAGGTGAGGGACTGGGCCAGTGATGTCCCAAAGGTAGATAGTATGACCACTGGCACAAGCAATGAGCTTCCCATCAGGAGAGAAACAGCAATGGTGGAGTTTAGCATTGGGCAGATGGAATTCTACTACATTTTTCCCAGAATCAGTGTTTTGAATGGTAATAGCTGTCCCATTGCATGAAGCAAACTGAGTACCATCTGGTGAAAATTCAACATAGAAACCAGCAATTTGGGGGCCAATCTGATGACCATCTATGCCCCATCTCTGCACAGTACCATCTCCAGATGCAGACAGGAGGAGTTGAGGGTTTGTGGGGGAGAAGCTGACAGTTGTAACATCATCATTGTGTGCCTTTATGACAAGACACTCCCCTGTCCCAATGTTCCACAAACGAATTGTTTCATCTCTAGATCCTGAAGCAATCATGGTGTTGGTTACTGAGATGGAGACAGAGAGGATTGACTCAGTGTGGCCATAGAAAGTTTTGACAACTCCACCAGTCTGGACATCCCAGAGCTTGACAGTTTTATCTGAGCTTCCAGATACAAGCAATGTACCATCTGATGAGAAGGCAAGAGATATAACATAGTCTGTATGCCCAGGGAGAACAGCAGTCTGGCTACCTGTTGATGCATTAAAGATGATGATGCCATTGTGCAAGCCAGTAGCAATGGTGTTGTTATGGTATGCAAGGCTCTCTGTATAGTCATCAATGCAGGAAACTGTGCGGGTGCATGCTCCCCATCCAGCTGGTCCCACCACCACATTGACTTTTGAGGGGAATTTTTCAGCATAGGATCCATGGAGCCAGGATAAGGAGGGGCAAAGTATGAGAGCAGAGTCATATATTTGGGAAGGAGAGTTGCAGATTACGTCAAAATTCTCCAGGATGAAATGTTTGCTATCACTTGTCCACTTGTCAGGAACCCCTGTCTGAGCAGATATAAACATAGGTTTCAGCTAGAATTTCAAAAATGTATGACTTACCAACATGCACCATTGCTGAATGTCATTGAGAGCATAAACAGCATCATCAAGCTTTCCCATGAGGGTGAGGACCTCAACCCAAAACAGAAAACCAGTCTCAAAGAAGTTGTTGATTGCCTTGTATACTTCTTCAATTCCACCACTGCCACTGGAAACCTTTGCAAGATGCTTTGTCCAGAAGCAGCATACATATCCCAGGGGTTCCCCAATGCAGGTAGCCCTTTGTGTGGGAAGATCCTTAACCTTACTGAGGTCAACCTGGCTATCCAGATTGCAGATATTCCTCTTCAACCTCTCCTTCATCACATTGAGGCATGAAAGTAAAATCTCATTGTGATGAGTTGAAGGGTCTATAAAGAACCGAGTGTCAGTGCACCGTCCTGGATCTGTGAGGAAGTCTGGGAATGATTTGTGGAAGATCCGGACTGGATCTTCTGCACTGTCTGGGATCAGAAGGAGGGAATGGAGGGTGCACAGGGCACTGGAGATTCTGGATGGGGTGCCACAGTTCCTGAGGAGATCAGAGAGGGCCTTGCTGGAGAGTGGATGGAATATGAGGATCACTGCCCCCACAACAGATTTGAAACGTGAGTAGAGTTCATGGTTGTAGGAATCCACATCATGGAAGGCTTCCTCCAGAACTCGGGTATAGAGGAGGTCAACACCCGACTTTCCCTCGTGAGTGGTGTCTTGTGAAAGCGAAATGATGAGAGCAAGTCTTTCGTCAGGTGGGTAGTGGCGGGATGCAACAAATTTGATGACTGTCGAAGCGTAGATAAAAAACCCGGCTGCTTTCTTGCAGAGGATATCGACGTTGTGTGGACCCGGCCAATCCTCTCCAAGGCCACAGTCATGTCGGTTCGTGGCGATCTCGGTAAACCGGGTTTTCAAGTAAAGCTTGATATCATTGTCCACCAAGGTAGGTTCAACCTCATGGAGCCTGAGCACGTCCGTGTGAGGATGAAGTGACGCCAAACGGAATCCAGAGTGAATTCGAGGTTCGGGCCTGCCAGTGATGAAGAACTTGACAAGCGGGATGTCGTCCACATAACGGGAGAGGACGGACAGGAGCACGGATGCGGGCTCCTCGTCTCGGCACTCGTCGAGGGCATCAATAACGACGATGGTTGGGGCTTGCATTGCTTGGAATGGGTTAACAATGAGTTTTTCCATCTGCGAACAGAGCGATTCTTTCCCAATGTCAGGATTTTTCGCCAAGACCGGGAGTAACTCTTGTCGGAAGCGCGGATACCGGTGAGCAAGCTGGAAGGAGAGAGTAGGGAAGATAGATCGAAGGTTGCTCCTTTTTTCGAAATCCCGCGAACAGAAGAAACTGGCCCCCAGCTTCCCATCTGCGAAACACATCTCCGCGAACGTTTGAGCGATCGTTGACTTCCCTGTCCCGGCGAGACCGTTGAGCCAGAACACCCGTTTGTCTTCTTTGTCCTTTAGCCACTGTTCGAGCTGGAAGAGGACGTCCCTCCTGGTCCCTTTCGTACACCCTTGTCTGTCTCCACAGAGATGTCCTGCGTCTGCGACGTGAAACATACTGTTCAGAAGGGCCAGGTCCGCTCTATCCTGTTGGCCGGTTACTATGTATGGGTAGACGGTTGAGGTGAGAAACTCACGATTAACTGACGGGCGCTGTTGTAGATGCTTTGTTGTAAGGAAGTCTGAAGCATATGTTAGGTGCGACGAGAGCGAGTGCTTTCGGAGTACAAACCTGATATTCTATCACGGCCTCGTGAATATCATCCACAAGATCGTTAAGTTTCCGTGCGTTCTCGGCGTTGTTCAGGAATTGCACGATATCTTTTTGACTTGTCATTGGGTCCAGGGCCTTGCCGACATCATCCAATTTCCTGGAGATCCCGTCCGTCAGCCCCAGCTCCCGATCCCGGAGAGGGTGGGCTTACCGTGCCAACTTATTTCTCCTCGTTTTCTCCTTGAAATCATCCTCGGAAGCAGGTGTGCAAAGCGATTCAACAAGCACTTCGACCCGGGATCCCAATGACTCTATTGTTTGTTTGTTGACCGTTGTTTGCTGGGAGAACCGTGAGCATCTCAGATCGAGCAAACGGAGGTGGACCATACCTCGCAACTATCCAGAATAGCGCAGAGCCCTGCAGCAACGGATTTGAGCGGGGGGAAGGCATCTGAAGCTCTTTCCACCGTGCGGAGGAATAATTTAGCCGTGGAAGTCGCGGTAGATTTCCAGCTCGATTCGTCCTTAGGTGTAGCGGCATCGTCATGGACTTGATCAGGAGCCGCTGGATTGTCTACACCATCTATCAGAGGCAGTAGCTGGAGTAGTGTAGTTCACATACCCTCGGATTCCACACCTCTCAAGATGGAAGGAGTAGGTGTCCCGTTCCCAACATCCGATCGGGGGGCATCGGCTCGGTCCTCTCCTCGACCAGATCCACTCTCAACCTCCACGGGTGGATCCAGATGTGGACCACTCTGGCTGCTTTCTCCCAGGCCGCGTCCCGTTTTAACTGCCAATCGCGGAGCTGGATCGCCTTCTCCACTGGCCTTGCTTTCTTCTCCTCTGATCTCGCCATCTGATTGCAAAGATAAGGCCGGGCGGTCGAAATCCTTGCCGCCAACGTCGGCCCCACCTCCCTCTAGCTTGTCTCCAATCTTCGATAGACCGTGCTTCACCTTCTCCCGAACTTTATGGAGGGACTTTCGGAACTTCATGTTGTCGCAGGGGCAGAGTGGAAGATGGGCGGTGATGTGGTAAATAGGACGATAGTCTGACACGTGGCTTTTTTCTGCTCGGATCTCCAGCAAGCGCTACCCAGCGCTAAGTTGACCAGAGACGCTCAGCCTGCAACGCGTTGTCCCGCAGATCCATCGTGAATGTCGAACTGCTCCCCGTCTACGCATATCTCCCACCATCTTCTCTTTTGCTTTCAGACAGCCCTAGCTAACTTGAATCGCATCACCCATAACTTTCCCTCAAGCGTTTCCCCGTCCGTATCTGCCTGTTTTTTTGTGATCCGTCTACACAGTACGTACGCTCAATAACACTACCCAACGTTTAGTGAGGGGCCACTAACCGTCGCAACCTCAAGTTTTCTCACATCCGATACTCGAGGTTCTACCCTCGACTGTTCATTGGTTGCTCCGAAGGCGATATCTCCGAATCTATGCATGGCCGACCGCGATTCAAAACCTCGGAGGCGAAGTTCACAACACCTCGTTTGTATCTCGGACCGTGGCGGATGAGAGCGGTACTCTAGCGATGGGCACAGCGCCGAACAGTCCATAACACCAACAAACCAACACGAGGACCCATCCGCGCTGCATACAACCAGTGACCATTCTCGGTCTCAGACCCACCCCCTTCTTCATTCTCCATCAAGAACGGAAGCACCGATGCAGAATTTTTTTCTCCACCCCGAAAGATAGGTGCTCGACGGTGACGTTCAGGTTGGAGTTCCTCGTTTTCGACGCCTTTCCCCTTACCATCACCGACACATCCAACGTTGTACGCCATCCTCAATGACCGCTTCCACACTTTGTGGTGACTGACTTGACTACCCCGTTTGGTAACAGATTGCTCCGAAAATCACTCACCCCTGTCTGCGCCGGATACTCCGGAAACCGTCTGGGGTTCAGCACCATTGTATTCTGAATGGATTTGAACGGATTCGGCGGCTCGTTCGACTCTCATGCCGCTGCACGCTCGTTGATGTCACGCTTCGGATGCACGAAGGTTCTACGTCTGCCCCGGTTTCAGCACACTGACAAAACTCCTCATCGTTCTATCCATCCATTTGGTCCAGTTCTCTATTGCTAGTGCATGTTGCCTTCTTTCGTCCTACCCCCGCGCGCTCGCTCAATCCCCTCGACTTACGACGATCCCTGTCCGACCTTTGACACGACCACACGATCATTCCTACGGTACAGCTCCCACAGAGATCACCATTCCCAACAGCTCGATCCCAACTAAGGTCACCCTTCCCGGTGACCCTGTTCACACTCAAATAACCAATCCCAACGACCCACCCCGACCAACTGGAATCACTGTTCCGATGCACCAATCCTCTGAGGTTACCGTCGAGCCTGATTCCCCAGTTCCCATAAGGATCTGGATCTAGTCGCAGCCGTGCATCTCCTGACGAGGGCGTTGAAAGGACTTCCTCATTGATGGACTTTCTCCTTCCCACTCTCATACAGTCGTTTTTTGTGGGATCTTGGTACCCGATTTACCCTGTAGTGCATATGCGAAGGTGTCGTAGCCAATAGTGTTTACTCCATAGGAAATGAAAAACCCTACCGAACTATATTCGACACTATATCCCGTGAGGGACCTGTGGATAGTGACACCTACGAAATGTGATTGAATACTGGCTCCAGCGGTAACGAAGTAAGGAGCCCTGGACTTGTGCCATTCGAACTGTGGGGTTATCGATACCCCTGGCGTCGATATCGGTTAGACACACTGCACTCTCGAATGATCTTCGTCACGTCCGCCTACCACCATCTACTAACACGACCCACGTCTGCATAATCACAGAGCAGGACCCCACACACTCCCACCACTCGAAGGGTCTCTCGTCTCTACCGTAACACGGTCAGGGTCGAACCTCTCCTTGAGAACAGCCAACTTTGATCGATACTCGTCCAACCCAATATATGCTCCGCACATCCTGCGCCTCCCATCAAACGACGAACGTCCATGCAATACGCGGTGGTTATCAACCACGACCGCCGTACCAGGACTCAACTGCACCCAATACTCAGAGTCGGTGCTCTTCAATAACCTATTCCACGTCCTGATCGCTTCGTACCTATGAAAGAGAAAACTCAGCGCCAATCACACGGGCATAGAATCATCCCCTCCACACCATTCTTCAACGACCTTGGGATCCAAACGATCCATCACGCTCCTATCGTCATTGTTCCACCTCACCTGGTACAACTCCCTCGTCGCGGGATCGTGATTCAAAACCGGGTACCCGGATTTCGGCGAAGCCTGGTAAATCGCCGCTTCGTCTCCAGCCGCGTGTGCTGGAATCGGGACGGTGGAGAGGAGGGAGTATAACCCCGGGTGAAGGTCCTTCAAGATTGACGCGACGTAGAATCCGTCGACGAGGAGCGTCGCGCCTCCTGAACCGTCCGTGTGTGAGAGAAGATGAAAGAGTTGCAGTCCGGAGGGATCCGTCTAAAGTGTCCAATGTGCTGCTTCAGTAAACATAAGACGTAGTCGGTTGTGTATCGACGCACAAAATACGTGTTGTCGGTGTGCGCACCGAGAGCGATATCGGTATACGCTGTGTCGCCCTTCGCCAAGTCAGCAGTGAACTCCCAAAACTTTCCATCTGAGGGCTGAACGTCAGAGATTCACGGACATCCGCTACGCAATCGGCACACACATTTAGTCTCCCGAATGAAACCTATCCGCCCCGAGAGCCTTTCCGTGTCCTCGGGTGTAGCAGGGACACCAGCGACGAAGCAGAACCCAAACTTGTCCTAACGGCAAGCGTCAAAACTCCGGGTCACGCTGCAATAGTGCACGATGATGATTGCTCACCACTTTAGAAAGCCACTTGAAGAGCCCTTGGTCCGTCATAGCTTCTTCATAAGTCACAGTCGGAGGATCCTTCGCGATGCTCGATCCCCAAACGACCTTCCTGAATACCACCAAACATTTAACGGTCGTCCCCAACCGTGAAGTGAGACCGACTCACCCTGACGCAGCCATGCTCTCAACCCCACGCTTCGCGGGAGGATCATACGAATGCTCTCGCAGCCACGACCAAGGATAAACCGACAAATGCGGAGTCGAAGCCGGCCCTGGCCTCAGAGCGTATCAGGACGGACTAACCCCGGTCAACAATACTCCCCAACACCTACACGTTACTTCCAGCCCACAGGACTTGGATTCCACACTCAAAGGGGCAATGTCAGCCGGGATCTGGACAAACGCGAGGACCACGATCAGAAAATACGCAAATCGGAATAGAGGATGGAGCGGGAACGCCAAAAACCACTCACGTCGAAAGTATACAGCAGCCTCTGCTTCGTAACGGGGTGATAACACTCCAAACACCTGCAATGATCTCTCAACCAAATATTATGACTATCCGTCAACATCAGCACCCCACACGCAAGCGACACACGAAACGACACACAACCGCGACTTCTCACTCGCTCCCCACTCAACAACGACCCCCCTACCCACAATCGAACTGGCCGGTACACCCTCCGCGCGGCGCCCCTCATCGCTCAGCTGCTTCGCAAACGCCGCCGAAGAGTGAGTCAACCTGGAGGCAACGGTACCGGTCGGAACTCCTATCCACCTCCTTACATGCACACCCGGTTCTCGAACCTTCCAGTACACAGATCCCCCACGCCCGCGACCCGTATTGATATTAAGGGCGGTCTTCGCCTTCAGCGCCAATTCAAACCCGTCAGACCGGAAACGGAGAGAAAAAAAAAGGTCGATTCAAATGAGGAGCGGAGATTAACGCAACGGGACGGGAGGGGGGAGGGTGACATACATAGACTGTTC